>JAABUQ010000755.1_pt1 | contig 74984 bp, 60 predicted proteins | sample 5560001 | NCBI WGS metagenome assembly JAABUQ01 (sample SAMN10711888, study PRJNA513371) | rock metagenome | isolation source: Antarctica rocks | place: Antarctica: Victoria Land, Finger Mt nord | collected 2015-12-18 | reverse complement strand
GGCGTTCAAGTCCGCTCGTGGGGTCCGCATGGGGAGACATCCTCGACGATCGGGTGTGGAATTCCGTCGATCCCATCAACTCCCCCCGTTGTACGGAATTTCCCACCTACTTTCGAGACGCCTACCCGACGCGCGGTCGGCCGGGCCGTTGGCGTTGACGCCGCGGGCGGTCTCGGTTAAGGCTACGCCCATCGGCCTCGGACCGGGATGGTCCGCGCACGGCGGGCGACGAACTGCCGCGCCGTCGGTCGGCACGAATCGAGCACGAGGGGGCACGGATGCTCTTCAACACCTTCCAGTTCGCGTATTTCTTCGCCGCCCTCTTCCCGATCTACTGGCTGCTGCCCCATCGCCCGAGGAACCTCCTGCTCCTGGCCGCGAGCTACTATTTCTATTCGTGCTGGGACCGCCGATTCCTCTGGCTGCTTTTCCTCTCGACCGCGATGGATTATGCCTGCGGCCTCGCCGTCGATCGGATCGAGGCGCCGAGGAAGCGGAAGCTGTTCGTCGCGCTGAGCATGGCGCTGAATCTCGGCATGCTCGGCTATTTCAAGTATTACGACTTCTTCGCCGATACCCTCCAGCTCGCCCTCGACCGGGCCGGCTGGCACGTCTCGCTCCGGCACCTGAAGGTCCTGCTGCCGATCGGGATCTCCTTCTATACGTTCCAGTCGATGAGTTATGTCATCGACGTCTACCGCCGCGACATCGCGCCGACCCGGAATTTCTTCGACTTCGCGGCCTTCGTCTCGTTCTTCCCGCACTTGGTCGCCGGCCCGATCATGCGGCCGACCACGCTCCTGCCGCAGATCCAGCAGCGGCGGCGGTTCAGCCTGGCGCAATTCTACGAGGGGTCCTACCTGATCTCCTTCGGCCTCGTGAAGAAGGTCGTGGTCGCGGACAACCTGGCGAAGGTCGTCGACGAGCTGTTCGGCAAGTGGCAGACCATCGACGGCGGCCTCGCGGCCCTGGCGACGTTCGCGTTCGCCTTCCAGATCTACTGCGACTTCTCCGGATACACCGACATGGCCCGAGGCATCTCGAAGTGCCTGGGCTTCGAGCTGGCGCTGAATTTCAACCTGCCCTACTTCTCGAGCAACCCGCGGGAGTTCTGGTCGCGGTGGCACATCAGCCTCTCGACCTGGCTCCGCGACTACCTGTACATCCCCCTCGGCGGCAACCGGGGCGGGCGATGGTTCGTCTACCGGAACCTGATGATCACGATGGTCATCGGCGGGCTCTGGCATGGCGCGGCGTGGACCTTCGTGATCTGGGGTGCTTACCAGGGGGCGCTGCTGGTCGGTCATCGGATGGCCGAGCCGCTCCTGAAGCGGATCGACCCCGCGGAACCGATCGACCGGGCCTGCTGGAAGGCCGTCCGGATCCTGGCGACCTTCGCGCTCGCCTGCTTCGGCTGGCTGATCTTCCGATCGAGGTCGCTGGAGCAGCTCGGGGGGATGATCCGGGCGATCGTCAAGCAGCCGGCGATCCCGGCCGCCAGCTACCTGATGCCCGTCCTCGTCCTGACGATCCCGCTGATGATGCTTGAACTGGCCCAGTTCCTCACGAAGGACCTCGACGTCGTCGCACGGACCCCCTGGTACGTCCGGAGCGCCTTCTACACGGCGTGCTTCTACGCGGTCGTCCTCGGCGGCGAGTTCGGCGGGAGCCAGTTCATCTACTTCCAGTTCTGAGCCGGTCGCAGGCGCGGATGTCGGCCGGGAGGGCTGGGGCATGAAGTTCGGATGGCGAGTCAGGCCGGACAGGTCCGGCTCCGAAGCTCGCTCGGCACTCGGGCGAAGGTCGGGCTCCCCGGCGGGGTTGGCGGGGATGCTCGCGCTGGTCGTCGCGTTCGAGGCGTACCTGTCCGGCCACGCGACGGACCTCACCGACCTCTCCGCGACCGACTGGCGGATCACCTCGGGGGCGGTCGATCGCGAGGCCCGCGACGCCGAGCTGCTGATCTTCGGCGACAGCCTGCTGAAGTTCGGCGTCATCCCGGATGTCCTCGAACGCGGGACGGGCCTGAAGACGTTCAACCTCTCGGTCCTCGGGGGCCAGGCCGCGTCGTCCTACTTCCTCTTCCGCCGGGCGATCGAGGCGGGCGCGAGGCCGAGGGCGGTCGTGCTCGACTTCCAGGACCTGCCCGGCGCGGTCGGCCACCCGGCCCGGGGCCTCGGCCTCCGGGCCCACCTCCGCAACTGGCCCGAGCTGGTGGGGGTCCGGGAGGGCTTCGAGCTCGCCCGGTCGATGCGGGACGCCGGCCTGTTCGCCGAGGTCGAACTCCGGCGGCTCCTCCCCTCGTACAAGGCCCGGCACGAGGTCCGATCCAGCCTCTGGCGAATCGTCCGCAAGGGGGCAACCCCCGCGCGGTATCTGGCCAACGTCCAGCGGCGCAACTGGCGGCTCAACCGCGGTACGCTCGTCATGGCTCCCAAGGCCGACAACCCGACCAAGGTTCGCCCGGCCGAGCACGCGGCACCGCCGTCCGGCTGGTCCCTGGACCCGGTCACGGATGAGTATCTCCGCAGGTTCCTGGCGCTGGCGGCATCGCGCGAGATCCGGGTCTTCCTGGTCCTGCCGCCGACGAGCCCGGAACACGAAGGTCTCCGCGTCCGGGTCGGCCAGCATGATTTCTACTCGAAAGTCGTCCGGGGGCTCGCGGCCGACTTCCCCGGCGTCGTCGCGGTCGATGGCCGGGCGCCCGGCTACACCCGACGGGTCTTCATCGACGACTCGCACCTGGATCGCAGGGGGGCGTCGGGCTTCACGTCCGACCTGGCCGAGGTGATCGCCCATTCCCTCAGCGACCGCCACGCCGCCCCCCGCTGGGTTGACCTGCCCCCCTACCGCGAGCGTCCCGAGCCCGGGCCGATCGAAGACCTCGACCAATCGCGGCTCGCGCTGGATGCGCCCGGGAGGACTCGCCGATGACCGGGACGAGCTTTGCTGCCCCCCGCCGACCCGTCGGCTGGCCCGCCGGGGTCCTGGGGATGATCGCCCTGGTCGTTGCGACCGAGGGCTACATCGGCCGCCGGGATACCGACCTCAATTCGATGTACGCGATCGAATGGAAGATGACGGGCCGGGCCATCCGGAAGGAGGCCGCGGCTTGCCAGGTCCTCTGCTTCGGCACGAGCCTGACGAAGCTCGGCGTGTCGCCTCGGGTCCTGGAGGAGCGGCTGGGGATGCCCAGCTATAATTTCGCCCTCAGCGGCTGCCAGCCCTACGCCGCCTACACGGCGCTCCGGCGTGCGCTGCGATCGGGGGCCCGGCCGAAGGCCGTCGTGGTCGACTTCAAGTGGTCGGCCATCGCCACCGGCCACACCTGGAACGAGCGGGTCCTGCCCGAGATGGCCACGCTCCCCGAATGTGCCGAGCTGGCCGTCGCCGCCCGCGACGCGACCTTCTTCGCGAGGATGGCGCTCGTCTGGGGCCTCCCCTCGTATCGGGTCCGGAAAGAGATCCGGGAGAACATCATGGCCGCGGTCCGCGGCGAAGAACCGACGCGCAACTGGGAACGGGCGATCGCGACCCGCAACGCCCGCGCGAACCGAGGGGCGACCCACACCGCCAAGGGTAATTACCAGGGCGAGCTGAAGCTCGACGACCCGAACCAGTTCCCGGCCGACTGGCGGTGCGACCCGATCAACGAGGCCTACATCGGTCGCTTCTTCGCCCTGGCGGCCGAGCATGGGATCGAGGCCTTCTGGCTGGTCCCGCCCATCTCCCGGACGACCCTGGCGCGCCGCGAGGCGATCGGAGCGGAGGGACAGTATACCCGGTTCGTCGAGTCGGTCTCGGCCCGTCACCCCGGGGTGACGGTGATCGACGCCCGGGGCTCGCACTACGCGTTCGAGGCGTTCTTCGATTCGACCCACCTGAACCGCGACGGCGCCGCCGCCCTGAGCGCCGACCTGGCCGACGCCATCGCCGCGCGGCTGGCCGGGCGCAAGGGCGACGGCCCGCGCTGGGTCCGACTGCCGGACTACCGGCCCGACCTGCGGGCGGACCGGGTCGAGGATATGTCGGCGACCCTCGCGCGGATCGCCGCCGAGAACCGCGAGAGGAAGCAGAGGCGGCGGTAGCCGCGGTGGCATTGACAGGATCGCGACGATCCGATACGAAACGTTGATCCGATCGGGCGGTGCCCGACCGAGGCCCGACGGCGATGGCAGGGAGGCCGCGCGATGGCGGATGAGGGGGGCGGGTCCGACGGCGCACCGATCGTCTACATCGAGGCCGATCCGTTCGCCTGGCGATGGTTCGCGGGCATCCCCCGCTACACGGCCCGGCTGGCGCTGGCGATGGCCTCGCTGGGCGTCACCGTCCGGTTCTTCGACCGCGGGATGGAAGTCGAGCCCCTGCCGGGCACGAGCTGGTCGCCGGACCAGGACATCGAGCTCTGGGCGCGTCGCGTCTGTCACGGCGAGCGCAAGCCGCTCGGGGCCCCGCCGCCCGGGAGCCTGGCGATTTACTGCTGTGTCCGCGGGCCGGACCGGACCTTCCCGTATGAGGTGAGCGTCCTCCACGACCTCTGCCCGCTCGTCGTCGGCTGGACCTTCCCGGAAGCGGCCCGCTACAGCTTCGAGAAGTACTTCGCCGAGGATCTGACCTGCTCCGACGTCGCCGTCGCCGATTCGGAATCGACCAAGGCCGACGCGGCCTGGCTCTCGCCGATGGAGCAGGACCGGATCGTCGTGGCGAAGCCGGGGATGAGCCTCTGCCTCGGCAAGCACCGTCATGCCGGCCGCGTCGCCCGCTCGCCGAAGGTCGGCCTCGCCGTCTCGACGGTCGAGCCGAGGAAGAACGCCGGATTCCTGATCGACTGGTTCCACGGCACGCGCGAGCTCCCCGCCGACATGGAACTCTGGTGGGTCGGCCGGATGGGCTGGCTCACCACGCGGAAAGAGCTGAGGCGGCTGACCAGGCCCCCGGGGGGGCGCCGGGTCCGGTTCCTGGGCAACGTCTCGGACGCGACGCTCTGCCGGCTCTATCGGCGGGCGTCCTGGTCGATCTACCCGTCGCTCTACGAGGGCTTCGGCTTCCCGGTCGTCGACTCGCTCCGCCACGGGACGCCGGTCCTGACCAGCCGGAACAGCTCGCTCCGCGAGTTCGCGCATCCCGGGGTCTATTTCTTCGACCCTCGGGATGCGACGACCGTCGACGACGCCTGGCGATCGTTCCGGCGGCAGGGGCCCGGGGTGATCGACGCCGACGACCTGATGGCCCGATACGACTGGGGGGGGGTCGCCCGGGCGATCCTCGATGCCCACGCCGCGGCCACGGCCCGCCGGCCCGCGCGGGCCCTCCTCGCTTCTTGAGGTCCCCAGAGGACCGAACCACTCGCGACCGGCTCGGTGGCCCACCCCACGGATGAGGGAGAAACGACCTTGAGGATCGCCATCGAAGTCTTCGGCACCCAGTCCGAGAGCCGGCATCGCGGGGTCGGACGTTACACCCACGAATTCGTCGATGCCGTGCTCGACCTCGACAGCGGGCACGAGTTCATCCTGTACGCCCAGGACGGCGCGCCCACGGACTACATCCCCGGCGCGGGTCGGGCCGAGGTCCGGCTCCTCCGGCCCGACGCGGCCCTCGGCGACCGGACCCTCTCCGACGCGGTCCGGAGGCTCCTAGGGACCGATGCCGACGGGATCGACGCAATGCTCCTGTGCAACCCGCTGGAGCTCCGGTTCGACTACACGCCCCCCGCGCCCCCGCTGAACGGGATCAAGATGGCGACGATCCTGTACGACCTCATCCCCCTTCTCTTCCCCGAGCACTACATCGACGCCTGGCCCGGCCCCGAGTACGCCCGGCTCTACTTCCGCGCGATCGAGCGGATCAGGCGGTACGACGGATTTCTCGCCATCTCCGGCGCCACCGCGGAGGACTTCGTCGCCCGACTGGGGATCGACGCCTCCCGGGTCGCCAACATCCGGGCCGGCAGCGACACGGGGTTCTTCACGCCCGACCCCTGCCCCGGCTCGGGCACCGGCCTCGATCACCTGGGGATCACCGGGCCGTTCGTGTATTCGATCGGCGCCATGGAGTATCGCAAGAACGTCTGGGGCCTGCTCGATGCCTTCGGGGCGCTGCCCGGGCCGATCCGGTCGACGCATCAGCTCGTGCTGAGCTACGCGCCCAACTACGACGAAGCCTGGCACATCGGCGAGCGTGCCCGCCGCCTCGGATTCGACGATCGGCTGGTCCTGACGGGCCGCGTCGACGATGAGACCTTGCGGGCCCTCTACCGCCGCTGCTCGGCGTTCGTCTTCCCGTCGAGGTACGAGGGGTTCGGGCTCCCGGTGCACGAGGCGATGCTCTGCGGCGCGGCGGTGGTCGCCGGGGACAACTCGTCGCAGGTCGAGATCGTCGGCGAGGCCGGACTCCTCGCCGACGTGAACAGCGCCGACGACATCCGGTCGAAGCTCATGGCCGTGCTGGCCGACCCCGCGACCGCGGCCCGGCTCCGACGGCTCGCCCCGTCGCAGGCCGCGGGCTTCACCTGGGGCCGGGCCGCGGCGCTCGGCGTCGAGGCCCTCGAGGCGACGGTCCGCCGGCGCAAGACCCGGGCCGACCGGTCGCACTCGGTCCGGCCCCGGATCGCGATGTTCTCGCCGCTGCCCCCGCTGCTCTCGGGGATCTCCGACTACACCGCCAGGCTCGTCGAGTCCCTGAAGGACCACTTCACGATCGACCTCTATCACGACCAGGGCTACGTCCCCGACATGAAGCTCGCGTCGGCCGACTTCGCCTGCCACGACCATCGCCTCTTCCGCCGCAATGCCGCGATCCTCGGCTATCGCGCGTGCGTCTATCAGATGGGAAACGGGCCGCTCCACAAGTATCTCTACGAGAACCTGCCGCTCTATCCGGGCCTCGTCGCGCTGCACGACTTCAGCCTGGCCGGCTTCCGCTACTGGGACGCGATCGTCAACGGGAGGGGCCACGACTCGTTCCGGGAGGAACTCGCGGAGTCCTCCCCGGAGGCCGCAGCCCGATACGGGCCGATGCTCGACCGCTGGTCGAAGCTCCCGGGCGGGGTGATCGCCGCGTGTGCCCGCGAGGAACTCTACCTCAACCGGCGGATCTTCGAACACGCGACCGGGGTGATCTTCAACTCTCCGTGGGGCGTCGAGAAGGCCAGGTCCCTGTACCCGGACTTCGCGGGTCGCCTGACCGCGGTCCCCTATGGCGCGACGGCGGCGCCGGTCGATGCTCGCCGGAAGGCTTCGCTCCGCGGGAAATACGGCCTCCCCGCCGATGCCCTGATCGTCGGGAACTTCGGCCTGATCCACCCGACGAAGCTGAATGTCGAGTCGCTCCGAGCCTTCGCGGCGGTCGCCGGCCGCGACCCGGAGGCCCTGTTCCTCCTCGTCGGCCCGGAATACGACGACGGTGCCTCTCGCGACTGCGTCGCCGAGCTGGGCCTGGAGGCGCGCGTCCGGTTCCTCGGCGCCAGGCCGGCGGCCGAATTCGTCGAGATCGTGGCGACGGCGGACATCGGGCTGAACCTCCGCCTGCCGCCGACGAACGGCGAAACTTCGTCGTCGCTCCTCGACCTGCTCCGCCAGGGCGTGCCGACGATCATCACCGATGTCGGCACCTTCTCCGACTTCCCCGACCATGCCGTCCGCAAGCTCCCGTGGGGCGACTCGGACAGCCAGGATCGCCTCGGCCAGGCGCTGATGGGGCTCGCGGAGAGCCACGCATCACGGGAAGACCTGGGCCGGGCGGCGGTCGCTTACGTCCGCGAGAAGCACGATTGGTCGCTCGTCGCAACCCGATATGCGGAGGCGATCGAGGCTACGATCCGGGGTCGCGAACGGCCGAGGGCCTCGACGGTCCAGGCCCCGCACCTCCGCCTCGGGTCCGCCCCCCGCGCCGCGATGGCCCGGGAGGTCGGCCGATGAAGCGCCTGGCGAAGCGAATCGTCCGCGCTCTGTATGCCCGCTCCGAGTTCATCCGCCGCCCGATCCGCGAGGAGCTCGAGGCGAATCTCCGGGCGTGCGTCGCGTCGTCCTTCGACGAGGTCCGGGTCGTGATGGACGACCTCGTGGCCGAGGTCTACCGGCTCCAGGCCCAGGTCGGCGACCTCCGGGCGGGGGTCGAAGTCCTGCGGGAAGAACAGGCCGAATCTGCCCGGGTCGGGGCTTGACCGCCGACAGCCCCCCCGGGCGGCCTGTGTCCTGCGTGCGAGAGGAGGCGCAAGGCGGACCCTCCGCCTCGCGCCGGCCCGCGCGATGTCGGCCGGTTCAGGCCCAGGTGAGCGAACCGATCGGCCGGGCCGGGAGGCCCGCGAGGGCCCCTCGGAGCGCCGCGACCGCGCGATCGACGTTCGCCGTCTCCGCCATCCTCTGGCGGGCGGCGGCGGAGAGCCCTTCATAGCGCCTGGGGTCGGATTCGGCGATCGTGGCGCTCTCGATCATTCGGTCTCGGAGGTGGGACCAGGCGGGCCGACCCCACGTGGTCGCATGCCGCCCGACCGGATCGATCGGCCAACCGGTCGGCTCGGAGTGGGAGGCGACGGGGAAGCCGACCTCGTCGTCGACCCATTCGAGGAATGCCGAATGCGCCGGCGCGATGACGGGCCTGCCCGAGGCGAGGGCCTCGGTCGTCGCCATCGAGAGGCCCCGCGTCCGGCTCGTCTCGACGTGATAGCTCGTCGCCCTGCCGATCGCGAGCGAGACCTCGCGCGGCAGCCGGCCGGGGATGACGACGATCCGGCAGCGCGGCTCGATCCGCGACGCCTCGAACGCGTGACGGAGCCGGACGAGGTCCTGGGCCTCGCGCTCGGGCCACGTGGCCAGCCGGAGGAGGAGCGTCACGTCCGGGCGGTCGCGGAAGGCGTGGATCGCGGCGGAGATCAGGTCGACCTCATTGGTCATCGCCTCGGTGTAGTCGACCCAGGCCGTATACACGAGGCCCGAGAGGGTCAGCGGCGACGGCCCCAGGCACGGCGACGGTCGGTGCTCCGAGGCCGACCGCCGACCTCTGATCCCGACGCGGATCCCATCGAGCCGCCTGTGGGCAGCCTCGCCGATCCATCTCCGGATCAGGTGTCGATAGCCGAACCGCGCGACCCCGCCGAGCACCCGGCGCGGGTCGGGGCGGCGGAGCAGCGTCTCCAGCGATCTCCGATAGCCGTCGATCCTGGCGATCGACGCGTTGCTCAGATACGGCTTGATGCGGCGGAGCCGTCTCGCACCGGAGCGGGTGAGGCGGGCCGAGAGCGAGGACGATCGTCCCGACGCTGACGGCCGCGCCTCGGCGGCCGCGACCGCGCCGGCCACGGCCCCCGGCGGCGGGCCGTCGTCGCCCGCGCCCCAGACCACGTGCGGGACGTGGACGGTGATCGGCAGGTCGGGCCCCCAGGTCGCCAGCTCCGACCAGCCGGGCCTGGCCGGGATCGGCAGGATCGCGGCCGGCGCGATCGCGCCCGCGCGGGCGAAGGCATCGGCGGTGAATCGCGAGGTCGCGAGCAGCCCGTCGGCGCGGCCCGCGACGCGGGCCCAGTTCATCCGGCCGTCGCGGTTGAGGTCGGTGGCCGGCACGTCGGGATAATCCCAGATCGGCAGGAAGAGCGTGGGGACCGCGGGGGTCAGATAGCACCGGTGCGCGACGCCGATCGCCAGGTGGACGGGGGCCCGGCCCTCCTCCTCGGCCCGTGCCACGGCGTGGCAGAGCGAGCTCTCGGGGTCCGCGACATATCGCCAGGTGCCGAGTCGGGAGAGGGCCGGAGTCAGGGCGTCGAGGACCTCGTCCGCGGCCCGCCCTCCGGGGGTGCTCACCAGGAACGCGACCGGGCTGCGGTGACGATCCGTGCTCACGTGCGGGCTCCATCCGGGCCGGCGGGGGAGGAGGCGGAGGGGGAGCAGGCGCGGACGGCCGCCGGGCCGATCCGGGCACGATGGGCGAACCTTATTGCGGGCTCGCGGTCCCGTCAACGGCAATCGCCATCCCGCCGGAGAGGAAAACCGCGGGGGAGTGCGCGGTCGGGCGCGGACGCCTTCTCCCGAAGGTCGCCGGGGTGTTAGGATCGACGGCGACGGGCCGACCCGACGCCCGTCGCGAGGGCCCCGATCGATGCCGCAAAGCTCCCCCGGCCGACGACTCCGAGACGCCTGGTCGGCCGGTCCGATCATGATCCCCGGCGCATTCAACGCGCTGACGGCCCGGATCGCCGAGCGGCTCGGCTTCCGTGCGGTCTACCTGTCCGGCGCCGCCCTCTCGGCCGGCTGGGCCGGCGTCCCCGACATCGGGCTGCTGACGGCGACGGAATTCGCCGAGGCGGCGGCGATCCTCTCCCGGGCGACCTCCCTCCCGGTCCTCTGCGACGCGGACACCGGCTTCGGCGAGGCCGTCAACGTCGAGCGGACCGTCCGCCTCTACGAGGAGGCCGGGGCGGCGGGGCTGCACCTGGAGGATCAGCGGATCCCGAAGCGGTGCGGCCACCTCTCGGGCAAGGCCCTGGTCGACCCGGCGACCATGGTCGCCAAGCTCCGCGCCGCGACCGCCGCCCGCCGCGACCCCGACTTCGTCGTGGTCGCGAGGACCGACGCGCGATCGGTCGAGGGTTACGACGCGGCGATCGACCGGGCCCGGGCTTACGTCGAGGCCGGGGCGGACATGATCTTCCCCGAGGCGCTCGAGTCGGCCGACGAGTTCGCCGACTTCGCGCGGGCCGTCGAGGCCCCGCTCATCGCCAACATGACCGAGTTCGGCCGCGGGCCGCTCCTCGACTTCTCCGTCCTCGCCGGGCTCGGCTACCGGGCCGTCCTCTACCCGCTCACCCCATTCCGCGCCGCGATGAAGGCGGCCGAGGCGACCCTGATCTCGCTCCGTGACCGGGGGACTCAGCGCGGAGAACTCGGGCGGATGCAGACCCGGGCCGAACTCTACGACCTGCTCGACTACGACGAGTGGGAGAAGCGGGACCGGAGTTATTTCGTCGTCCGCCCCGAGTCGTCGGTCGAGGGAGTGCTGCCTCCTTCCGATGATGCCGGCTCTGCCTGAGTTTCGCGGGCTCCGCCGAGGTTGATCCCCGGGATGAGGCGGCCGACGGGGCCGTTGATTCGCACCCGCATTCTGTTACGATGGGTGCATCCTCCGTAGACCGCGACGTCGCGGGGGAACGTCTCCAGCAGGGAATTCCGTGCGTCGACTTCGGGTCGACGCGGGGTCTGACCTGACGTTGCTTTACCATGATCGCCATTCGAACGCGCGGCCGTACTCGTCCCTGGCCGTGTTGGAGAGCCGGGTCGCCCTCTCGCGATCCGGCCCCGATCGGCGGCCTCGACGGTCCTCCGGATCAAGCCCGCGCCGTTGACGACACCTGCCCCCGTCCCTTCCCCCGAGGCCTGCGGAATGACGGCGTTGCTCGCCTGGTTCGCCTGGTTGACGGTGCTCGCCACGGGGCTCGTTGCCGCCCCGAGGCTTGCCCGTTCGCGACCGGGATGGCCCGCCGGCTTCGTGACGCCCGCCGCGACGTTGGCCCCGAGGGTGGCTGATCGAACGCCCCTCCAACGGATGCCGCAGGGCCCCGGCGATGGCGCCCCGAATCCGGACGAGCCCCTCGCGGGCCCGGACGCCGGGCCGGGTCTCGTCTCGAGTTGCGGCGGACGCGGGGGGCGGGTCGGGTCATCCTGACGCGGGGCGAGCGACCGTCATCGTCGGGGATCGGGTGCCGCCCCGGCGTCCGTCCGCCGGGGCGGCACCGGCCGGCCCGGGCGGGCAGCCCGATCGCGGGGCCTCCGGCACTCGACCGCACCTCGTCGCGGCCGCGCGGAAAGGATAAGCCCAAGTGGACGGGGGATTGATCGGTGGCCTGCTCGGGCTGCTCTTCGGGGCCGCTGCCGGGGTGGGCGGGCTCCACCTCTATCATCGCCTGAAGGCCAAGACCGCCCGCGGCCTCGCCGAGGAGATCCTCGCCCAGGCCGGCCGCGACGCCGACGCCGCCGTCAAGGACGCCGAGTTCCGCGCCAAGGAGGAGATCCTCCGCCGCCGCGAGGCCGTCGAGCGCGAGGCCGAGGAGTCGCGCCGGGCCGTCCGCGACGCCGAGCGGCGCGTCGAGAAGCGCGAGGACATCCTCGACCAGAAGCTCGACCTGATCAACAAGAAAGAACGTGAGGTCGAGTCGGTCCAGCGCTTCCTCGCCGACCAGCAGGAGGAGGTCAGCCGCAAGGCCCAGGAGGTCAAGCAGGTCCTCACCGACCAGCGCGACCAGTTGCATCGGCTGGGCAACCTCTCGGGCGAGGAGGCCCGCGAGCTCCTGCTCCGCCGGGTCGAGGACGAGCTGGCCCACGAGGTCGGCGGGATCATCCTCAAGCACGAGCAGCACCTCAAGGAGACCTGCGCCCAGAAGGCCCGCGAGATCCTCGCGACCACCATCCAGCGGTACGCGGCGGGGCACACGGCCGAGACGACGGTGAGCACCGTCGACATCCCGTCGGACGACATGAAGGGCCGGATCATCGGCCGCGAGGGTCGGAACATCCGCGCCTTCGAGAAGGCGACCGGCGTCGACGTGATCGTCGACGACACGCCGGGCGTCGTCATCGTCTCGGCGTTCGACAACATCCGCCGCGAGACCGCGAAGCTGGCGCTCGAGAAGCTCATCCTCGACGGCCGGATCCACCCGAGCCGGATCGAGGAGGTCGTGGCCGAGACCCAGGAGGAGATGGAGCGGCACATCCGCCAGATCGGCCGGGCCGCCGCCCAGGAGGCGAACGTCCCGGCCTTGCACGAGAAGCTCCACGACTTCCTCGGGCGGCTCAAATTCCGGACAAGCTACTCGCAGAACGTGCTCCAGCATTCCCTGGAGGTCGCGCACCTGACCGGCCTGCTCGCGGAGGAGATCGGCCTCGACGGCGCCCTCGGCCGTCGCTGCGGCCTGCTGCACGACCTGGGCAAGGCGGCCGACCACGAGATGGAGGGGGGACACCCCGCCATCGGCGCCGAGCTGACGAAGCGATACGGGGAGGGCAAGGAGGTCGTCCACGCGGCGCTCGGCCACCACGACGACATCCGGCCCGAGACGCCCTACACCGTCCTCGTGGCCGCCGCCGACGCCGTCAGCGCCAGTCGGCCGGGGGCCCGTCGCGAGACGTTGGAGAAGTACGTGAGGCGGCTCGAAGAGCTGGAGGCCGTCGCCTGCGGCTTCCCCGGCGTCGAGCAGGCCTACGCGATCCAGGCCGGCCGCGAGATCCGCGTCATCGCCGACAGCCACCAGCTCAACGACGACCTCGCGGCCAAGCTCTGCCGGGACATCGCCAAGGCGATCCAGCAGCAGCTCACATATCCCGGCGAGGTCAAGGTCACGGTGCTCCGCGAGTCGAGGAGCGTCGAGTTCGCCCGATGAGGCCGGGCGGGGAAGACGCCCATCCTCCCCCCGAGCCGGGGACCGGGCGGGTCCATCAACGGATGTGAGGGGCTGTCCCATGCCGCTGAAGCTCCTGTTCATCGGCGACGTCGTCGGCTCTCCCGGCCGGAAGATCGTCGGGCAGGCCCTGCCCAGGCTAATCCCCCGGTGGGGGATCGGCCTGGTCGTCTGCAACGCCGAGAACTCGGCCGGGGGATCGGGGCTGACGATCAAGTGCCACGAGGAGCTGGCCGACGCCGGGGTCGACGTCTTCACGCTCGGCGACCACGCCTATCGGAAGGACGAGGTGTTCACCCTGTTCGAACGATCCGACCGCCTGCTCCGCGCGGCCAACTATCCCCCCGAGGCGCCCGGCGGGGAGTGGGCCGTGGTCGAGGCGAGGGACGGGACGCCCGTCGGCGTCTTCACCCTGATGGGCCGGACGTTCATGAAGCCGGTCGACTGCCCGTTTCGCGCGGCCGACCGGGTGCTGGCCCGGATCGAGTCGATGGCGCGCGTGATCCTCGTCGACGTCCACGCGGAGGCGACGAGCGACAAGCACCTGCTCGGCAGGTACCTCGACGGCCGGGTCTCGGCCGTCCTGGGGACGCACACGCACGTCCCGACCGCCGACGACCAGATCCTCCCGCGCGGCACCGCCTACCAGACCGACGTGGGGATGACCGGCCCGTACGACTCGATCCTCGGCCGTCGCTACGACCGGGTCCTGGCCGCGACCCTGACCGGCGTCCCGCACTACTTCGACGTCGCGCAGGGCGACCCGAGGTTGTGCGGGGCGGTCGTCGAGGTCGATCCTGCGACCGGGAAGGCCCTGTCGATCGAGCGGGTCATGCTCACGGCCGATGATGTGAGGGCTCTGATGACGTGAGACGATCCCGGGACCGGTCACCGGGATGTGTCGGACCTTCCAGGGTCGAGCAGGGCAGCCCCCGGCCCGATCCGCTCGATCAGCCGTCGCATGGCGCGGTCGAGCCCGGTCGTCACGGCCTCGGGGTCGGCGAACGGCCGGCGGTCCAGATATTCCCAGCGGAGCCATCGGGCCGGCCCGAGCCAGGCGGCGGATTCTTCGAAGGCGACGATCCGGTCGAAGTCCCCGGGGCCGAGCGGGCGGATCGATGCGTAGGCGGTCAGCGCCTCGGCCCTGAGCCCGGGATCGTCGCCGACCCACTCCCCCAGCAGCCGGGCCAGATCCGCGGCGGGGTCGTCGACTCCCATGGCGCCGAAGTCGACGAGTCCGGTGAGCCTGTCGCCCGTGAACAAGAAATGTTCGGGCCGGGCATCGCGGACGATCGGCTGGATCGTCACGGCCTCCGACGCCTCGCGACGGAGCCGTCCGGCCACTCGCGAGAGGCCGTCCCGGGCGATCGCGAGCCATCGCCGCGCGAGGCCGACGACCGTGCCCGTCGTCTCGTGGGCGACGAGGGCTTCGAGCCGCCCGAGGTCCGTGCCGAGCCAGTCCTGGACCTCGGCGAGCCTGGCGCGGAGGCCGGGGCTCGTCGCGATCACGGACGTGAGGGCCCACCGCTGATGGACGGCGGCCAGGCCGGCGGACGCGGCCCGGAGCCGGCCGGAGCCCGGAGGACGGGACATCTCGGCGACGCCGGGGCACCAGGGGGCGACCTCCCACCACCTCCCCTCCGCCGGCACGAGAGTCCGGCCGTCGAGCGTGGCCAGCGGGACGGGGACGAAGTCGAGGTCTCCCAGCGCGGCGAGCCTGGCGTGGATCGCGCGGAGGGCGTCCGGGCCGGGCCCGTCCGGGGGCCAGGCGCGTGCCACCAGGGGGCCGACCCCGGACTCGAACCTCCAGAGCCGTGCGCCGCTGCCCCCCCCCGCGCTCCCGAGGGCGGTCGGCACCGAGCGGGGTCGTGCCGAGGCCGGGTACAGGGTCGTCAGGCGAGCCATCGCGTCGGGCATCGCCCGTCCCTCCCGGTTCAGGAGGATTCCTCGAGCGCCAACGACCGGTCGCGCAACGACTTGATGGCATCCATGAGCCGGTCGGTGACCGCGGCGATCTGGGCCTTCTCGCCGTCGTGGCCGCGGGGTGCGTTCGCGAGGTCGGAGAGGTCGATCGGGGGTCCGTAGATCACGCGGACCCGAGACGGCGTGACCCCGGCCTCCCAGACGGTCTTCGTGATGGGCGTCCCGCGGATATAGGCGGGGATCACGGGGACACCCGCCTGCAAGGTCAGGAACGCCGCGCCGGGCTTGCCGGGCCCGAGCTCGCGGCCCGAACTCGCGGTGATCCGCCCCTCCGGGAAGATCGGCAGGACCCTGCCCTCTTTGAGGGCGCGGAGGGCCTCGCGGACGGCCGTGAGGTCGCGGCCGTCGCGACGGACCACGATGCACCGAAGCGCCCGGCTGAACGGCCGGACGCACCAGACCTGGTGGATGTCCTGAGCGATCATGAACCCGAGGACCCGGCGACACCCGGCCTGGAGGACGAAGTTGTCGACACCGCTGGTGTGGTTCGCGACTAGGATCGCGGGCCCGTGCTCGGGGAGGGGGGCCTCGTTGAGATTCACCAGGCGATGGACCGCGACGCAGTAGGCTCGATTGAGCCACCAGAGGAACCGGAGGAACCCGTGGACCTCGGGCCGATCCCCGCCCCGGGGCGAGCGTCTCGCGGAGGCGAGCAGGGCCCACGGCAGGATCAGGATCGCGGCCGACCCGATGCACAGGGCTATCACGCGAGGGAGTCCGCCCGGATTCGAGGATCTGTGCTCCGGGGCGGGCCCGACGATGCCCCGTCCAACGACCGAAGCCGGCCTCGGGGCCGGCTTGGGTGTCGAGCGACAGGATATCACGACCGGCGTCCGATTCGTAGCCGGGAGTCGCCGAGGTCAGGCCGCGGCCCGGGGGCGGGGGCGACCCAACAGCAAACAGCCGCCCGCCACCGCCCACAGGGCGATCGTCGACGGCTCGGGGACCATCTGGGCACCGACGACGTGACCCTGGAAGTGCCCGGTGCAGAACGAACAGTTGCACCCGGGCGGGTGGGGGCCATGGCCGGCGACCTGGGCCCCGAGCGAGGCGGCGAAATTGTTCGCGGCGAAGTTCCGCGCGAGCAGATCCTTCACGGCATCGGGGCTGAAGGTCGCGTCCGGGTCGGTCAGGAGCGACCAGCTCGCCATGCCCGAGTCGATGTAGTTCCCCGTCGTGTCGTGGTGGGCGGCCACCCCGAAGGCGTGCATCAGCTCGTGGGCGATGTTGTGGCCGACGGCCAGGGCGAGCCTGTCGATGGTCTGGGTCCCCGTGAGCTTGTCGATGAAGCTGAACCCGTTCGCACCCACGTCGGTGATCCCGATCGCGTTGGCGTTCGCGGAAAAGGACGTGTTCGAGACCACGCTCAGGGTATGGGCGGCGGTCGCGTTCGGGTCGGCGGTCAGGCGGATGGGGACGTGGGCCAGGTCGTAGGTGTGCTTGACGTCGGCCACGACCTTCGCCATGAAGCTGGCCCGCTGCTGAGTGTCCGGGACGCCTCCGAAAAGCTGGGCGACCACCGGGCTGTTGTACCAGGCGGTCCCGCCCCCGGTCGTCAGGCTGTCGGACTCGAGGAACTTCCCGTCGGACATGTTGATGAAGGCGTCGTACACGGGCTGGCCCGAGGCCGTACCGACGGTCGACACCTGGCTCGCGGGCGCAGCGAGCACCTGGTAGCCGGACGGGCCGGGGTCCGACCCGTTCGTGCTGGCCGCCGCGGCCCATTTCGACGACTGGAAGTTCATGGGGGCGATGTAGCCGACCTGGGCCGCCGTGTTGACCGTCGCGGGACCGGCTGCGGGATTGTGCGGCGTGAAGCCCGGACTCGCGTCGAGTGCGTTCCGCCGGGCGGCCTGCTCCGCCCTGACGAGCTGGGCCGGTGTGATCGGGCCGGCCATGGCCGGGAGGATCGCCGATCCAACTACCAACGCACCGAGGGCGAGGGCCTTCACAGCGATCATCCGAACCTCCTGTTCCGGACCGGCCCCGGTCGCCATCATGGCTTCCGTTAGGGAGGGCACACGTCCGCAGAGACGCACGCAACTTCCATCGAACCTGGGGGGCAATCTTCGTCGAAGCGGGAGGGGAGAGGGGAGGTGAGAGCGAGTCGCCCACCTCTAGAGCAAGGCGAATGCCAGGTTGGCGACGGGGCCACGCAATCGACGAGATCAGCGAAGACGTCCGGCCGAAACGGCTGGACCTGTAAGTCTTTGGGTGATTTCAGCGGTCTCTTCCCCTGGACAACCGGACGCCCCATGAAATCGTCCCGATCCTACACATTGTTACAATCGACCGGTAATATCTTGCAAGTGATAAATACCTTAAAGACCTAGGGTTGGACAGCCGAGTTGCCTCCTGTCCGTTACATATTACCATTTTTCGATGGGATGGCCGCGGTGGGTGGGGCCCGTGACGCATTGCGGTCGATCGGGGGTCGAATTATAATCCGCGGGTCGCCCCGAATACCGAGCCTCGGCATCGCTCGCCGGGTCCGAATCCAGGAGGAATCACGTTGAGGCTCCTTCATCGCGTCGCCGCAGCCTCCTGGGGTGTGATCCTGCCCGGCCTTGCCGGGTGCGGGGGGGAGGCCACGCCCAAACCGGACAATTCCCCGCCCTCCGCGGTCAAGGCTCCGTCGGCTTCTCCCGAGATCAAGGATATGAAGCCGGCGGACCCGAAGTCGGCCGATCCCAAGGCGACGGATTCGAAGACGGTCGACTCACTGCCGTCGCTCGAATCCCCCGCCGGGGCGAAGGACGAGCGGACCGACGCCACGCCCAAGTGACCGGCCCTCGTCAGCGGCCGGGCCACTCGGGCTGGCTCATGCCCCTGGGACGTTCCCCTGGACGACGGTGTTGGACAGGGTCCCGATCCCGTCGACGGTGATCCGGACGAGGTCGCCGGGCCGCAGGCTGAATTCGTCCGGGGGGACGATCCCCGTCCCGGTCAGGAGGACGACTCCGGCCGGGAAGAGGTTGTCGCGACCCAGCCAGCGGACGAGGTCCTCCAGCGTCCGGGCCATCCGGGAGAGCGACGTCGAGCCTGCCACGACGTTCACCCCGTCTCGCTCGATCTCGAGCGAGATCGAGACCTCGCGGATCGGGGGCATCGCGTCGGCGAGGGTGATCGCCGGGCCGAGGGCGCAGGAGGCGTCGTAGACCTTGGCCTGGGGCAGATACAAGGGGTTCTCCCCTTCGATGTCGCGGGCACTGACGTCGTTGCCCACCGTGTAACCGACGAGTCTCAGGCCCGGCGACAGGACCAGGGCCAGCTCCGGCTCGGGGACGCACCATCGCGTGTCGCCGCGGACCCGGATCGACGCCCCCGGCCCGACGACCCGTGATGGGGTCGCCTTGAAGAAGAGCTCCGGCCGCTCGGCACGGTAGACCAGGTCGTAGAACGAGCCGCCCGACTCGGACTCCTCCTGGCGGGCGACCTTGCTCCGCTCGTAAGTGACGCCGGCGCCCCAGACCTCCTGGGCATCGATGGGCGCGAAGAGGGCGGCGTCGGCCGTCGCGATCGGCACGCCCATCGAGGTGGAGGACCACTCGCGAGCCTTCCCGCCCGGATCGTCCGCGTGGAGGAGCTCCGCGAGGGTCGCGCCCGGCGGTCCGATCGGCCGGATCGACTCGGGGGTGTAGAGCCCGACTCGTGGCCTCGGGTCCGACTTCGTGGCATACTTGCATAGGCGCATGGCTCGGGCGTCTCCGGTCGGGCCTGGGGGTGATGGCGTGTCCACCTGGGATAACCTCCGTGGACGCCGGGGTCAACGACTCGGGCCTGGCCTCACACCTCGTGACCGAAAGGTCCGCCCGGCGACGATTGATGGGGGTCGCCGCGCGATCGGGCTCAAGTCGAGTCCGCGGCCGGGTCGATGAGCAGGGAGAAGGTCGGATCTAGGCCTCCGGTCCAGGACCGGGAGGGGCCGTCCGGGGAGGACAGGGATGCGGGAGCGGGTCATGGTCGTCGGGCTGGGGGCGGTCACCTGCCTGGGGCGCGACATGGACGCAACCTGGGCGGGCCTGGTCGCGGGCCGGTCGGGCCTGAAACGGCACGACGCGCTCGGGCCGGACCGTTTCCTCCGGGACGTCGGGGGGATGGTCGAGGGATTCGGCCCGGGGACCGCCGACGAGGACCCCGCGGTCCCCAAGCTGGAGGCCAAGTCGATCCACCTCGCGATGGCAGCGGCCCGGATGGCCTGGGCCGACGCCGGGCTCGACCGGCTCACCGCGGGCGGCGACTTCGACCCGAGCCGGGCGGCCGTCGCGATCGGGTCGGCGTTCGGCGGGCAGGACCTGCTCGAGGCCGAGACGGCCAGGTCGGCCCGGCGGAAGACCCTGGCCGCGAGCCCCTACCTCGTCCCCGGGCTCCTGATCAACACCCCGTCCGGCCAGGTCGCCCAGCATCTCGGGCTCTTCGGCCCGAGCGTCTCGCCGGCCAACGCCTGCGCCGCGGGCGGGCACGCGATCTCGCTCGGGGGCATGTTCCTCCGGTCCGGGGAGGCCGACCTCGCCGTCGTCGGGGCGGCCGAGAGCGCCTTCACGCCGGCGATCGTCAACGCCTTCGCGACGATGAAGGCCCTCGCCCACCGTCGCGAGGGCGACCGATCGCACGACGACCCGTCGTTGGCGAGTCGCCCCTTCAGCGTCGACCGCGCCGGCTTCGTCATGGCCGAGGGGGCCGCCGTCCTGGTCCTGGCCACCGAGGCCACGGCGCGGCGGTTGGGCTTGCACGTTCAGGCCGAACTCCTAGGCTGGGGGATGAATTCCGACGGGTATCACATCACGACCCCCCATCCTGGCCGGATCGCCCAGCTCCTCCGCAGGACGCTGGAGACGGCGGGCGTCCCTCCGGATCGGGTCGATTATTACAATGCCCACGGGACGAGCACGCCGGTGAACGATCGGGTGGAGACCGAGGTGATCAAGGAGGTCTTCGGGGACCACGCGCGACGGCTGCCGGTCAGCTCGATCAAGGGGGCCCTGGGCCACGCGCTGGGCGCCGCCTCGGCGATCGAGGCGGCGGCCTGCGTCCGGTCCCTGCGGGACGGGACCATCCCCCCCACGATCAACCACCGCGCCGATCCCGAGCTCGACCTCGACTATGTTCCCGACCGGGCCCGCGCCGCGCCGCTGGAGGTCGTCATGTCCGCGTCCTTCGGCTTCGGCGGGACCAACAACGCGTTGCTCTTTAAGCGAGGGGACCATGCTTGACACGATCCTTCAGTCCGAGATGTCCGACTCCGTCCGGACGATCGCCCGGATCCCGCAGGACGTGGCGATCTCGGCCGACAGCCGGCTGGTCGAAGACCTCGGGATCGACTCGCTCGACCTGGTCAGCATCGTCCTGACGGCCCAGGAGACCTACGGCGTCGCGATCGACGAGGATGATGTGGCCGAGCTGCGCACGATGGCCGATCTCATCCTGTACGTCGAACGTCGGAGGAATGCCGCGGCGGCCTGAAGTCGCGGCGGTCGTCCGGCCGACCTAGAGATTGGCGAGAGCGCTCGGCGTCCCCAAGGACGGGGACGGTTCCGGCCCAAGGATGGTACCATGTGGCAACGCTGGATGATCGTGCATAAGGTCGTGCTGAAGGCGGTCCTGCCCGTCCTCCAGCGCCTGCCGCACCGGGTCTCCGTCGCGCTGCTCGGGGCGATGGGACGGCTCGATCTCCTGGTGCTGCCCAGGCAGGGGGCCATGTACGAGTCGGCCGTGGGAGACGCCGCCCGTCGCCTTGGATGCGTCTGGGACGTCCGGGCGATCAGCCGGAGGCTCGCCCGCCAGACCTATCGCTGGCGGGCCCGGGACTTCCTGCTCGACGGCCGGAGCGACCGACGGATCGACCCCTGGTTCCGGGTCTACGGGCGCGAGCACCTCGACTCGGCGATCGCCGAGGGGCGGGGGGTGATCCTGCTGGCCAACCACTTCGGCTCGCACCTGCTCACCTCGCACTGGATGTTCCGCCAGCGGTATCCGCTCCGGTGGTTCTCCGAGAAGCCCCGCAACGTCTCCCGCTACATGGCCCGCCAGTTCGAGACGGACGGGCCGCTCGGCCAGGCCCGTATGTTCATCTCGCGGCGGTCGACCCCCGCCGACGCCGCCTCGGCGATCTTGAGGGCGTCCCGGGCCCTGGGCGCGGGGATGATCGTCAAGGTGGCCTGCGACGTCCGCTGGTGCGGCAGCCATACCGCCTCGGCGACCTTCCTCGGCCAGGCGCTGTCCTTCTCGAAGACCTGGGTGACGCTCGCGGCGATGTCGGGCGCGAAGGTCGTCCCCGTCTTCTGCCGGATGGACGAGCGCGGGACCTATCACCTGGAGTTCCTCCCCGGCTATCACGTCCCGAAGGACGTCCCGCGCCACGGCCAGGACTCGTGGTGGGTGCAGAACGCCCTGAACGGCGTCGAGGACCGCGTCCGCCACTACCCCGAGCAGAGCAACGACTATTTCTTCTGGCGAGAGGCCGAGGATCACGCCGCCTGAACCCGCCCCCGATCCTGGCCTTGCGGCGATCGTCGATCGCGGATAGACATCGAGCCGGTTGCGGCCGCGGCGAGCAAGGACGCCTCCCGCGGGGCCCGAGGGATCGACGGATGGACGCGCAGGCTCTGCCCCCAGCCCCGCCGAGACGGATCGCTTCGGCCTGGCCCTGGCTCGCGCTGGCCCTGGCGGTCGTCCCCGCCGTCTGGCACGTCGTGGACTTCCCCGAGGATGTCGACGACGAGTTTCCCGGGGTCGTCCGGCCGACGTTCAATGCGATGCCCCCGCCGGCCTATCGACTGGCTGAACCGGGCGACACGATCGACCGCGTCGCGATCTACGCGGCCTCCGCCGCCGCGGCCGTCGCGGCCATCGGCCTGATCCGATCTCGACGGGGGGTCGGACTCTGGCCGGCGGCCCTGGGGATCGCGCTCGCAGGGGTCTGGCAGGCATCGACGCCCGGCCCGACCTTCGACGGCTGGCATGGGCTCGGCTTCCGGGTCACGCTCGACGCCACGGCCCCCGCGACGGCCCGGATCGGAGTCGGCGCGATCGGGTTCGTGCTCGCGACCCTCGTCGGCATGAATCTCATCGTCCTCCGCAAGGGGATTCGTCGACTCTGCACGCGAGGCTTGGACCTGAAGATCCGAGGACTCCTCGCGGCCGCGACGGTCCTCACGCTCGCAAGGCAGTTCGAGATCCCCGGGGTCGAGCCCGTCGGCTACTGGCCGCGATGGGCGTTCGCCTGGGGCATGATCGCCCTCGGCCTGGCTCTCCTCAGGGTCCTGGCCGGCCAGAATCTTCCCGGATTCTTCGGTCGGGTCGCGTGGTCGGCGGCGGGCGGTCTCGGCTGGGCCGGGCTGGTGGCGATGGGAGTCGGGCTCTCCTGGTATCACCGGCCGATTGATCGCCTGAAGGTCGTCGAGCCCGGTCGGATCTACATGAGCGCCATGCCGACCTACGAGGGCCTGAAAGTCGCCCACGAGCGGCATCGATTCCGGACGATCGTGAACCTGTTCCCCGAGGACACCGACCAACGGAGCCCGCTCCTCCCCCAGGAGGAACGGTTCGTCCGCGAGCACGGCCTGCGCTACATCCGCACCTCGGCCGTCCACAACAACTCCGACGCCTTCCTCGACATGACCCTCGACCTGGCCCGCGACCCCTCGGCCTGGCCGATCCTGATCCATTGCCATGGCTGCATGGACCGGACTCCGGCCTGGGTCGGCATCTACCGATTCGTGGTCCAGGGACGGCCGCTCGCGGCGATCCTCCGCGAGATCGAGGCGCACCGGGGCTACCGGCCCAAGGCGTCGATCACCCTCCTGTACAACAAGATCCTGGAGCCGAGGGCCCCCGAGCGGTACCGGGCCGATCCGACGGCCCGGCTGCTTCGTGAATGCGCCCGCGGGAACGTGCTCCCGACCCGCGAGGAGGCTCCGGCCGTGGCCCGGGCGGTCGACCCGCCGAGCCGGCCATGACTACCGCTCGGGCGAACCCCCGAGGGGCCGGGCGTGTCCACGGGGCGGCCTCGGGCGACCTTGACACCCGGATCGCCCTCGCTAGAGTTACCCTGCGTCCCCCGGCGACCTTCGCCCCGGTCCTCGGCAACCCCTCCATGACACCCATCCCGCCGTCGCTCAGCGCCGCGTCGCGTCGCACGAGCCCCCCGGTCATCTCGAGCCTGATGCAGGCGGCGCTGGCCGACCCGGCCCTGATCTCGCTCGCCGCCGGATTCGTCGACCAGGAGAGCCTCCCGGTGGAGGCCACGGCGAGGGCGGTCGCCGGCCTGCTGAGAGACCCCGCCGAGGCGCGTCGGGCGCTCCAGTACGGGACGACGATCGGCGACGTCGGCCTGCGGACTCAACTCCTCCGCCTGCTGGAGCGGGGCGAGCGGGCCGAGGTCGGGGCCTTCCAGGACGCCCTGCCCAGGATGGTCGTCACGCAAGGATCGCAGCAGCTCCTCTACCTGGTGGCCGAGGCGGTGCTCGACCCCGGGGACATCGTCCTCGTCGAGTCGCCCACCTACTTCGTCTTCCTCGGGATCCTCGAGACCCGCGGGGCGCGGGCGATCGGCGTGCCGCTCGACGACGGCGGGCTGCGGATCGACGCCCTGGAGTCGACCCTGGCCGAGATCGAGGCCCGGGGCGAACTCGACCGTGTCAAGCTGATCTACACGATCACCGAGCACTCCAACCCCACGGGCCTGAGCCTCGCCCCGGACCGCCGCGGGCCGCTGGTCGAGGTGGCCGAGCGGTGGTCGAAGCGTCGGCGGATCCACATCCTCGAGGATGCCGCCTACCGCGGCCTGTCCTATGGTGCCGGGCCCGAGCCGAGGAGCGTCTGGTCGCACGACCGGTCGGGCGAGACCGTGATCCTGGCGCGGACCTTCAGCAAGACCTACAGCCCGGGGATGAAGATCGGCTTCGGCATCGTCCCCCCCGACCTCCTCCGGGCGATCCTGGGCCTGAAGGGGAATCACGACTTCGGGACGTCGAACTTCCACCAGATGACCTTCGCCCGCCTGCTCGCGGGGGGCGACTACGACCGGCAGGTCTCCGGGCTGAAGTCCCTCTACCGCCGGAAGCGGGATACGATGCTCGGGGCCCTCGACGAGCAGTTCGCCGGCCTCGACGGGGCCGTCACGTGGACGAAGCCCGAGGGCGGCCTGTTCGTCTGGCTGAGCGCGCCGGAGGGGGTCGACCTCGGGCCGATGGGCCCGGTCTGGCCGAGGTGCCATGAAGAGGGCGTGCTCTACGTCCCCGGCGAGTACGCCTTCGCGGCCGAGCCGGCGGCCCCCGAGACGAATCACGCACGGCTCTGCTTCGGGGTCCCCGACGAGGATGACCTGATCGAGGGCGTCCGCCGCCTGGCGACGGCCCTGGCACGCTGCCTTGACCCCGTGGCCTGACAGGCCGTGGCCGAGGGGAAAGGAGGATCGTCGGCCGGATGGAACCGGCCGGCCCCGGGGTAGGCGGAGGGGATGACCTTCGCGGGCGGCAGGGATGCCGAAGGAGGCGCGGGTGCGGTTCGGAATCCTCCAGCGTTACGTGATGGGCGAGGTCTTCCGCTCGTTCGCGATGTCGCTCCTGACGATCACGATCGTCTTCGTCCTCTTCATCGTGATGGGGCAGGCGCTGCAGTGGGGGCTGACGCCCCGAGAGATCCTCGTCCTCGTCCCGTACGTGATCCCTAGCAGCCTGCCCTACACCGTCCCGGTCTCGCTCCTGTTCGCGGTGACGGTCGTCTACGGCCGGCTCGCGGGGGACAACGAGATCATCGCGATCAAGACCGCGGGCCGCAGCGCCTGGACTGTCCTCTGGCCGTCGATCTCGCTGAGCTTCCTGCTCTGCGGCACCATGCTGGTCTTATCCGGCGGGGCGATCCCGCTCGCCAACGAGACGGCCAAGAAGGTCGTGTTCAAGGGGTTCGAGGACCTCTTCTACAAGTCGCTCAAGAAAGAGCGGACGATCAACCGGCCGGAGATCCCGTTCCTGATCAGCGTGAGGGACGTGGTCGGCCACGACCTGGTCGGGGCGACCTTCAAGCACAAGGCCCCCAAGCCCGACCCGTCCCGGGCCCGCCAGCCCGGCGAGTCGGACGACCCCGCCTTCTTCGACCTGGTCATCCAGGCGAAGACCGCCCGGATCGACTTCGACCTCGATCACGACGTCGCCCACGTCTACCTCAACGGCTCGGACATCACCGAGGGGGGCAAGCAGAACACCTTCGTCATCAACGACACTCAGATCGACATCCCCCTGTCCGCCGACTTCAAGAAGTCGCAGGCGAAGCGGATCCAGGAGATGACCGACGCCGACATCGTGGCCGAGCAGCGCGAGTTCCGCCGGCTCCTCGTCCACGAGAGGAAACTCCAGGCCTACTCCGCGGCCCTCTGGATCGGCCAGGGGCGGTTCGATCGCGTCGAGTGGGAGAAGTTCCAGGCGGCGTTCAAGGACTACAGCTTCTGGCGGCAGCGGTGCAACGAGTTCGAGACCGAGCGGCAGATGCGGACCGCCATGGCCTGCGGCAGCTTCTTCTTCGTCCTGCTCGGCGGCCCCGTCGGGATCCTCTTCGCCCGGCGCGACTTTCTCTCTGCATTCATCACCTGCTTTGTGCCGATCATCCTGATTTACTACCCGTTGATGCTCGGCGGGGTGAACCTCGGCAAGGACGGGCTGCTCAACCCCGTGCTCGCCCTCTGGGCCGGGAACCTGGTCCTCCTCGTGCTGGCGGGATTCGCCCTCCGACCGGTGCTCAGGCACTGATCGGGCCGGGTCGACTGGCCCGGCCACGTCGCACCGCGACGCCCCACCCCCTTCGCGGCACGACCTCCCGGTCGGGCCGGCCGCCTGACCGACGGAGCCGACCATGCGGATCCTCGACCGCGAGCGATACTGGGCCTTCGCCAAGGCCTACCTGATCTCGTTCATCTCGCTCGTCGGCCTCTACGTCGTCATCGACGCATTCACGAACATCGACGAGTTCTCCGAGGTCGCCGAGTCGACCGGCGAGCTCTTCCGCGTGATGGGGTGGTACTACCTGATCAAGATGAGCCTCTTCTACGACCGGCTCTGCGGGGTCATCACGATGATGGCCGCGATCTTCACCGTGACCTGGATGCAGAAGAACAACGAACTCCTGGCCATGCTCTCGGCCGGGATCGGCACCCGTCGCGTGATCCGGCCGGTCCTCATCTCGGCGGTGCTGGTCAGCAGCCTGGCGGTGGTCAACCAGGAATTCATCATGCCGAAGATCGCCGAAGACCTCCAGAAACCCCCCGACGACGACGGCCATCGCAAGGTATCCGTCACCACCCGGGAAGACTCGAACGAGATCCAGCTCTCGGGCAACGCCCAGGCCGATCGCAAGCACAGGACCGTCCTGGCCTTCAGCGCCACGGTCCCCGTGACGGTCGGCGGAGAGATCCTCGAGATCCAGGCCCGCCAGGCACGTCACTTCCCGGCCGGTTCCCCGACCCCCCTCTCCGGCGGCTGGCTCCTCCACGGCGTCCGGTTCCTAAACAATCCCCCGGGCGAGGGATACGGGTCGGTCCTGGTGAAGCTCGCCGACCTGAAGGGTTTTCCGCCGCCGATGGACTCGCCCGGGCCCCTGCCGGGGGATATCTACTTCCTCAGGTCGGACCTCAGCTTCGAGGCGATCACCCGGAGCCGGCAGTGGTATCAGTTCGCCGACACGGTCGACCTGATCGTGGCGCTTCGCGAGAATTACAACAAGCCCGAGTGGAGCGACATCGAGATCTTCCTCCACTCGCGGCTGATCCGCCCGCTCGCCGGCCTCGCGTTGCTCGCCCTGAGCCTGCCGCTGGTCCTGGGCGGTCAGGGTCGCAACATGTTCATCAACCTGGGGCTTTCCCTGGCCACCTCGGGCATCTTCTACGCGGCGACTTTCCTCGCGCAGTTCCTCGGCTCGAGCGGGGCCATCAGCCCGACCATGGCCGCGTGGTCGCCGCTGATCGCGTTCGGCACCCTCGCCGTCGCGCGTTGGGACACGATCCGGACCTGACCCGGCCGGTCGGGGAGGATCGGTCCACGCGTGCCCAGGTCGCGATTCAGGCCCGCTGCTCGGCCGCCTGGCGGAGGTTGTGGCGAGCCTTCGCCAGGATCGGGCCGACCGAGTTCTCCGGCATCCCGAGCTGCTTGCCGATCTGACGATAGTTGAGGAATTTCAGGTGGTAGAGGCGCACCACGTCGGCCTCGCGGTCGTCGAGGTCGGCCAGCATCCGCTCGACTTCCTCGGCCGCGGCGACCGGCTCGGCCTCATCCGATCCGCCGACGGCCACGGCCTGTCGGTGGGCCTTGGCATGGCCGAGTTCGGCCTCGCGGAACCTCTTGACCACCTCGCGGACGCAGATCCGCCGGGCGACGACCGTCAGATAGGTCGGGAGCGAGCTCGACCCCTTGAACCGACGGAGGATGGCGTAATTGTCGTCGACGATGGCGAGGAACACCTCGGCCGCGACGTCCTCGATGTCCGCCGCCGAGAGGACGAGGCTCCGCGCGTGGGCCACGTGGTGGATCACGTGGTAGATCAGGCCCATGTAGCGATCGACGAACTCGGTCCAGGCCCCGGGCTCGTGGCGGAGGCATTTGTCGATCAGGTCGCGGTCGATCTCGCGAAGCGGCACGACAGAGCCTCCTGGCCTGGGGTAGGGTCCGAACGGACGAGGCCGACGAACGACCCGACGCTCATGCAGCGGCCGTCCGATCTGACAAGACCAATTTTACGCGTTCCCGGGCGGACGGCAAGTCGGAAACCCGTCGCCGCGGCCGGACTAGGTTAACGGTAGGGAATATACCGAGCGGGCGGCCGATCCCGGACGGGCCTCGACCCCGGACGGCGGCCCTCAGCCCTGGAGGAATCGCTCGACGGCGTCGAAGCCGCGCTCCAGCGTCGTCAGGCCGGTCGCGAACGAGAGCCGGGCATATCCCTCGGTCCCGAAGGCCGATCCCATCACCAGCGCGACGTGCGCGTGGGCCAGGGCCGTGAGGCAGAAATCGGTCGAATCGTCGATCGTCCGGCCTCCCAGGCTCCGGCCGAAATGCTTCGAGATGTTCAGGAACGCGTAGAAGGCCCCCCCGGGGGGGACGCACGTCACATCCTTCAGCGAGGCGACGCGGTCGAGGACATACGCCCGACGGCGGGCGAATTGCGCATGCATCGCGGCGACCGACTCCTGCGGGCCCGTGATCGCCTCGAGGGCGGCCCACTGGCTGACCGAGCACGGGTTGCTCGTCTCCTGGCTCTGGATGTCTCCCATGAATCTCGCCACGCCGGCAGGGGCGACGGCCCAGCCGATCCTCCAGCCGGTCATCGCGTACGTCTTGCTCACCCCCGAGATGGTGATCGTCCGATCGGCCAGCCCGGGACGGAGAGTCGCGAAGCAGGTCGGCCGGGCGCCGTCGTAGGTCAGTTGCTCGTAGATCTCGTCCGAGATCACGCCCGCCGAGGTCGAGAGGACCGCGTCGGCCAGGGCCTCGAGCTCGTCGCGGGTGTAGACGACTCCCGTCGGGTTCGACGGGCTGTTGATCATCAGGAGCTTCGTCCTCGGCGTGACCGCGGTAAGGAAGGCCTCGGGCGAGAGCTTGAATCTGTCGGCCTCGGTGGTCGGGATGATCACGGGGGATGCCCCGGCGAGCGTCACCAGGTCGGCGTAGCTGACCCAGTAGGGGGCCGGGATGATGACCTCATCGCCCGGCCCCGTGACCGCCATCAGGGCGTTGTGCAGCGACTGCTTCGCCCCGTTCGAGACGACCACCTGGCCGGGGGCCGTGGGCAGGCCGACCGTCCGGGTGTAGTGGTCGGCCAGCGCCCCCTTCAACTCGGGGATGCCGGCCGGCGGCGTGTAGTGGGTCTGGCCCGATCTCACCGCGCGGAAGGCGGCCTCCTGGATGTTCTCGGGCGTCTGGAAGTCGGGCTCGCCGAGGGCGAAGTCGAACACGTCGACCCCCTCCCCCTTAAGGCGACGCGCCTCCGCCGCCATCGCCAGCGTCGCGGAAGGAGAGATCAGTTTCGACCGCTCGGCCAGCTTCAAGACCATCGCATCAGACCCCCGGACGGCCGGCGATTCCCCGCCCGGCCCATGAACCCGTTCGAGCCAACGTCGGTCCGAGACACGGTTTCAACTTAGCAGGTTCGACCGAGAGCGTCATGTCCTTCCGCCGCCGTCGCCTCGAGTGCACGCCTCGGAGACCGGCGGCGGGACCTCGTGCCCGGACGGTCGCACTCCGGACGACGTCCCGCGCGGCCGAGCGACTTCGCCAATCGCGCGACAACACCCGTTCCTCGCGATCATCGCTGGCATCCAATAAGTGGCATCGGTCGCACCGAACATATTACCTATAACGCCCAGACCTTTTGAATCCCGCAGACCATATGATAGAATCGCCTGAGTTGCGACCGCGACGGGCTTTGGGGGAGGTGGCGTCCCCCCGCGCCGGGATCGGCATCGGGATTCAACAACCGGGTGGGGTGTCGGATGCATCGCGTCGTGATCACCGGCATCGGGGTCGTCTCGCCGAACGGAATCGGGCGTCGGTCGTTCGGCGAGGCGATCACCGAGGGACGCTCCGGGGTCGGCCCGATCGAGAGCTTCGACACCTCGGGGCAGGCGATCAAGATCGCGGGCGAGATCAAGGGCTTCGACGTCACCCCCTACCTGGGCGAGCATAAGAAGAACGCCAAGACGATGAGCCGTGCCGTCGGCTTCGCGGTCGGGGCGGCGGCGCTCGCGATGGAAGACTCGGGACTGGACGCCGCCCGGCTCGACCCGACCCGCGTCGGGGTCTGCGTGGGGACCGGGATCACGCCGGTGGACGTCCGGGAACTCGTCGAGCCGATCGCCCGCGGGCTGGGAGAGGACGGTTTCAGCCTCGGCCGATTCGCCGCGGCGAGGGCCGGGACGATGGATCCGCTCTGGCTCCTGAAGCACCTGCCGAACATGGCCGCGGCGCATCTCTCGATCCTCCACCGTGCGATGGGGCCGAACAGCACCGTGGTGACCGCCTGCGCCGCCGGCACCCAGGCGGTCGGCGATGCGTTCCGCCTGATCGCGCGGGGCGATGCCGACGTGATGATCGCGGGCGGGTGTGACAGCCGGATCGACCCCCTGATGATCGTCGCCTACCAGGCCATGAAGGCGGTCAGCCACTCGCTCCGGCCCCCCTCCGAGGTCTCGCGGCCGTTCGACGGCGAGCGGGACGGCTTCGTCCTGGGCGAGGGCGCCGCGGTCCTCATCCTCGAAAGCCTCCGGCACGCGCGTCGGCGACGGGCCAGGGTCTTCGCCGAGGTCGCGGGGTACGGTTCGTCGTTCGACGCGCACGGCCTGACCCGCCCCGAACCCGAGGGGAAGGGGGCGGCGCTCTCGATGACGTCGGCGCTCCGCGAGGCACGCCTGGACCCGTCCGCCGTCGACTACATCAACGCGCACGGGACGTCCACCCGGCTGAACGACCTGATGGAGACGGTGGCGGTCAAGCGCGTCTTCGGGCACCGGGCCAAGGCGATCCCGATGAGCTCGCAGAAGTCGATGGTGGGCCATCTGATCGGGGCCTCCGGGGCGCTCGAGGCCGCCGCGACGGCGATCTCGCTCGAGTCGGGCGTCGTCCCGCCGACGATCAACCAGGTCACGCCGGACCCGGCCTGCGACCTCGATTACGTCCCCAACACGGCGCGAGAGACCCCGCTCCGCGTCGCGATCTCCAACAGCTTCGGCTTCGGCGGCCAGAATGCCTCCCTGGTCCTCGCCCGGTTCTGATCGTACCCGCAGGGACGACGGCGCAACGGGCCGGTCGCCGCCGCGATCGCCGATCGACCGCGGCGTGCCAGCCTGATGAGCCTTCCGAGCCCGGTCACGCTTTGACGGTCGGACCGATCCCGCGGTATCGGCCGTTTGACAAGCCACCGGGCGTGACCAAAGCTTGGCTCGAGGCGGGCCGCCGCGTCGACGCGGTACGGCTCCTTCGCCCTCTCGGGCAGAACGCGGTCACGCAGCGATACCGGAGGGTCGTCTCGATGAACCTGCTCTTGAACGCGCCCCCCACCGACCTTGGCCGCCGGGACGCGGTCGGGAGCTCGCCCGCGCGTGCCTCATTCGATCGGATGGCTTCCTTCCGTGCGGACGAGGTCATCCCGGCAGCCCTCCTCGGCTGGTGGGAGGGCTCCTCGTTCCGTCGGTCTCCCGCGAGCCTGCTCGATGTCAGGCCGGGCGAGGCGAGGACGGCCGGCCGGGAAGTCCCACCCCGAGGCTCGACGGTCTGGGTGCGGCTTGAGGGGGAGCTTCGGACGGACTGGGTCGAGGGCCTCGTCGTCGAGATTGCCAGGCAGATCGACGGCCTGCCGACGGCCCAGATTGCGCTCCGAGAGACCTGCCCCTACGCCTTCTTCCACGTCGACTTGTGCCCCCCCCCGTCGACGGCGGCCGTCCTTCGGAATTGAGAGGTGGACGCGTCCGGTCGCTCCCGCCCCTCCGGGATCCGATCGATTAAAGAGGGGGAGGAGCCTGACTCCTGGTCGACGCGCTGCCTCCGCCGACCGGCTCTGCTGGGCTCCATCTCGACCGGACCATCTGCCGTGAAGGCGACGAAGTCCGGCCGGTGGGTGCAACCTGCACTCGAGGGGGTCCGCACTCCCTGCGCGTCGGCTTCGTCGCACGGTGCCCGGGCCCGCTCTTCGGAGCGATCGTCCGCGGTCATTGAACCGACGAGTCGCGGGAGATCCGGATTCGTGACCAGGATCCGGGGTGCGGCTGCACGACCCCGGACGAGCGATCGGCGCGGACGGCGGTCCGTGTCAGGGTCCGCACCGCGATGGTTGGCTCACCGGCCGTCGGGCCGCGGGAGGCCGGGGCGAACAACCCGGTCGACGGCCTGCTCGTCAACGGCGTCCTGGAGGTCGGACGTGAGCGCGACCGGGTCGCGCGGGGTGGTCGATCTCCCCTCGACGGCGATCGGCTCGGGCGAGCCGAGTTCAACGCCCGCCCCGGGCGGGGGGATCGGTCGGCTCGATCGGCTTCGCGAGACCGATGCCGAGGTCGCCGTCGCCTCGGACGTCCGCCGGGAAGAAGTCGGGGGGGCGGACATGGCCTGTGAGGGGGATCCCAGCTCGGCGAGATTGGCCCGCCGGGTCCCGGGGATCTTCGGCTCGGTGAAGATGGCATCCCGCCGTTCGTCCGTGAACTCCGCCACGAGCCTGGGCGAGTCGAGCTGGATGTCGAGTGAGAGCTTCTCGGGGACCCACTCGAGCTTGAACCGATACGGCAGGACGACCTTGTCCCCCGCATCGCCGGGGACCGCCACCTCGCGGTGCTCGTCGACCCGGGCGTAGGCGAGGGGCTTCCTCGACGCGCCTTCTCCCGCGTAGAGCCTGTGCTCGAGGACCCGGCCCGACTGGTCGATGATGGTCTCTTTCGTGAGCGACTCCCCGGCCCGGCCCTTCCGGGTCGAGATGAGCTTGATCGTCCCGTACGCGTCTCCCGGCCGAGTGGTCGTCCGGGCGGCCTCTTCTTCGGAGATGTTGCGGAGGCCCATGGCCTCGATGATCCAGTCGGGCTGGAAGGCCGCCGACAGCGCGGTGCGGTCGACGTCCTTATAGGCGCAGACGAAGACCGCGTTGTCCCGCAAATTGCGGCCGCCCTTGGTCCAGAACCAGAACTCTTTATCGTTCGAGCCGATGTCCGCGACGTTGTCCATCGTCGATCGCATCTCGAGCTTGAAGTTCTTCGGCCGCTCGAGCGCCATCCGGCCGCTCACGCTCGCCCCTTTCATCTCGGGGGCGTGCACAGTGATCCTCGGCCTGGCCTCGAGGGCGGTGACCAGCGCGGCGTTCCGGTTGTGTTTCTCGATGGCCTGCGCCGTCGTGAGCGACATCTTCGGGACGGCCGGCTCGGTCGGGCGTGCGGCCAGGCTCCCGGTCCGGCCCGCGGTGCAGCCGGCGAGGAACCCGACCGCGCCGGCAACGACCAGGACGCGGACGGCTGGACGAGAAGCCATGACACTCTCCTACCCGACCGCCGCCCGGATCTCCTCCGGGATCGGCCGCCGGCCTGGGGAACGGACCCTAATCGAGGCCGGGATGCGGGCGCGGGAGGGTGACATGTCGATGGGCGCGGGGACGATACCAGTTCCGCCGGATGACGACAAGTCAACCTCGAAGCCCGGCCTCCGTGTCGGCTCTCCTGGAAGGATTGGGAATCCGCGCCGGCCTGAACGAGTCAGATCCAGCCTCTTCCGTTGTCCTGTCCCCAAGCATGCTCCCGGGGACCACGGAGTCAATCAAAATTGGCGACGCGATCGTCCAAAAACGGGTAGATCGACCGTCTGGGTAGACCTGGGCGGCGAGACGGTTGGGGATCGCGATTCCCGTTCCGGCGTCCTCCCCGGACGGTTAAGATGTGGACGTCGGGTCGCCTCGGCCGGATGTCCGGCGGCCTGGACCCGCCTATCGACCCGAGCGACCGACCGGAGCGTTGCCTTGGATGACTCCAAAGGGCCGCCGAAGATCCTGATCGCCGACGACAACCATCAGAACGTCGAATTGCTCGAGGCCTACCTCGCCAATGTCGAGTGCGAGATCGCCAAGGCGTATAACGGCGAAGAGACGCTCTCCATGGTCGAAGCGTTCAAGCCGGACCTGCTCCTCCTCGACATCATGATGCCCAAGCTCTCGGGCTTCGAGGTCTGTCGGAAGCTCCGGGCGGAGCCGGCGACGCGCGACCTGATGATCCTCATGGTCACGGCGCTGAACGAGACGACCGACTACGATCGAGGCGTCCAGGCGGGGACCGACGACTTCCTCTCCAAGCCGGTGAACCAGGTCGAGTTGCTCTGCCGGGTCCGCAGCCTGCTCCGGGTCCGTCACCTCAAGAATCAGCTCGAGCGGACCCTGGCCTATCTCGCCGAGTTCGAGGCGGCGAGCCGTGGCGTCGAGTCGAAATGATCGGTGCTCGACCGGTGACGGCCGGGCCGATCCTCATGTCGCGAGAACCTCCGCGACGATCCACCCCCCGGCACGAAACGAACGATCCCGATGTCCAGCCTCCCTCGCGTCGTGATCCGGCGGCGCTCGTCCCGCCCGTTCTTCGCCCGCCATCCCTGGGTCTTCGTCACCTCGATCGACCGGGTTGAGGGGGATCCCTCCCCGGGGGCCGAGGTCGAGGTCGTCAGCCACGAAGGCCAGTCGATCGCCCGGGGACTTTTCAACCCGCACAGCGCGATCCGGGTCCGCCTCTACCGCTGGGACGGAGGGCCGGTCGACGACGACTTTCTCGCCGCGAAGATCCGGGACGCAGCCCGATGGCGGGTCGAAGGCCTCGGCCTGTCCGGGCCCGGAGGCGGGTCGAGGCTCGTCTTCAGCGAGGCGGACGGGATCTCGGGGCTGACGGTCGATCGGTTCGACCGCTGGCTCGTCGCCCAGTTCACCGGGCTCGGGCTCTACCATCGGCTCGACCCGATCCTCGACACGCTGGCGGCGATGCCGGATGTCGACGGGGTCTTCGTCCGAGGCGACCGGTCGACCGCCGAGGCGGAGGGCCTCCGGGTCGACGAAAAGCTGGCCCGCGGGAGCCTGCCCGACGGCCCGATCCGGATCGTCGAGCATGGGATCGCCTACGAGGTCGACCCGACGGGCGGTCAGAAGACCGGCTTCTACCTCGACCAGCGCGAGAACCGCCGGGCGGTCGCCGGATATGCCCGCACGCGGACGGTGCTCGACCTGTATTGCTATTCGGGCGGTTTCGGGCTCAATGCCGCGAAGGCGGGTGCGGCCGGGGTCCTCGGCATCGACTCGTCGATCCCGGCCGTCGAACTGGCCCGGCGCAACGCCGAGGCGAATGGCCTCTCGGGCATGAGCTTCGAGGTCGGCGACGCGGCGGAAGCCGTCGACCGCCTCCGGGCCGAGGGGCGTCGGTTCGGCCTCGTCGTCTGCGACCCGCCCAAGCTCGCGCGGCATCCGAAAGGGGTCGAGAGGGCGATCCGCGCCTATCTCAACCTCAATCGCGCCGTGGTCGACCTGGTCGAGCCCGACGGCATCCTGGCGACCTGCTCGTGCTCGGGGCTCGTCGACCGTGGCCTCTTCGCCGACCTGCTCAGCCAGGTCGCGGAGCTGTCGGGACGGTCGATCCAGTTCCTGGAACAACGCGGTCAGGCGACGGATCATCCGGTCTCGGCGTCGTGCCTCGAAGGGGACTATCTCAAGTGCTTCGTCTGCCGGGTCTCGTAAAGCCCGGATCGTCTGCGGGGGGCCATCGAGGGTATCAACCCTCCCGCCGACGGGAGGGCTGAGCGGATCTCGGCGGGCCGCCGGCCGGCCTGACGGACTCCGTTCCTCACCTCAATTCGGCATCCCGCGGTAGGATAAGCGATCGGAGCGGAAGACCTCGGGCTCGGGGAGGCCACGGTAGGCCTGCGAGGGCGATTGGGCCGCGGGTCGGGGCCCCGGGTCGGTCATCGTCATGACGGGACCTCTGAAGATCCCCAGGGTCCTTCCGGTGACCGAGGCCGCGCCCACCCGGCCGTTCTCGCGGCCCTGCGAATCGGTCGTGAAGACGGCCGACTGGCCGTTCGGCTGGATGCCCATCATCAACGCCTGCCGGCCCATGTTGAAGGTGAGCCCCGCGGTGCTGTCCGGCCACATGAAGAGCGCCGAGGTGCTCTGCTGGCCGCGATCGAAGAGGCGGAGCCCGGCCGAGCCGTCCGCCGAGGCATCGAGCGCGACACGGGTGTTCCCCTTGTCGAAGAGCGAGAGGCTGGCCGAATTGTCGCCGGGCACCTCGAGCGCCACCTGTTCGAGCCCGCGGCGGTCGAACATCTTGAGGCCCGGCTGTTCCGAGGCGTCGAGCCCGAGCGTCGCCCGCACCTGACCCGCCTTGTTGCGGATCACGAGCTTCTCCGCGTCGATCACCCGTCCCGTCGGCTTGCCCAGCCTCATCGGCGCGACGAGGGCGCACGCGACCACGAACAGGCCGGCGATCATCCACCGGAGCCGGCGGTTTTCACGCTCGAGCCCGTCGAGCCGCTCGGCCACCGCCTCGATCGTCGGGGTTGCCATCGTTGCCTCCAACGTCTTCCCCGGCCTGGACCGGGATCGGGACTGCTCCGCCGGGGGCGGGAATTCGTCCGGCACGACCACGAACGAATTCGTCGCAGAGTCTACGCTATTTCGTCCCGGAGGACGACACGGTCCGCAAGAAATTCGGCCCGGGTCTCCGCACCTCGGAGAAACGGATGGGGGAGCTTGGTCTCATCGAACCAACCCGACTCGGCCGGGGAGACTCGGCCCGTTTCGCCCGCGACCCGAGTCCCTCGCATGTCCGCCGAGTCGATCGGCCTTGCAGGGCGTCGCATCCCTTCGGAGTCCCATGGCCTCGACCGGGTTCGCGCGCGAGTCACGCGGATGCCGCAAGCCCGGCGCGGTGCTCCCCTTGACAGAAGGACCGGAGCAGGTCGAGGGCCGACGGGGCGGCTCAGCGACCATGCTTCTCGATCAGGGAGCGGAGCATCAACCGATCCTGCTCGCTCAACGGCTCCGCCTGCACGAGATGGGTCAGCAGCGGGGTCAGCGAGCCGCCGCAGAGCTTGTCGGCCACGGCGCGGAGCCGTCGACCGATGAGGTCGTCGCGGTCGATCGCCGCCCGGAAGACGTGCACCCCCTCGCGACGCTCCCGGGTCACGCAGCCCTTGGACTCGAGCCGATCGAGGAGCTTCTGGACCGTCGCATACTGCGACGCCCCGACCTGCGCGTAGGTCGCCTCGGTGAGCGCACGGATCGTCGAAGGGCCCCGATCCCAGAGGGCTTGGAGGACCGCGAGCTCGGCCTCGGTCACGTCCTGCGATGTCCTCGCCATCTCAACCCTCGAATAGAGACAGAATGTCTTGCCACAGGGTAAGACACCGAGTCTGATCCGTCAAGGCGGAAAAGCGGCGAATCTCGACGCGAAGTTCGGACGTTGACGGGCCGGCCGGGTGGGACCATGATGACCAGCGATGGGTCGACCGCCCGGCCAGGACGATCGGGTCGACGACGCGACAGGGCGATCGGGTGCGAAGTCGATTCGCCATCGCTCGCCGGCCAAGGGCTTCATTATAGATCATTCCACGAGCCAAACACAAGTAAAATATGATTTTGTTCTCAACCATTCTCTGGGGTCTTCTGCTCCCCCCGCAGGCCAACCCCGGACGATTGCCGTTCGCGATCCGGGTCGTCGATGCCGCGACGGGGCGGGGCGTGCCCCTGATCGAGCTCCGCACCAACGACGCCGCGCGTCATGTCACGGACAACGCCGGGCTTGTGGCCTTCGATGAGCCGGGACTCATGGGGACCGAAGTCTTCTTCGGGGTCAAGGGGCATGGTTACACGGTCCCGGCCGACGGCTTCGGCTACCGGGGGGTCAGGCTCCGGCCCGAACCCGGGGGCGAGGCGACGATCCGGGTCGAGAGGGTGAACATCGCCGAGAGGCTCTACCGGGTGACCGGGGGAGGCCTCTATCGCGACAGCCTGATCCTCGGCCGTCCGACCCCCCTGCGCTCTCCCGACATCAATGGGCTGGTCGTCGGGCAGGACAGCGTGGTGAACGGCCTCTGCAACGGGACCCTCTACTGGTTCTGGGGCGACACGAGCCGGCCCGCATATCCCCTCGGGAATTTCCACGTGCCGGGCGCGACCTCGAAGCTCCCCGGCCAGGGTGGGCTCGACCCCGACGTCGGCGTGGATCTCTCCTATTACGTGGACGCGGGCGGGTTCGCCCGGCCGACCGCCCAGCTCCCGGGCGAAGGGCCGACCTGGATCTTCGGCGTCGTCGTCCTCAAAGGCGGCGACGGGCGAGAGCGGATGCTCGGGTCCTACGTCAAGGTCCGTAACCTCCTCGAAGCCTACGAGCACGGTGCGGTCGAGTTCGACGAGGTCGAGGGACGGTGGATCAAACGAGCGACCTGGCCCGAAGGGGCTCCCGTTTACCCAGGAGGGCAGCCGGTGGTGGTCGACGAGGGGGGCGAGCGATGGATTTATTTCGCCAACGCCCTTCCCGATGTCCGGACGAAGGCCGACGTCGCCTCCTACCTCAACCTCTCGACGTATGAGGCGCTCACGCCGCTGAGACCCGGCTCGAAGTTGGACCAACCGGAGGTCGAGCGCGACGCCGACGGTCGCCTGGTGGTCGACTGGAAACGCAACGCCCCTCCCTCCTCCTTCGATCTCGAGAAACGGCTGATCGACGCCGGCGTCATCCGCCCCGAGGAGGCCACGTTCGTCCTCCGAGACGTCGAGACCGGCCGGCCGATCCGACCCCACGGGTCTTCGCTGATGTGGAACCCTGACGCGAAGATGTGGTCGCTGATCGTCCTTGAAGCCGGCGGGAGTTCGTCCTATTTGGGCGAAGTCTGGTACGCCGAGGCCGAGGGACCGAGAGGCCCCTGGGGCTACGCACGCAAGGTCGTCACCCACGATCGGTACAGCTTCTACAACCCCAGGCTCCACCCCTATTTCTCCAAGCACGACGGCCGCTTGATCTATTTCGAGGGGACTTACACCGCCAGCTTCTCGGGCAATACGGACCCAACACCTCGATATGATTACAATCAGATTATGTATCGGCTCGATGTTTCCGATCCGCGGTTGAACCTGCCCCGGCCCCTGGATCGGATCGGCGGCGGCCGGGTCCTGCTCGGTTACGCGATGGGAAAACCGGGCCACGGCCTGGTCCCCGTCGTCGAGTCGAAGGACGGCGGGGGACGATTGGAGCTTGGCACCGGGGCGGGCGGGGAGGCCCCCCGCTTCTTCGTCGCTCCCGACGGTCCATCCGCCCCGCCGCTCACCCGGCCGCTCCATGAATATGCGGGCGCGGAGGAGCGGCCCGTCTACTCGATCGACCCCGATCTGATGCTTCCGGGGCGGAAGAAAACGGGCAGAATTATCGGCAGGGTATGGCCGAGCCCGGGACGGCCGTCCGCCCCCCCAAGCGTGCCTCGCTGACGCCACGGCCCCGGCGAGACGACACGTCTCGAGTCATCGACGTCGAGGATCGGCCGATGCAAGGACGCGGAAACGGCCCCTCCACTCGCGAGGTCCTCCTGTTCGCAGCGGCCCTCGCCTGCCTCGTGACGGGGTTCTTTCACGAGTCCCTCCTCGGCGAGAAGGTGCTGAGTCCGTCCGACGTCCTGTTCGTCCAGGCGAGCTTCCGGGAGGTCAAGGGGCCGGACTACGAGCCGCTCAACCGCCTCCTGATGGACCCGGTCCTCCAGTTCCAGCCCTGGCTCGCGTTCAGCCGAGGCGAGTTGAGGTCGGGACGGCTGCCGCTCTGGAACCCGCACGCCGGGTGCGGCACGCCGCACCTGGCCAACGGCCAGAGCGCGGTGTTCGACCCCTTCCACGCGATCGCCTATCTGGGCGATCTCCCCGGCGCCTTCGCCCCGATGGCGGCGGCCCGGCTCTGGGTCGCGGGGCTCGGGATGTTCCTCCTGGCCGGGCACTGGGGGCTCGGGAGGTGGGGGCGGTGGTTCGCCGGGTGCGTCTACCCGTTCAGCGGATTTCTCGTCTGCTGGCTGCTCTTCCCGGTGACGAGCGTCGCGGTCTGGTTCCCCTGGGTGATCCTCGCGGCCGACCGGGTCCTCGACCGGCCCGGGCATGGACGGGTCGCGGCGATGGGGCTGGTCGTCGGCTTCTGCCTGCTCGGGGGGCATGTCCAGACCTCGGCACACGTCCTGCTCGCGGCCGGCCTGGCGCTGTTGCGCCGGTGGCGGGGCCTGGGACGGGGCTCGATCCTCGCCTGGGTCGGGGGGATGGCGCTCGGGATCGGCCTGGCGGCGGTCGAAGTCCTTCCCCTCGGCGACTACCTGATCAAGAGCCCGGTCTGGGCCGACCGCGCGACCGAACGGAAGCCCCCCTGGAGGATCGTCCGCCCTCGGATCCTCGACGTCGCGTGCACGGCGCTGCCCTACGCCTTCGGCAGCCAGCGGCGGGGGCACCCGAACCTGGCCCGAGCGGTCGGCGTTCACAACCTGAACGAGTCGGCCGGCGGGTTTGTGGGATTGGCGACGCTGCTCTGGCTCGCGCCGCTCGCCTGGTCGTCGCGGCGGAGAGCCCCGGTCCGCTGGCTTTACGGCCTGACGGCGATCGGCCTGCTCGCGGGGTATCGATGGCCGCCGGCGGACAATCTCCTGCGTGCGATCCCGGTGTTGAACGTCACCGACAACCGCAGGCTCACGCTCTGGGTCGCATTCGGCCTGAGTCTGCTCGGAGGGGCCGGTCTCGATCGGCTCGGGGCAACCCGACGGGGAGGCGGGTGGGGGCGATGGGCACTCGCCTGGGTCGCGCTGGCGGGGTTGTGCGCGATCGTCGCGGCCGGCTCGGGGCGATTCGAGGGGAGGGTCCTGGCGCTCGCGCGGGGCCATTACGACCGCACGGCACGCGAGACCCCGGGGGCCGACCCGGGGGTCTATCGGGCCCGGGCCGATCGGCAGGTTCGCGACGCGATCACCTTCTTGCCGCGATATTACGGACTCGCCGCGGCCCACCTGGCGGGGCTGGCCGGCTGGGCCTTCCTGATCCGGACACGGCGGCTCCGCGCGCCGACCGTCCTCCGAGGCGGGCTGTTTACCCTGACCCTGGTCGACCTCTTCGGTTTCGGCGTCGGTCTCAACCCGTCGATCGACCGGCAGGACTACCTCCCGGTCACGCCCGTCGTCGAGCACCTCCGGCGGGTCGCGTCGATGCCGGCCCGCGTCCTCGGTGTCGGCGAGGAATGGCCGCCCAACGTGGCGATGCGGTACGGGCTCGCGGACATCCGCAACTACGACTCGGTCGAGCTGTCCATCGCCGTGGAACGGTTCGCCTCGCTCTACCCCCCGGGGGGAGGGGAGCGCACGAGTCGGAGGGAAGTGACCTGGGACGGAGTCCTCCGCTCCCGGGCGATCCTCCGCGAGGCGGGCGTCCGGGCGATCGTCGGCTCGACCCCGCCGCCGCCCGACGCGTTCGCGGTCGTCGACCGGATCGGGTCGGCATGGATCGCCCTTCCTGATGCGTCACCCTACGCCGTCACGCCCGACGGCTCGGCCGTGGCCGCCGACCGATCGACGCCCGGAGTTGTCCGCATGGGGACCGCTTCGGACGAGTCAAAAAAGGATAAATTAGATGTTATCTTCCATGAGAGTAATGACGGTTGGTGGGAGGGCTTGGCGACGACGGACAGGGACGGATGGTCGGTCGCGGAGGCCGGACCGAGACCGCAGGCGAGAGCATTCCGGTACGCGCCGAAGGTCTTCGTTTTCGCGGGGTTTGCGACGTTTTTCTGCGGTGCTTGGGTCGTTTTCGCCTTGACTCGATTCGGGCTGATGCCGTCTACTCGAATCGTGCTCAAACGGCTTGGACGGAGCCCGGCCGCCGGGTTAGAATCGGAATTATTCCACGCCCCCCGACCGGACGACCCGACGGGCGAGAACTCGAGGAAGAGGCGCTGATGGTCCACTTCACGTGCGATCTCTGCGGCAAGGACCTGACCGCGACCGGAGACCCCCGCTTCGTGGTCCGGATCGAGGTCTCTCCGGGGTTCGACCCGGACCAGCTCCGCGAGGACGACCTCGAGGACGACGCGATGGAGGCCGTCTCCGAGCTGCTCCGGCGCGACGAGAACCTCGGCGCCGAGGATCTCGAGGCCCAGTCCTCCAAGGGCTTCCGCTTCGACCTCTGCCCGCATTGTCGCGGCAAGTTCGTGAAGGATCCGCTCGGCCGCGAGATGGTGAGGTCGTTCGACTTCAGCCAGAACTGAGGCGGCCCGCCTTGAGGCCGAGCGACCCCCGGCCTGCCTCGTCCACGAAACGAAAACCAAATCGCTTTACTGTGCACCCGGGTCTCCAGCATTCCCCGGTCGGGCACGCTCGGCCACGACGGCACGCGGGGTTCGACTCCGGGGGATCCGATCGGCACACCGTGCGGCCCGACGACGGGCCCTCCGATCCTGCCAGGTCTAACGGCCGAGCAGCAGGATCACGTTCGTCAACACCGAGACCCCCAGAAGCAGGCCGATGGCCGCGATCAGGATGTTCTTGGCGTTGACGTGCCGAGCGATCTCCGCCTTCTCCTCGTCGGTGACGAGCGAAACAGGCCCGTCGTCGTCGGCCAGGTCCCCCTCGGCCAGGCTGGCGAGCGAGTCGAGCTTCTGCCCCGCGATCATCGGCGCCTCGCCTTGGAGCAGGCACTTCAAATCGAGGATCAGGTCGTCGGGGTTTGGGTAGCGATTGTCGCGGTTCTTGGCCAGCATCGTCTCGACGACCATCCCCAGCCCGCTCGATAGCCTGGTGTTGACGTGGTCGGGCGGGACGAGGGCGACGTTCTTGTCGACGTGCTTCTTCATCACCTCGTTGGGGGTCTCGCCGGTATACGGGACCCGGCCCGTGACCATGTGGTAGAAGGTCGCCCCCAGGCTGTAGATGTCGCCGCGGATGTCGACGTCGACCTGCCCGCGGACCTGCTCCGGGCTGATGTAATAGGGGGTTCCGATGGCCATCCCCGCCTCGGCCATGGCCCATTTCTCGTCCGCGGTCAGCCGGGCAAGGCCGAGGTCGGCGAGCTTGACGTTGCCGTCCTTGCACAGGATGATGTTTTCCGGCTTGATGTCGCGATGGATCAGCCCGCGCTGGTGCGCGTGCTTCATCGCCTCCGCGACCGCGAGGATGGCGCGGATCGCGACCTTCTCGTCGAAGACCTTGTTCTGGTCGAGCTCGTCCTTGATCGTCGCCCCTTCGACGTATTCCATGACGAAGAAGTGATGCCCGTCGATCTGGCCGGCGTCGATGGCGTTGACGATGTTGTTGTGCTGGAGCTTGGCGGCGATCTTGGCCTCGCGCTCGAAGCGCTTGATGAACTCCTTGTTCTTGGCCAGGGCGTCCAGCAGGACCTTGACCGCGACGATCCGGTCGACGCTCGTCTGCCTGGCCTTGTAGACGATGCCCATCGACCCCTTGCCCAGCCGGGCGAGGATCTGATAGCCGGGGATCTCGAACTTCTTCGCGCCCTCGGCCCCGGCCTCCTTGACCAGGCGGAGGGACTGGCTCTTGGTCAGGACCCTGGCCTCGACCATGATGTCGAGCAGGCTCCGGGCGGGGTCGTCCTTGCCCGCGGAGGCGAGCTTGGCCCGATAGGCCTTGCACTGTTCGACCTCTTGCGGCGTGGCGAGGCCGCGGCGGATGATCGACTGCTCGAGCCCGGACGCGCTCAGACCGGAGAGGCCGCGAGCGTCCTGGGCCGGTGGATTGCTCTCGGTCGTCGTGGCCATCGGGACGGCTCCCTGGGACGTCTCACGCCGGGCCTCGCCGGGGGGGTCGCGACGGGTCGCGGAGGCGGCCTTCCTCTAAATCAGTATGAAGCGCCGCGGGGTCTTGTCAACGCCCTCAAGGCGCGTGCGGGCCGATCCCACTCCGGCCCGGCCCCGCCTCCGACCGGGACGACTCCCGCGCGGACGGCTCCCTCGGCAACTTGTACGGCCCCCGGGGCGCGGCTATAGTGCTCTTGCGTGCAACATCGCCACGGCTCCTGTACGGCGCGAGGCCCGATCGGTGACGAGGCCTCCCGCCGGCCTCGGACGATCCCGACGGGGCCACCCAGATCGAGCGGAGGGGGGATTGGCGACGGCGACCATCGGCCTGATCGCAGGAGACGGGGTCGGTCCCGAGGTCGTCGACCAGGGACTCGCCGTCCTCGCCGACGTGGCGGGCCTCGACGGCACGTCGTTCGACCTCGTGCCGTTCGACCTCGGCGGCGAACGCTACCTGCGGACCGGCGAAGTCCTGCCGGAGTCGGCCCTCGCCGACCTCCGCCGGTGCGACGCGATCTACCTCGGCGCGGTCGGCCACCCGGGCGTCGCCCCCGGGATCCTGGAGAAGGGCATCCTCCTGAGGCTGCGGTTCGATTTCCACCAGTACATCAACCTCCGGCCCGTGAAGCTCTTCCCGGGAGTCGAGACGCCGATCAGGGGCAAGGGCCCGGATGACATCGACCTCGTCGTCGTCCGCGAGAACAACGAGGATCTCTACGTCGGCGCCGGGGGTTTTACCCGGAAGGGGACGCCCGAGGAGGTCGCGATCCAGACCTCGATCAACACCCGGGCGGGCGTCGAGCGGTGTCTCCGGTTCGCGTTCGACCTGGCTCGGACGCGCGGCCGGGTCCGGGCCTTCCAAGGACTCACGCCCGAGGATCTGGCGGGGGGCAAGGTCGGGCTGGTGACGATGGTCGCCAAGACGAACGTCCTGACGTTCGCCCACGACCTCTGGATGCGGGCCTTCGAAGAAGTCGCGGCCGATTACCCCGAGATCAAGGCCGACTACAACCACGTCGATGCCTGCTGCATGAGGATGGTCGTCGCCCCCGAGCGGTACGACGTGATCGCGACGACCAACATGTTCGGCGACATCATCACCGACCTGGGTGCGGTCTTGCAGGGCGGCATGGGGCTCGCCGCCTCGGGCAATCTTAACCCGACGAGGACGGCCCCGAGCATGTTCGAGCCGGTCCACGGCTCGGCCCCCGACATCGCGGGCCGTGGGATCGCCAACCCGATCGCCGCGATGCTCTCGGCGGCCATGATGCTCGATCATCTGGAATCCCCGCGGGGTGCCGCGGCGATCCGCGGCGCGATCGCTCGAGTCCTGGCCGCGGGGCATCCGCGGACGCCCGACCTGGGCGGAGAGGCCGGGACGGCCGAGGTCGGACGCGCCGTGCGCCAGGCCTTGGAGGCCGACGCGTGAGCTGGATCACTTCGCCCGAGTGCCCCGTTCAGGCACGATCGGCCGTCACGCAAGGAGTGAAGTGAGCCGCCCGGGTCGGCAGGAATGACCCATAGCCTCCCGGTCAAGGACGGCCCCACCGATCCGACCATGCCCTCCGGCAGGCCGACGACGAACCCGAATCAGGCCAACCCGCACCCCCCGCGCGAGACCGACTCAACGACCGGCAGGCCCCGCCCGCTCGCCCCCGGGCGCACTCACCCCACGGGAGAGTCTATGAGCCTCGGCGCCCCTTCCCCGCTCGACGCGAGCGTGCTCGTCCTGAATAAATTCTACATGGCGGTCCATGTCATCCCCGTCCGTCGCGCCTTCTGCCTGCTCTTCAAGGCGCTGGCCGAGGTCATCACCCTCGACGACGGCCGATACAACGCGTACGACTTCGACTCCTGGCGCGAGGTCTCCGAGGCACGCTCGGACTTCCGCCGGCCCGAGGACGAATACATCCGCACCGTCCACTTCGAGATCCAGGTCCCCCGCGTGATCCGACTGCTCGCGTTCGACCGGCTCCCCAAGACCAAAGTCAAGTTCAATCGCCGTAATATCTTCGCGCGTGACAGCAATAAGTGTCAGTATTGCGGCAAGAAGTTCCCGACGTCCGAGCTCAGCCTCGACCACGTCGTGCCCAGGAGCCGGGGCGGGCGGGCGAGCTGGGAGAACATCGTCTGCGCCTGCGTCCGATGCAACGTCCGCAAGGGGGGCAGGACGCCCGCGGAGGCCAACATGCGTCTCATCCACGAGCCCATACGGCCCAAGACCAGCCCGTCGCTCTCGCTGAAGCTCACCAACGGGAAATATCAGAGCTGGCGGACCTTCCTCGACCACGCCTACTGGACGGTCGAGCTGCGGTGAGGCAGACGGCCCCGAGCCTCCGCGACCCCGTGTGACTCTTGTCGGAATTCGGAGTGGTCCGCGATGGCGTTGTGGTCCGTGACCGTTTAGGATGAGAGCGTGGATTGAAGTCCATCCGTGCGTCGTCAACGGTGACGGTGGGAGAACGAACGATGTTTGATTCGCGGAAGGTTCGGCGACCGCGGGCAGGCTTCACCCTGATCGAGCTGCTGGTGGTGATCGCGATCATCGGCGTCCTCGTCGCGCTCATCATGCCCGCCGTCCAGTCGGCGCGCGAGGCGGCGAACCGGACCCAGTGCCTGAACAACCTCAGGCAACTCGGGCTCGCCGCCCAGGAGTATCACGACGCCTTCAGCAGCTTCCCCTCCGGGTGGTATTGCTTCGAGACGAGCAACGACCCGACCAAGCCGAGTTGCTCGCCGATGGGGCCGACGCCCGCCATGTGGAACGGCCTGACCGGCCTGTTCGTCAAGATGGAGCTCGACACCAACCTCAACGAGCTGAATTTCAATTTCAACGTCAACGACTTCGAGAACTCGACCGGCGTCCGCCGGACGCTGAACATGTGGGTCTGCCCGTCGAACCGGAGGGCGCAGACCGTGACGAACGCGACCGGGAGCCAGACGCCTCAGCAGACGTCCTCGACGGCCACTCAGCGATTCGGGCCGTCCGACTATCGCGGGAACATGGCCGCCGGGTACATCCAGGGTTGTGCCAACCCCGCCCAGACCCCTGCGTGCAACGTCTACGACAACGGCCTGACCTACCTGAACTCGACCTGCTCGATGGCCGACATCACCGACGGCACTTCGAACACCGTGTTCATGGGTGAGTCGCTCACCGGGACCTGGGCCCAGGGGACCGATTGCTGCGTCCGGACAACCATCGACCGCTCGATCAACAAGCCGATCAAGTACACCAACGCGAACAACGTCACGACCATCGCGAACACGTACTGGCAGAGCAAGCACCCGGGCATGGTCAACTTCGCCATGTGCGACGGCAGCACCCGGAGCGTCCAGCAGACGATCAACAAGAACGTCTTGGTGAAGATGATGACCCGCAACGGCGGCGAGGCCATCTCCGCCGACGAGATGAAGTAGGTCGATCCAGGCCTTTCCCCGGCGTCGGAACCATCGCCGACGTGACCCCGATCACGCGGTCACGTCGGCGATCTGTCTTGAAGTTACCGGCATTCGCACCGGCCGTGGTCGTCGATCCTTCGCAACAAACGAAGAACCCCGGCCGACTGGACCGGGGTCGAGAGGAAACCGGATCGCGTCCGGAGGACGGTCGATCGCTTACTTCGTCGCCTTGTTGCAGGACTCGCCCTCGAGTGCGTCCTTCTTCTCGGTGATCACGGGGCACTTCGGGCATTCCTCGGCATTCAGCGCGGTGAAGTCCTTCCAGTCGTCGGGGAGGTTGTCTTCGTGGAAGATCGCCTCGACGGGGCATTCGGGGACGCACGCCTCGCAATCGATGCACTCCTCCGGGTGGATGAAGAGCATCTGCGCGCCCTCGTAGAAGCAATCGACGGGGCAGACGACGACGCAGTCCGTGTACTTGCAGTCGAAACACGGCTCGGCGACCACGTGGGCCATTCTCGGATTTCCTTTCGAGGGCGGCGAAGGCTGGCTGGGCTGATGGAATCGATCCTGCGCGACGGGCACCACGGACCTCGACCGGAGCGGCACCGTGGCCGGATCAGGACGAAGTCGCGGATATCTTAGACCCCGCGCAGGGCCGAGGTCAAGGGCGACGTAAGTCCGCTCTCCGCCACGAGTCCGACGTGAATCCCGGGGCGAGCCCGTCAGGGCTTGGACTTCCGCTTGGCGCTCTTGAGGACGACGGGCGAGGCGGGGACGTTCTCGTGACGGTTGCGCTCGGCGTCGGCCTTGATCGACGTCTCGACCTTGGCGATCGCGTCGACGACCTCCATCCCTTCAATCACCTTGCCGAACACCGAGTAGCCCCCTCCGTAGGTGTTGAGCTGCAAATTGTCGGCATGATTGATGAAGAACTGCGACGTCGCCGAGTTGGGGTCGCTGGTCCTCGCCATCGCGAGCGATCCACGGACGTTGCTCAGCCCGTTCTTCGACTCATTCTTGATCGGCGGGAAGGCTTCCTTGCGCTTCTCGGAGAGGACGTTGTTCGCCTCGGTCATGCCGCCGGTCTGGACCATGAAGCCCGGGATGACGCGGTGGAAGACGACTCCGTCATAGAACCCCTTGTCGACGTACTTGAGGAAGTTCTCGACGCTGATCGGTGCCTTCGCCCGGTCCAGCTCGACCGTGATCGGGCCGAGGGTCGTGTCGAGGACGACCACCGGGCGGTCGTCCTCCGCCGGCGCGGCCCCGGCATTCCCCGCGGCGGCGTGGACCATCAGGGAGGACAGGCCGACCAGTGCGGTCAGGGCCAAGGCCGCGTGGATCATCGTTCGTCCTTGCATGGCTGGGAGCGGACCTCGATACGAGGGGAAGGAGGGCCGTCCCTCGACCGTCTCTCGTGGAATCGAGGGGCTGGCCCGGCAAGGCTCGAATCTAGCACAGCCGCTCGGCCAATGTCGAGAACATGAGAGTCGCCCGCCCGATCCCACGTCCGCCCCGCGGGATCGGGGGCCGATCGAGTCTGGGCATCCTGACCGGTCCGGCGAAACGCGCGAAGGCGGTCGCCGCCGGTCCGTTGCCCCCGCGAAGGGCCCCCGATCTCTCCTCCCCCACCGGCGAACTCGACCGCGATGACCACGGCTCGAGGCCACGCGTCGATCCGAGGCTGTGTCGAGCCCATGGGGCGACTCGGGTCCCGCCGGATCAGCGATCAACCCTCTCCGCCAACGCGGCGGCCTCGGCCGCCATCTCGCGACTGAGTTGAGGACGGCCGGCCCTCGCCTTGGCGAGATAGGCCGAGGCCTGACGCGATCGGCTCGCGTCGGCCGCGATCAGGCGAGCCAGGCGGAAGTTCAGCACCGGGAGGTCGGGGGACTTCGCGAGGCCGACTCGGTACGACTCCTCGGCCTCGCGGGGTCGACCGAGCGACTCCTGGATCGATCCGAGGGTGTCATGGAAATCGGCGGGCAGGACCGACGGCTCGACCCGACGGATCAACTCCTCGGCAACCTCGAGCGCCTCGCGACTCCTGTCGAGGTGGGTGTTCAGGACCCAGGCCTTGTTATTGGCCGCCTCGACGTTGGCCGGGTCGACGGAGAGCACCCGGTCGAACTGCGCCACCGCGCGAAGGAACAGGGACGTGCGTTCGGTCCCCCTGCTCGCCTCGGCCAGGGAGATCAAGAGGTCCCCGAGGTCGAAGTGGAAGGTCGTCGGACCCGAGAGTCTCGCGGCCTGCTCTGCCCAGGGGAGTGCGAGGTCAAGCTGGCCCGATCGCTGAAACCCGACGGCCGCGGCGTGGGACATGGTCCCGCTCCTGTCCCCGGCCGCGAATCGGTCGGCGAGCGAGCGGGCTCGTGCCAGGCGGGCGGGGTCGGCAGCAAGCCCCGGCGCCGCGGGTTCGCAGAGGAGGCGGACGGCAATCGAGAGCCCGGCCGCATCGCTCGGGACGGCTTCGAGGCCGGCGACCAGCGTCTCGACCGCACGGTCGCGCTTGCCGTCGGCGTCGAGGACTTCGGCCAGCAGGTGGTAAGCTCCGGAGTTCCCGGGTCGTGCCTTGATCTCGCCGGCGAGCAGCCGGCCTGCGGCCGCACGGTCGGCTGCGGCGGCAGCCGGCGTTCCGCCCCTCGAGGCGAGCGCCTTCGCCTCGACCAGGACGGCGGCCGGCCGCTCGGGATCGGCGGCCGGGATGAGCCTGGCCTGGCGAATCGCGCGGTCGGTTTCGCCGATCGCCAGCTCGGATCGGGCGAGCGAGAGCCTGACCTCGGACCGGCGAGGGTCCTTCTCGACGGCCTCCGCATAGGCGGCCGCGACCTCGCGGGCGCGGCCGGTCGTCGAATACACCTGCGCCCGGAGGATCGCCCCGGCCGACCTGCCCGGGAGGATCCGGTCCACCTCCTGCGCCAAGGCCAAGGCCCGTGCTGGCTCGCCTCGGCGGATCGCCCGCTCGAAGTCGAGGTGGATGAAATCCAGGTCGTCGGGGAGCCGGGTTCGATAATCGCGGATCAGGTTGGCCACCCGTGAGTCGAGCTGTCCAACCCTGGCGCGGTCGCCCCGGCGGGCCGCTTCGCTCGCCCGATCGACGAGGAGACGCACGAGGGTGGCGGCGGTCTCGGCGTCCGAGGGAACTGCTTCGAGCCTCGCCGACGCGGCCTTCTCGGCGGCGTCGTACTCGCGGGCATCGCCTAGCAGGGCGATCAGGAGGGGCGGGAATGGGCCCCGCGGTTCGTCCGCCGAAAGCCGCTGGACGTGGGCGATCGCGGCCTTGGAATCTCCCATCAAACCGAGCAGACGGCATTTCGCCCGGACCAGATCGAACGTTTTCGGCTGGGACTGCAAACCTTCCTCGACCACCTTGAGCGCCCTGGCCAGGCCGTCGGATACGGGGGGCATCCCGTTCTCGATCGCTGCGAGCAACAGATAGAAAACGGCCGGGACCCGGGACCGGTCGGGGCAGGCCGTGATGGCCCGACGTAGCAGGACTTTCGCCTCTCCCGGCCGCCCCGAGTCCGTGAGCCACTGGGCTCGGACTCCGACCGCCCAGGGGTGAGACGGGTTCGCGTTCAACGTCGCATCGACCAGCCTCTCGGCGACTGCCCCCTCGCCGTGTTCCTTGTAATACATCGCGGCGGCGACCCGCTCCTCGACGGATGGAGGGCTCGCCGAGTCGCCGAGGATCGCCTCCAGTTCGGCGCGGGCGGCGGGCCACCGTTTCTTCTCGACCTGGGCCGCGACCAGCTTCCAGCGGACATCCTTGCTGAATTCCGCAGGTGAGGTGACCCGAATCAGATCCCGGTACTTCCCAATCGCATCGTCGATGTCTCCGGCCTTCAGCCGCAGGTCGGCGAGCGCCGAGCGGGCCGCGGTGTCCAGGGACAGGCCTTTGGCAACCTCCTGGGTCGAGCTCTCGCTCGCAAGCGCCTCGAGTACCCCGGCCGCGGCCTGGGGGTCGATCAGTCCGTCGAGTTGCGCCTTCCAGAACTGGATCCGCTTGTTCTTGGGGTCCTTCTTGAGGGCGGCCTCGTAACAGGTGGTCGCCAATCGCGTGTTTCCACGGCCGATGGCAATCTGGGCGTCGAGGATGTCGGCCACGGCCGATTCTTTCCACCGGGCCCTGAGCTTTGCGACGGTGGCTTCGGCCCCGGAGAAGTCCCGACGCGCGATGTCGAGCTGGGCGAGTCGGATCCATGGCGAGCTCCGGTCGGACCGCTCCGCGACCTCCGCGAGGAGGGCCCGGGCCTCGTCATCTCGGCCCAGTGACGTTGACAAGATCCACGAACGGAGTTCGACCAGCGCGACATCCGCGGATCCGCCCGCGAGAAAATCCGCGATGAGCCTCTCGGCCCTGCCGGCCTGTCCGTCCGAGACCAGGGTCTCGGCCTCAATCGCGACCAGTTCGACGCTCCGGGGGTATCTGGCCCGGGCCCGGGCCAGCCGTTCCCGCGCCGCCCCTGGGCCCCGAGTCCCTCGCAGGATGTCCACCGCGATCGACTCGGCGCCGGGGCCCCCCTGCCCCGCCCGATCCATCGCGTCGATCCGCGCCAGCGCGTCGTCGCGTCGATTCAGGGCGTTTTCGATCTGGGCCAGCCGAAGCTGCACCGCGGCCGTCGGCTTCTCACCGCCGGTGAAAGCCCTCTGGTAGCAGAGGATGGCCTGGTTCAGCTCGTCAGGACCTCCTCTGGCCCGGTGGACCTCGGCGTCGACCAGGTGGAGGATCCGGCCGAGGGCGCCGGGGAGTCGACCTGCCTCCACCTCGACCAGGAGCCGCCGGACGATCGGCTCCGCGTCCTCGGGGTAGCCACCATGGACCATCGCCCAGGCAGCCCAGGCTTGATGGCCAGGGTCGAGGGGGCCGAGCGTCGCGGCCTTCTGCAAGTAGACGCGTCCCAGCTCGGCCTCGCGGCCGAGGATCAGGGCCACACCATAACGCGCCTGGGCGTCGGCCAGGTCGGGGAGATCGTCGGCCGCGGCCTTCAGGTGCCCCACCGCGGAGGCGCGTGCCTTCGACCGATCTGCGGTCGCCGCCTCGGTATCGTTCCCGCCGACGAGGCCGAGCCGCTCCAGGTCGATCTGCCCCTGATACATGTGACCGAACGCCCGGAACCTCGGCGTGGAGCAGCCGAGGAGGGCCTTGATGTGCGGATCGGCCCTGGCGTAGCGGTCTCCATCCTCGACATCGGTGAGGATCGCGTGGACGGCCAGGGCGTGCAGCGAGAGCAAGGCATCGGTCACGCCTTGACGCGCGACGGGCGTCCGGAACGCATCCTCGATCACCTCCAGACACCGCGACCTCAGGCCTCGCGATCGGTAATGGTCGGCATAGGAGAGATAGACACCGAGGTCGGCGCCGCCCGGGACGGAGATCGCCTTCCGGAAGAGGGCATCGGAGGCGTCCTCCATCGAGGCTCCGATGGCATCGCCACCCGGCCCGGACGAGGACGCGGCCCCGCCGTTCCGTGCCTTCTTCGAGAGGGCATGATGGACGCCCTCCATCGCCCTGCCGATGGAGGCGGCCCGGCCGGGCGGGATATCGGCCCCGGCGGTCAAGGCCTCCGACGCACGGGTCAGCGCGCGGGCGCGGTCGGCGAGCGTCGGCGGGTCGTCGATCGTCCTGATGTCGAGGACACGCAAGCGGAAGAGGGAGATCGCGTCGACGGCCGGCAGGCTCGCCGATTCGGGAATCCGACGCGACTCGATCAGGACTCTTCTGAGCCCGGGCTCATCCCGTCGTGCCTGAGCGACCCTCGCGGCCAGCCAGGCGGCGCGGGCCGGCCTCGGCCGCATCGCCTCGACATGAGCGAGGTGTCTCGCGACTTCGGAGAAGTTCGGGGCCGATTCCTCGAGCATAACCTCGGCAACGACGCCGTGGGCGGCCGGGTCGTCGGAGTCGAGCCGGAGCAACTCGGTCGCCCATCGATGGGCCTCGGCACGGTCGTCGCGCTCGAGCGCTTCATGGAGCAGCGAAAGCCGCGGCCGGATGGATGTGGTGCCGAATCTGGCGGCGCTGGAGAGGCTTTCGTGCCGGGCCACGCGGAGTCGCGCGGCCTTCTCGGTCGGGGCCGACCCGAGCCATTCCTCATAGAGAGAAGCCATCTCTTCGTGGACGGCAGGATCGCGCCCATCGATCTGGAGGGCCCGTCGGTACTGGATCTCCGCCTCGCCGAACCGCCGGGCGGCCCGGTCGGCCCTCGCATGGGCCAGGATGCCGTCGGCCCGGCGATCACGGACTCGCGCAAGCACGACCAAGCCGACCAGAACCAGGCCCCCGCAGACGACCGAGAGGGCGAGCAAGGAGCGACTGCGAAGCCTCATCGGGCGGGACTCCTCGGAAATCAGAGCCTCCCTATCCGGCCGCGCCTCGGATCCGAATCCCCCTCGAGAGCGCGGACCTGAGGACCTGCCTCGGGGGAGGGATTCGGACGCAGTTCCCTGCGACGGCGCCCGCTATCAAAAAATCCACGCGAAGTCCCGTGGCCTCGCGTGCCGCTCGCCTACCGTCCGCGGCAGACGAAGGACCGCGACGCGGCGCAGCGTCGTCCGTGCCGGATCGGACGGATCGCTCCGGGACCGTCGCGTCGGAGTGGCAGTCGAATTCTGCCGGTGATTCGCGACAGTCGATGGACGGATGGCGAGGCACAAGGGCCCATCCCAGGAGAGTTCGCCAGGCCCTCCGATGGACCCTCGCTATCGCCGGAGCCTCGACACCGGGGCGAGTAGGGCTTCGAGCAGGGCCGGGGGCGGGGATATCCGAGGCTTTCGAGTCGCCGTGGACGGGGCCGGGCGGCCTTGGGCCAGGGCCTCTTGCCGTCCGGCCTTCTCGGCCCAGCAATGCGGGCAGGCGTTCGCGACGGCGAGCTCCACGTTGGCATAGCGCTCCGGGTTCTTGACGAATCGGTCTCGGTCCGCGGCGTCCGAGCAGAGAAACAGGTGGCCGCGGTAGAGCACACCGAATCGGGGATGACCGGGCCGGAAGACCCCGCCGTCCACCTGACCGACCGGGCAGACGCCCCGGTTGGCCGGCACGTACTTCTCCGGCCTCGCGAGGAAGGCGATCCGGGACGACTCGTCGGCGAATCGATACTCGACACCGTCGTGGAGGGCTTGCACACCGTGACGCCCCTCGACAAGCTGCCGCCTTTCGACCAGGCTCACAGGGCAGTAGGAGGCCAGCGCAACCTCGGCTTTCTCCGCCTGTGCTTCCTTCTTCGCCCGATCGTCTCGGGCGAGGGTGGACTCGAGAAAGGCGAGGAATACCTCCGCGTCGCCATAGCCCTCCCACTTGTCGACCACCTGTCCCGTCGGCCGCACGATCACGGTCGCCGGCAGCGAACTCAGGCCGAGGCTGAGTGCCAACGACTCGTACTCATCGGCCCGGAGCTTCACCGGGACGAAGCGGTCGCGCGAGGCCGCGACGACGAGCGGGTCGAGGAAGGCCCCTCGGTCCATCCGCCGACAATTCGGGCACCACGGTCCGGTGAATTGGACCCACAACGGCAGGCCGCGCGACTTGGCCTCGGCCTGAGCCGAGCCGAGGTCGGCACGCCAGGAGACTCCCCGCGGGTCGGATCCCGCGACCGTCGGGGGATCGGCAAGCGAGAGCAGGCCGAGGAGGGCCAATAGCGAATAACCGGCCCGACCGGGCCGGGTCGTCAGGCGGTTCATAGCGACGTCTCCGTCATCGGCTGCGAGGGTGGAACGGACGGGCGTACACAGCCATGGGGCGTCGAGTATCGCGACGCGTTCCATCCCTGGAAGGGCCGACGGGGAGCGACACCCGTCCAACCCCGAACCGATGGCGGCGGACTTGGATTGTGGAGAATCCCGTATAATCATCGGCGGGCATCGGCGAAAAACTTGAATCGAAAGGGAAGGCGAGGTCGTCTCGACGTGAGAGCGGGGTGCCGCCGGCAGCGAGTTTCGTCTTCCGTTGATTTCCTCCGGGGTGTTTGGTTTAATTTGCGACTCCCCGGCGCCCTATCGGGAGATAAGGCGATAGTCGCCTCGTGGAGACGACTTGCCCGCGCTGGCTGATCACGAGCATGGCGTCCCACGCGGTCCCGAAGGCCAACGCACTGGTCCACTAGACGAGGCCGAAGCCGACTTCCCGAGCAATGCCGGCGGCTCCTGAACGCACAACAAACCCGTCGAGTCGCGGCGAATCTCCCGCGCAACGATCGGCGGGAGAGCCCACCCCTATCGAGGCCGGATACTTCTTTTTATGATCACATATGCAATCAATTTTCTTTGGATCTTCATCCTGGCGGGGGGCTTTGCAGGTTGGGGCATGCTGTTCGGCCGCGGCCTCCAGGGCCGGGATGGGGGAGATCTCGGGGAATGGATGGCCTGGGGTGTCGCGGGGACGATCGCACTCGGGGGCCTCGCCAACCTCTTCCACTGGATCTCCGCGACCCTCCTGCTTGGCTATACGGCCGTCGGCGTCGTCTATTTCTTGGCGGAGATCTGGCGCCGACCTCACCTCCGCGATCGGTCGGTCGATGGGCCATCCCGCGACGGCCGCAAGACCTGGATCCGGCTCTGGTTCGGGGCGGTGGTCTGTCTAATCCTGGTACGCCTCGCCGCGGCGGCTCATAGCACGTTCCATCATTCCTGGGACGATCATTACGCTTACCTCGCCTTCCCCCACCAGATGCTACAGACCGGGGGACTCACGCCGGATCCCTACTCGAACCGCCGGCTTGTCTCGACTCTGGGCGGGATGCCGTTGTTGAATGCGTTTGCCCTGGCTGCTTTCAAGGAGGAGAGCGTCGGGCTCATCGATCAGGGAGTTGGACTGATCGGGGTCCTCCTGGGGGCGGCCGGACTGATGCGGTCGCGGGGTATATCCTCGACCGCGTGGCTGGTCCCGGCCAGCCTCTTGCTCGTCGACAGGGCACCGTTCTTCAATCTGTCCGGCATCCTCACGCCTGTGATGCTGCTGCTCGCCATCCACCGGGCCCTCGGCCGCAGCGATGAGGTGCGATGGATTGGACGGGCAGCCCTCCTTGGACTCCTGACGGCGGCCCTGTGTGCGATCAAGTCAACCTTGATCCCGATCGCCTTCTTCCTCTTCGCGGTCGATTTCCTCGACCGCTGTAAACGACGTGAAGCGTGGCGTGCCCTGCCGATCGAGGTGGCGACGGGCCTGGCCTGCCTCATCCCGTGGATGATCGCGCTGAAACAATCGTCCGGCACCTATCTCTATCCGCTGCTCGGTCGGGGCGTCGAGGGGGCCCGCGGAGGGACCTACTTACCCCCGAATTATGACTTCACCCCCGCCTTCCTCCTGCGCAATTACTGGCTGGGCTTCACCGACCCGGTCACGCTCGCGACGATCTTGTTCCTGGCCACGGCGTTGGCATCGATGATGGGGCGCAAGATCAAGCCCGACGGCCGGCGTTCGGAAGACGTGGCGATCCTGCTGTCCCCCCTGTTCAGCCTCGGATTGATGCTCTGGATGTTCGACAAGCTTATGGCGATCCGGTATCTCCACTCGATCTTCCTGGCGACCATGATCGTCGCGATCGCAGTCCTGCTCCGCCGGGGCGTCGGGCTCCGCCGGAGACATCGGCAAGCCATCCTCACCTTCGGCTGCATCGCCTTCTTTGCCGGGGCACGCATCAAGGACTCGCGGATCTCTTACCAAGTCGCCGGGGGTCAAATCCTCGCCGGCCTGAAGGGCCGTCCTTACGTCGATCCCGAGGTCCGCGCCTCGTACGCCAGGATGCAGCAGTCGGTGCCGGAGGGTGAGCCGATCCTGACCCACCTAGCCGACTCCTACCTCCTGGACTTTCGGCGCAATCGGATCTACATGACCGACTGGCCCGGCGGTGCCAGCCCCGGCTCCAAGATGCCGCTCTTCCGGGGGCCCGAGCCGCTTGCGGAATACCTGATCGAGCAGGGCATCCGGTTCGTCGCGTTTTCCTATGCCGACTCGGCGCGGCGGAAAGAACCCAAACCCCAGGCCGAGGAGAGCACGGAATCCACCACCTGGGAGCGGATCACCTTTATCCACCTGGATGATTTTCGCTCGAGCCTGGAGGCCCTGAGGCGCTCAAGGGGCCATGCGTATCAAGACGGGGAGCTGGTCGTCATCGACCTCTCAACTCGCGCCCCGAGATGATGGACCTATGCCCCTCGGCACTGCCCGCTCGAAGCCTCCCCGTCTTTGGATCGATATCGAGGCCGGATTCGCACGAAGATCATCGTCTCCGGGCACCCTTGCGTAGCGAGAGGGGTGGCTGGAGGATCTCGTTGACCATGATCGCCTCGCGGAGCCGGTTGGGCTCGGTCATCGCCGCCCGGACCGAGAGGGCACGGATTCGGCCGGTGTCGATCTCGACCGAAGTCGGTGCAACCGAGGACCCCTGGACCGTGGCGATGGGCGAGGTCTCGGAGAGGGGCGCCATCGACAGCGAGGTCGTGAGCTGCTGGTTGACCGACTGCGAGACCCCGGCCAGTCCGCCGCCACGCCCCTCGACCGGCGGGGCCGGCTTGGCGGCAATGACCGGCTTCGGCCGGGCCCTCCGCGACGGGGTGACGACGCGGGGGGCGTCCGCACGCGACGGGACCTGACGGGGCGAGTCGAGGATCACGATATCGTCGTCGTTCCCCCCCGCCTTGGGCATGACGCCGGGGGGCGCGGCAGGGCCCCACCGCAGCGTCGGCGACCGATCGGGCACGGGCGCGCGGGGCGACGGGGGCGGGGGAGTGGGCTTGGGCCCGTACGGATTCGTGGCCTGCACGCGGTTGGGCAAGGGCTTCGCATCGCGATTGAAGAGGGCCGTCAGGGCCCAGATGGCGAGGAAGGCCAGCGGGACGATCGCCTTCCAGAGGATTTCCAGGTCCATCGCGTTTGCCCTCAACGATGCTGACGGAATGCGAAGGCCGTCCCGAGACCGTGGCCCGGGTGGCGACTGGCGCACGTCAACCTGATCCCGGATCGGACCACAACTTTCGAGTCGGGCCCGCCCGATCCGATCGCCGGTCGGCGAGTCTCAGGAGTTGTTCGAGGTCGACTGCGTCCGCGAGTTGCCGGTGCCGGCGATCGACGACCGCATCTCGGTATCGGCCTGGATGTTCCGCAGCTGGTAGTAATCGGTCACGCCGAGATTCCCCTTGCGGAAGGCCTCGGCGATCGCCAGGGGGACTTCGGCCTCGGCGGCGATCACCTTCGCCCGATTCTCCTGGACGGACGCGAGCATCTCCTGCTCGAACGCGACTGCGAACGCCCGGCGTTCCTCGGCCTTGGAGCGAGCGACCCGCATGTCGGCCTCGGCCTGGGCGGCCTGGAGGTTCGCGCCGATGTTGTCGCCCACGTCGATGTCGGCGATGTCGATGGAGAGGATCTCGAAGGCCGTCCCGGCGTCGAGGCCCTTCTCCAGGACTCGCTTGGAGATGGAGTCAGGATTCTCCAGCACGTGTTTGTGCGACGAGGCCGAGCCGATCGTCGTGACGATGCCCTCGCCCACCCGGGCGATGATCGTCTCCTCGGTCGCACCGCCGACGAGGCGTTCGATGTTCGTCCGGACGGTGACCCTGGCCTTGGCCTTGAGCTGGATGCCGTCCTTGGCGACGGCGTCGACCGTCTGGCGACCCTTGGCCGGGTCGGGGCAGTCGATCACCTTCGGATTGACGCTCGTCTGCACGGCGTCCAGCACATTGCGGCCGGCCAGGTCGATCGCCGCGGCCCGCTTGTACGAGAGCGGGATGTCGGCGCGGTTGGCCGCGATCAGGGCCCGGACGACGTTCGGGACGTTGCCGCCCGCGAGGTAATGCGCCTCGAGCCCCCGGGTCGTCACCCCGTCTTTCTCCGTGAGGCCGGCCTGGATCGCCATGATCTTCGAGCGGACGATGATGTTGGGGTTGACCTTGCGGAACGACATGCCAATCAGATCAAAGATCCCCACATTGGCATGGGTCATCTTCGCCTGGATCCAGAGGTTGAAATACTTCGCGAACAGGATGAACGCGAAGAGGACGAACAGGCCGAGCACGATCAATCCGATCACGAACCCGATCTGGGCGGGTGACGGCTGTCCGGCAGCCTGGGCAAGCAGCGGCGGCATGGGAGCGTTCCTCAAAAGGGTCGATCGCGATGGACGACTCGAGCGGTGACGGTCGCCTGGCGAGACGAGCTCCGCCCCGCGAGTTCCCTCATCAAACCGGGATGGATTTCAGCGAGTTGTCCTCGGCCTGACGGACGACCAGGACCCCCGACTGGACCCGCACCGCCCGGATGAGTGCACCGGCGGGAATCAAGCCCTCCTCGGAGAGTCCATCGAGGCGGCGGCCGTCGAAGTCGACGAGGCCGGAAGGTCGCAGGGGGGTCAGAGCCCGGCCGAATTCGCCCAGCAGGTGGTCCAGCCGCGCCCGCGAGTGCGAGACCTCGACATCCTCCGGGGCGGGGGGCGGGAGGAAGATCCGCCGGGCCAGAGGGGTCTTGGGCCAGAGTTGGATCGCGAAGACCATCGCGGCAGGGATCAACACCAGGTCCGCGATGAGGAATTTCCAGCCCAGATAGGGCGCCTCAGGGACAGAGAACGCCTGATACAGGCTCACGCCCAGGCAACCCACGGCGAGCAGGCCGATCAGCCCGCCCGAGGGCAGGAACGCCTCGGTGATGAGCAGGAGAAGGCCGAGTGCGAGCAGCAGCAGCGGCCAGGCGAGGTAACTCATGGAGCCTCGTCGCATGGGGAGGCGTTGCCCGGCCTGGCAACGCCCGGGCGCGACCGGGGATGGCCCGGGGACCGATCCCCCGGCGGCCGGATTCGCACGTTCCCATTGTACGTCAGGAGCCTCCGGGTCGACCACAACCTTCCCCCGAACGCCCCGAGGAGGGCGAGGAGACCCCTCGGGAGTCGCATCGTGATCATCGAAGACCGTTTCGGCTCCGGAGAAACCCCTCGGCGGCGGCACCGGCCCCGTAGCGGACGAGGTTCATCGGACGGGGCGGACGATCACGCGCTGGCCCTGGACATCGACGACCTCGACCAACGTCCCGATGCCGAGATAGAAGCCGTCGGCCGAGACGTCGAACAGCGACTCGCCGAAACGGGCCTTGCCCGACGGGCGGAGGACGGTGGTCGTCCGACCGGTCTCGCCGATCAGATAGGAGAGGGTCGACTCGCCGTCTCCCGACGGCTTAGCGGTCGGGTCGTCGGCGTCCGCGCCGTCCCAGGGCTCGGGGCGGAGGATCATCCGGTTGAACAGCGGGATCGAGGGGAGGAATCGCCCGACGGCCGCCACCCCTACCCCGACCGAGACGAGGACGGCCGTCACCTGGAAGAGGGTCGAGACCATCTGGCGGTACTCGTACTCCTGCGTCGGCCAGACGAACGTGTGGCTGGCCATGACGATCGAGATCAGGATCAGGAGCACGCCGCTGATCCCGAAGACGCCGAACCCCGGGAAGACGAAGAGTTCGAGCCCCAGGCAGATCAGGCCGACGACGAACAGGAGGATCTCCAGCTGATCGGCCGTCCCGCTGAGAAAGCGGCTCCAGAAGAACAGGAGGAAGGCCAGCACCGACGTGATCGCCGGCAGGCCGACGCCCGGCATCTTGATCTCGAGGATCAGCATGAAGATCCCGACGAAGAGCAGGACCGAGCTGACGAACGGATCGTTCAGGGTCTGGACAAGCCCGTCGACCCACGTCGGCCCGTCGACTCGGATGGACTTCCCCTTGAGGCGATAGAGGCCCTTGAGGTCCTCCTCGTCGACGACGCGCTGGCCGAGCCCGAACGAGACGGCCTCATCCGCGTTGATCGTGAGGACTTGCCCCGCCTCCTTGACCCGGGAGAGGTCGAGGAACCGGCCCGGCTCGGCATCGACCTGGCTCTGGAGGAAGAAACCGGAGGCCGCCGTCTTGGAGTCCTTCGCGGCGACGACGACGCTCGACGGGTCGACCATCGCGGCGGCGATGGCCGGGGGATGATTCTTGGCCTCGGCCAGGGTCCTGGCCAGCTTCGTCAGGGCGCCGATGCCCTGCTCGGTCAGCGGCGTCCCTTCCTTCCCGCCGGCGAGGATCCGCGAGACGTCGCCGATTCGCGCCCCCTTGCGGAGGACGATGTCGTCGCAGGCCAGCGGGATCAAGGAAGAGACCCCGAGGGCCCGGTCGTTGATGAAGGCGACCGTCTTGATGTCCTTCTGCTCGGCGATGAGCTGGGCGATGTTGCTGGCCGCGAGGTCGATGCCCCCCTCGCTGTTGACCTCGAAGAAGATCAGGTTCACCCCGTCGATCCGGGCTTTCTGGATCCGCTGGGCGATGTATCTCTCCTTGATCGCGTTGACCTGCCCCTCGACCTTGATCCAGACGGCCCGGGGCTCGGCGAGGAGCGACGGGTCGTTCGCGAGGCTGCTCGAGAGCCGATACGCGGCGAAGACCTCGCCGATGTCGTCGGCGAGGCGCTTGACGAACCCCTCGTCGCGGGCGCGGCGGGCGGTCAGGACTCCCCGCTGCGAGCCGTCCCAGGCCGGGGCGTTCTCGACGACCTGATGGGTGCGGGCGAACTCCGCGACCTCGTCCGCGAGCAAGTAGTGGACCTGCTTGTCGGCCGTCCGGACGCGACGGAGGTCGGCGTCGCGATCGAGCATCCCCAGGAAGAGGCCCGGCTCTTTCCCCTTGTGGATGGCCAGGTTCTTGACCAGCTCCCGGTATCCCGCATTGATCGACGCCCCCTCGGGGGTGATCGGGCCGAGCGAGCCGTTCGGGCCCATCACTACCTCGTCGCAGGCGAGGATCGGCAGGACGGCGTAACCTTTCATCGTCTCGGGAACATAGGCCACGGTCTTGCCGCCGGTCAGGTCGGCCGAGATCAGGTTGGCGAAGTCATACGAGGAGCCGAACTCCGATCCCCCCGGGCGGGACTTGCCGGGCCGGAACTCGAAGACCAGGACGGGCTGCTTGTTCTCGGCGGCATGTCGGGAGATCAGGAGCTTGGACGCGGCCTTGATCGACGCCAGGAACTCGCTGGTGATCGGCTCCTCGACGAGAAACCGGGCGCCTGGGACGGTGTCCGGAGGGGCCGGACTCGGGGGCTCCTGGGCGAACGCAGATAGCGTCGAGCGCGGTCCGATCAGGGCGAGAGTGAAGGCGATGGCCAGGAGACGCGATGCCGATCCGAGTGGGCTTGCGCTGAGCGGGCCGGTCTTCACGATTCGGGCTCCCTCCGAAAGATGGCGGCCGCCGAAGCCGGTGCGGGACCGGTCTCGGGCGAAACCGGCCCGTCCTGGCACCCGGCAGGATGCTGGACAATGGTTCCGGTCTCGGCCTTCCGACCTGATTATATTCGTGGCGAAAACCCGCGTCAAACAAACGCGACGGGCCGCGCGCGGCGTCGAGTTGACGCCGCGCGCGGCCCGCGATTCTCAAGGTTCTCACCGCGTTCGTCCTGGCCCACAACCCACCCTCGCGGGCCTGCCGGCCTCTCCCGACGGTCCCTATTGGTTACGGCGACCCGGTCCGGCCGGCCGAGCCCCCATCTGAGGACGACCTCCCGGCGATGGCTGCACCGGTCCCGTCGCGGGGTCCGGCCGGGGGTCTCGCTGTGCCGATTGGGCCGGAGCGGAGCCTGAGACCGGGGCGGGGTTGTCGATCACCTTCCAGCCGGCGATGTTCAGGGCCTGGAACAACGCGGGCGGGATGGCCACATCCGAAGCGATGCTCTTGAATTGGTACTCCTGGCTATCCTTCTGATTGGGCGCGATCAGGAGCAGCCGATCGGGCAGGTAGGTCTTCTTGCTGAGCTGGAGCAAGGCCTGGCTGAAGACCTCGCGGTCGACGTCCAGCCTGGGTGCGATGCCGATCACGTACGCCTCGTCATTCTGCGCGAGGAGTTGCATCGAGTAGCGTGCTTTGGCCTCATCCGCCCTCATATTGAACAAGAAAGGCAGGGGGCCGTCCTGGAGGGCACGCTTGCGGGCGTTCTTGTCGAGCGGAAAGACGAAGATCTGCTTCGTCGCGTAGTCGTATTGACGGATCTCTTTACCAGTGCAGACGATCCGCTCATGTTCCACGACCCTGTCACTCTTGCCTTCTTTGATCACTTTCTGGAAGTGCAGGCATGCGAGATTGGGGGCTTGGAGACAGGCTCGTCCCTTATATTCGACCTTCTCGTCCCAGGCCGGCGACTTGTCCAGGCGCGTGAAGGGCACGTCGAGCGACTTCAGGCGGGCGCTCCGCTGCTCCCAGGCCTTCAGGAGAGGGTCCATCGCCGCGATCGGGTCGGGGATCTGGGCATCCGTCGGGCGGGCGGCCGCTTTCGCGGGCACCGAAGGCGCGTTGACGGCCCCGGCACCCGATCCCGTCCGGCTCATGCTTGGCCGCCGAGGCGGATCCTGAGCGGCCTGCCCGTAGGCTGCCGTTGCAAACCCGGCCGCGGTGAGGAAAATGACGAGCGTCCCTGCAATTCGCCGCATCGGCGACCTCCCCCCGGAGTCCGTCCATAGGATCAAGCCCCGACCGACCGGTTCGCGGGCGAGGGGAGGCTAGCAAAACTTTCAAGTTGCGGATAGATCAAGACGAGATGCTCCCCACACGCGGGCGCGACCGCTTTCGATTATCCGATCTCCCGACAACCAACCCCAAAATTGCGACCTCGGAATAGATATATATTCGCATTTAATAAACATAAGAGTTACGCGATCATGCCGGCCTGGACGGCGGCCTGGCGACGTATCCCCGGACCGCGGCCCGGACGATCGACGCCTTCGCCTCGCACCGGCTGACCCCCGCGGCGGGGGAGGGGTGCTCCGGCCGCAGGGACGCCCGGGTCGCCGCCGATGCGGCCCCGCCGGGCCGCGTCGAGGGCGCCCGGCCGAGGTCGCGCGCCGCCTTGAGGCCCTCCGGGCCGGGGTGCCGGCCGTCGAAGGCCGCGCGACCCGGCTCGAGGCCGCGCGCCGCGGCCGCCGCGAGCATGGCGAGGAGGTGGTCGTCCTCGGTCGGGCCGCCGTGGGCCTCGTCGTCGACGCGGTGGCCGACCGGGGTGATCCGGCCGCCGTCGGCCCGGGCCGGGGCGATCGGGCCGATCCCCCGGGCGACGGCCTTGTGCGGGCCCGACCGGCGGCGGGTGACCGATCCGATCTCCCGGGCGCGGGGCCTGTCGAGCGTCGAGTCGTCGACGACCGGGGCGCCGCCGGCCTCGTGGGCCATCGGCCGGGCCCCGGCCCGGGGCGCCCCGGGGCCGGGCCCCGGGCGGCGGAGCAGCCGGGCGGAGGCGTCGCGGGCCGGCGGCGCGGGGGCGCCGGGCTGCACCTCGGCGGCCTCCGTGCGGGTGACGACGGGGCGCGGCGATCGGGAAGTCCAGGGAGCCGGCGTCCCGACAGCTCGCGATGCCCATGGCCGAATCGTACCGCGGGGGGGGACCAGCGGGCCATGGACGCCCGACAACTACTGCGTAACTCCTACGCTATTTATCGAGGATCGTCGGTGCCGTCGGGCCGGTCGGTGAAAGGCTTGGACTTGCGATTACATCCGGTTATCTACGCACGATCTTCGCCATCCATCTGAAGGGTGCTCCCGCCGCCCTCCTCGAGAACCTGCCTTCGTTATACCCTGAGTTCGACTGATGCCGATTTTGTAGGGGGTCCGCCTCGGCGGTAGCATGGGGAGTTGTACACGCTTCCCCGGATACCGACCGAGGACGGACCCGATGATTCTACCACCCGAGGCGATCCCGCTCCTATCCGCACTCGCGCCCGCCTTCACCGAGCCGACCTACCGCCGGTTCGTCACCCTCCTGCTCGCCGCCGTCTTGACCACCGGCCGCCGCACCGTCGCCAACCTGCTGCGGACCCTCGGCGGGCTCGCCCCGGGCCACCGCACCGACTACCAGCGGGTGCTCTCCCGCCCCCCCTGGTCGGCCCTGGACCTCGGCTGTGCCCTGGCGGGGTTCATCCTCCGCCACCTGCTCCCCGACGGCACCGTCGTCCTGGTCGGCGACGACACCGTCGACGGCCACCCGGGTAAGAAGGTCTACGGCAAGGCCCGGCACCGTGACCCGGTCCGCTCCACCCACAGCCTCACCGCCTGGCGGTACGGCCACAAGTGGGTCGCCCTCGCCGTGCTCGTTCGCTTCCCCTTCGCCGCCCGCCCCTGGGCCCTCCCGATCCTGGTCGACCTGTACCGCTGCGAGGAAGACGACCGCCGCCGGAAGCGGCCGCACCGCACCCAGGCCCAGCTGATGTGCCGGCTGCTGCGCCTGATCCTCATCCGGTTCCCCGGCCGCCGCTTCGTCTTCGTCGGCGACGCCTGCTACGGCACCCACGAGGTCGCCCGGTTCTGCCACCGCCACCGGGACCGGCTCGCCCCGGTCAGCAAGCTCCACCCCGAGGCCAACCTGTTCGACCCGCCCCCGCCGTACACGGGCAACGGCCGGCCGCCGGTCAAGGGGCCGCGGCGGCCCAAGCCCCGCGAGGCCGTCTCCGCCGCCCGGCGGTACAAGCGCCTGACCGTCGCCCGGTACGGTGGAGGCACCCGCCGGGTCGAGACCGCCGCCGGGGACGGCCACTGGTACGAGTCGGGACACGGCCTGGTCCCGATCTGGTGGGTGTTCGTCCGCGACCTCGACGGCACCCACCGCGACGAGTACTTCTTCACCACCGACCCGGCGATCGACGCGGCCATGATCATCGCCCATTACACGAGCCGCTGGGACATCGAGACGACGTTCCAGGAACTCCGCTGCCACCTCGGGCTGGAGACGACGCGGGGGTGGTGCCGGAGCACCGTGCTTCGGGCCGCGCCCTGTCTGTTCGGGCTGTACTCGGTCGTCGCGGTGCTGTACCACGCGCCGCCCGAGGGGAAGCGATCCGGGGCGGTCGAGTGGCCGGGAAAGTCCACCGTGACGTTCTCGGACGCCGTGACCGCGGTAAGGCGTTGGCTGTGGTGCGAATGCGTTTTCCCACAGGCCGGGTGTGGCGAAGGCCTACAGAAACTCCCCGAACCGCTGCGCGAGGTACTGCTGGCGGCTCTCGCACCAGCCGCATAGCCTTCAACAATCGGCATCAGTCGAACTCAGCGGACCGTGACCCGGCCCGACTCGGTCAGGAGGTCGACGGGGCCGGTGATCGCGGAGGCGGCGCGGAAGAATTCGGCGGGGGACTTGGCGGGCTTGTCGCCGACGCCGAGGATCACCTGGCCGACGCGGAGGCCGGCGACGTCGGCGGGGGAGCCGGGGATGACCTCGGTGATCGTCACCCCGCCGCGGGCCGCGGCGTCGTTGATCTCGCGGCCGAGGTCGGCCCGCTGCGGGAGCATGCTCAGGTAGTCGACCCGGAGCCCCCGCCAGGGGCCGGGCCGGTTCGTCGAGATCACCTCGCCGCCGGTGACGGGGAACTTCGAGAGCGAGAGGGTCTTCTCGATCGTCTCGCCGTCGCGGAGGACCTTCAGCTTGATCGGCTCGCCGGGGGCGTACGCGTTGACGGCGAGCACCAGGGCCTCGAAGTCGGCGACGTCGAGGCCGTTGACCGCCCGGATCCGGTCGCCGACGACCAGGCCTCCCTCGCTCGCGGGCGTGCCGGGCATCACGTTGCCGACCACCGCGCCGGGGGCGAGGGGGTCAGAGACGTCGGGGCGGATGCCGATCAGGCCGTACTCGACCTCGCGGCCGGCCTTGAGGGTCTCGATCACGCGGCGGCCGAGCCGGTCGACCGGGTAGGCGTAGCCGGCCTGGGCGTCGAAGCCCGAGGCGTTGGCGGCGTTGGTCGTCAGGCCGACGAGCTCGCCGCGGAGGTTGATCACGGCCCCGCCGCTCATCCCGAGGTTGAGCTTGGCGTCGAGCTGGAGCAGGGTCGGGTAGTGGCGGAACTGCTTGTCGGCGAGGTTACCCGAGTCGAGGTTCCGGGCGACGTTGGCGAGGATGCCGAGGCTGGCCGAGGCCTTGCCGTCCCTCGCGGCGTTGTACGGGTTGCCCAGGGCGAGGAGGAACGACCCTTTGCGGAGCTTCGAGGCGTCCCCCAGGGCGATCGGCGTGAGCTTCGGCGGCTTGATCTCGGGCCCCTCGCGGGGGGCGATGACGGCGAGGTCGCTCCTCGGGTCGGCGGCGACGACCTCGGCCTCGAACTTCTCGCGGCCGGCGGCCTTGACGGTCAGCCGGCTCGCACCCCGGACGACGTGGAAGGCGGTGAGGATCTCGCCGCGGTCGCCGACGACGACGCCCGAGCCGTAGTCGAACGAGATCGTCTCGCCGCGCGAGAACTCGGCGCCGGGGAAGAAGCCGGGGGGCCGGGGGGCGGGGTTCCGGCCGCGGACGGCGAGGGTCTCGTCCCCCTTGCCCGACTTCTCGCGGGCGATCGCCACGACGGAGGGCTCGGCCCTGGCCACGGCGTCGGCGACGGCCGTCTCCAGCGCCGCGACGAGGTCCTGGGGCGTGGGCGGGTCGGCCCCGGGGGAGGGGCAGGTCGTCAGGAGCAGCCAGGAGGCCAGGGCGAAGGGCAGGACGGGGAGCATCGTGGACGCCTCGGCGAGCCTCGGGGGGACGGCCGGTCCGCCCGACGGGCGTCCGCTGCCCCGCGCGATCCGTTCCAACCACCATCTTTCCCCGGACGTGCCGGCGCGGCAAGACCCACGGGGCCGCCGGCCCGAAACGGAGGGGAGGGCGGCGGGCCCGATCCCCCCTCCGATCGGCACGACGGCCGGGTCACTCCGGGGCGTCTTCGTCGTCGTCGGCGGGGGGAGTCCCGTTGATCTCGAACGCCGGGGGGGCGCCCGACCGTGCGGCCATGATCTTGCGGGTCAGGTCGTCGGCGACCTCGGGGTGCTCCTTGAGGTAGATCTTGGCGTTCTCGCGCCCCTGGCCGAGCCGGAGGTCGCCGTAGTTGAACCACGAGCCGGACTTCTCGACGAGCTTGTCGACCAGGGCGAGGTCGAGCAGGTCCCCCTCGCGGGAGATCCCGCCGTCGTACATCATGTCGAACTCGCAGACGCGGAACGGCGGGGCGACCTTGTTCTTGACCACCTTGACCTTCACGCGCGAGCCGACGATCTCCTCGCCTTCCTTCACCGGGCCGATCCGGCGGACGTCGATCCGGGCCGAGCTGTAGAACTTCAGGGCCCGGCCGCCCGGGGTCGTCTCGGGGCTGCCGAACATCACGCCGATCTTCTCGCGGATCTGATTGATGAAGACCAGGACGCACCGCGACTTCGAGACCTTCCCCGTCAGCTTCCGCAGCGCCTGGCTCATCAGCCGGGCCTGGACGCCGACGAAGCTGTCGCCGATCTCCCCCTCCAGCTCGGCCCGCGGCACCAGCGCGGCGACCGAGTCGATCACGATGATGTCCAGGGCGTTGCACATCACCAGCTCCTCGGCGATCTGCAGCGCCTCCTCGGCGCTCCCGGGCTGGCTGACGAGCAGCTCCTCGATGTTCACGCCGAGCTTCTTGCACCACGACGGGTCGAGCGCGTGCTCGGCGTCGATGAACGCGGCGACGCCCCCGAGCCGCTGGGCGTTGGCGACGGCGTGCAGGGCCAGGGTCGTCTTGCCCGACGACTCGGGCCCGAAGATCTCGATGATCCGCCCCTTGGGCAGTCCCATCCCGCCCAGCGCCAGGTCGAGCGACAGCGCCCCGGTCGGCACCCCCTCGACCACCAGCGAGCTGCCCTCGCCCAGCCGCATGATCGCGCCGGCGCCGAAGGTCTTCTCGATCTGGCCGATCGTGTTGTTCAGCGCCTTCTGCTCGGCCGTCAGGGCCACCGCCTTGCCGTTCTCGACGTTCGCCTGTTTCTTGGCCACGGCGGTCCTCCCCTTCGATCGACCCAATCGGGTCGGAAAAAACACCTTCACGGAATGGGATCAACTCGGCGGATTGCCCCGGTCGGCCGGCTCGGCGACCTCGATCGATTCGACGAGCAGGAGGTCGACCCACTCGAACGATTATCGCCCCGTGAGCACGACGGCCGTCCGGCTCCCCTCGGAGTACGCGATCGTCTCCGGGTGCTTGACGTCGATCGTCTGACCGCCCGCGAGGTGGATCCGGAACGGGACGAACGGCCTCGTCTGGTGGATCGCCTTCAGCGTCTGCGAAGTCATGATCGGGGGTCCTCGGCCCGAGGGTCGCGTCCCGGCCCTCTAGTGTACGTTAGGATACTCATCCTATCATCGACACCGACACGCGTCAAGCATCGTTACGATTTGCGAGCGGGGCCAGCCCCAGGGGGGCGTAGAGGACGCCCTCGGGGGTCCGGGACGAGGTGTAGGTGACGACGGTGTCGGCGTTGTAGTGGCCGGCGATCCAGTTCCGGTAGTGGGCCACGAGGGCCGAGGCGTCGGGGGCGGCCTCGCGGCCGACCTTGAGGCGGCCGAGGGTGATGTGGGGGTGGAATCGGTCGTCGTCGGGACGATAGCCGGCCCCGGCCGCGGCGGCGAAGACGGCGCGCTGGATCGCGCCGAGCGGGTCGAGGTCGCCCTCGATCCCGGCCCAGAGGACCCTCGGGCTCGCGGGGTCGGGGAAGGCCCCGAGCCCCTTGAGGACGAGGCCGACAGGGCCGTGTCCGGCGGCGGCGGCGGCGACGGCCTTGCAGAGGGGGTTCAGGTCGGTGTCGTCGACGTCGCCGAGGAAGGCGAGGGTCAGGTGGAACGCCTCGGGCTCGACCCACCGCGCCCCGGGGAGGTCCGGCGCGATCAGCCGCTGGAGCCGTTCGAGCTTCGCCTTGAGGGGCTTCGGGACGGGCAAGGCGATGAACGTCCGGGTGGTCCGGGGCATGGTCGTCGATCGCCGGTCGCGGGCGATCCTCCGGGGCGGGCCGACCCCCTCCGCGTTCAGGCCGCCGGGTCGTCCGGAGGTTCCGGGCCGCGCGACACCGGACGACGGCCCGCCCGGGAGGCCCCCGGCGATGGGATGACCCCGGGGCGTCCGTGCCGGGTCGGGAGGCCGCCGGGCAGGACCGGATTATAACCCCCGGCCTCGTCCCCGAAGAAGACGGTCGCCCTTTTCCCCCGCCGCGACGGCTCATCGAGCGCGGAGATGGCGAGTGGAGACGCTCGAAACCCGCTTTCGAAGTGGTCACGTATCAGGTCCAGCATATGCATTAGACGTCCTGCTTGAGCCGTATCAAGACGGGTCCACTCCTCGAAGGTGTGCTCGGCCGGGGCACGCCGCGGGTCGTGCCGGAGCCGGGTATATCCGGGCTTCGGTCCGTCGGCGGCGAGGGCAGGGGCGAGGCGTCCCAGGGCAGAAACCAGGCCCGAAACGTCCTTGATCCCTCCGCGTGATCCGTCGAGCGATCGATATCCGAGACCTCCCACGACGGGTCGGATCGTGGAGATCGCTCGTAGGAATTTCGAAGGCGTCCGACGGCTTCGTGCGTCCCTCCAAAGTCGTCCCGCCGGGTCCGCTCGGTCGATTGTTGCGACAACGCAACAGGCTCGGCGAATCTTGTTGACTTGAGTGCCGAGCGATCCCACGATCTACCGCAGTCACGCTTGCAACCTCCGAGGTGGAGGTCGGGGCGGGCCACCCGGGGACACATGCATGGATCTTCTCGGCCGAAAGTACGCGGCGGCGATCGTCGCCATACTGGCACTCACCGCATCCTCCCGCGTCGAGGCGGGCTTCGTGGCGCTCACTTACGCCGGGACGAATGTCTTCCCCGGCGCCAACGGCACTTCGACGGGCTCGGGCAACTTCAGCTTCGCCGACAACCCGTCCTCGTTGTCGCTGGCGCAGCTGACCACCTTCGGTTTCAGCCAGTCGACCACGGCGAGCCAGCCGGGCTTCCCCACGGCGACCGGGACGTTCACCTATGGCCTGGCCGATCTGCTCAGCTTCTCGGCGGGCTTCGGGCCTGGGGGGGGCCTGACCAGCCTGAGCTTCACCACCAAGGCGGTGGCGGCCTCGTCCCCGGGCTCGCCATTCGCCCCGGAAAGCTTCGTGGTGACCTCGCTGGCGACCAACGGCGCGGCGACCTTCAACCCGGCCAACCAGCAATTGCAAGCGGGCACCATCGCGGCCGTCCCCGAGCCGGCCTCCTGGGCCATGACCGGCATCGGCGGGCTGATGGGCCTGGCCTACGCCCGGCGTCGCCAGCGGGCCGCGACCGCCTGACCGACCGGGGCGTAAGACGAAGAGCCCCGGCGGCTCGGGTGAGACGTCGGGGACTCGGGTGGGGTGGCAGGGCTACCGCACTATACATGCAGGAATCCCCTGCAAGACTTGCAATAAATAACTCTCGTCCCAGCCCGCTTTGAGGCGTTTCGTCACCCCACTTTCCTTACCCGGTGCCCGCGCCAATAGCGAAGCCGCGACCCGTCGGATCATCGCCAGGTTGGAGCCCGCATTTCCCTGACGGACCCGGCTCCGATCCTGGCGAAAGACGATATCGAGCACCCAATGGAGTCCGTTCTCGATGTCCCAGTGCCCCCGGACGAACCCAGCGATCTCGGCCGCCTTACCTGCATAGCTCGTAAAGTAGTAGTGGCTGGTACAAGTCCGTTTCCCGCCCAACTCTCGATCCCTGTTCACCAGGACCACCGCCGCCGCGTGCGGCCAGTCCGATGGTAGCCCCTCCGGATCGTGGATGACCGTCACGTATCGCTCTTCATGCCGCCCGTGACCATCATCGACCTTCTCGTGCCCATCGGACCGAACCCCGGCGAAGTCCGTCTCGCACGCCCGGTCGAACACCGCCTCGACGGCCGCCCGAAGGGTCGGTTGGTTATCCTTGACGGCCAGCTGATAATGTCTCTTCTGCTCGCGGATGATCCGGGCGTTCTCGACCTGGCACCCGGCGGCATCGATCGTGACGATCGCACCGGCTAGGTCCAGGGTGCGGAGCAGTTCGGGGATCGCGGCGATCTCGTTCGAGCCGTCCGCCACGCTCTCGGTGCCGAGGACCAGGCGGTTCTCGGCGGCCCACGCGGTGACCACGTGTAGGCACCCGGTGGCCGTGTTCTTCTTGGCGGCAGGGGCCGACTTGCCGTCGATGGCGATCGGGATCAGGCCGGTCGCCTGACACGCCGCCGCCATCCACCGGCCGAATGCCCGGGCGAACGCGGCGGGATCGAGCTTGGCGAACACCCGCTCGAACGTGTCCGGGCTGGGGATGCCGTTGTCGAGCGGGAGGGACCGACGGAAGAACGACTCCTTGGTCCGCCCGTACTCGGCGATCGCCTCCCACGACTCGGCCCCGCCGATGACTGCACAGGTAGCGATCACGAGGATGTCGGTGAGGCGGTGGAGTTTGTTCCTGGTCTGGCGACGTGGATCAGGCAGGCCATCGAACACAGCCGTGAGGGGCATCGGCGGCATGGGGCTCCTCCCTAGCCGGCCGCCCGATCCCGCGTGACGCAGCCTGGTCAGGTCTGGGTACTCTCCGAGCGGCCTGAAGACTGAGATGCGGCCAGGATTCTCTTGGTTAAACATTCCTGGGCCGGAGGCGTAGGAACGTCTCGATCATGTCGTTGACGACCTCGACCAAGGGTGCCCACTGCGGCGGAGAGTCCGTCCACCACCGGAATCGGACCTCGGAATAGAGGTCTCCGAAGAGTGCGAGGTGATAGGTCGTGCCGTCGGCCCCACCCATGTTGTTGAGCAGCAGCGGCCCGACGGGCATCGTGAGGGCCCGGAGCTTGTCGAAATAACCCCTCAGCATGTCGTAGCCCGCGTCCATCTCCTCGTAGCCCGAGAGCTTCTCCTCATCGCTTGAGGCCTCGCTGCGAAAGAGCTTCCACGTGGGTCCCAGGGTACGCATGTCCCAGGCGAAGCCCTTCTCGAATGAAGGGACGAAGATGACCTGGAGCCTGCGGATGCCGATTCCTGGGACATGCACGTCCTGAGCGAAATCACGTGGGGCCGTTCGCGCCCGATCCCAAAGGGCCTGGACTCGCTCCTGCTTCTGATGCTCTCGCGACTCTCGATTACCCATGACTTGAATAGCCCAGGCGGCGACAGGATCTCCATCAGCCGATCGACCCGCCCAGATTAGCCGAAAACCGTTGCTACGTCAGCCTTTCGTAGTGCGGTAAGCCTGGGTGGGGTGGGGTGGGGGATGATCGGCCCAGGCCGAACGCGCCGGATTTCCGGCACACCCGCACAGGGCCTGGAGCGGGTAGCCCCCGTCCCGCGATGCCCGCATCCGCTTGTCGTTGTTTAATGCTCCCCTTCGATGACGTCTCCTGCTTCGACAGGCACACGGCCGGCCGTCGCAGGAGGCCGACATACTCCGGTGCGTTCCTCGTCCTGATCCGGCCGCGGTCGTCGTCGCAGGTGACATCCCGGGACCCCGTGCATCGAGTCCTCGACGGTCCAATGCCCCGGGCCGCCTCGTCCCGGAGCCTTGCGTCGGCGGGGCGCCAGGGCACGACGTCGCCCGTCGTCGACAGCCCGGATGAGGCCGCGGTATCGCCTCCGGGGAAGCTCCAGGAGCGTCCTCCGAAGCTCCTCGACGTCGATCAGGCGACCTCCCTCCGGTCGGGACCTCTCGGACATCCCCCGGCCGTCGGCTCGCGTCCCCAGGTGCATGGGTCAGAAGCTCATCATCGCCCGGTAGGCTTCGAGCCGCGCGTCGATCTCGGCGCGGTCGGTGCGCTGGAACCGGCGGAGGCTGAAGTCCTGGACGTTGAAGCTGGCGATGACCGAGCCGTAGGCCATCGCCGTCTTCAAGGCCGCGGCGTCGGTCCGGCCGGTCGAGGCGAGGTAGCCCATGAAGCCGCCGGCGAAGCTGTCGCCTGCGCCGGTCGGGTCGACGACGTCGCCAAGCGGGTAGGCGGGCATGACGAACGCCAGGTCGGCCGAGAGGAACATCGCGCCGTGCTCCCCCTTCTTGATGATGACGAACTTCGGCCCCAGCGCCAGCACCTTCCTCCCGGCGAGGACGAGGTTGACCTCCTCGGTGAGCATCCGCGCCTCGCCGTCGTTGAGGACCAGGCCGTCGACCTCCTTCAGGAGCGCGTACAGCTCGTCGCGCTGGGTCTCGATCCAGAAGTTCATCGTGTCGGCGACGGCGAGCTTGCGGCCCTTCGACTGCGCGAGGACCTTGCGCTGCATCGACGGGCTGCCGTTGGCGAGGAAGACGAACGGGGTGTCGAGGAAGCCGGCGGGGAGGTCGGGGTTGAACGTGCCCAGGACGTTGAGGTGGACCTCCAGGGTCTCGGCGGTGTTCATGTCCCCCTCGTACTTCCCGCGCCAGCGGAAGGTCTCGCCCCCCTCCTCGACGACGAGGCCCGTGGTGTCGACCCCCCGGCCTTCGAGGAGCTTGCGGTGCTCGGGCGGGAAGTCCTCGCCGACGACGCCGACGAGGCGGACGGGGGTGAAGTAGCTGGCGGCGTACGAGAAATAAGTGGCCGAGCCGCCCAGGGCATCCTCGGCGACGCCGAAGGGGGTCTGGACCGAGTCGAGCGCGATCGAGCCGACGACGAGCAGGGACATCAAGGGGCTCCGGGAAGGCATTGGGGACGGTCGGGGCGGGTGGGGTCGGGCCGCGGCTTGGTCGCGCGGCGGACCCCCTGTCTTAACGGAGGCGGAGCCGACGGAGCAACCGATCGTAGGCGGAGCCGGGGGAATTGCTGTCGCTGATGACGTGGAGGATGGCGTTCCTCCCGTTGGAGGGCCGGGCCAGGAGGATGGTCTCGTCCGGCCAGTAGAGCAGGCCCGAGAGCCGGACCGTCTCCTCGGCCTCCGTGCCGTCCGCGAGGGTGCAGCGGATCGCGATCGGCACCACCCCCGCCCCGGAGGCCCGCGACGGCCAGAAGCTCAGCGAAGTCGAGGCCCCCGCGACCAGGTCGGCAGCGGTCGCCGCGCCGCCCGGGTATCCGACCCGGATCGACCGGACGGTCACCCCCAGCCGCAGGGCCGGCGCATCTAACCTTTCGCAAATCCTTGGAGGGCTTGCAGCATATAGCCCTCATCTAACGCTGCATTGAGCCGCTTCCAGTTCAAGCTCCCGTTGCCGGGATCTTGCCTCAAGAG
>JAABUQ010000754.1_pt1 | contig 75010 bp, 59 predicted proteins | sample 5560001 | NCBI WGS metagenome assembly JAABUQ01 (sample SAMN10711888, study PRJNA513371) | rock metagenome | isolation source: Antarctica rocks | place: Antarctica: Victoria Land, Finger Mt nord | collected 2015-12-18 | reverse complement strand
AGGGGGTGGTGCATGTGGGTGGGCAGGCGATTGCTTACCAGGCGACGGCGGGGGTGTTGGTGGTGGGGGCGACTGATCCTCAGGATGCGATGCTGGGGATGGATGGGAGGGTGTTGCCGGATGCGGGGGTGAAGGCTGCGGATAAGGACAAGCCGGAAGAGGCTCCGGCGACGGCGCGGATGTTTTATACCTATTACGCGAAGCAGGCGGGGCCGGGCGATCGGGGTGCGGGCGGAAGGGGTGCGGAAGAAAGGGGTTCGGGAGAGAAGGGGGCTGGGGAGAGGGGTGCGGGCGAGAGGAGCTCGGGCGACAGGGGGGCGGGTGATAAGGGTGTGGGGGAGAAGGGAGCGGCGGGTGATCGGGGCGTCGGGGGCGAGGTTCGGCCGGTGACGTTTTTGTATAACGGCGGGCCGGGGTCGGCGACGATGTATCTCCACATGGGGAGCTTTGGGCCGAAGCGGGTGGTGACGACGGATACGCAGCATGATGAGGGGGCTCCGTACCGGATTGTGGACAACCCGTACAGTTTGCTGGATGCGTCGGACCTGGTGTTTATCGACGCGCCGGGGACGGGGTTCAGCCGGGTGGTGGGGAAGGATGCGGGGAAGTCGTTTTACGGCGTGGACCAGGATGTGCATGCGTTTGACCGGTTTATCCGAAGGTTTTTGACGAAGTACAACCGTTGGAACTCGCCGAAGTACATCTTTGGGGAGAGCTATGGGACTCCGCGGAGTGCGGCGCTGAGTGCGGCGCTTGAGAGTGTGGATCTGAATGGCGTGATCCTGCTGTCGCAGATTTTGAGCTACAACAACAGCGCGGACAGCGCGGGGTCGCAGCCGGGGATGGATCAGCCGTACTTTCTGGCGCTGCCGTCGTTTGCGGCGACGGCCTGGTTTCACCATCGGGTTCCGAACCAGGGAAGTTTAAGTACAGGGGCGGAGCTGGAGCCGTTTTTGCGGGAGGTGGAGCAGTACAGCCTGGGGGAGTATGCGACGGGTCTGATCCAGGGGGCGGACCTGCCGGAGGGGCGGAAGCAGGCGATTGCGGAGAAGCTGCATAGCTATACGGGGGTTCCGGCGGCGTTCTGGATGCGGGCGAATCTGCGGGTGTCGGGCGGGGAGTTCTCGAAGGAGCTGCAGACGGAGCTGGGGATCACGACGGGGCGGCTGGATTCGCGGTATGAGGGTCCGGACCTGAAGACGATCAGCACGGAGGCGGCGTATGACCCGTTTATCAGCGCGATCAGTTCGGCGTATGCGGCGGCGATGAACACGTATGCGCGGACGGATTTGAAGTATGGCGAGCAGATGACGTACAAGCCGAGCGCGCGGGAGGAGGGTTGGAGCTGGGACGACAAGCATCGGGGGCCGGAGGGGGAGCGGTCGGGTGGGCCGCTGAATGTGATTGGGGACCTGGCGGTGGCGATGAAGCGCAATCCGAAGATGAAGGTGATGCTGATGGGCGGGTACTTCGACCTGGGCACGCTGTACTTTGGGGCGGAGTATGAGATGAAGCATCTGCCGATGCCCGGGGCGCTGCAAGGGAATATCAGCTATCACTTCTTTCCGACGGGGCACATGGTGTATGTGAACGAGGAGGCGCTGAAGGGGCTTCACGAGTACACGGCGGCGTTCATCCGGGCGAATGCGGGTGGGCGGTAGGACTGCCGGCGTAGCGCGGGAAGGGCTCGGGCGGCTTGCCTGGGCCTTTCCTTTTTGGTGGCGGCCTGGTGTGGCGGCTTGCCGGAAGTGAGGTGGGCGGGCACAATCGAGGGATGGGACAAGAGATGAAGACAGCGGTTGTGACAAAGGATGCACCGGCGGCGATCGGGCCGTATACGCAGGCGGTTCGGGCGGGGGAGTTTCTGTTTACGTCGGGGCAGGTGGCGCTGGATCCGAAGACGGGGGTGATGAGCACGGGAGACATTACGGCGCAGACGACGCGGGTGCTGGAGAGCTTGAAGGCGGTGCTGGGGGCGGCTGGTCTGGATCTGTCGCACGTGGTGAAGGCGGCGGTGTTTCTGAAGAATTTTGACGATTTCGCGGCGATGAATGCGGTGTACGGGAGGTACCTGGCGCCGGAGGGGGTGGTTCCGCCGGCCCGGTCGACGGTGGAGGTCGCTCGGCTGCCGAAGGATGCGCTGGTCGAGATCGAGTTCGTGGCGCGGGGGTAGGCACCGGGCTGGGTTGCGGGCCTCCTGAGAGGTGTGGGGTGGGCCGGGAGGACGGCTGGCGCATCCAATCTAGGTACAAGATGCAAGGAGGTGCGAGATGGCCGATACCACAGAGGTGGGCAAGGCGAAGTTGACGAAGACCGAGGCGGAGTGGCGGGAGCAGCTGACGCCGGAGCAGTTCCATGTGATGCGGCAGAAGGGCACGGAGCGGCCGTTTACGGGAGCGCTGGTGGATAACCATGCCGATGGGGTGTACCACTGTGGCGGCTGCGATGCACCGCTATTTCCGTCCGAGACGAAGTTTGAGTCGGGATCAGGATGGCCGAGCTTCTGGAAGCCCGTTACTCCTGATGCGGTCGAGCTGCATGAAGATAAGTCTTTTGGGATGCGGCGAGTGGAGGCGACGTGTGCGAGCTGTGGAGCTCACCTGGGGCATGTGTTTCCGGATGGACCGAAGCCGACGGGGGAGCGATTCTGCATCAACAGCGCTTCGCTGGGATTCAAGGGCGGTGGTTCCCCGGAGCTCAAGGGCGAGTAAGCGGCCGAAGGCGTTACGGTCGAGAGCAGTAGAAAGCCCCAGCTGCCGAGTGCGCTGGGGCTTTCCACTGGCCTAACGGTTTCCAGGCTGGGGTGATTCAGTATTTTGAGAAGGCGTATAGGCCGGGCTATCAGCCCCGGAGATTGTCGGGGCTGGGTGCTGGGCCGATTGCCCTGGCTGGTGTATAGCTGGCCTTTGGCCCTGCTTAGAGGTCTTCGCCGACATGAAACGACCTAGGCTTTGACGATTTTGCCGGCTTTGATGCAGCTGGTGCAGACGCGCATGCGCTTGCTTCCGCCCTCGACCTTGGCCTTGACGGCCTGGAGGTTGGGGTTCCAGCGGCGGCGGGTGGTGTTGTGTGCGTGGGAGATGTTGTTTCCGAACTGCGGCCCCTTGCCGCAGAGTTCACATTTCTGTGCCATGACTGAGCTCCGATCTTTTCGCTGCAGAGATTCCCGACCGACCGTGATGAGCAACGTTTCGTGGCGGAGGTGGTAGGCACGAGCGGATTCGAACCGCTGACCTCTACCGTGTCAAGGTAGCGCTCTAACCAACTGAGCTACGCGCCTGCGAGCGTTTCATCAGTGTAACTGGAAGGCGGGGCTAGGGCAAACCTATTGCGAGCGGCGGTTTAGAGAGAGATTCACTCTGCCCGGCCGAGATCGCAGGGCAGGTTTGCGGACCAGTGGGGGCCGAAGCATTCGGGCGGGATGGTGCTGATGGCGGCGGAGGAGAGATTGCTGTCGAAGATGTAGAAGGGCAGAGCGAGCGAACCGGGCTGGGGGGAGAAGGAGAGAGGAGCGTTCCTCCATATCCTGGGGGCTATGACGAGAGGAAAGGTGGGGTCGGACTGCCAGGCGAGAACCTGAGGCGGCCATGCGGGGGCGAACTGGTTAGCGTTCCAGAAGCGGGCAAAGTCAAGGGCGCCTGAGAGCAGGAAGAGGATGAGGGCTAGCTGAGAGAGGCGGCGGGCCGAGGTGTACGAGTGGAGGCGGGGAGGGGTCCGGAGACGGAGGAGAAGCGCGAAACCGACAAGGGCATTGGTGACGACGTAGTAGCGGTCTCCATCGCCGACGCGATTTCCGGGAGTGCCGACGATACCGGCGGTGGAGCAGGCTGCAGCAAACAGGGCCATAAGCAGGAGGAGACGGGGCAAGGCGCCTCCGCTCCAGACGAGACGGACGAGCAAAGTCCAGAGCATGAGGCTGAAGAGGGAGAGGGCGATCCAGACTGGGCTGGAGGGGTGAGCGGAGAGGAAGGTAGCGAGAGGGTAGAAGGCCAAGCGGGAGGCAAATGGAAGGACAAAGCTGTGGGTAAAGAGGGCGTCAAGGTAAACCTTCGGAGGGAGCAGAGGAATGGAGCTCCGGGCGGTGAAGGGCAGAGCATGGTGGATGACGGCGAGCTGAATGGCGGCGCAGGTGGAGAGAAGAGCTGCTTGAAGCCACGCCCCGACAGATCGAGAGTTCCGGGCGCGGAGCAGGAAGAACGGAAGAAGAAAGCAGCTGACGGTTCCGGTGAGACCTGCGACGACGAGGACCAGACCGCGGAAGAGGCGATAGCGGAGAGGCGAGGAGAGGAAGAGGAGGGCCGTGGCGATGCCGAGAAAGAACTGACTATTGATGGTGCCGTTGAAGGTATTGGCCGATCCAGCGGCGAGGGTGGCGACGGCCACTGCGCCGGCTCGTTGACGAAAGCTTGTGAAGAGCTCGCAGGTGACGGCAAGCGAGGCGACGAGGAGATGGACCGCAAGGGCGCACCAGGCGGTGAAGAGGGGGACGTAGAGAAGGGGGATGGAGTGGGCGGCGAGGTCGGTGGCGAGGTTTGGGACAAGCGCGAAGTAGCCTTGATGGGGGGCGAGGAGGGCGCGAAGGGCTCCGGCCTCGCGAGCGTAGCGAAGGTAGGTGGTCCCTTCTTCGGCATAAAGGATGCCGCGGAGGAGGTTGCGGGGAGCGGCTGCCACCAGGAACAGGAACGAGGCAAGGAAGAGGAGGCTGCGTTGCTGTCCGATGGGCAGAAGGTCCAAGCGGTCGAGCAGGGGAGATCTCATCGGATGGTCTTCAAACGGGATGGTAGCTCAGGGGAACAGGACCAGCAAAGTCTTTGCGGTATGAGGGCCGCGACGCCCTCCAGGCATAGGCTAGGATGCTGAGGGAGCCGTGTGTGCTCTTGCCAACCGTGCGAGGAGGACTGAGGGCTTTTGCGTTTTCTGAGCCAGTTTCGGGCGGCACCCAACATCCTGACGGTGTTGCGTTTGTTTATCATTCCTTTCCTGGTTATCGAGATCACGGATGGCGCATACCGGGTGGCGTTTGCTTTGTTTCTTCTGGCGGGGGTGAGTGATGGGATGGATGGTGTGCTGGCGCGCTGGCTGGGGCAGCATACGCGGCTGGGCGAATACTTGGACCCGATCGCGGACAAGTTGATGCTGAGTACCTTGTTTGTGACGCTGACGCATGTGGGTCTGATCCCGAGGTACGTGACGGTCCTGGTGTTGAGCCGCGATCTTGGGATTTTGCTGATTGCGACGTTGTTGTTCGCGACGGGCACGCTGCGGGACTTCCGGCCGAGTCTGTTTGGGAAGCTGAATACAGTGGCGCAGATTCTTAGCCTGATCGCGGTGTTGTGCGAGCGGGTCTTTTGGGGCTGGGATCATGCCGGTCTGTTGCTGCTGCGAGACGGCCTGCTGCGTTCGATTGCGGTGCTGGCTCCGCTGTCGGCGGCCCAGTATGCGTGGATTGTGATCCGTCGGGTGAACGCACCGGTGGTCTCGACGGGCTAGGCTTCGAGAGCGCTGTTCTTGTCGCGATCGCTGGTCTCTTCCTGCTCTTCGACGGCCATGTCTTCATACTCGACGGAGTCGAAGACCTCTCCACAGTGCTGGCATTCGACGAATTCAGCATCTTCCTGACGGGCGACGACTTTGACGATGGGGTGTTTGCACGGAGGGAACATGATGGGTGTGTGGGATGAATGCTTTGGATTTTCTCCCCGGTCTGGGCGTCTGTCAATCGATGTTTCTGGTTAATTTGAGGGAAGCAAGGCGTGAGTTGAAAGCGGACCGAAGATGTCCGTTATTGCTTGCAGACGGCTATTGACGGACGTACACTTCAGTCACCGGTACGTTTCGAACGCCGAAGCCAACCTGTGAGCACCCATGCTGAGACTGACCAAAAAAGCGGATTACGGCTTGATGGCGCTGAAGTACCTGGCGGAGCAGGCGAGCGAGGGAGCGCAGAGCGCGAAGGATATTGCGGAGGCGTACCACATTCCGCCGCAGCTGCTGGCGAAGATTCTCCAGACGCTGGCGAAGTCCGGGCTGCTGGTATCGCATGCGGGAACCAACGGCGGATATGCGCTGGCTCGGCCGGCGGGGGAGATTAGCGCATTTGAAGTGATCCGCGCAATCGACGGACCGCTTTTTATCACGAGCTGCATTACGATCCATGGAACCTGCGACCTTGCGGGTCACTGCACCATCAAAGAACCATTGCGCAAGGTGAACGACAGTATTAAGGACCTGCTGAGTGCGATTCGCATTGGCGACCTGGTGGAGACCGGGGACGGTGCGCAGGCGGGGTCGGAAGCGCCGGTTGGCGGTGGTTTGGTCACGATCGCCATGTAGTTCCGGGCGAGTGTGCCCCCGTGGCGGTTGACCTCAACAGATGAGTTTTGGATTTATATGTTTCAGGAGCGAGATCGATGAGCAATGAGATGGCGAACAACGGGATGGTGGTTACGGAGAGCAGCCAGCCGCTGCCCGCAGGCGTGAAGCTACCGATTTACATGGACAATCATGCAACGACGCCGATGGACCCGCGGGTTTTGGAGGCGATGCTGCCGTACTTCACGGGCAGCTTTGGCAATGCGGCGAGCCGGAACCATGCGTTTGGGTGGGAGGCGGAGCAGGGTGTCGAGACGGCGCGGGAGCAGATTGCGAAGCTGATTGGGGCGACCGCGAAGGAGATCATCTTTACTTCGGGCGCGACCGAATCGAACAATCTGGCGATCAAGGGTATCGCGGAGATGTACAAGGAGCGTGGGAACCACATCATCACGCAATCGACGGAGCACAAGGCGGTTCTGGATACGTGCAAGCGGCTGGAGAAGCAGGGCTACCGCGTGACGTACCTGCAGGTGCAGGCGGATGGATTGATCGATGTGGAGGAGTTGCAGCGCGCGATCGTGACCGAAGGTCCGGATAAGACGATTCTGGTCTCGATCATGTATGCGAACAATGAGATTGGGGTGGTGCAGCCGATCAGGGAGATCGGCAAGATCTGCCATGAGAAGGGTGTGCTGTTCCACACGGACGCGGTGCAGGCGGTGGGCAAGATCCCGGTGAATGTGCAGACGGACAACATCGACGTGCTTTCGCTGACGGGTCACAAGCTGTATGGACCGAAGGGTTGCGGGGCGTTGTATGTGCGGCGGCGGAATCCTCGGGTACAGATCCAGGCGCAGATCGATGGCGGTGGACATGAGCGGGGGATGCGCTCGGGCACGTTGAATGTTCCGGGGATTGTGGGCCTGGGCAAGGCCTGCGAGATTGCCGGGCAGGAGATGGAGGCCGAGGCGAAGCGCCAGCGAGAGCTGCGGGACTACATGAAGGCGAAGTTCGAGAAGGCGTTGGACTATGTTCATGTGAACGGCAACATGGAGCATCATCTGCCGGGGAACTTGAATATGAGCTTTGTGTATGTGGAGGGTGAGAGCCTGCTGATGGGGATCAACGATATCGCGGTCTCGTCGGGTTCGGCGTGCACGTCGGCGACGCTTGAGCCGAGCTACGTGCTGAAGGCGCTGGGCCTGGGCGATGATGTGGCGCACAGCTCGATCCGGTTCGGTCTGGGACGATTCAACAACAAGGCTGAGGTGGATTATGTTTCGGACAAGCTGATCGACGTGGTGACGAAGCTGCGGGAGCTTTCGCCGCTGTACGAGATGGTGAAGGAAGGCATTGATCTGACTAAGATTGAGTGGGCGGCGCACTAGAGTTCTGCTCTATTGTTCCGGCGAACCTTTTGCCGGAGGCGCATACTCTAACCAACAGACGAAGGGGAGACGGACATGGCATACAGCGACAAGGTAGTCGATCATTACGAGAATCCACGGAATGTGGGCTCGATGGACAAGGGATCGGATTCGGTGGGTACGGGTCTGGTGGGAGCACCGGAGTGCGGCGATGTGATGCGGCTGCAGATTCGGGTGAATCCGGAGACTCAGGTGATTGAGGACGCTAAGTTCAAGACGTTCGGTTGCGGGTCCGCCATTGCGTCTTCGTCGCTGGCGACGGAGTGGGTGAAGGGAAAGACCGTTGCTGAGGCGCTGGAGATCAAGAACACGGACATTGTGAAGGAGCTGGCGCTGCCGCCGGTGAAGATTCACTGCTCGGTGCTGGCCGAGGATGCGATCCGGGCGGCGATTGGCGACTGGAAGAAGAAGAACAACGTTGCCGAGGGCGCTGCGGCGTCGGCTGTGGCGGTCGCACACTAAGCCATGGGCATGGTGAACATACAGCTTGGGGGCTCCGCGGCGGTTGCCGTGGAGCCTCAGCCTTCTGGGGTGAAGACCGCGGGCGGCGCGATCCTGAACCCGCTTGGGACCGAGGGGACGGCGGGGAAGGTCATCCAGGTGACGGAGAAGGCGCTGAAGCGGATCCGCACTGCGATGGCCAAGGAGAACGTGTCGCCGGAGCAGGGTGGGCTGCGTGTGGGCATTCTGGGTGGAGGATGCAGTGGCCTGAGCTACAGCATTCGGTTCGACACGCAGCCGCGGGAGCGGGATCGGGTATACCGGTTCGGCGACGAGGGTGACGCGGTACGGATCTTTGTGGACCCGAAGAGTTTTATCTATCTTGCCGGCATGATCCTGGACTATGAGGAGACGCTGATGCGGCAGGGCTTCAACTTCATCAATCCGAACTCGACGAAGAGCTGCGGATGCGGGTCTTCTTTTTCGTCGTAGGTGGCACCTTTCCTGGGGCGGCGGAGGTTCTTTGAATCGGCGCGCTTTCACGGAGCGAGTTGATTTGCTAAGCTTGCCCGCATGCCTGTAAGCCGTGTCGCGCTCGTTCTCCTTGCTATTTCCTCGATCGTTTCCGCGCAATCGTTTACTCCGGTACGCGAGCAGAAAAACCTTTCGCCGGCGGCGATCGCGAAGCTGCACACGCTGGAGACGCTGAATGCACTCCCTGTGGGCGAGTGGCGCTTCCACCCGGGCGATCTCGCGCATGGCGAGTCGCCGAGCTTGGATGACTCAGCGTGGCCACTGGTGGGGCCGCAGTCGAAGGCGCCCCAGGATGCGGTGTGGTATCGGCGGGTGATCGAGGTGCCGAAGACGCTGCATGGCTACGACATTACGGGATCGCGGGTGTGGTTTCAGTTCCGGGCGGATGCAAATGGGCCGATGCCGGAGATTATTTACTTCAATGGGCGGCGCGTGGCGTTGGGTGACGATCTGGAGCCGATCGTGCTATTCGAGCCGGCGAAGCCGGGCGACAAGGTGCTGGTGGCGGTGAAGCTGCTGCGGACGGTGGATGAGAAGACGTTCTCGGGTGTGAATCTGAGGATAGAGGCTGGAGCGGCGCCCACGGATGCGGCGGGCCGGCCGAGCCCGGAGGATATCCGGACGCAGTGCATCGCGGCGGCAAACCTGCTGCCGACCTTGGCGAAGCCGAGGCCGGACCTGCTGCCGAGGGTGGAAGAGGCAGTGGCGGCCATCGACCTCCAGGCGCTTGGGGCGGGTGATCAGCGGGCGTTTGACGGGTCGCTCAGGCGATCGCAGAAGATTCTCGCGGAGCTGCGTCCGGAGCTATCGGGCGTGACCGTCGATCTTGCAGGAAACGCGCACATCGACGCGGCGTGGCTGTGGCCGCGCACAGAAACAGTGGACGTGGTGAAGCGTACGTTTACGACGGCGCTGCAGCTGATGAACGAGTATCCCGACTACACGTTTACGCAGTCGGCGGCGCAGTACACGGAGTGGATGGCGGAGAAGTATCCGAAGTTGAACGACCAGATCCGGGAGCGGGTGAAGGAGGGGCGGTGGGAGATTGTCGGGGGCATGTGGGTGGAGCCGGACCTGAATCTGCCGGATGGAGAGAGCCTGGTGCGCCAGCTGCTGGTGGGACAGCGGTACTTCAAGCAGCAGTACGGCGTGGAGGCGCGGATCGGCTGGAATCCGGACTCATTTGGTTACAATTGGCAGCTTCCGCAGATCTATAAGCGATCCGGGATGGACTACTTCGTGACGCAGAAGATGCATTGGAACGATACGAACACGCTGCCGTTCCGGCTGTTCTGGTGGGAGTCGCCGGATGGGAGCAAGGTGCTGACCTACTTTCCGACGGACTATGTGCACGACAACGTGAACCCGACGAGGATCTCGGCGGACTTTGTGGAGACGGCGGAGCGGAATCCCGGGACGACGGAGGTGCTGGATCTGTACGGGATTGGCGACCATGGCGGGGGACCGACGCGGGCGATGCTGGACCAGGCGGACCACTGGTTTGCGGCCGGCAAGCACGGGAACGAGGCGGTACCGACGATGCGATTCCACACGGCCCAGAGCTACTTCACGGATGTGGAAGGGAAGCTAAACGCCGATTCCCCGACGTGGAACTATGACCGCATGGCGAAGGGGTACACGGCGCCGGCGGTGGCGGCGGGTGGCGGTGTGGGCGTACCGACGTGGAAGGACGAGCTGTACTTCGAGTATCACCGGGGCATCTTCACGACGCAGGCGACGCATAAGCGGAATATACGTGAGAGCGAGGTGGCGACGCTGAACGCGGAGAAGCTGGCCTCGATCGCGTGGCTGAACGGGAGGGCATACCCGAGCGACGAGCTGACGGAGAACTGGAAGAAGATCACCTTCAACCAGTTTCACGATCTGGCGGCGGGATCGGGGATCGGAGTGATCTACAAGGACGCACAACGGGATTACACGGAGGTCTTCCATGCGGACCGGGAGATCGCTGACGGATCGCTGCAGGCGTTGGCTGCGGGGGTGGACACGCGGGTGAAGGGCGAGGCTCCGCTGCTGGTGTTCAATGCGATGGGTTGGCCTCGGAGCGAGACGGTGAGATTGTCCGTGCAGCTTCCGGAGATGGCTGACGGTGTGCGCATTCTGGACGGGCATGAGAAGCAGCTGCCTTCGCAGGTGATTTCGGCGGACGCGGCGACGCATCGGTTTGAGGTGCTGGCGCGGGTGAGCGATGTTCCAGCGATGGGGTATCGGGTGCTGCATGCGGAGAAGGGCAAGGCCCAAGCTGTAACGGAAGCAGGAGCAGATCTGAAGGTTATGGATCAGCCTGAGGCCGTTGTGCTGAGCAACGCTCGTGTGAGCGTCACGATCAACAAGAAGAACGGGTGTGTGACGAGCCTGATGTCGGCGGGACGCGACGGTAAGGGCGGGGTTGAGTCGATCGCGCCGGGTGGATGCGGGAATCAGTTGCAGACGTTCAAGGACACGCCGTCGAACTACGATGCGTGGAACATCGACCCTGGCACGCTGGACCACATGACGCCGATCGAAGCTGTGGATGCGGTGAGCGTGGTGGATCGCGGGCCGATGAGGGCGACGGTGCGGGTGGCGCGGAGCTGGCAGAGCTCGAAGTTCGTGCAGGAGATCTCGCTCGATGCGGGCGCGGACGCGGTGGAGGTGGCGAACGATGTGGACTGGCGTGAGACGCACGTGCTGTTGAAGGCGGCGTTTCCGCTGGCGGCGAGCGGACCAAAGGCGACCTACGAGATTCCTTACGGATCGATCGAGCGTGCGACGACGCGCAACAACAGCTGGGAGAAGGCCCAGTTCGAGGTGCCGGCGATGCGGTGGGCGGACCTGGGGGATGCGACGCATGGGGTGTCGGTTCTGAACGACTCGAAGTATGGGTATGACGCGGAAGGGAACACGCTTCGGATTACGCTGCTGCGATCGCCGACGTGGCCTGATCCGGAGGCGGATCGGGGGCGGCAGCGGTTCCGGTATGCGATCTATCCGCATGCGGGCAACTGGAAGCAGGCCGATACGGTGCGGCGCGGCTATGAGCTGAACTATCCGCTGACGGCGGAGCAGGTGACGGGACATAGCGGGAGCCTGCCGGCGGAACACTCGTGGGCTGCGGTCGAGAACCCGAATGTGACGCTGACTGCGGTGAAGAAGGCGGAGGATGCGAACGCGCTGGTATTCCGGATGTATGAGTGGGCGGGAACGGCGAGCGAGGTGAAGCTGCATGTGCCGGCGGGCGCGGGCTTCGCGGTGGCGAGCAACCTGATGGAGAAGACCGAAGGAGGGCACCTCGCGATGAGCGGGGACGTGGTGACGGTGCCGATCAAGCCGTACGAGATTGTAACGGTGCAGGTGGCGTATCCGACGACGGTTGCGGCGAAGTAGCGCCCTGCCGGGCGAGGTCGGAAGGTCTACGCGCCTCGCGTGCGCTTTGCTATGGTTTCGGGGGAGCGGAGCTGGTCGAGGGTGGCGCGGAGCCTACGATGTCGTGGGTAGGTTTGAGCCCGTACATTCTGGCGAGCAGATCTTTGTAGAAGCCCATGGGCGGGAGCATGGCGCGGCTGCGGATGGCGTCGAGGTTGCCGGGATCCTCGACGGCGTACATGGCCATGCGACCGTTGATGAATTTGAATTGGGTGCCGTAGCGCTGGAGCTTGCCTGCGGCGACGAGCTCCTTGTCGATGACGAGCGCGAGGGGGGAGGCGTCGATTTTATTTCCGTCAGCGAGTTGCTCGAGTTGCGGGAGGAGTTGGAGCTGCCAGGCGTGGTCGGCGGTGTGGGTGAGGAGGAGCATGGCGGCGTCCGAGGCTTCGATGCCGACGAGGCTAATGGTGGGCCAGGCTTTGGCGGCGACGATCTGTTTCAGTTCCGCGGTGAGTTGGGCGTCGGTCTCGGTGAGGTGCTCGATGCGCTGCTGTTCGGTGCCCTGGGAGGCTTTGCCTGTGATAAAGCCGCGCGCGGCCTGGTCGGTGACGGCCATGGCCAAGAGACGATCGCGCAGGGCGACGTCCGTGCCGGGGCCGTTCGCGGCGGTGAGTTGTTTGCGGCGAGCGTCGACGGCTGCCTCCCAGGCGGGAGGGGCCTGGAGCTTTTCGGCCGCGGTCTGACCGGAAGGCTTCGCGGCGCGTTGCGCAGACGCGGCGATGGGTAGAGCGAGCAGGAGAGCAAAAGACGGCAGATGGTGCCTGGGCATGCGGGTATTCTAGACCGCGGCATCGGCGGCCTATGGGTGTGTGTCGGGGCGTAAGCGGCTGGGGGCGTGGGCGGGCGCTAGAGGCCGGCGTACCAGTCGTAGCCGAGCTTGGTCCAGTAGTCGTCGGGTTTGTCGTTGCTGTAGCTGATGAGGCCGATGCGTTTGATTTGCTTGTAGCCGTATTTCGTGGGCATGTGGAGGCGGAGCGGAGCACCGTGAAACTGGGTGAGGGGCTGGCCCATCATCTCGGTGACAAGGAGTGTTTGCGGGTGGCGGCAGACCTCCATGTCATAGCCGGTGAAGTAGTCGCCGTTAGGTGTCTCCATGTAGACGTACTTCGGCTCTCGGCCATCGATCTGCGCGGGGGGGTAGGCTTCGAGGAAGTCCGCCATGCGGACGCCGGCCCAGTGGACGACCTGACTCCAGCCTTCGATGCACTTGAACTGCGTGACGAGCTCATGGCGGGGCAGCTTCTGAATGTCGTCGATGGTGAGCAGAAGACCCGGGGTGCCGGGTTTCAGGGTGGAATCGCTTTCTCCTGCCTCCTCCTGTCCGCGAGGCATCCGGGCGGTGCGCTGCTGATGTTCCTTGGCGCCTTTCATCATGGCTTCGGGCGCCATCTTCTCCGCCGTGTCCGCAGAGGGAGCGACCTTGGTGTCGTGACCTTTATCTTCCTGGGGTTCCGCAGCGGTGTATTTGTACTCCCATGCGGTGACATCCTTGGTGTAGCGTTTATCTTTTTCGTCGTCGCGCATGCCGACGAGCTGGAGGCGCCAGCTTTCGGGAACCAGGGCCATCTTGAGGCCGTAGATTCCGTTGATGCGGAGGTTTTCCGCCCTGCTGAGAGGGTAAGTGGGAGCGAGGGCGTGCTCCTGGAAGACGCTGCGTGAGAGTGCGGCGTTGGTTTCGAGCGCACGCCGAATGGGCATGGGCTGCATGTCGTCGCTGGGGCTGTCCTCGACCCACTTCCAGAAGCCGTACCCGGCGGCTGCGGCGACGGCGGCGACGGCGAAGGAGCGGCGGGTATGCGAGTGAGACTCGGCCAGAACCGTGGCGTCGGCCGCTTCGTGGCCGGGCATTTTCGTGGTGACGACATCGTCCGCGGCTTTGGGGTCTTCGGGACGCTTTCCAGCCGCGGCGTTTCTGTCCGTGCCCTCGGATGCGGATTTCGCAGGTGGCTTCCCTGCCTGCTGCTGGGGATCGGGTTGGTTCATCACCAGGACCTCCGTTCCGCTTCGAGCGAGGGTTCTTCGACACGCTTGACCTCGAGGCCGCTGACCATGCTGCGGAAGTTATTACAGCCGGCGAGAACGACCTGAAGGACGTGCACGAGGAAGAAGCCGACGAATGCGATGGTGAGCCAGAAGTGCTCCCACCGGGCCATCTCGTAACCGCCGAGCAAAGACGTGAGCCAGTGGGTCTGGGTCGGCTTGTAGATGGCGAGACCGGTGAGGAGTGAGCCCGCGCCCATGAGGATGACGCTGGTGTATGCGATTCTTTGTGCGCCGTTGTACTTCTTCTGGGGCGGCAGGCCTTTGCGGAGATGAAGATCGACGAGCGTGACCTGGATCGCTTCCTTGAGGCTGCGGCGATCGGGAAGGAGGTAGCGCCACTCTCCGGAGATGGCGGTGTAGAGGACGTACGCTACGCCGTTCAGAGCGAAGATCCACATGAAGAAGAAGTGGTTTCCGAGGCCGTCCGTGACGCGATAGGGCACGTGGAGGAGCTTGTAAAACCAGTCTGGAAAGAAGCGGAAGAGAGTGATGTGCCCGATGCCAACGCGGTAGACCTTGTGCGCATGCATATAGGCGTTGTCGGAGTCGTTCCAATAGATGAGCAGGCCGGACCAGATCATGATGAAGAGCACGGGGAAGTTGATCCAGTGCATCCAGCGGATGGCGAGCGGATGTTTCCGTTCCAGGCGAATGGAGGGAGCTTGGGAAGCGGGATCCCCGGTGCGAGGCTCAACTACAGGGGTACGTTGCAACAGTACGACGTCGTCCATTTGCGCCTTGTCCATAAAGACGGAGTATAGCCAAGGGGCGACGCCACGGATGTAAGGAACGCCTTCCGACCTCTATAAGGAATGACGCGAGGCGGGGCGGAGAGCTAGCGAACTGCCTCACTGCGGAAGCGGGACGGCATGGTTCCGGTGAGCCTGCGGAAGGTGGAAGAGAGGTGGGCATGATCGGCGAAGCCAAGATCCAGGGCTATCTGGGCGATGGGGATCTCTCTGCGGAGGAGCATGGCTTTGGCGCGCTCGATCTTTCGCTGGAGCACGTAGCGGTAGGGGCTGACGCCGGTGGATGTCCGGAAGAGTTCCCCGAAGCGGTCTGGACCGAGGCCGGCGATGCGCCCGAGTTGTTCCAGGTGAAGATCGGCACCGAGGTTGCCTTCGATGTACTCGCAGACGACGCGGATGCGATCCGTGGCCTGGGCACGGGAGGGAGATGGAAGTGCTGGGCGGGAGGGTTGCTGAGCCTTGAGGAGAAGGGCGATGAGTGCGGTGGCGAGCGATTCCGCAAAGAGGGCTCCGTGAACTCCGCAGTCCTCAACCTCTGTGAGGAGGATGCGGGCGATCCGATGCAGCGTGGGATTGTAAAAGCAGAGCTCGCTTTGGAATTCGAAGTCCTTCGGCAGTTCGTCTAGGTTGGCGACGGCGACGCGGCGCACGAAGGCTGGATCGAGGTGGAGGTGGAGGTCGCAGGGGCTTCCCTCCTCGACGTAGTTCCAGCGCCAGTAACTTTCGGCACCCGCGGGGACGAGGGAGGCGGAGCCTTCGCGGCCGATCTCGTCCCGATGCATTCCGTCCCAGCGATGCTCATGCGAGGTTGGGACGGAGACGATGAGGTTGAGCAGATGGTGATCGATCGAGGGGAGGGAGACCTCGCCGGCTGAGTGATCGCGAACGATTTCGACGCGAAAGCCGCCCCAGCCGAGATGATCGCTGGTGCTTGTCAGTTGATAGGGCACGTATTGCGCGAAGTCCTGTGAACGTATGGCTTTCTCGTGCATGGCGTTCCCCGAAGACAAAGAGTGCAGACCCATGTTTATCAGCTTACGGTCGCTTAGGCGACATAGGCACGTCAACGTATTTTGACGTGGACCACCGATCCGACTGGATCGGTGAAGGAGACGTCGCGGTTTGACATGACGGCCTCCTTGCCCGGTTCCGGCAGTCCGGGAACGGCCTGGTCCGAGGGTGTGACGCAGAGCATGCCCTGGATGCAGGTGAGGCCGGTGGGCGAGCCGGGCAGTTTGTTGAGGTTCTGCACGACGAACATCTGTCGGCCGCTGTCTTCCTGCACGAGCACGTCGTTGAAGTAGTTGATGAAGACGCGGGCGCCTGAGACGGCGACCCCGTTGCGTTCCACCCTGCCGAGCGGGTCGCGAAGGAAGAGGCGGTCGCGGTAGATGGCCGCGAGTGCGATGAGTGCGACGAGCGTCAGCAGGATGAACCGTCTCATGCTTCTTTTTTGTCCTCGTGGTGCTCCTGCTCGGTGTTGATGCCCCAGAGGGCTGCCTTATCGATGTGACCTGCGACGATGCCGTCGACCGCGGTCATGGCGGTGAGCATGCTGTGGTCCTGGTTATTGTATTTGTGCATGCCGTTGCGACCGATCAGGATGAGGTTTTCGAAGGAGTCGGTGAACTGACGGAGTTCGTTGAAGCGGTTGTAGGTGCCGAAGTAGGCGGGGTAGGTCTTGGGGACGCGCACGACGTGGCCGTCGAGGACGTCCTCCGGACTGAGGATGCCGATTTTGGCGACTTCGGCGATGGCGAAGCGTTTGAGGTCTTCATCCGGCATCTTCCAGAGATCGTCGGTCTCGTAGCAGAAGTATTCGAGACCGAGCCAGGTCCGGGACGGGTCGGCGACCAGGTGTGGGCTCCAGTTGTTGAAGATTTGTAACCTTCCGAGGAGCACATCGGGCTCCTGCACGTAGATCCAGGTGTCCTTGAGGAGGGCGCCGTTGGGCTCGGTGACTTTGAGCTTATCGACGAGGAGGCCGACGGTGATGAAGTCGCGGTACTCGAGGCCGTCGGAGACCTGCTGGACGTTGTGCGGGATGTCGACGGAGTCGTGCGTCCGCGTGTCCATGGCGTTGACGAGATCGCGGATGGCCATGGTCGAGAAGAAGAAGTCGCCGGAGAGGGTTTGGCGATGGCCAGCGGCGGTGCTGACTTCGACGGCGGTGACCTCCCGCGCGGCGTGCGTGACAGGATTGCCTGGCTGCGTATAGAGACGGTCGACTGTGCAGTTGAGGTAGATCTCGCCGCCGGCCGCGCGGATGCAGTCGGCGACGTGCTCCCAGAGCTGGCCGGGGCCGAGCTTGGGATAGAGGAAGCGTTCGATGAGGCTGGTGTCGGTGCTTTTTTGCGAGAGATCGCTGGGCTGGCGACGCTTGAAAGAGCCGCGGAGGAAGTGTTTGACGGCGGTGGTGAGGCTGAGGCCCTTGATGCGCTGCGCACCCCACTCGGCGGAGATGCGATCGCAGGGAGTTCCCCAGACTTTTTCGGTGTAGCTCTTAAAGAAGGTGAGGTAGAGTTCGCGGCCGAAGCGGTTGATCAGGAAGTCTTCGAGGCTCTTCTCCGGTTTGATCTGGCGGAGTTGCGCGCGGAGATAGCTGACGCCGACGCGCACGGCTCGCAGGAGACCGAGGTTGCGAAGGGTGGAGGCCGTCAGCTTGATGGGGTAATCGAAGAAGCGGCGCAGGTAGTAGATCCTGCTCTTGCGCGGCCGGATGAGCATGACGAGGTTGGGGTCGGTTGGCGTTGCCGGGGCTAACGTTTTGGTATGGCTGGCCGGTGAGGGGAGGAGATCTCCGGATGAGGCTGTCTCTCCGGTTTTTGTTTCGACGGCGAGAGGACCGGCTCCGCGGAGCACAGGCTCCTCCATGAGCTTTGTGGGGAGCGCGAGGACGCGCTGTTTGCCCTGGTAGGAGATGTCGGCGGCTTCGTCAGGCTGGAGCTCCGGGGGCATGAGGTCGAGCCACCACTGCATGACGCGATCGCTTTTGGAGAAGAAGCGATGGCCGCCGATGTCCATGCGATTGCCCTTGTAATGGATGGTGCGGGAGATGCCGCCGATCTCATTGGAGGCCTCGAGAACGATGGGTTGAACATCGGTGCGGCGCAAGAGTTCGAGGGCGGCCGTGAGGCCTGCCGGCCCCGCGCCTATGATGATCGCTCGCCTACGCATCGTCCGATCCACGAGTATACGGGTCAGAGGACGAGGGCCGCCGCGGTGGAGGACTGGGATGGAACGGAGGAGGGGTCACCTAGATGCGTCGCCATGGCCGATCCCAGACGCAGGCTCTCGGCGACTCCGCGATCTTCGGGGTAGTAGAAGCAGGTATCGGCGATCTGCAGGCCGGCGATCGGGGTTTGGACGGGAGGGATCTTGGCGGCGAAGCTGGGCTCGCAGACCGGCTGACCGTGGCGCAGGCGAGCGACCTTGGTGGCGATGATGTCTGCCTCGACGAGCTTGGGGTTAATTTGCCGCAGGCAGCTGAAGGCTTCGCTGAGCAGGTGATCGTCGGTCCAGGTAAACTTTTCCTCGGTGACGGGCATGTAGTAGGGGACGTAGACGATGCTGTGGTCGCCGGTTTTGCGGAGGTTGGAGAACTCGATGATGCCGGGGATTTCGAGATCCGGCTGGGAGATGTTGACCCAGAAGTGGGGGGTCACCGACTTTTGCAGCTTGAAGATGACGCAGATGACCCCGATGTTGTGGATTGCGTCGTAGCGATCCTTCCAGGACTGGGGGAGATCGGGGACGAGGGCGGAGACGTAGGGCGTAGGGGCGGTGCTGATGACGGCATCCGCGGGGATGCGGCGAGAGTCCGTCTGAACGGCCGTGACGCGACCACCTTCGGTGATGACGCGGGTTGCGGGCTCACCGAGAGAGATATGGGCGCCGTGAGCCTGGGCCGCGCGCACGAGGGCGTTGACCAGGGTGATCGATCCGCCCTCGATGTAGCCGAGTTCTTCCTGCAGCAGGTTTTTGCGGGAGCGTCCGATACGGCGGATGCGGGTCCAGATCCAAGCGGCGGAGATGTCGTCGGCATACTCGTAAAATTTGTAGTTGAAGAGCGGCTTCCAGAATCGTTCATAGATGCCGGCGCCACACCACCGAACGATCCACTGCTTGGCGGATTCGTGTTCGAGTGCAGGCCACTGGTTGCGCCGAACGCAGACGAAGGCGAACAGCCCGTAGCGGAGTTTGCTGAAGAAACCGAGTGTAGGGAGGGTCATGAGGGAGATCGGGTCGCCCCAGGGATAGAGCTTGCCATTGTTGAAGAAGCCCATGCTGGTGGGCACCCAACGAAGCGTGTCCTTGATGCCAAGCTCGTCGAGGAGGTCGAAGGTCGGCTGGTCGGTTTTGCAGACGAAGTGGTAGAAGCGCTCGATGGAGACGCCGTCGAGATCGAAGTGACCGGCCATGCCGCCGGGATCCTTCGCTGCTTCGACGAGTTCGACCTCGTGTCCGTTGAGGGCAGCCCTGTATGCGGCGGCTAAGCCCATCACACCTGCACCGATGACCACAACGCGAGACATTGGACCTCCACCGTTCTCTTTATGAGGTTACTTCATCGGGGAGGGTCCGCCTTTCGAGATCGGCGTGATGGCGGGCCAGGTGATGTGGGCCGGCATGCTTCGGGGCGATCGGGTGACTTGGGTGTCTATGCGCAGAACTTATGCCGAGGTTGCGGCGTTTATACTTGCTTTTGCGACCCTGCACCTACGTGGTGCGCGGTGAGACCACACGGGAGACAGGGAAGCGCGGCTGTGCGACGCCATGCCATGACGAAGGCTACCCAGAAGATTGGCTATCTTGCGGGCCTGGATGGCTGGCGAGCGCTTGCAATTCTCGGCGTTCTGATGACGCACGACCTGCCGTGGAGGGTGGGCGGCTTCGATGACACAAAGATACGAGGGTTTGGCGGGTATGGCGTTTACCTGTTTTTCGCGATCAGCGGATTTTTGATTTGTACGCGCATTCTTGAAGAGGAACGGGCGCAAGGGTACTTCAATATCAGGTCCTTCTACGTTCGGAGGTTGTTCCGGATACAGCCGGCCTCCTGGGTGTACCTTGCGGCGATTGCCGTCCTGATGCTGGCGGGAGTTTGCCATGAGAGCCTGCAGCATTGGATGGGAGCCCTGCTGCAATACCAGAACTTCCTTTTCCGCGCGTCCGACATGAGTGGAACCGGAGCTTTCACCGGGCATTTCTGGACGTTGTCGATCGAAGAACACTTTTACGTGATTCTCTCCCTGTTTCTTTTTTTCGTTCGGAAGAGACGGATTGTGATCTTCGGGACGCTGCTTCTGTTGCTGTGGGCGGGTCAGACTTGGGCGCAGCAGCACGGATATTTTTCGCCTGACCATTCGGATCGGAGAACCTACTGGCGCGTGCAGTACCTGCTCTGCCCGGCTTTGCTGGCGTTGCTGGTGCGATTGCCCCGCGTGAAGATGGCGGTCGAGCGCTTCCTCTTTCCGTGGGTAGCCTTTCTAGCAACGGCCATACTGATGCTGGTTGATCAGGGCCGTCCAGACTCGTTTCGGCGGCTGATCAGCTACCACCTCCTGACGAATCAGTGGCCGCAGCTCTTCTTTGGATTTTCGCTATGGGTAATCGCGACCGTGGCCCATCCGAGGAGTTGGACGACGCGTTTCCTCGAACTGCCGCCGTTGCGTTTCCTGGGGCGGCTCTCGTACAGCGTTTATCTGTGGCACGTTCTGTTCTTTGTTCCGGTTCACGCGGAGGTTGGCGTGACGTCACCCTTTCTTCTTCTGCTGTCGGAGCGACCCTACAAGTACCTGGCGACGTTGGTTGCGGCGATTGCGAGCTACTATCTCATCGAGAAGCCACTCATTCGATATGGGCACAGAGTGGCGCCGCCGGTCTTTTCGGGGCACCGCGATCTTGAGGTCACGCCCGAGGGCACACCGCAGACGGAGCCAGCCGGCGTCTACCGTTAGGTGGAGGAAGTGTGCTGCCAGGGTGCTCCGGAGGGTGGCGGCCGAGAGAGCTGCCACACCTCAGGATGGGTGCGTTACGCGGCCCTGTCTGTGACCGTAAAGCTGAGGCCGGTCGGGCCTGCATCGACCGTCACATGATCTCCGTGCAAGACGGAGCCGTCGAGTATCTTGAGGGCGAGTTTGTCCTGCACCATGCGCTGAATGGCGCGCTTGAGTGGGCGCGCACCGTAGGCGCGATCGTACCCTGCCTGAAAGATGGCGTGGCGAGCGGCGTCGGTCAGATCGAGGGTGATGCGGCGATCCGCGAGCAGGGCTTGCAGGTCCTTGAGGCGGAGGTCGACGATGTGGGTGAGCTGCTGCTCGCCGAGCGGGTGGAAGACGACGATGTCATCGACGCGGTTGAGGAACTCTGGGCGAAACTGCTGGCGGAGGGAGTCCAGGACGCGGACCTTCGCGTCGTTGAAGCCGTCTTCGCCCTCGGCCCAAGCGGTGTTGAGAGCCGCGGCACCCACGTTCGAGGTCATAATGAGGACGGTATTTTTGAAGTCGACGGTGCGTCCCTTGGAGTCAGTGAGCCGGCCGTCGTCGAGGACTTGCAGGAGGACGTTGAAGACGTCCGGGTGCGCCTTTTCGATCTCGTCGAAGAGGACGACGGCATAGGGCCGGCGGCGGACGGCCTCGGTGAGCTGCCCGCCTTCATCGTAGCCGACGTATCCGGGGGGCGCGCCAATCAGACGCGAGACGGCGTGCTTCTCCATGTACTCGGACATGTCGATGCGCACCATGGCGGCCTCATCGTCGAAGAGGAACTCGGCGAGGGCACGAGCGGTCTCTGTCTTGCCGACGCCGGTCGGACCGAGAAAGATGAAGCTGCCGATGGGGCGCTTGGGGTCGCTGAGACCTGCGCGCGAGCGACGGATGGCATTGGCGACAGCCTCGATGGCTTCCCTTTGGCCGACGACGCGCTCTTCCAGGCGGACTTCCATGCGAACGAGCTTCTGCATTTCGCCTTCGAGCATTTTGGAGACGGGGATGCCGGTCCACTTGGAGACGATCGAGGCGATGTCCTCTTCGTCGACCTCCTCTTTGAGCATGCGGCTGGGCCGCTGGGCGACGCCCTTTGACGCGCTGTCGGCGGCGTTGGCCGAGTCCTCGGCGACGGCGGCCTCCTGCTGGGCGGTCAGGCTGCGCAGCTCAGCCTCGGCTTTGGGGATCTCTCCGTACTGCAGTTCGGCGGCGCGCTGGAGGTTGCCGTTGCGGGTCTCTTCGAGCTGGGCGAAGCGCAGGGCTTCGAGCTGCTCCTTGAGCTCGGCGATGCGACCGATGGCGCCGCGCTCGGACTGCCAGCGGGCGCGGAGGGCAGAGGCCTTTTCCTTGATCCCGGCAAGTTCCCGATCGACGGTTTCGAGACGCTCCTGGGAGTTGGGATCTTTTTCGCGACCGAGGGCGGCGCGTTCGATCTCGAGGGAGGTGGCTTCGCGGTCGAGGTCGTCGATCTCGACGGGGACGGATCCGATCTGGATGGCGAGGGCGGCGGCGGCCTCGTCGACGAGGTCGATGGCTTTGTCGGGGAGGAAGCGGTCGGAGATGTAGCGGTGCGAGAGGGTGGCTGCGGCGACGATGGCGGAGTCCTTGATGCGGACTTTGTGGTGCGCCTCGTACTTTTCCTTGAGGCCGCGGAGAATGTTGACGGTGTCCTCGACATTGGGCTCGCCGACGTAGACGATCTGGAAGCGGCGTTCGAGGGCGGTGTCCTTCTCGATGTATTTGCGGTACTCGTTGAGGGTCGTGGCGCCGATGGCACGGAGGCCGCCGCGGGCGAGCGCGGGCTTGAGCATGTTGCTGGCGTCCATGGCGCCTTCGGCCGCTCCAGCGCCGACGAGGGTGTGGAGCTCGTCGATAAAGAGGATGACCTCGCCGTTCGACTCTTCGATCTCCTTGAGGACGGCTTTGAGGCGTTCTTCGAACTCGCCGCGGAACTTGGCGCCGGCGATCATGGCTCCGAGGTCGAGGGCGCAGACGCGTTTGTTGCGCAGGATTTCGGGGACATCGCCGAGGAAGATGCGGCGGGCGAGGCCTTCGACGATGGCAGTTTTGCCGACGCCGGGCTCGCCGATGAGGACGGGATTGTTCTTGGTACGGCGGGCGAGGACCTGGATGACGCGGCGGATCTCTTCATCGCGGCCGATCACGGGATCGAGTTTGCCGCGGCGGGCGAGCTCGGTGAGGTCCTTGGCATACTTTTCGAGCGCCTGGAATTTGCCCTCGGGGTTCTGGTCGGTGACGCGCTGCGAGCCGCGGACGGCGGTGAGAGCTTTCAGGATGGCGTCGCGAGTCGCGCCGAGGGCGGCGAGGGCGAGCTGAACGGGATCCTTTTTGGCGTCCGCGAGGGCAAGCAGAAGATGCTCCGTGGACACGAAGTCGTCTTTGAAGTTCTCGGCTTCCTTGAAGGCGTGCTCGATCACCTTCTGCGCGGCGGGTGAGAGACCCGGCTGCGATCCGCCCTGAACCTTGGGGAGCTTATTGATGGCGGTGGTGAGGGACGACTGGAGCTGCTGGGGGCCGACGCCGACGCGCTCAAGGACGGGAAGGACGATGCCCTCGCGGTCATCGAGGAGAGCGGACAGGAGGTGGAGGGGAAGGACCTCCGGATTACCGTTTTCGCCGGCGATGCCTTGTGCGGCCTGAATGGCTTCCTGGCTCTTGGCGGTGAGTTTTTCCCACTTGATGGGCATGATTAGGTCTCGACTTCAGGGAGGTTGTTAGGCGCGCGTGAGGCGGGAGGCATCCGCAAGGGCACCTCCCGCAGCCGCGACGATGCTGGACGTGTTTACGCTTAGACGGAGGTTCCCTCTACCTGCCTGGTGGGGCTGGAGGCGCTGCCGACCTCGACTTTGATCTGCTTCGGTTTGGCCTCGGCCTTTTTGGCGATGGAGATCTTGAGGACTCCATGGTCGTACGCCGCTTTGATGGTGTCGGGATCGACTGTCTGGGGCAGGGTGAAGCTGCGGACGAAGGTTCCGAAGCGCCGCTCGATGCGCCGGAAGTTCTCTTCCTTTTCCTCGGCGTCGAGCTTGCGTTCGCCCTTGACGACCAGGTTCTGGTTCTCGATGCGGATGTCGAGGTCCTCCTGCCGGATACCCGGGGCTTCCAGCTTGAGGGTGATTTGCTGGGCGTCCTCGTAGATGTCGACGGCAGGGACGAAGCTGCCGGCCGCGAGGGCTTCGCTTTCGGTGGAAGCTGGGCGGGCGAAGTCGTGGAAGATGGAGTTGAGGCGATTTTGCAGGACGGTGACGTCTTCCAGGCTGCTGCGGAATGGGCTGAATCGGGTGATGGTCACGACTGTGCTCCTTGGATGAGTTTGGGAGGGTTACGCGCTCCCTGCACATTGAGACGCGATCCATACTAAATGGTTGCAGGAAATGTGAGCGCGTAGCACTCAGGGTGATTCTCGTAGGTCCGAAGAGGGTCAGCGGTGCCTAGCTCTCGCGGCTGTATAACAGCTTAAGGTCGGTGTGCCGGTACGGGCGGCTGCCGTGAGGTGAGCGAGATGCTGTCTTCGGGGCGCTGGTGTGCGGTGCTGTTGGCGGTTTGGAGCACGACGGTGATGTATGCAGCCGGGCTGGAAGTCGATGGCGCAGGGATGGGAATGGCCGGCGAAACGCTGGCAGCTACAGGGAGATTGATGAGATATCCGAAGGCTCGGGTGAGCGACCAGGTCGATGTTTATTTTGGAACGAAGGTGCGGGATCCCTACCGTTGGATGGAGGACGTGGACTCAAGCGAGGTGAAGACCTGGGTGGACGCGGAGAACCGTCTGACGCGCGATTACCTGGACGAGGTCCCGGGACGCGAGAGGATGCATGCCCGGTTGATGGATCTGACCAACTTCGAGCGGTACACGGCGCCGGTGAGGAAGGGCGGGCGCTACTTCTATGCGCACAATACGGGGCTACAGAATCAGAATGTGGTGTTCTGGCAGGAGGGGTTGAAGGGCGAAGCGAAGGTCCTGCTCGATCCGAACACGATGTCGAAGGATGGAACGGTTGCGCTGAGCGGGTTGAGCGTCACGGAGAATGGGCGGCTGGCGGCCTATGCGATCGCCGACGCGGGCAGCGACTGGGTGACGTGGCGGGTTCGCGAGGTGGCTACGGGAAGAGACCTGCCGGACGTGGTGGAGTGGTCGAAGTTTAGCAGCGCCTCGTGGCTTAAGGACGGATCAGGCTTCTTCTATGAGGGGTACGGAGTTCCGGCGGATGCGGGAACGAAGGACGCGCCTTCCTTGAAGAAGGCGAACTACTTCCATAAGGTGTTCCTGCACAGATTGGGGACGCCACAGATCGCGGACACGCCCGTGTATGAACGACCGGACGACAAGGAGCTGAACGTCGCCGCGACGGTTACGACGGACGGACGCTACCTGCTGCTGTTTTCAAGCAAGGGAACGAGCCCGAACAACGAGCTGGCGATCAAAGATCTGGCGAACCCGGATGCGCCCCTGGTGAAGGTGGTGACGGCTCCTGACGCGGCGTATCACCCGATCGAGAACATTGGCACGAAGTTCTGGGTGGAGACGACGCTCGACGCAAAGAATGGGAAGGTCATCGTCATCGATTTGCAGCACCCGGACCGGGATCGCTGGAAGACGGTGATTCCGGAGACGAAGAACAACCTGGGAGGCGTGACGATGATTCACGACACGCTGGTGGCGAACTACCTGGAGGATGCGCAGACGAAGGTGGAGCTGCACAGGCCGGACGGCGGGTTGATCGAACATCTGACGCTTCCGGCGATCGGGACGGCAACGGGGTTTAGCGGGGAGAGGACGGATGGAGAGACGTTCTTCCAGTTTTCAAACTTTGTCACACCGGGGACGATCTACCGACTGGACATGACCACGCGCAAGATGGAGTTGTACCGCGCGCCGAAGCTGAGGTTTAAGCCGGCGGACTTCGAGACCAGACAGGTGTTTTACAGGAGCAAGGACGGAACCCACGTGCCGATGTTTGTGACGGGGAAGAAGGGGCTGAAGCTGGATGGGACAAACCCGACGCTGCTGTATGCGTATGGCGGCTTCAACATCTCGCTGATGCCGGAGTTCAGCCCGGCGCGGATGTTGTGGATGGAGATGGGCGGGGTGTACGCGCAACCGAGCCTGCGGGGTGGTGGCGAGTATGGCGAGGCCTGGCACGAGGCAGGAACGAAGCTAAAGAAGCAGAATGTCTTTGACGACTTTATCGCCGCGGCTGACTGGCTGGTGGAGAACAAGTATACCTCCAAGGAGAAGCTCGCGATCCAGGGAGGGAGCAACGGGGGTTTGCTGGTGGGAGCGGTCGAGACCCAGCGGCCGGAGCTGTTTGGAGCGGTGCTGGCGCAGGTGGGTGTGATGGATATGCTGCGCTTCGATAAGTTCACCATCGGATGGGCGTGGAAGGCGGATTACGGAGCTCCGAGCGAGAACGCAGCGGAGTTCAAAGCCATTTACAAGTACTCGCCGGTGCACAATGTGCGGCCGGGGGTGTCGTACCCGCCGACGCTGATCATGACCGCGGACCATGACGACCGGGTGTTTCCGGCGCACAGCTTCAAGTTTGCCGCGGCGATGCAGGCGGAGCAGGCAGAGGCCGGCCGGCCGGTCCTGATCCGGGTGGAGACGCGGGCCGGACACGGCGGTGGGATGCCGCTGTCGAAGCAGGTGGATCTGGCGGTCGATCAGTTCGCATTTCTGGTGAAGGAGTTAGGGATGCGGGTGGGGACAGCGCCGGTTACGGCTGCAAGCGGAGCGGAGTAGGCGAGCGCACGAGCTGGTCGTCGACCTTTTGGGGCAAGCCTTTCGCCGGAGCGACGCTCAAAGTACGTGACTCCTGGCCGGACCAGAGGCATACTGCCTCTGTGGGATGGAATAATCCACAGGTTCAGGCAACGTCTTCGGAGAAAGCTGAATCCAGGACCGCGGCCGGTGCGTCAGATCACTACGAAAGGGATAAGACAATGAGACGAAGACTGACCTTTGCGCTGTTGATGTGGATGGCGCCGGCTGCTTTGCTGGCGCAGCCGCACACCGTTGGAGTTCATTCCAGACCGCCGTTTGTGCATGACCGGGCACCGAGAGTTCATGATCGAGCTCCCAAGCTTCACCTGAGTAGCTGGGTGAATCACGCGTAGAAGCTCTCAACCGCTGGGTGGACCGGATTGTGTGGATTTGGATGTAGATGTGGTTGAGGCCTTCCTGAGGAAGGCCTCAAGCTTTTGAGGATCTTTTCGCCCGAGAGCGCTCTCCACCCCTGACGAGACATCGACGCCCCAGGGATCCAGACTGGTGATGGCGTCTTCTACGTTTTCGGGGCGCAGACCACCGGCCACGATCAAGTTCAACTGGCTCAGTTCCGCCGCGAACGCCGATCTAGCGGCGTTCCAGTCGAAGGGCGTACCAGTTCCCCCGATGATGCTGCCGAGCCGAGAGTCGATCAGGACGCGAGCGATTCCGGGCACCTTCTGAACGCAACGGAGCTGCTGCTGCACGGAACGGAGCGGGGGAAGGGAGTCTGGCCGGATATCCCAGTGAACTGTCTGGGTGAGCGTGACGCGATGGGCGAAGGCGTTGTGAAGGTGGTGGATAAGGTCCGCATCGAAGGCGCCGTGGAGCTGGATGCCGGTCAGTCCGGCCTCTTCGACGGCTTCGATGATCTCTCGGGGAGGTAGCGTGTGGAAGACACCGATCCGCTCCACCGAAGCGGGCAGGTCGCGTGCGATGACGCGGGCTTGACTGGGAGAGACCTGCCTAGGACTCGGAGCGAAGACGAAGCCGATGGCATTGGCTCCGAGACTCGCGGCCAGGTAGACATCCTCGCGATTGGTGTTGCCACAGATCTTGATCCACACGGGCTTTGTCTTTCCATGGTTAAGGCAGGCTGGCTTCGATCTTCTGGGGACTAGCTCGGTCTCCTGTAAGCCGTTAGATGCTCTGGGACCAGTTAGATGTCCTGGGAGTACTGGCGGTCTAGCAGAAGGGCGAGAGCGGCGGCCGGCTCTGGCTGGCGCATCAGGGCCTCGCCCACGAGAAAGGCCTGGTAGCCGCTGGACCGCAGGCTGGCGATGTCGGCAGCGGAGCGGATACCGCTCTCAGCGACACGAAGTACGTCGGGCGGGAGCGTCTGAGCCAGGGCTAGAAGCGACTCGGTTTTGACGGTGAAGCTGCGAAGATCACGGCTGTTGACTCCGATGATCTTGCTGCCCAGCTGGACGGCGCGATCGATCTCCGTGCGGTCGTGAGTCTCGACCAGGACGTCGAGTCCAAGATCCGAGGCGAAGTCGTGGAGCAGCCGGAGCTTGCCGTCGGTAAGGGCGGCCACGATGAGGAGAATGGCATCCGCACCGGCGGCACGTGACTCGAGGATCTGGAAGGGATCGAGAATGAAATCCTTTCGGAGGCACGGGATGGTGACGGCGGCGGAGGCGGCCTCCAGGTCGGCAAGGGACCCTTGAAAGAACTCAGTGTCCGTGAGGACCGAGAGTGCGGCGGCGCCGGCTGCCTGGAGGTTGGGGGCGAGGTCACGAGGTCGGAAGTCGGCGCGGATGAGACCTCGGGAGGGCGACGCCTTTTTGATCTCCGCGATGATGGCGGGACCTTGCGCCGCAGCCGACCGGAGAGCGACATTGAAGCCACGGGGCTGGTGGGCGATCGCCAACCGCTCCAGGGCCGGCATGTCCGCGGAGCACTTCCGACGGGTCACCTCGAGCAACGTATGGGCGAGGATCTGCTCAAGTTGAGTTGACATTTCGCTCTATTCTAGGCGATGGCGCGTGTCTACGCGATGGTGCGCGGATGCGGGTAGTGTCTCAGTTTGAAATGGTGGATTTAGGATTGTTCGAATGAGCACGCTATACCGCACTATCACTTGTATCGCTTGCGGCCGACGGAGCGTTCTGGGCAACGCGTCAGGGATGGACCTTGGACGTGGAGTGCCGAACCCGATGCCTTTCGAGGATTCGGTATCAATGAGATGTCCCTGTGGACACAGGGACATCTATGGGATCCAGATGGTCGAAACGGTTTCCTACGATGAGCCACTGAGTGACAGAGACCTCGCCCTCAACGTGGCTCGTTTTAGCGCTTTCGAATAGCCGAGTGCCGCTTTACTCGGCTAGCGATGCGATTTCCTCATAGCTCCAGACGTGGTCTGAGATGCCAGCGGCCATTGCAGGGGTGATGCGGAGCGTTTTGTGAATCCGGGCGAAGTTGTAGTGGATGAAGTGCAGGGCGACCGCTGCAGCGTGGTTCTCCACCTTCTTTGAGAACGCGTTGGTGAGGCGTGTAAAGCGGCGCATCGACATCCGCATGGTGAGGTTCTGACGCTCCACAAAGCTGGTGGAGACGTGCTTGGGGTCGGGCGAACCCGTAACCGTCTTCATGTCGCACCCGATGCACTGTGCGGGGCTGTAGCGCGTATCCGGGCGATCTGACGCGCCGTAAATCTTCTGGAGTTGGGCATAGTCCACGTCCATGCCGAAGGCATCCTCGACGGCGTTCAGGTACGCACGGTGGCCGTCAGCGGTGAGTTGTACGCGACCCCGAATGCGTCCCGCAACGTCCCGCATGAACTCCGTCGCCCACCAGCCGTCACGACCGCCAACGAGGTAGGAAACGCAGAGCTTGCTATCGGCGTCAATCGCCGTCCACGTCCAAACATCTCCCCAACCCTCTTGCTCACGGTTTGCCGGTACATTCTTCGCCTTCGCGCCCACGAAGCACCAGATTTCATCCGCCTGAACCCGCTTGCAACGGACATCCCGTACCACGCGATTGTGGTACATATAGGCAGCTTCCGCGACATCGACCAAGAGCTTTGTGACGGTGTTGATCGAGACATCCGCCATGCGACTGGTAGCGCGAAGGCTGCTGCCTTCTACGAGCATCTGGATTATCTGTGCGCGCTTCGTGATGGGCAGCCTGTTCATGAACTAACGATAGACTTATGAGCGTTCGTCGTCAAGCATATAGTTCAGTTTTACCAGTTCCAGCCATTTCCTCATTTGGTTATGGTACGCTAACCCCATGAATGACTTCGCAACTCCGGGCCAAATGATCGAATCTCGCCTCCACGAGCGGGGTTGGTCGCAACGGACGCTCGCCATGGTGTTGAACCTTTCAGAGAAGACGGTCAGTTCCTTCATGAATGGCCGTACAAAGATTAGCAATGAACTCGCACTCCAGCTTCAGGCAGCGCTTTCCGTGAACGCTGATGAGCTGCTAAAGCTACAAGCATCATTCGAGCTGAAAAAGGCACAGCTTGCCTTCAGGCTCGATCCCGCGCTCGCAACACGCGCTACCGTCTTCGGTGACCTTCCCGTGGGAGACCTCATCGCTCGTGGTTGGCTTAGGGGAGTCGAAGACGTATGGGACTCTGGACTAAACGACGCGCTTTGCCGATTCTTCCATGCTTCGTCATTGAATGAAATCGAGGCGCTGCCCCACGCAGCCAAGAAAACCGATGCAAGGGCCGAAACGACACCCGCGCAGATCGCATGGCTTTACCGCGTGAAGCAGATCGCGGAACCGATGCTGGTAGCCAAGTATTCACCAACAGCAGTGGCCAATGCAGCGCAGCTTCTGAAAGAACTACTCGGTTCTCCAGAAGCTGCGCGCAAGGTGCCTCGCGTACTCGCTGAGTGTGGGATACGGTTCGTGATTGTTGAGACCCTACCCTCGGCAAAGATCGATGGGGCTTGTCTCTGGCTGAATGAATGTTCTCCGGTTATAGGAATGAGCCTGAGGTTCGACCGAATCGATAATTTTTGGTTTGTCTTGCGGCATGAATTGGAGCATGTGGTTCAGAAACACGGCCAAGTGGCAGCCATGCTGGACGTAAACCTCGAAGGCGATAACGCCGGAACTGGTGCTGACATTCCCGCCGAAGAACGGGTGGCGAACGAAGTTGCGGCTGCCTTCTGTGTTCCTCAGGCTCAACTAAAGAAATTTATCCAAGTCAAAGCGCCGTTTTTTGCGGAGCGTGATATTCGTGGCTTCGCAGCGACGTACAAGATTCATCCGGGCCTAGTTGCCGGTCAATTGCAGTACCAGACCAAACGCTACGATCTATTCCGCAATCACTTGGTCAAAATTAGATCTGCCGTAATTCCAACCGCGATCGTGGATGGGTGGGGTGATGTTGCCCCAAGCCTTTCCTGAGAAAAGAGGACAACGATGAAGAAATCCGATGAGATGCTTGCATATATGCGCCATTACAAGCGCGAGCAGGGTATCAGCGAACTCTCCATGATTGAGTTAGCGAATGCCGCTGCCCAACAGGGCTGGCCCGTTCCGGCGCCAGTTTCGGGCATCGAACGCTTAGCCAAGCAGTTTTCGCAGTGGGCTCGCGAGGAAGTCCGATATGACAAGAAGACCAAACGCCCGTATCGAGCTAACCTTGCGTTTACACAGAAGCTAGGGGATGGAAAACAAGCCTCATTCTGGGTAGAGACTGATGAGGCCACGCGCGGTCAGATGGAAGCAGCCGTTAGCAAGTACCGTGAGCAGATGATTGGCGAGGCTGTGATGGGGACTGATACGGTCGAACACTGGAACCGCATCAATCCGGCTGAAGAGCCTCTTCAGTTCTCACTGGACTTCAGGGACGAAACGGAATGGCGGCGCAACATCCCAGTGGAAGAGGAAGAAGAAGCCCCCGTTTAAGCCTTCTTCCATCGTGCATTCGCCGCGATTCGCGCAATATCAGCGCGCTCCGCAGGGGTAAGGGATTTGGCTCTAGCCTTGCCCCCCTTCAGGCCACCGCTTCGACCAGGAGCAGTGGTGTTTCTTTTTTTGTACGACACATCATCGACCACCTCGCCGCTGGCGATGTCCACCACCAGCTTCGCAAGTTGGTTCAGATCGCGGGGTCGCTTTGTCATGCATTCAGTATCCCGCGCCGGGGTTCGGGCCACAACCCCTCTGGCCTTTCAAACTGAGACACTACCCGGATGCGGGTTCCAGAGCGAGGGTGGGACGGAGTTCGAACACGATGGGAGTTGACCCCGTAAAGCTGGCGGAGCCTGTGGTAGCTGCGTGCGGAGAATGAGACTGGGGCTGAACCGGCATCGTAGACCGCCGGCATAGCAAGCTTGCCCGAACCTTGGTGCCGAAGAGAGGACTCGAACCTCCACACCCTTGCGAGTACATGGACCTGAACCATGCGCGTCTGCCAATTCCGCCACTTCGGCATATCTGTACAGCAGTTACCCGGGAGGCAGGCCGGAACTGAGGTTCCTCGCTTGGAACCGTACCTCCCCAGTGTTACAAAGGCGGGCCAGGGTGTCAACGGCGTTCCCGTTTCAGGCTCCCTGAGCCATTATGATGGAGCGAGTCCGAAGCTGGCGTGTAGCCTCCTTCGGTCGGGGATCACTTACGATGAGCGATGTGCAGAGCGGGAATATGGGGAATCAGATCATCCCTGAGGAGGTCGGTGTTGAGATCCGGAGGCTGACGCACGACCTGTCCAATGCCTTGGAGATCATCGTGCAGACAAGCTATCTATTAAGTACAACGGAGCTGAAAGCTCCCGCTTCCGATTGGCTGCGCATGCTTGACGGAGGCGTGCAGAAGGCGCTGGACCTGAACGGCGCTCTGCGAACTTTTGTCCGGGAACACTCCGCGAGGTGATGCGGCTCGAGTCTGGCGGTGTGCTTACGCTGGCTGGCGCTTGCTTCGGCTCGCAGATTCCACACCTTTGCTTGCCTTCGCAGCGGCCTTTTCGACGGGAACTTTGCTTCCGCGAGGTTGTCGCGCAGGCAAGTTCTTCTTTGACTCCGCGGCTGCATTGCCTATCTTTGCTCCTTCGGCGCCCTTTGACTTCGAAGAGCCTGCTACCTGGGCCGCCAGCTTCGACAGCTTTGCGCCATGCGAGTCGAACAGCTTCTCGATCTGCTGCAGAAGGGTGCGAGTTTGGGTCGCTTTGATAAGGACCTTGTCAGGGCCGGCCCCGTCCCAACCGATCTCATCCTCAGGAAAGGCCGTCAGGAGCGCCACGGCTGGGTGGTACGGAGCGGTACGAGCCGCGTGAATCACCTCCCGCCCGGCAACCTCGCTTTCCATGCGCATGTCGGAGATGATCATGTGGTATTCCTTTGACCGAATGCGGGACTTGCCTTCGCGCGCCGAGGCCGCGGTGTCAACGTCGAAGCCGCTGATCTCGAGCACGGCCTTAAATGTAAGGAGGACAGCAACATCGTCGTCCACGAGCAGAATACGGCGTTTCATCCGATGGACCTTTCTTTACAAGCGCCGTGCCTTCCTGTCGGCACCCCTGGCGAGCTTTGCTCCGACTCAGCAAACACTATAGATGGACACGGGATACGTTGCGATCGTTTGCAGGTGGACGACGCTTTCGGCTAGGATAGCAGGCCCGAACCCGGTGTATACTCGACGTTGCGCACACGGCTTCCCGTGTCCTGGCGTAATCCATATTAGAGACATGGCACCGCGAGAGCAGGCCGTGGAGGTTGACTATTCCCCCGATCGACAAACGTTCCGCAAAGTCTTTTATCCGCACGAACGAACGTATCAGAGCGCGCGAGATCCGTGTGATTGATGAGAATGGCGAGCAGCTCGGCGTCATGGTTCCGTTCGAAGCGTTGAAGATGGCTCGTGAGCGCTCTTTGGATCTGGTAGAGATCTCACCGAATGCGGTTCCGCCGGTCTGCAAGATCCAGGATTATGGGAAGTTTCTGTATGAGAAGGACAAGAGTGATCGCGCGGCGCGCAAGAAGCAAAAGGTGATCGTCATCAAAGAGGTTAAGTTTTCGGTCACGGTCGACGAGCATGACTACCAGACCAAGAAGAATCAGGCGGTTCGCTTTCTAGGGGAAGGCGACAAGGTCAAGGCTTCTCTGCGGTTCAAGGGACGGCAGATGGCTCATCGCGATCTTGGATACAAGATCATCAACCGGCTGATCCTGGATATAGGCGACGCGGGTTTGGTGGAATTCATGCCGCGGATGGAAGGGACGACCCTCCATGCCATTTTGGCGCCTTCCAAGAAGGCTGAGCCTGCACCGAAGAAGGCGTCGCCAAAGGTTGACGCGGCTGGGGCGGGTTCGACCGCAAAGGTCGTTCCGGAGGGTATTGCGGAGACGGTCGGAGTTGGGGACGTCTAGCTCGACTGGGAAGATGGGGCGGGTGGCCTCACCTTGGCTGAAGTTGTCTTTTCCGGTTTGCACAGCAAGAACTTCCATTATTGGGTGTAAACGCGGATAAGACTGAGGGTTGCCGCGCATTACACTTATGAGACAGCCAATGTTACCTTAGTAACAGTACTTGTCTATCAAGCAGGTATCTATTTCAAAAGGTTAGACTTATTACAACTCTTATTCTAAGGTTCTCGTAGCTGAGATGTCCAGCAAAACGTTACGACCATGCTACAACCTTAGGAGCAAGACCGTGAAGAATGTTATCCGCGCTTTTGTCGTCGCCCTCACCCTCGCCGGCTCCGTCGCCTACACCCAGGTGAACGCCACTGTCCAGACGAAGACCGCAGTGGCCAAGTTGAATAGCATGCCGATGCCTTGCTGCCCTCCTGACGACCCAAACGCGTGTGATATTCGTGGCGGCCATTAGGTTGTGTATGCTGGTCAAATCGACACCGGTCATCGAGTGAAGTTAGTCAATGGCGTCGTCCGCGTTTTCTCTGTCGTTGAACCACCCTCGATCTTTGTCGACCGTAGCGGAGTCTCAGTAAGAGTCACCACGACACTTCGGTCGGATGTCAAGGACGTGTCAACCCCATGCTAACTCTGAACGATCTGAACTTATGGCGTGTTTGACGGGTAGCAAGGCTAAGGGCACCGTGGTAACGGTGCCCGCAAGCCAACGCGCAAGTTTTTGCTTGTTTCTGATTTCATGATGCTCTACGCTCTTCTCAGGAACGAGGGCGGCCGATGTCTACCAGCTCATTTGATGTACTGACCTATTTAGAGCCTATCTGCTGTGGGCTTGTATTACTTTCCATTCTGCGTGCTAAAGCGGGTAAGAGTTTTCCTTTTGTAACCGCATTGCTTGCACTGCGCATCTCCTCAGACTTTATCGGCCTTTTTCTTTTGCGAACGGAGGGCATTGAGGCGCACGTCGCTTATAAGGCGTATTTTTACGTCTACTGGGCCTCGTTTGCACTCGAGTCGATCCTCAGTCTCCTTATCATTCTTGGAGTCTTTCGATTGGCGATGGCGCCGCTTAAAGGCCTGCAAACCCTGGGGATGCTGGTCTTCAAGTGGGCTGCTGCGATATCCGTAGCCATCGCCTTCGGGATAGCCGTGGGCCCACATCAGTCCGGAACTGCCTTCGTGATATCCATGATGAGGCAACTGCAGCAGACGTCGAGCATCCTCACGCTTTGCCTTTTGATGTTTGTTTGCTTCGCTATCCGTCCGATGGGCCTATCGTTTCGTAGTCGGATCTTTGGAGTTAGTCTTGGCTTAGGAATGAATGCGGCAGTGAAGCTAGTGGTGTCTGCTTGGATCAGTCATTCTCCGAGCCTTCATTCCACCATCAATACTTACTTCGGGATGTGCGAGTGCTTGACCTTGCTGCTGTGGTCGGCGTATTTCGCCTTTCCGGAAGAGAAGCGACGTATCATTGTCCTCCCCACAACATCACCGTTCCTGCGGTGGAATCAGATCTCAGAGGTGCTTGGAGATGCGCCGGGCTTCGTTGCGATCGCGGGTATTCCGCCGGAGGTCTTTGCCCCGGCTGAGCTCGAAGTAATGAGGCGCGCGTCGGCTAAGATGCCCGACACTGGGCCCTCTTACGTGCCGGATGCGAGTGCGATCGCTCTGAACTCACTTATCGCATAGATGGGAGGCGATGTCTCCCTGGTTCGGATCGAGGGCCCTGTGTCACCGGGTCGTATTAAGCAGAAAGGCCGTCCAAAGGACGGCCTTTCTGCTGCAGGGATAGCGGACTACGACTCTTCCCGCTCGGCTCTCTTCCAATTAAGAAGATCTCCCAGGGTTGTGCTGCTGGATAAAGAACTGCTGGTGGACTTGCCGGCGTCCCGGTCACGTTCCTTGTAACTCTCCACCTCAGCGCGGCTGGCTTCCTCACCGACTGCCTTGATGGAGAGACCGACCTTTTTCTCTTCAGGGTTCATCTTGACGATCTTGAAGTCGTGCTCATCGCCCGCCTCGAGCTTTACTGGCTGGTGGTTGTCGTTCACGGCTTCGGAGACGTGGCAGAGTCCTTCTACCCCCTCGGCGACCTCGATGAAAGCACCAAACTGGGCTGTGCGGAGCACCTTACCTTTGATAACGTCACCGACTCTGTGCTGCGCAAAGAAGGTATCCCAGACGTCGGGCTGGAGCTGCTTAACGCCGAGGGAGAGACGACGATTCTCCGGTTCGACACCGAGCACAATGGCTTTCACCTTCTCGCCCTTTTTGAGAACCTCGGAAGGATGCTTGATGCGCTTGGTCCAGCTGAGATTGGAGACGTGAACCAGACCGTCGATGCCATCTTCGATCTCGATGAAAGCTCCAAAGTCCGTGAGGTTTCGCACACGACCCTCGATCACGGCGCCGATCGGATACTTGTCCTCGAGCGCTTCCCATGGATTGTCCTGGAGCTGTTTCATTCCAAGGGAGATACGGCGGTCATTCGGATTGACGGAAAGGATGATGGTGTCGACCTCATCGCCGGGTTTGACCATCTTTGAGGGGTGCTTCATCCGTTTCGACCAGGTCATCTCGGAGACGTGGACCAGCCCCTCGATTCCCTGCTCGAGTTCGACAAAGGCGCCATAATCGGTGACCGAAAGGATACGTCCGCGCACTTGGGCACCGATGGGGTACCGCTCCGTGGCGTCCAGCCATGGATCCGGGGTGAGTTGCTTGAACCCGAGTGAGACGCGTTGCTTATCCTTGTCGAATTTCAGCACCTTCACTTGAATCTCATCGCCAACGTTCACCAGGTCGCGCGGATGCGTAAGACGACCCCAGCTCATGTCCGTGATATGCAGCAGACCGTCCAGGCCACCAAGGTCAACGAATGCGCCATAGTCGGTGAGGTTCTTCACGGTCCCGGTCAGAATGGTTCCCTCTTCCAGGGTGGAGAGAGTCACGCTTTTCTTGGCGTTCTGCTCCTCTTCGAGCAGCTCCTTGCGGGAGATCACGACGTTGCCGCGCTTCTTGTTGAGCTTGATGACGCGTACTTCGATTTCTGTACCGATGTAGCCATCCAGGTTGCGAACAGGCCGCACCTCGACCTGCGACCCCGGAAGGAATGCTTTGATGCCAATATCGACGGTTAGACCACCCTTGACCCGGCTGAGAACCATGCCTTTTACGGGGGTCTTGTCGTTGGCGGCAGCTTCGAGCTTGTCCCAGACCTTATGGCGAAGCGCCTTTTCGTAGCTGACGAGGTACCCACCCTCGGCCTCCTCCCGCTCCACGACGACTTCGACAACATCTCCAGGACTGAACTTCGGCACCCCGTTGATGTCCACGACCTGGTCCAGGGGGATGAGGCCCTCCGACTTGAGGCCGATATCGATCACCACGTGCTTATCGGTAATCTTGACGACAGTGCCGGTGACGACGCTCTCTTCCTGGGTCAGATTCTGAGCCGCCGCGTTCTCAGCAGCCTGCTCACGGTCGAAGCTGGCGAGAGCAGCTGCAAAGTCAGAGTCGAAGTCGACATCTTCGCTCGCGGAGACGTCGATGCTTTCTACATGTCCCTGCTGTGGAAAGTCTTCGGCCACATGGGCTTGTGGATCGTCAGCAGGTGAAGCGTGTTCCGCAGGGGAGGAGACGACATTCTGGTTGGTGGTGGAGTCAGGGGACGGCGCGTCGTGCTGCGCTGTCATTTCGGGCGCGAGGGTTTCGAGTTCGGTGTTCAGAGGTTTGCTCTCGGTGTAGTCAGGATAGTGGTGGTCGACCATAGTGATACGGACTCCAGGATCCAAGACTCATGCTGTACTGCTGTTGCTTCCTCGGGAGGCCGAACCCTGTATCCTGGCGGCGGGTTGGCACAAGGTTTGAAGCAAAGTTCGCAGGCGGCAATGAATTACAACTCGCAGAGGAGCGGCTGCACTTGGATCCCACACGCAGGGGCTCAGAGCAGAGCATAAGCCCATCCGGTCAATACGTCAAACGTAACTTGCAGCGGTAGACGTGACCTGATACGAGGATGGCCGATATAGTGAGCTATGGATCATCTATGGGCGCCATGGCGATTGGCGTATGTCTCTTCGAGCGCAGGGAAGAGGCGCAAGGGAGTTCCCAATGAACTCTCGGCGTGGCCAGAGGCTGAGGATCACGACTGCGTTTTCTGCAACATGATCGCTTCTGTGCGCTGGGCGATTCGCCATGGAATGAAGCGGGACGACGCGGAAGAAGCTGCTTTGATCCTGGAACAGCGCACAAACTGCTTTGTCTGTCTTAACCGCTTTCCGTATTCGACGGGGCACGTGCTGGTGGTGCCATACCGACATGAGGCGTCTCTCGCCGCCCTGGATCTCCCCGCGGCGGAGGAGATGATTGGAACTGCCAGACGGTTGGAGTCTGCGCTGCGCCAAACCTACCGCCCGGATGGTTTGAACCTGGGCATCAACTTAGGAGAGGCAGCAGGCGCCGGAGTCGCGGACCACCTCCATCTGCATCAGCTACCCCGGTGGAGCGGCGACACAAACTTCATGACGGTGACAGCGTCGACCCGGGTTCTGCCAGAGGAGCTCAAGGTTACGTGGTCCCGGCTACGAGAAGCGCTCACCAGGTGCAACGCCGAGGACTTGCCGAGCACACCGTGAAGGCGCTCCTTATACAGCGGGTCGGGATTTTGGGCCGCACCGCGGTTCTGGTGCACGAGGCAGACGCTCCAGGACGTACGAAGGCTTTCCGTGGACATCGGTGCCTGGTCACTTCTGCACGCATGGGTTGGGTGCAGCGCGGTTGGTGGCGCGCCTCTACAAAGGCTTGTGTTGGGGATTTCCCTCGTCACTTCCAGCTATGGTCCGTGTGGGTATGCGCGTCGCTTCGAAGTTGGTGATCTTCCAATCTCCGGACGGTAGGTGCTGGTAGACGCGTGTGTATCGGAAGGTACCGCTCATCGGTGTGCCTTCGCTGGTTGCCTCAACAGAGGCCCGCACGGTAACGATCGCGACCTGCCCTACCAGCTTGACCTTCATCTCGCCAAGGTCGATTTTCGTGATAACAAAGCTATGATTCCGTACGCGCGTGAGTTGTTGCGCCTTGGTGTTCACCTGGCCGGTCATCGAGATGCCGACGTAGTCGTCCGAGAGCAGTTTGTCCATGGCCACGACATCTCCAGCCAACTGGGCGGCCCGCCACTGCTCTTCAAGAGACTCGACTTCGCGTTTGTAGTCGTGTTTTTGATGTGGGCTGCCGAAGCTGACGGCCAAACCACTCGGACAGACTGCCGCAAGGAGAAGGAGAACGGCTCCAATTGGGGCGCTGCGCGAGATAGAGCGAGGAATCATAACTTATCGCGGATGGTAGAACGCGGCGGGAACGAGAGTCAAAACAACTTTCGTGGTATGGAGCTATCTGGTTGAGGGGATGAAGCTTGGGGTGCGAGTTGCAAAAGCAGGAACGGACGGGAGACCAGACCTGGACCGAAGCGTTTGGACGGTGTCTCAGGCATTCCGGCGGGTTCGGTTGCGGGAGACCAAAGCTGCGGGTGGTCTCGACCGCCATGTTCAAGCAGAGACTTCCGTGATTTGCACGGTGTTTTCCATGGTAGAACGCTGGTGATTGCGTGGTTTTACGCTGGTCAGGAGCGGAGCAGGTCGGAGAAGGCAGGGAGGCTCATCGTCTGGTCACGATCGGGGCCGGTTGAGACCATGCCGATCTTTGCATGGGATTCCTGCTCAACGAAGTGGAGGTAGACCTGGGCAAGCTGGGGGAGTTTGTCAAACTCGGTGATGCCCTCGGTTGAGGTGTTCCATCCCTTGAGGGTGGTGTAGACGGGTTCGATGGAGTCGAAGCCGCGCATATCAGCGGGAATGGTGTCGGTGAGTTTGCCGTTGATGCGGTAGTGGGTGCAGACGGGGATCTCGACGCACTCGTCCATGACGTCCATTTTGGTGACGACGAGCCACTCGGTTCCGTTGATCATGTTGGAGTAGCGGAGGAGGGGGAGGTCGAGCCAGCCGCAGCGGCGGGGGCGGCCGGTGACGGCGCCGTACTCCTGCCCGCGGGCGCGGAGGAGGTCGGCGGAGGAGTCGTTGATCTCGGTGGGGAAGGGGCCTTCGCCGACGCGGGTGACGTAGGCCTTGGTGACGCCGATGACGCTGCCGATCCTGGTGGGGCCGACTCCGGTGCCGGTGACGGCTCCGCCGGCGGTGGCTGAGGAGCTGGTGACGAAGGGGTAGGTGCCGTGATCGATGTCGAGCAGGGCTCCCTGGGCGCCTTCGAACATGACCTTTTGGCCGGAGTTGATGGCGTCATTGAGCATGATGGCGGTGTCGGTGACGAAGGGTGCGAGCTGGTCGGCGGCGCGGGCGTAGTCCTCATACATCTGCTTGGGGTCGAGCGGCTCGGTGCCGAACAGGGCGTTGGCGATGGTGTTTTTTTCGTGGCAGGCGTTGTTGATGTGGGTGCGGAGGAGCTGGGGGTTGAGGAGATCGATGACGCGCAGACCACTGCGGTGCATCTTGTCCTCGTAGGCGGGCCCAATGCCGCGCGAGGTGGTTCCGATCTTGGTGCGGCCGGGGGCGTTCTCGGCGGCGAGCTCGATCATGCGGTGGTAGGGGAGGATGACCTGGGCGCGGTTGGAGACGAAGAGCTGCCCGTCGATGGGGAGGCCGGCGTCTTTGAGCTTCTTGACCTCGGAGAGGAAGGCCATGGGGTCGAGGACGACGCCGTTGCCGATGACGCCCTTGGTCTCCGGGCGGAGGACGCCGCAAGGAATAAGCTGCAGGACGAACTTGCGACCCTTGATGATGACGGTGTGCCCGGCGTTGTGTCCGCCGGCGTAGCGGGCGACGATATCGAACTGCTCAGAGAGGACGTCGACGATCTTGCCTTTACCCTCGTCGCCCCATTGGGCACCGAGGATTACCGCTGATTTGCGCTGGGTCACGGGTGGTGTCTGGCTCCGGGAGAGGGCTCAGGCGTGGCTGGAGAGCTGAGGCCCAAGGCTGATTTTATCGCGCATCCCACGCAAGTGCTAGAGAGGCTTTGGGGAAGAGTGGTTAGTCTGACGGAATGAGCCATGGCTGTGTGATCCCTCCCCAAGTATTTGCCGCGTATGCGAAGAAGCGAGATGACGCCCGTCGGGAAGAACGACGGCGTCGTCTGGAGTTGCAGACGCAGGTAGAACGGGTCTCGGCGCAGCCGAGCCGCAAGATACCTTTCTTTCGATCGTCCGCGGTGTCCGAGAGGCAGCCTCGCTGATATCGGCGAGAGCGGTGCGGGTTGGCTGGAGTCGATCGAAGGCACGCCACCCCTTACCGGGGCTGCGCGTCGCTTTGGCTGGGCGTTCCCGCCATGGAGCGCGGGGTTGTAGGGTTTATTGCTTTAGAGCTGGCCGATGCCGGAACCAGAAATCCCGGTTGTAGATGTCCTGCGAGATGGGTGGTGGGATGTAAAGGGCGTGGTCGATGGCGTAGCGCATTTCGAGGTTCGCCTGGTTCTCCACGACGAGCATGTCGGGTGATTGAAGGCCGGGGTAGTCATCGATGGAGACGGAGTTCCTGTTGGGATCGGCAGTCCACCGTTGGAGGTGCCGAACGAGGAGGATCTTTCTGGCCCAGAGGGTTCCTGCGGCGAAGCGGTCCATGCGGAGGTTGAAAGCGAGACAGACGATGGTGAACAGGGCGAAGGCGGGGGCCAGCTTGCGAACGGGGATGGAGCTTCGGACGGCGAGATCCACAAGAAGGGTGTAGATGAGGATGAAGAACACGATGGAATACATGCGGTAACGTGGGGCCATGGCGGTGCCCAGGCCCAGGGTATGGCGGGTAGCGGAGACTCCAGCAGCGGTGATGAGGATGAAGACGCCGATGTAGCCGGGGATTGGAACCGCGCGAAATCCGCCTCGACGCCAGAGCAGGACGAAGAAGAGGGGAACGAGGATCAGACCCGCGATGGTGCTGCGGGGTGTGTACATGCCGGACGCGCCCAGAAAGGCGAAGGGGTAAAGGAGGAGAGCGAGGGTGGGGTGCGCGATGGGTGGCCGGTCGGGGAGAAAGCCGGGGTGGAACTGGACGGCGTAGATACCGGCCATGGCAAGGGTGACCGCGCACCAGACGATGGCCCAGCGGAGCCGGCGCAGTTGCAGGAGGAAGGCAAGGCCCACCATGGCGAGAAAAAAGCCGTTTCCAGAGGCGGCGATACCCAGCACAAGCGAGACGCAAGCGACCGCGAAGGTGGATGTCCGGTTGCGTTCGAGTAAGACGATGGTGAGGATAGAGAAGAGGATGGCGGGATGATGCATGAGTCCATCCATGGCCCAGTTGATGTTTTCCTCGTATTGGGGAGCGAAGAACAGAAGCGCGACCGGCACGAAGAGGAGCAGACGCTGTGCCCGGGGAACGTCGCGCGGCTTGAAGATCGTCCAGAGCAGGAAGGCGATGGGGAGCAGAAGGAGGTTGCCGAGCCAGCCGAGAAAGGCGTAGTTGAGGTGTCCGGTGAGGTCGTAATCCAAGGCAAAGATGGCATTCTCGAACATCAACTTGTACTGGTTGTGCTGCCATCTGACGATTTCGCCGACGTGGTGCAGGACGCTGTTGGAAGAGGCGTAGATATTGATGAATTGAAGCGCGGCGTGGTAATCGTCCAAGTGCAGAATGTTGATGGACGTACGGATAGCTATGGCAAAGGTGACCAGGATGGGAAAGAGGATTGCTGGGATGCTGAGTACGACCGCAGTGCGGTCGCGCACCATGCGGAAGGGATGGTCTCCAGGCATGCCCGTATCGTATCTGCTTTGAGGCGTGAGCCGGCAGTTCCGTGGAAGCGATCAGGCAGAGCAGCGGGTGAGAAGGTGAGATGAAGGCGTGGAAGCGGCAACTGCGCGCGTCAGAAGGCTGGCGCTGAAGTGAAGCTGAACTCATCAGAACGGGGCGTTGCGCTTTATTGCGTCAGGGAGGTGCGGGCTGTGCCGGAGTTACCAGAGGTCGAGACGATTGCGAACGGGGTCGATGCGCGGGTGCGCGGGCAGCGGATTGTTTCGGTGTGGACGAGCGGAAGGCCACAAACCTTCAAGAGCCCGGAGGTGGAGATCGAGGAGGTGCTGACGGGCGCTCGGATGGAGCGGGTGCGGCGGGTGGGGAAGACGATTGTGGTGTCGCTGGCGCGGGAGGGTGGCGCGGCGGCGGAGTTTCTGGTGCATCTGGGGATGACGGGGAGGCTGCTGGTGAGTTCGGCGGAGGTTCCGCTGCCGCTGCATACGCATGCGGTGCTGCGGCTGGGGGACGGGCGGGAGGTGCGGTTTGTGGATGCGCGAAGGTTTGGGCGGTTGTCCGTACGGGTGCTGGAGCCGGAGGGGACGGGATATGCCGGACCGGGAGTGGAGCCGCTGGCGATTTCGGTGGAGGACTTTGCCGGTTTGTTTCGGGGGAGGACGGTGGCCATCAAGGCGGCGTTGCTGAACCAGTCGCTGCTGCACGGGGTGGGAAACATTTATGCGGATGAGGCGCTGGCGCGGGCGGGGGTCCGGCCGAGACGGCGGGCGGGCCGGCTGACGCGGGCGGAGTATAGGCGGCTCCATGCGGCGTTGCAGGAGGTGCTGCGGCGGGCGATTGAGCTGGGCGGGTCGTCGGTGTCGGACTATGTGGACGCGGATGGAGTTCGGGGGTTCTTCCAGCTGGAGCACAGGGTGTATGGGCGGGGCGGGGAGGCGTGCCGGGTGTGTGGGACGGCGATCCGGAAGATTGTGGTGGCGGGACGGGGGACGCACTTCTGTCCTAAGTGCCAGCGCTAGATGGCTTTACCGAGTAAGGTGAAGCTGGGCAGGGGTGGGGTGTTTATTCCGGGATGCGGGGACCGGCGGCGCAGTTGGGGATCGGTTCGGCCTGGGGGACGGCGAGGAGTTTGCCGCGCGGGTAGAAGGCGAGCTGTTCCCGGCGTCCGCCGAACTCCCGAAGGGTGAGGGTGACCTCGCGTTCGGCGTTTCCGTTCCACAGGGAGAAGCCGTCGAGCTGCTCTCCGTCGCGAACCCCGGCCTTCCAGGCGCTGCTCTCCTTTCGGACGCCCCCGATGATGCCGGAGCGGTGGAGCGACGCGGGATCGAAGCCGAGGTCGAAGGTCCAGAAGGGTTTCTCGCGGAAGTTGACGCAGTCGCCGAGGCTGCCGGGGTCGATGGGGACCGTGAGGCCGTCGAGGACGAAGGCGCGGAGTTGGGCGACGGTGGCGGGATGGACGAAGCGGCCGGCGGCGCCGAGGATGCGGTCGGTGGTAAGGGGTTGCGAGCGTTCGGTTTCGAGGTCGAGCATGAGGTCGGTGAGGGTGTGGCGGCCCCCTGTCTGCTGGTTGATCTGATGGTTAAGCCAAAGGGCGATCATGGCTCCGCGGAGGTAGGGTTGCTGGTTTGCGGGGAGGTCCGATCGCGGATCGGGAGGTGAACTGCTGAAGGAGCCGCGGGTAGCGGCGAGGTTGAGTGCGCCGAGGGCCGCGGGGGACGACGCCGCGGTGAGGTTGGGATTCGACCCTGAGGGGCTGCCGGTTTGGGCAATAGGTTGCGTGCGCGCGAGTTCGAGGTTGGGGGCGTTGAGGCGAGGGGAGGCGAGGTAGTCCTTGATGGTGGCGTTGAGGCGGGTGAGGTATTCGGCTTCCCCGATGATGCCGGCGCGCTCGAGGATGGTGTCCTGGTAGAAGCGGGTGAAGCCCTCGCCGAACCAGGCGATCTCGGCGGTGTCTTCGACGGTGCCGAGGGCCCTGGGATTCCAGTGGTGGAAGGCCTCGTGGGCGACGAGGGAGGCGGTATCGGTGTTGAAGGTCTTCCGGTCGGCGAGGAAGAGGTTGAAGATATTGGTGAAGCCGCTGCCGCCGCCACCGGACGAGGAGTCGTCGTAGGGGGAGATAACGATGGCGTAGAAGGGGATAGCAGTGTCGTGCCAGAGCCGGCGCTCGGTTTCGAGGATGTTTCCGATTCCCGGGGCGATCTGCGCCGGGGAGAAGCTCCACTTTCCATGTATGGCGAGGAGGACGGGGCTGCCGGCGACGGTGAGGGTATCGGTCTGGAGGTCGCCGCCGGTGAAGAGGGCGTTGCGAATGTCGGACCAGGGACCGGTGACGTGCTGGTGGGGAGTCGTGCCGAAGCTGGTGATGAGGGTCTGGGAGGGCGGGAGATTGATGAAGTCGAAGGTCACATCGACGGCTTCGTTGGCGCTGAGAATGGGGGCTACCAGGCCGTTGTTGCCGTTGAATTCGAAGAGGCCTGGGCCCAGGATGATGCGGTGCTCCAGAGGGTACTTCAGAGGTCCGGACCAGTCCTGCGTGAGGTCGTAAGCGACGGTTATCCTGCCGGGCCGGCGATTGTGGACGATCCAGCGTGCGGGGTTCGGGGTGGGGGCGAGGGTGGCGTCAGGGCTGGATGTTCGGAGGTTTGAGACGGCTCGATAGAGATCCCTTTCGCCGGCCCATTGTGAGGGGAGGAGAAGAAGGTCGTCTCCGGAGGGAGGCGTTGTGAACTCAAGGGTGACGTGGAGGTGAGAGGGGTCGTGAAGATCGAAGCGGTAGTGAAGATCCTGACGCGGGGACGGGGTCGCGCCGATTGAGGCGAAGCCGAGAGAGGACCCGAGAAGCAGAAGGAGAGGCAGGTTTTTCATGGACTGCAAGAACATCAGTGGAACGTCGGATAGCATCTCGGTGCGGAAGGGGATGTCACCATAGAGGAGAGTATCGGCGGAAACAGGATTTGCGATAGATCTCATTGGTTTCGAACTCCCACTTACCTTTAGCGGTCTGAGTGGTTACCCTGCGAAGCAGGGACTGCCGGTCCTTTGTGGAGAGGACTGTCGTCGGGGGAACGATCGGAACGGCAACTGCAATATGTGGCCGCCGTACTGGAGAGTGTCGGTTCCGGGCAGATGGCGTAGCAGGGGGCGAGAGACGAGGCGACACCGACGCGCGAGGGAAGGCCCTCGCACCGGATTGAGCTGAGGTTGCGGTGAGGGGAAGGCGTCGTAGAATTGTTAGTTATGGGCTGTTATGACGGGTATGTGAAGCGATTTCGCCGTGGACGTCGTGACCGTGGGCGTTTCTGAATCGCCGGACCGCTCACCCACCCTTTACATTTGTTAGGCTTTCTGTTCGTCGTGCGACTGCGGACCAGGCGCCGCGGGCTGACCCTTCTTGCCGCTCCCTGCAGCTTCGGAGCGTCCTTCTGGAGATTGATCGAAATGGCAGCCGATGTCCTGCAGCACCCTGATTCCTTCCATAGCGCCGCGACTCTGACGAGCGGCGCGCAGACGGTTCACCTGTTTCGCCTCGATGCGTTGGCGAAGGAGGGGATCAACATAACGCGGTTGCCATTTTCCTTGCGGATTCTGCTCGAGAACCTCTTGCGGAATGAGGATGGGCGGACGGTGACGGCGGACGATATCCGGTTTTTGGCGAGGTGGGATGCCAAGGCGGAGCCTTCGCGCGAGATCGCCTACATGCCGGCGCGCGTGCTGATGCAGGACTTCACGGGGGTTCCGGCGATTGTGGACCTGGCGGCGATGCGCGATGCGATGCGGATGCTGGGCGGCGATCCGGAGAGGATCAATCCGCTGCAGCCGGCGGAGCTGGTGATCGATCACTCGGTGCAGGTGGACGAGTCGGGGACGTCGCAGGCGTACGACCTGAATGCGGCTCTGGAGTTCCAGCGGAACCGGGAGCGGTATGCGTTTTTGAAGTGGGGGCAGACGGCGTTTCGGAACTTTTCGGCGGTGCCGCCGGGGATGGGGATCTGCCACCAGGTGAACCTGGAGTATCTGGCACGGGTGGTATTTACGACCGATGCGGGGGCGAATGGGGCGGTGACGGCGTACCCGGACACGCTGGTGGGGACGGACTCGCACACGACGATGGTGAACGGGCTGGGCGTACTGGGTTGGGGTGTGGGCGGGATCGAGGCCGAGGCGGCGATGCTGGGGCAGTCGGTGAGCATGCTGGTGCCGCAGGTGGTGGGATTCCGGCTGACGGGCAGGCTGAAGGAGGGCACGACGGCGACGGACCTGGTGCTGACCGTGACGGAGATGCTGCGGAAGTTCGGGGTGGTGGGGAAGTTCGTGGAGTTCTATGGACCGGGGATCGCGGAGCTGCCGCTGGCGGACCGGGCGACGATTGCGAATATGGCTCCGGAGTATGGGGCGACGTGCGGGATTTTTCCGGTCGACAAGGAGACGCTGGCGTACCTGCGGCTGACGGGGCGAACGGAGGAGCATATTGCGTTGACGGAGGCGTACTTCCGCGAGCAGGGCCTGTTTCACACGCCGGAGTCCCCGGAGGCGGAGTATACGGCGACGCTATCGCTCGATCTCCAGACGGTGGAGCCGAGCGTGGCCGGTCCGAAGCGGCCTCAGGATCGGGTGCTGCTTTCGAAAACACCGGAGAGTTTCGCGGCGCAGCTGCCGTCGCTGCAGGGGGTGAAGGCGAACCGGAGCGTGGCGCGCCAGATGGTGCGGTGGGAGGGCGAGGGCGGACACGCGAGTGCGACGGGCGATGTGACGAGCGGGACCGGGGCACCGGCGCCGGCGGTGCCGCAGATAGTGCAGGTGATTTCGACGACGCACGACGACCAGCCGCCGGTGGTGCAGCAGCCTCTGCTGCATGAGCCGATGGCGAGTGTCCGGGACCGGTTTGGGATCGACCCGGAGCCGTATCTGCGCGACGGATCGATTGTGATTGCGGCGATCACGTCGTGCACGAACACGTCGAATCCGTATGTGATGATGGCGGCGGGCCTGCTGGCGAAGAAGGCGGTGGAGAAGGGGCTGCGGACGCCGCCGTGGGTGAAGACGTCGCTGGCTCCGGGATCGCGCGTGGTGACGGACTACTACACGAGGTCGGGTCTGCTTCCGTACCTGGATCAGTTACGCTTTCAGGTGGTGGGGTATGGGTGCACGACGTGCATCGGCAACTCGGGACCGCTGCCGACGGATGTATCGCAGGCGATCGAGGATCACTCGCTGGTTGCGGTGAGTGTGCTGAGTGGAAACCGGAACTTCGAGGGGCGCATCTCGCCGGAGGTGCGGGCGAACTACCTGATGAGTCCGCCGCTGGTGGTGGCGTATGCGCTGGCGGGGCATATTGAGCACGACTTCGAGAAGGAGTCGCTGGGGCGCGGGAAGGATGGCGCACCGGTGTATCTGCGGGACATCTGGCCGACGCAGAGCGAGGTGTCGGAGACGGTGCAGGCGTCGATCGATGCGGAGATGTTCCGGCACCAGTATGCGACGGTGTCGGAGGGCGACAAGAATTGGCAGCTGCTCGAGTTTCCTTCGGGTAAGACTTACGGGTGGGAGCCGGACTCCACGTATATCCGGAAGGCGCCGTACTTCGATGGGATGCCGGCGCAGCCCGCGGAGGTGGAGGAGATTCGCGGGGCGCGGGTGCTGGCGGTGCTGGGCGATTCGGTGACGACGGACCACATCTCACCGGCGGGGTCGATCAAGCTGAACGGGCCGGCGGGCAAGTACCTGACGGAGCATGGGGTGAAGCCGGCGGAGTTCAACAGCTATGGCAGCCGGCGGGGGAACCACGAGGTGATGGTGCGGGGGACGTTCGCGAATGTGCGGTTGCGGAACAGGCTGGCTCCGGGGACGGAGGGCGGGGTGACGCGGCTGCTGCCGGAGGATGTGCCGATGTCGATCTACGACGCTTCGGTGGCGTATGCGAAGCGGGGGACGCCGCTGGCGATCCTGGCGGGAAAGGAGTATGGGTCGGGGTCGTCGCGCGACTGGGCGGCGAAGGGACCGCGATTGCTGGGGATCCGGTTTGTGATTGCGGAGAGCTATGAGCGGATTCACCGGTCGAACCTGGTGGGTATGGGGATTTTGCCGCTGCAGTTTCTGCCGGGGGAGAATGCCGAGTTATTGCAGCTGAGCGGGGAGGAGGTGTTCTCGGTGGGTGTGGGCGGAGGTACGGGTCAGTTGAAGGCGATGCTGGGCTCGAAGTTCGCGGGCGGGAAGACGATTGCGGTGGTGGCGGAGTCGGATCTGGGGAAGAGGACGGAGTTCCAGGCGACAGTGCGGATCGATACGCCGCAGGAGATCTTGTACTACCAGCATGGTGGGATTCTGCAGTATGTGCTGCGGCAGCTGGCGGGCAAGGCTTAGGCCGGCGACAGGCAGAGACGGCGATACCCGGAGATAGCTTCCGGGCATCGCTGGTTTGTGCTGAAGAGCGATTACCGCGACTCGCGGTGAGGAGACCAGCGGAGGCCGCCGCCGAAGGTTTGCTTGTAGAACTCACGCTGGACGGGGTAGATGGGGCTGCCCTGGTAGAAGCCGAAGACCTCGTTGTTGAGGTTTTGGCCGTAGGCGACGACGGAGAAGCCCTTGGGAAGCGCATAGGTGCCCTGGAGGTCGAGCTGGAGGTGGGAGTAGAAGTACTGGTCTCCGTTAGGACCCTTTGGGCCGCCGCCTCCGCCGCCCTGAGTGATGGGGCCGTTCTGGTCGGTAGTGTAGTTGTAGGAGGCGATGTTGGCTTGGTTGTAGGTCATGCCGAGGCGAATGGAGAGGTTGCGCTTGTCGTAGGTTGGGGAGAAGTTGAAGCTGTTGGGCGCTTGGCCGATGAGGGCTGGGTTGGCGGCTTCGGGACCGCGATTGGGGCCGCTGATGGTGCCGACCGGCACACCGGTTTGGGTCAGGTCGACGTATGGCGGAAGGTTGGCTTGCGAGGAGGTGTAGCCGTAATTTGCGGAGACTCCGAGGCCGTTTAGAAGGCCGGGAAGGTAGCTGAGGCGTTGCTGGAAGGAGATCTCAAAGCCGTAGACGTATGCCGAGCCGGCGTTGAGAGTCTGATTAAGGAAGTAGGGTTGATCGTTGCCGGAGACGGCGGAGTTCGGCGGCTGGAGGGTCTGCGTTGGTAGGATGGGGTTGGTGAAATGCTTGTAGAAGAATCCGGCCTGAAGGAGGCCCTGCCGTGTGAGGTTGTTTTCGTAGAGCAGGTCGATGTTGTCGGCGTACTCGGCGCTGAGGTTGGGATTGCCCTGGGTGATGGTGTTGCGTGCGGTGCCGCCGCTGGGAGGGGTCTGGAAGGGGATGAGGTCGCCGAAGTTCGGGCGAGACAATCCACGGCCGTAGACCAAGCGCAGACCCGACGCGGGTGTGAGGGCATAGCGCACGGAGGCGCTGGGTAGGAGATCGACGTACGAGGTTTGGACGCGGATGGGGGTGGTTCCCGCCGTATTGGAGTTTCTTGAGCCCAGATAGCCGAGGTTGTTCTCCCCCGTCGCCTCGATGCGGAGGCCGAGTACTACCCGGAAGCGGCCGACGTTGGTCGTGTTCATGATGTAGCCGGCAGAGATCTTTTCGAGCTGGTTGAACGAGTTTCCTACGTTGTCCCCGTTTCCCAGATCAGTCTGCCCGGTGAAGTTCCGAAGCTGTTCGACGTCGGCACCCGACCCGAACTGGTAGGCCCCCTGGTAGTAGTTCGGGTCCGAGAAGTTGTTGACGAAGTTCGACAGCGCACCTGCTTTCGACTCCAAGTAGACGGGCCTGTTTTTCTTGTCGAAGGTGGTCCCGAGTGCGTAGAAGTTTCGGGAGTCCTGGTTGATGAATTTGTGCACGTTGCGGAAGCGGCCGCCAAACTCGAAGGTGCTGGCATGGCCGGCGAAGGTGTAGGGGGTTGCGAGCGAGGCGCCGAAACCGAGATCGACCTCGGGGCTGTAAGTGTTTGCGGTGTTGCGCCGCCGAAAGAAGAGGTTGGTTGTATCGAAGATGTTGACGCCGTTCTGCACGTTGAGGTGGGGCACGAGCGGGTTCGACACGTCAAGGTTGTACTGCACATTGTTGAGCGGGTTGGCGCCGGCGTTGGTTCCCGGTCCAAAGCTGGTGTTATCGTAACCGGCGTTGCGGGTGCGGCCGACGGACGCGTCGAGATCCCAGGCGAAGACGGACTGGCGCAGGACCTGGTGGCCGCCGAGCTGCAGGCCGCCGATGTCCTGAATGGGACGGCGGCGAAGGGCGGAGAAGGTGACGGTTCCATCCTGGGCGCCGTTGGTGAGGGTAGTGTCATCCTGAAAGCCCTTGATCGCCGGGCTGTAGATCCAGTCGTCGCCGAGGTTGGCGAAGTGGGAGTAGAGGCCTTTGAGGTAGACGCTGGATGAGTCGCTGATGCGGTAGTCTGTCGTTCCCCCGAAGCCACGACGATCGCGGAAGTAGCGGTAGTCGCGAAGATCGTAGGTTCCGGCATATGCCGGACCGGGCTCGATGTCGTTGATGCCCTCGCCGTTGAAATCGTACGAGGCGCTTATGAGTGCGCCGAGTTTCTTGCCTGTCAGAAAGCGCTTACCCAGTGTGCCGTCGAACTGATACTTGGGTCGGCCGCCAAGGATGGGGACGTAGCCGCCGGTGGATTCGAGATAGATGGTGGGGCGGTCTTCGGCGCTCTTGGTTCGCACATCGACGGAGCCGCCGATGCCGCTACCCTCCATGTTAGCCTGCAGGGTCTTGTTGATCTGTACGGACTCGACGAGGTCGGCGGGGATGATGTCGAGCTTGATCTGCCGTACGGTCTCGGGCGAAGCGATGTTGACGCCATCGAGGGTGACGTTGGTGAGGCGGGGCTCGGTGCCGCGAATCTTGACGTATTTGCCCTCACCCTCGTCCCGCTCGAGGGTGACGCTGGGGAGGCGGCCGATGGCGTCGGCGACGTTGGCGTTGGGAAGGCTGGTGATGACGTCGGCGGGGAGGACGTTGATGATGTTGTCGGCGGTGAAGGTGCGGTTGATGGCTTCGACCTCGCCACCCTGGCGACCGCTGTAGACCTGCACGTTCTGGCTGTTGGAGGCGATGCTGAGGGTTGCGTCGAGGCGGGAGGCCTGCCCAGGGTTGACGGTCGCGGTCTGCGTGAAGGCGTTGAAGCCGGAGTAGGTCACGTTGATGGTGTAGCTGCCCGAGGCGAGGCCGGTGATGGTGAACTGGCCGGTCGCGTCGGAGTTGACGGATGCCCCCGAGGGCGTGAGGGTGACCTTTGCACCCTGGAGGGCGGCGCCTTGCGAGTCCACGACGGATCCGGTGAGTGTGCCCCGGCCCGTCTGCGCGTATGCGGGAAGAGCAAGGGGTGTGAGAAGACTGACGATAGCCAGAAAGACGCGCCTGATCGACATGAAGCTCCTTGATGCTGCGTGATGGTTTTCTGAACCAAACACCCCACGAAGGGCCGTGGGCAGAGATGTAAGGGTGGAGGTTTGCACCTCATCTGCAGCGTAGAAAGTGCTCGTTGCCGGACGGTCAACGTTGGGTTACAGGAGCTTGAATCTGTGGATAAGCTGTCTGCAATGAGCGCCGAGTTTTGATCGTGCGGTCGCGGCGCACTTATTCAGGAGGGCTTAAGCGCGGCTTAAGCTTCGCTTCTGAGAGCGAGCGGCGACAAGCGGTGGTGGAGGGGGGTTACGCGCCCACGAGGCTACGGACCTTGCCCCAGACCCACTGCGGCATGACGACTCGGGCCATGTGGCTGCGGAGCTGCTCGTAGGTGGCGAAGCCCATGGCGTAGCCGCAGAGGAGGCGGAGGAGTTCGGGGTCGGATTTGGCGTGGCGCATGAGGGAGTCGACGCGGCCGGGTTGGGTGAAGAGGCGGCGTTGGATGGCGACGGAGTGGCGGAGTTCGGGGCCGATCTCGCGCTCCCAGGCGGCCTGGTAGCTGCTGAGCTGCTGAGCGTCGAAGCGGTTGGCGTTGAGAGCGGTGATGGCGGCGTCGGCGGCGAGGTCGCCTGAGACCATAGCGAAGTAGATGCCCTCGGCGGAGAAGGCGTTGACCATGCCGGCGGCGTCTCCGGCGAGCAGGACGCGGTCGGTGTAGGTCCTATCCAGGGGGCCGGAGATGGGGATGGGGAAGGCGCGGTAGTTCTCGGGGCGGCTTTCGCCGGTGGCGAAGCCGCGAGCTTTCATCTGTTCGACGAAGGCGAGGTGGTGCTGCTTGGCGCGGCCGCGGACGTGCTCGACGAAGTACTCGGGGCCGGAGCCGAAGCCGAGGTTGATGTGGGTCTCTTTGGGGAAGATGTAACCGTATCCGTAGCTTGAATCGAGGGTGAGGAGGAGGGTAACGCGGTCTTTGTACCTGGTGTCGAGGTCGGTGTAGGGCGTCTCTTCCATCATGTCGACGGCGTACTGGCCGTGGACCTCGCCGGTGCGGAGGCCGCTGAGGCGAGCGAGGACGGAGTTGGCGCTATCGGCGCCGAGGACGAGGCGGGCGTGAAAGTCGCGGCCGTCGGCGGTGGAGAGATGGACGGCTTCGCGGTCTGTAACCATTGCCGTTACGGTTGCGCCCATGGCGACGTCGGCGACGGTGGAGGCTCGGGCGAAGAGGGCGGCGTCGAACTCGATGCGGCGGACGAGGTAGAGGATGGGATCGCCGGCGGGGTCGGCGTACTCCATGCCGGTGCCGTCGGGGCTTTCGAGGTACATCTTGCTGAGTGTGTTGACGGAGATGCCGGCGAGGATTTCCCGGAGGTGGGGGAGGCGGTTGAGGGCGCGAGCGGTGATGCCGCCGCCGCAGGGCTTTTCGCGCGGGAAAGATTTAGCCTTTTCGAGCAGGAGGACGCGGCGGCCGGATTGACCGAGCTTGAGAGCGGCGGTGGAGCCGGCGGGGCCTGCGCCGACGATGGCGACGTCATAGAGGTCCGTCACTCGACGGTCTCCACGAGGAACTGCTCGAGTTTGCGATTGGGCATGGTGTAGGTGGAGAGCGAGACGGTCTTGCCGGAGCTGTAGGTGACGGTGTAGGCGCGAAAGGTCATGCCTCCGCGGAGGGCGGTTCGCTCGAGTTTGAAGCTGATGATGGCGCCCAGGGGAGAGAGGCTGGTCGAGAAGTCGCTGAGGGTTTCGGGGGAGAAGTAGAAGTCGCAGTCGGGCGTGAGTAGGGCGCGGTCGAGCTTGCCCTGTGCGAGGTCGGTGAGCATGGCGCGGACGAGGCTGGTGACTGTGGCCGCATCGTCTTCGGAGGCGGAGCCTGCGGTAGGAAGCAGGAGGGGAGCGATGGCGCGGGCGATGGCGGATGCGGCCCCGCTGGCCTCCTGGTTGGTGAGGACGGCGATGGCGATCTTGTCGTCGGGGAAGACCGTGTTCTGGGCGACGAAGCCGCCGACCTCACCGGAGTGCGAGATTTCGCGGTGGCCGTCGCGGGTGCTGACGTCGACGGCGAGGCCGTAATGGGAGCCGGCGCCGTTCTTGAGCTTGATTTCGGTTTCGAGCTCGGTGTAGCTGGCGGGGGTGAGGAGGGTTTGGTCGATGAGGCTGATGTCCCAGGAGAGGAGGTCGGCGACGGGCATGGCGAGGGTAGCGTCGCCGAAGTACCAGCCGGGGGCTTCGAGGATGGCGGGGCGGAGGGGGGCGAGTGCTCGGCGCTCGTAGCCCTGCGGTTCGACACGGGCGCGATCGGTGTCGAGGTTGAGGACGTTGTTGAGCGCGAGCGGATGGAGGACGCGGGTGGAGAGGAACTGCCAGAAGGGCTGGCCGGAGGCTTTCTGGACGATGAGGGCGGCGAGGACGAAGTTGGTGTTGCTGTACTGCCATTTAGTGCCGGGCTCGAAGTCGAGGGGCTTGCCAGCCCACTCGCGGACGAGACGGAGCGGGTCGGTGGGCTTGGTCCAGGCGGGGATGGTGTAGTCCTGCGGGGCGTAGTCGGAGTAGCCGCTGGTGTGGGAGAGGAGCATGCGGAGGGTGATGTCGGAGGCGCGGGTGAGTTCGGGGTACCAGCGGGAGACGGTGTCGTCGAGGGTCAGCTTGCCGTCCTGAACGAGGAGGAGGATGCAGGCGGCGGTGAACTGTTTGGAGATGGAGCCGACGGGGTAATGCATGGCGGCGGTGGCGGGGGTGGGTGGCTGGAGGCGCGCGTGGCCGTAGGCGGTGGTGTAGACGATGCGGCCGTTCTGGACGATGCCGACCGAAGCGCTGGGGACGCCGGTGGAGGTGAGGATCCTGTTGGCGGCCGCGTCGATGCGGGCTTTGAGGTCGGGGGCGATCTGGGCTGAGGCGCCAGTGGAGGCACAGAGTACGATGGCCGCCGCGGCGGCCAGAGGGAGGCGGTTCAGACGCGATGGGTGGGTCGCCATATGGTTCAGTATCGCTGGAGAGAGCGGTTCGCGCACAGCTGGTTTCGCTCCTGTGGTTCAGGGAGCAGCGAGCCGGTTAAGATGGACCGGAGGACCTACGCGAATGGAGGACTGGTTCCGCATGATCCGTGCCGGTGGCCAGCTTTCGGCGGCGGCTGCCAACGAGCTGCGGGAGGCCGGCTTCGTGGTGATCTCCGGGCCAGTGGCGCCGGAGCGCCTGCGGCGGGTTGCCGCGGCGTACGATGCGGCCATGGACTCCGGAAGCGCAGCGGACGTGAACGTCGGGCGCACGACGACGCGTGTGTATGACTTTGTCAGTCGCGGTCCCGAGTTCGATGACGTGTACCTCTACCCACCCCTTCTGGAGGCGTGTTGTGAGGTGATCGGGGCGCCGTTCAAGCTCAGCAGCGTTCTGGGCAGAACGCTGCGACCGCGCTCTGTCGCTCAGGACCTCCACGTCGACATCCAGCGCGACTCGGAGGATCTGCCGATGGCCGGTTTCATTCTGATGCTGGATGAGTTTCGACCGGATAACGGCGCAACGCGGTTTGTGCCGGGCTCTCACCGGTGGCCGGGCGTTCCGGAGGATGTCATGCACGACCGCCGAGCCCGTTATGAGGGCGAGGTGCTGGCGTGTGGACGGGCGGGTTCGATGATCGTCTTTGATGGATCCGTGTGGCACGGGCACACGGCCAATACGTGTGATGAGGCGAGGCGATCGATCCAGGGCTATTTCGTCCGGCGCGAGGCGCGCTCCGGGATCGATCTTCGGGCTCGCATGCAGCCGGAGACGATGGCGCGCATCGGCGCCCTCGCGCGGTATCTGCTGATGCTGTGAATCGCCTGGAGCCGGGTTGGCGGTACAGGATGCGTCGAGGGCAGAAGTTGCCGGCGGCCCGCCTAGAGGAGACCGGTGCCGGTGAGGTCCTCGCAGATCTGCCAAAGACGAGCGGAGGCGGCGGCCTCGCGGGCATGGTCGGCGATAAGGGAAGGGCCGACGTCGCCGCCGCGCATCTCCTGAAAGCCTTGCGGGCCATAGTAGGCGCCGCTCGCGGCCTCGGGAGCGGTAGCGGCGTAGAGGGTGGGGAGGCGCCTTGGGTGTCGGAGTTGAGGAGGAGACCGATGGCCTGGCCGGCCCAGCGGCGGAAGGCCTTTTCGGCGGGACCGTAGTTGCCGGCCTGGAAGAGGTTGGTGTTGGCGACGCCGGGGTGAGCGGCGACGGCGAGGATGCGGCTGCCGCGGGCGCGGAGACGGCGGTCGAGCTCGAAGGAGAGCATGAGGTTGGCCAGCTTGGATTGGCTATAGACCTTCTGGGGCGAGTAGCCCCCCTGGTATTGGAGGTCGGTGAAGTGGATGCGACCGTGCTTGTGGGCGATGGAGGCGACGGTGACGATGCGTGGGGGCTGGGCGGTGTCCGAGGCGGATGCGCGCTCGAGCGCGGGGAGGAGGAGAGCGGTCAGGGCGAAGTGGCCGAGGACGTTGGTGCCGAACTGCAGCTCGAAGCCGTCGGTGGTTTCGAGGCGTTTTGGCGGCGACCAGACACCGGCGTTGTTGATGAGGAGATCGAGGACGGCGTTGCGGGCGAGTTCGCGGGCGGCGAAGGCGCGGATGCTGCTGAGGGAGGCGAGGTCGAGTTGGGATAGTTCGGCTCGGGGTGCGCCTATGACCTGATTGATGCGGGCGACGGCGGCGGCACCCTTCTCGGGATTGCGTACCGCGAGGACGACCTGAGCGCCTTTGCGCGCGAGCTCAAGTGCGGTGGGGTAGCCGATGCCGCTGTTGGCGCCGGTGACGATGACGCGGCGACCGGTCTGGTCGGGGATGCAACTGGCGATCTGGTCGATGGTCCAGGCATGGCTCATGAGGGTTGGATGACATCTCTGGTGGTGGCGGAGGGTTCCTGGCGGCTCGTCACTGTTCGCCGGGAGATGCGTCAGGTGTTGACGCAACAGGATCGATGGGATGGTTTTCGATGAAGTTGAGCGGACCGGGTTTGGGCCAGAGGAGTTCCCGGACAGCCATGCGGTGAGGAAGAGGAAGGTGGTTGTGCTGGTAAGCTAGCAGCGGCTGCGGAGTGCTCCAAGCTGAACTGATCGGGGCCTTGCTCCGAAGGTTCTCTCCGGGGATACCCCGGGGGATTGTGGTGACTGACACTTCGTCGCGGGCCGGTCAGTGCGCGTGGCGCACACATCGCCCCGCAGAGTGAGACTCGTTGGAGCACTTCGTTGCCAATCCATGGCATCCACGTGACGGTAGTGCATGCGCTGGCAAGGGCGTTTCTCGCGGGTGAGCAGACGTTCGAGGCGGTTGCGGCGAGAGCTGATGCGGTCCTGGGACGCCGCTGGAAGTGGGTGCGGCAAGCGGCGCAGCGGTACGTGGCCGCTTATGCGGGTAAAACTCGGCCCCGGTCGCGCGACGTTGCTGCGTTTCTTGAACGTGATGCAGGGTTCCGGCGAGCCTGCGCGAAGCATGGCGGCAGCCTTCGAGTGGTCCAATGGACCGTCGGTCAGGCGGAGATGCAGCCGGTTGCCGCCGCGGCGGCGTGGGACGTTCCGGTTATTGAATCGGTGCAGATGCTGGCGGAGTGGCTGCGGTTGAGTCCGGCGGAGCTGGAGTGGTTCGCGGATCTGAAGACGCTGGGTCGGCGTCGCGGAAGCTCGGAGCGGGTGCAGCACTACCACTACCGCTTGTTCACGAAGAAGACGGGGAGTGTTCGCCTGATTGAGGCGCCGAAGGACGGTCTGAAGACGAGGCAGCGGCAGATTCTGACGGAGATTCTGGAGCGGGTTCCGGGGCATGCAGCGGTGCATGGATTTGTACGGAGACGTTCGATCGAGACCTTTGCCGCGCCGCATGTGAGGCAGGACGTGCTGCTTCGGCTGGATCTGCGGAACTTCTTTCCATCGATCCGGCGAGCCCGGGTGCAGAGTGTCTTTCGAACGTTGGGGTACCCGGAGGCGGTGGCTGATTTATTGGGCGGCTTGTGCACGAATGTCGTCCCGAGCGGAGTGTTTCGGAGCTTGGCAAGGGAGGCGCAGACGGAGATGCGGATACTGTATGAGCAATCGCACCTGCCCCAGGGCGCGCCAACCTCGCCCGCCCTAGCCAATCTGTGTGGGTACCGGATGGATCTTCGCTTGGAGGGTCTGGCCCGGGCAGCGGGGGCTTCCTACACGCGGTACGCGGATGACCTGGCCTTTTCAGGTTCGGGAGACTTTGAGCGGGGGGTCAAGCGGTTTGCCGCGCATGTCGCCGCAGTGGTAACCGAAGAGGGATTTGCGGTGAACCATCGCAAAACGCGGATGATGCGGCGCAGTGTGAGGCAGCACCTGGCGGGATTGGTGGTGAATGAACGGCTGAGTGTTTCTCGCGTTGACACAGATCGCTTGAAGGCCATTTTGACGAACTGCGTGAGGAATGGGGCAGAGGTGGAGAACCGGGAAGGGATGCCGTTCTGGCGGGAGCACTTATTGGGGAAGATCGGGTTTGTGGCATCGGTGCATGGAGAGCGGGGAGCTCACCTGAGAACGATCTTTGACCAGATTGATTGGGGCGGTGGAAGCAGAGAGCCTCAAGCCCCGCGGTAGAGAGCGCGAGGTTACCGCTCACCTCCGTCGGTTGGCCTTCCGCAGTTGGCGACGGCGGCTTCGATGCCGGCGTTGACGCGGGCGTGGGCAAACTCCGCGGTGACACGGATGCCGTTGAGCACGGCTTTCTCGTTGGAGGAGCCGTGGCCGACGATGCAGACGCCACGGACGCCCAGGAGCGGGGCTCCGCCGTACTCGGTGTAGTCCAGACGCTTTTTGAAGGATTTGAAGGCTTTGAGGGAGAGCAGGGCGCCGATCTGCGAGGTCACGGTGGACTGGAGGCTTTCCTTGAGGGAGGAGCTGACCAGTTTGACGAGACCCTCGCTGGTCTTGAGGGCGACGTTGCCGACGAAGCCATCGCAGACGATGACGTCGGCGTGGCCGTTGAAGAGGTCCCGGCCTTCCACGTTGCCGATGAACTGCATGGTGGAGGCGCGGAGGAGGGGGAAGGTCGCTCGGGTCTGCGCGTTGCCCTTGGAGTCCTCTTCGCCGATGGACAGGAGGCCGACGCGTGGGCTGGCGATGCGGAGGACGTTGCGGGCGTAGAGATCGCCCATGAGGGCGAACTGGAGCAGATGCTCGGGATCGGAGTCGACGTTGGCGCCGACGTCGAGGAGAAGCGAAGGGTTGCCGTTGGTGGTGGGCAGGATGGTCGCGAGCGCGGGGCGATCGACGCCGTGGAGCATGCCCAGGACCATCTTGGCGGTGGCCATCGCGGCGCCGGTGTTGCCGGCGGTAAAGAATCCGGCTGCCCGGCCTTCTCGGACCAGCTTGAGACCGACCCGCATGGTGGAGTCGCGCTTGGCCCGGACGGCCTGTGCGGCCTTTTCGTCCATGCCGACCCATTCGGAGGCATGGGCGATCTCGATGGGGAGTCGTTCTCCCTCAAGGGCCTGATCGAGGGCGGGGCGGAGCGTTGCTTCTGGACCGACGAGGTGAACGCGGACGTCGAGTGCATGACAGGCGGCGATGGCCCCGCGAATCTCGGACTCGGGGGCCTTATCAGAACCCATCCCGTCTACAACGATGTCAGTCGGCATCTAGAGCGTTCTTGGGACGGTGTGAATGCGGTTAGCTGGCTTCCTTGACGGCAAGAACGGAGCGGCCTTTGTATTCGCCGCATTTGCGGCAGACGCGATGCGGCAGTTTGCGCTCGTGGCAGTTGGGGCATTCCGAGAGACCAGTTGGGGTGAGGTAGTCGTGGCTGCGGCGCTTGGCGGTGCGTTGTTTGGAGTGGCGCCGTTTTGGATTTGGCATGACAGTATCCCTTTCAGTGGGCCGATCGCAGAGGTGATGTGTGCATGGATCGACAAAACTTCGGTGGAGCGAAGATTGGCGGAGACGGCCTAGCGTCGAGACTTTCCGGTGAGTTCCTGAGCCAAGCCGGCGAGTGCATTCCAACGCGGATCGACCGCGGCTTCATCGCACTGGCATTTTCCCTGGTTCAGGTTCTGTCCGCAACGTTGGCAGAGTCCCTTGCAGTCCGGCCCGCAGAGGGTACGGGCGGGAAGGGAGAGCAGCACCTGTTCGCGCACGACATCTTCGAGCAGAAGCCCGCCTTTGTCATAATACCCGATCTCGGTCTCTTCTTCGGAGATAGAACGTTCGGCGCCATCTCCGTCGGCGCTTTCGGGGCGGAAGATGAGGTCGAAGTCGCCCTGAAGTCGCTGGGCGACGGGGTCGAGGCAGCGCGCGCAGAGCAGTTCGAAGTCACCATGGTACCCGGCACGCAGGCGAATATCTTCGACGGTCTCCTTGTGGCCGCGATTCTCGATGATGAGGTCGGCCTCGCCGGTGACGGTGAGGGGACCAACCTGTTTGACGTCGGGGGTGTAGTCCATGACGCCGACCGGGATAGACTGGTCGAGGACGAACGGTTCGTCCACGAGATCGATGGGTTTTATCAGCATGGCTCTCCGTCAATTTTCTCATGACCGGCGGGCTGCCTGGTGAAGCCGGTGGGTGATCAGGATCGGGCCCGCTAGTCCGGGGAGCTAGGGAGGAAGAGACTGAAGATGGTGCCGTGGTGGACGGGGTGCTGCGTGCTCCGGACCTGCAGCCGTCCCTTGTGCCGCTGAACGATGCCGTCGGAGATCCAGAGACCGAGGCCCGTGCCGTTGAGGCCCTTGGTGGTGTAGAAGGGCTCGAAGAGATGGGTCAGGGTGGAGGAAGACATGCCGTGGCCGGTATCAGCGATGGTGATGCGAATGCCGCGGCGGCCGGTCGGCCGATCGGTGGTGTTGTGAGCTCGCACGAGGAGCTGGCCTCCGCCCCGCATGGCGTCGATCGCGTTGGCGATCAGGTTGTTGAGGACCTGACGGATGTCATTTTCGAAGCAAAGGATCTGGGCCGAGGTGGAATAGGAGGGGAGGACGCGGATACCGGAGTTGGCGAGGCGTCCCTGGTAGAGATTGAGGACGGCGTCGACCAGTTGCGCGGCGGTGACGGAGGTGGGACGGACTGCCTGACGGTGGAAGCGCAGGGTCTGCGTGGCGATCTGGGAGACACGGGAGAGCTCGGACTGCGCCATGGTGACGTAGACCTTGAGCTCCGGCGGAAGATTCGGGTCCAACGCGACCAGGTACAGGAGGTTGGTGATGGCTTCAAGCGGGTTATTGATCTCGTGCGAGATGGAGCTGGCGAGACGGCCGACGGCGGCGAGCTTTTCGCTCTGGATGAGGGCGGCCTCGGTTTTCTTCTGTTGCGTAATTTCGAGGGATGCGGTGGTGATCCCGGTGAGGGTTCCCGATTTGTCGTAGACGGGAAAGTAGTTGACGTTCCACGTCCGGCTGACGCCCGGCTGGGAGGAGAGTTCGCCCTCGAGGATGTGGCCGATGATGGGTTTGCCGGTGGCGACCTGACGGAAGAGCTCACCGATGGTGGCGACGCCCGAGGCGATGTCGAGAACTGACCGGCCGACGATCTGATCCTTGGGGAGGCCGATCATCTTGGCGAGTTCGTCGTTGATGCGAAGGTAACGGAAGCTGGCGGGGTCGAAGAGAGCGAGACCTACCGGGGTGTGCTCGTAGATGGATTCCAGTTCCGCGCGCTGGCGTTCGGTTTCGAGCTGCTTCTGATGCAGGGTTTCGGCGAAGGTGCGGCTGTCCTGGATGTCGATGGCGACGCCCAGCCAGTGGAGCACCGCACCGTTTTCATCGCGGACGGGGGACGCGCGCAGGCAGAACCAGCGGGAGGCACCGTCGGCGTCCCGAATCAAGCGGGCGTCGATATCGTAGTCACTTCCTGTGTCAACACAGCGGCTCCAGGTCTGAATGACTCGCTTACGATCGATGGGATCGAAGGCATTAACCCAGTTTTCGATACCATCCGGCGTGTGCTGAAGACCGATGTACTCGAGGAAGCGTTGATTGGCGTAGGTGACCTGGCCGACGGGTGAACCCATCCAGATGAACTGCGGGTTCAGGTCCGCAAGGATGCGATACCGGGTTTCACTGGCGGCGAGCGACTCGGTCGCGGATCTCTGATCGTGAACATCAATGGCGATGCCGAGCCAGCTCTGGACCTTTTCCGCTTCGTCGCGAATGGGAACGACAGTTATGTTGAGCCAGCGAAACTGACCGTCCACAGCACGCAGGACGCGGGCTTGTTCCTCATACTGCGTGCCGGTTTCGATCGAGCGTACCCAGCTTTGCGTGATCTTCTGCCGATCTTCGGGATGGATCGCGGAGGTCCAGTCGGTGGACTGGCCGGGCTCTGGTGTCGTGGTACCCAGGAAGTCGAGCAAGCTCTGGTTGGCGAAGGTTACCCGGCCTTCGGAGTCACTGGTGAAGATGAGTTGGGGGTTGTACTCGGTAAGCGCGCGGTAGCGGTTTTCGCTGGTGCGGAGGGCTTCTTTGGCGTTCCGGTCGGCGGTGATGTCTCGGAAGAAGATGATGATGCCGGAGGGGGCGGGCTGCGCTTCGATGTCGAACCAAGCGTTGAGGGGCGCGGGGTAGAAGGCCTCGAAGTTCGACGGCAGGCGCTCTTCCATAGCGCGATAGTAGTGCTCGACAAAGGGCGATCCTGGGAAGACGGCATCCGGGAAGTGCTCCCAGAAATGACGACCGATGATATTTCCGGCCCCTGCCAGCGTTTCGGCGCCGCGACGATTGATGAAAGTTACTCGCCAGTCGTGATCGATCGAGAGGACGCAGTCGGAGGTGACTTCGAGGACCTGATCGAGACGCTGGGTGAGGTCGTCGCGCCGTTCTTCGACGGCTTTGCGCATGGTGATGTCGGAGAAGAAGATGATGAGGCCGTCTTGCCCGAACGGCTGCGCGGTGGAGCGGAACCAGAGGCCGAGAGGCTCCGGGTAGAAGGCTTCGAAGTCGCTTCGAGATCGCTGCTCCATGGTTCGGCGGTAGTTAGAGATGTAGGGTTCCGCGCGATTTCCGGGGAAGAGCTCCCAGAGGTTTTCCCCGACGATCGGACCCGACTTGAGGAGATCGATCGCGTGCTGGTTGGCGAAGGTGAAGTTCCAGTCTCGATCGACGATGAGGATGCCGTCGGGCGTTGCGGCGTATACCTGCTGAAGCTGCAGGACGCTGGCGTCGCGGGTTTGTTCCGCGTCGCGCGACGCGGTGACGTCCTGATAGAAGGCCGCCAGGCCATCGGCGTGGGGGAACAGCTGGACGTCGACCCAGATCTTGAAGTTGGGGTAGAAATACTCGAAGCGTCGAGCCTCCCGGGTACGCATGGCGGTTTGAAAGTTCTCTTCGAGGGTGGTGCCGAGCATGTCGGGGCGGATATCCCAATAGGAGTCGCCAAGGGAGCCGTCTGGGCGGAGATGGCTGACCTGAATGGCGCGAGGGTTCGCGTAGAGGATGCGGAAGTCGGCGTCGAAGACGATGACCGCGTCCGGGCAGACGGCCAGCAGCGAAGCGAAGTCCGGCCCCTGGTTTGCGTTGGGGTGTTGGGGGAGGACGCTGCCCGCGGATTTGGGATCGGAGGTGGTGTTTTCCGGCATCGGCATCTGGAGTCCAGAGATTACTCTAAGGGACGGGATTTGGACGCGCTTGCTTCCAGACATTCGACCCGGTGCTGGAGAGCGTCGAGGGCGGCACGCAGAACTTCGAGTTCTGCCTGGATGGGAGAGGGAGAGCCAGCATCGGGCGGGTTCTGGTCGCGGATCGGCTGGCGGATCTGGGACGACAGAACGGAGTCAGGGATGGGACCACCGAGCAGATGGGCGTAACGGGCTTCACGAGCCCCAGGCTGGCGCGGGAGCATGACGGTCAGCGGGCCGGTTGAGTCTGGGCCGGCGGACGCTTCGGAGCCGGTGGGTCCAGGTCGAGAGGAGAGGCGATCCAGGGTGGCGGTGACGGCTGAGAGGTCTTCGAAGGTGAAGAGGCGGTCGGCGCGGGAGCGGAGTTCGCCGGGGGTTTGAGGTCCGCGAAGGAGGAGCAGACAGAGGATCGCCGTCTCGTCGCGCCGAAGGTTGAGCACGGTGCGAGCGCGATGCTCAAACTTGGGGACGCGACTGTCGCGATTGGGGCTGATCAGCCCGAGATCCTGAAGGGAGTGGAGGGCCTGCCGAGTCTCTTCCTCCGAGAGTTCGAGGACGGGATCGCGTGAGGAGCGCTGATTGGACGCGGCCTGGAGGGAGTTGAGTGAGAGCGGGTAGTTCTCGGGAGTGGTGATCTCCTTCTCAATGAGGGCGCCGAGAACGCGAAGCTCTGTGGGGGAGAGTTGCATGGCTACAAGGGTGCCACAAAGGGAGTTGCGGGGTTAACGGAAGACCTAAGTCTGACACAAAAGTAGCAGACAGAGTTGCCTCGAGTGGCGCATTGTGAGAGATGGAACGATAGAATGATAGTAGTGAATGCAAAGCGGCGATCCGCATTCGGGTTCGCGATTTGCGATTAGAGTGACACGCGGAGGGTTTCTACGAATGCAGCTTGGGATGCGAAGGTGGGTAGCGGCGATTGTGGTGGGGGTGGGACTCGTGGGTCTGTCCGGGAGCCGGGCGTTGGCGACGAGCATGCCGCCGGCTGGTATCGTCAACCAATCTGGTGCGGCGTCAGGCGGAATGGTTGGACTTGGCCAGAGATATGCGTTGCACCTGCACCATCTGCATACCGGTGAGAGCCTGGACGTTGTCTATCGTATTGGAGATTTTTACCTCCCCGATGCCATGAAGAGGTTAAACCTGTTTCTGCGGGATCACCGGACACAGGACGAGGCAGATTACGATCCGAAGGAGTTCGATCTGCTTCACTCGTTGATGACGGGGCTCGGACGGGCGAACGGGGTGGTCGATATTGTGTGCGGCTACCGGACGCCGGAGAGCAACCACTACCTGCGGACTCGATCGGAGTCAACGGGGGTTGCCGAGCACAGCCAGCACATGCTTTCGAAGGCGATTGATATTCGGGTGCCGGGTGTCTCCACCCTGGCGCTTCGGAACGCAGCTCTGGCGCTGGGTGCGGGAGGTGTGGGGTACTACCCGGTGAGTGAGTTTGTCCATGTGGATGTGGGGCCCGTGCGGGAGTGGCAGTACGGGGCGCTGCGCAGGGTACGCGGCCATGCACGGCGGCCGGCACGGTTTTCCCGAGGTATGTAACCGAAGAGGTCTGGCTTGGAAAGGCCCCGCAATGCGGGGCCTTGTTTCGTTCTGGGTGGACCCGGTGCGCGGAGGGGACTGCCGGCTGGTGGCTGCTGCTATTCTGCGCATCATGGTGAGTCCGGCCGTGAAGGTGATACGGGAGCTTGGCGTTGGCCGATGGGGGCTGACGCGGGCGCGGCCCGGCGGCACGGGAGATCGAGGGATCTCCGAGTGCGGTGCGGGCGGTGGTGACGGCTTTGTTCTCGGCAGAGGTGGAGTTGCGCAAGCGTGTCGCGGATGTAGCGCGGCGCATGACCGAGATTTCCGCTGAGCCACTCTGGCCGTTGCGGACGAGCTCATGGGTTTGTTGGGCGAGATTGCTCCAGAAGAGTCGCGAACGCGTTGGCACCTATTACGAAACCATCCGGCGACCTCGGAACCAGTCCCCACCACTCCGAAATCCAGGCAGCCTCTGCCTTTGGTAACATTCTTCTAACCTACTTCTGTGGGAAAGTGTTGACCGCAAAGCACTTCACGAAATTGCCCCAAAAAAGCCCTTTTGTTACCCTCGCGACATAACTGTAAGTTACAAGTGTGGCGTAATTTACCGCCATTAAGGAAACTTCGCGTACCAGGCCTCCACCCACCGTGTCCGCCCGGAATTCAAGAATCCAATCCACAGACTTTTCCACAATCACGTGTGATTGCAAGCAAAAAGGGGAGAATCAAAATTCTCCCCTCTCACTCCAATCATCCGGAATTAAGCTACCGCGGCGATGTCGCCGGTCGGGGCGTCGTTCGCGGTGCTCCTGGCCCAGGTCGCCCAGCCGATGGCGCCGAGGGCGGCGGTGCCGCAACCCCCGAGCTCTTGTTATAAGCATCCACAACCGCCTGCGTCACCTCGGTCGACTGCAGCGCCCACATCACGCTGCTCGCCTGGTTGCTCACATCCAGCAGCAGCGTAAACCCGCTCTGCTGGCAATACTGCTTCGCCGTTCCCGAAACCTTCTGCGCCACCTTGCCCAGCGCCTCCTGCAGATCGGTGTTATACGCCGTCTGCGCATCCTCGGCGTCCCGGTTCAGCTGCTTCTCCTTGGTATCGATGTTCTTCAGCCGCGTCTGGCGCTCCTCGTCCGACAACGTCGCCGGTGCGCTCTGCAGCTGCTTCTTCAACGAGTCGACCTCCGTCGCCAGCGTGTCGATCTGCGACTTCTTCGGTTCATACTTCTTCTGCACATCCTGCACCGATCGCTGACCCTCGTTCGTCGCGATCACGGCCTGTTCAAACGCGATCAGGGCCACCTTGGCCGGTACCGCCTGCGGTGCCGCTGCGACCGTGGTCGCCGCCGTTGCCGCTGGTTGAGCTGCTGCGGTGGCCGGAGCCTGTGCCACGGCCGAGGCAGCCGTCATCCCAGCGCCAAGCGCCGTTGCTACAAAAAGATTGCGATTCATGCTGATTGTTTTGCTCCTTGGAAAAAAACGGTGGGAAAAGCCATCACTCGCGTCCTGTTGTCCGGCCTGAGCCCTGCCCGCGAACTCTTCAAAACCCGCTCTGGGCTCGACATCGGCAGCGCGTGAAGACTGCCGTCCATCTCACCCAACTTCGGCTGTGTCGCGCTCGGCAACCCGAAGTTCCGGACAATTCATCAGAACAGGAAGAATTATAGGGCTCCCATCCGCAGGGGTCAAACACCCGCCAGCCGCGCCTCTCCAGCCGCGACTATCCTGAAATCAGGAGCTTCCGCCCCGAGCGCCTCCATATTCTTGGAGTCGGCGTCCGCAAGCCCTTACAATTCCGCCTGTTTGCCGCATTCTGCCTTGGCAAGGCGATTGCCTATACTATCCCGGACGCGACTCGCAACACCGTTGCGACCCCGCTCTCCTGGCAAGCAGCCCTCCCAAAGAGGTAGTGGCCGCCACGGACAGGGCGCTCTCTCCCGGGGAGAGGGTTCAGGAGGCCAGTGACTGGCCATCAGCACGCGGGACCGGCCTCGGAGAGGCGGTCCCGCCATCCAAAACGGCAGGCAGGCAGGCAGCCTCGACCGCCTATCAGCCGCTTTCCCCCAGACCTCACTGCCGTTCTCCCTTGCGGAAGGTGGACGGTTGCTGTACTATTCGGACTGTTCGGTGAAGCGGCTGTGGGTGCCATTCACCGTACGAGCCCTTTGGGCATTTCGCAATCGCTTCGAGCCTCCGCTCCGGCGTCTTGAAATAGCCCGCTTAGCTCTCTGGGTCTACCCAATGGGGTGAGGTTCGCCGCCTATATGCGGACCAGGCTGCGAATCAGGTTGCCGGCACGTCGTCGGCCCATGGCAGTCGATATCTCTCAAAGGACGCTTGTTCGAGTACACCTTGACGCCGTTTCCTCTCGCTCCGAAAAATCCCAGGTTCGCCCAGGCTCCGAGCCGATCGGACCACGCGTCTGGAATCGCCTCGCCGCTTCCCCGTCCATTCGCTACTTCACCAGTTCGCTAACTCACCCGTACGTTTGTCAGCCCGTACCTGTTCTCCCCCAAGCCCGGCCTCTTCATCGCCGGACAAGCAAAAGCAGTACACCCGTGTAATAGGAAGTGGAAGCATGAGCGCAGAACAGAATGTGCCCGAGGTGCAGTCGCACCAGGGCCCGCCCCCGACTCCAGACAGCTCCCCAGACAGATCGCCGGACCGCTCCCCAGATAGGTCTCCAGACCGGTCCAGCACTTCCCGTTCCGATCGTCAGGAAGACGAGCCCCGCCGCGAAAGCAGCTCCTTCAGCGAAGGGGAGGATAGCTCCTCCGGAGGCTCCGTCCCCCACGGCATGGGGCAGTCCAAAAGCAGTCGACGCCGACGCCGCAAGCGCAAAGGCAAGGGCAGCGATGCCGGCGCCGAGTCGCCGCAGTCCGAGCAGGCTCCTGTCTCCGGTTCCATCTCTACCCTCCAGGCCTCAGCCCCCCCGCAGGGAAACCCCGGCCGGGATCAGAACTTCTTCCAGGCAGCAGCGGCAGGCGGCGGGCACCAGGCCAACAGCGGTCCGGGCGTCAAGCGGTGGAAAAAGAAGTTCCGCGACCGCGACCGCGATCGGCCGCGCCGCGACGATAACCCCGGCAACCAGGCCGCCGCGGGCAGCAACAGCGGCAGCAGCAACGGCAGTTTTTCCTCCAGCAGAAACGGCGGCGGCGGCAGCAGCCCCGCCCCGCACGCCGGTTCGCAGGACTCGCATCAGTTCGGCAATCGCGTCGACGGCTGGAAGTCCCGCAAAAACAGTGGCGGCAGCAGCGGGGGCGGCAAGCAGCGCGACCGCGGTCCCCGCAGCTTCGTCGGTCCCATGGATCACAGCTACCGCGTCGTCAACGGCAACTTCGCCGACACACCGCCGTCCACCATCGAGCAGCACGGCAACGGGGGCGGCGGCGGCCGGCCCCGCAGCTACCACACCTCCAACGACTCGCAGCCCATCGACTACTCGCAGGGCCGCATCATCCCCGTCGCGGACGACGCACCCACCCGGATCCTCTTCTTTATCGATGACCTCTTCTTCATCGCCAAGATCCAGGAGACCGCCCGCAAGCTCGGCGTCAAGATCGCCTTCATCAAAAACGAAAAGGAAGAACTCGCCAAGCTCACCGGCGGGGAAGAGGCCGATCGCCCCGCTCTCATCGTCTTCGATCTCAACAACGCCAACGCCAAGCCCTTGACCCTGATTCCCAAGCTCAAGACCAAGCTCAAGCGGTCCACCTCCATTATCGGCTTCCTCTCGCACCTCCAGGGAGATCTCAAAGCCAAAGCCGTCGAAGCCGGCTGCGACACCGTCATGCCCCGAGCCGCCTTCTCTCAGAACCTGCCCAACCTCCTCCGCCGCTACGGCATCATCGAGGAAAAGGAAGAAGCCAACTTCAACCAGTAACCAAAGTGGCGCAGCCACCCGCTCCGCTCCGGTAAACAGATTCATCATAAAGAGAAAAGCCCGGCCGATTCGTCCGGGCTTTCTCCTTTGGAATCAATACTTTGCCTGTAAACCCAACGAATGGAATACTTTGGCGGGACAAGCTTTTCGAAGTCCAACATTCGAGATGCTTTAGCGATCGGTACGGGGGGTACCCTACCTCCCCCTGCTCAGGTGGACTCTGGCGCGGGTAGAATCGAGGCATGGCGGCCAACTGTCTGTTCTGCAAGATCGTTGCGGGAGCGATTCCGGCAAAGCGAGTCTTTGAAGACCAGGTGAGTCTGGCGTTTGCGGACATCAACCCGCAAGCGCCGGTCCACCTGCTGGTCATCCCCAAGGAGCACCTTGCGTCGCATGTGCATGCCATGACGGAGCACACCGGGCTGGTGGGCCATCTGCTTGCCGTAGCAGGAGACCTGGCACGGCAAGAGGGCCTGGCAAATGGCTACCGGTTGGTCGTAAACACGGGGGTGGACGGCGGGCAGACAGTCGAGCATCTGCACCTTCACCTGCTCGGCGGGCGGGCCATGGGCTGGCCTCCGGGATAGCTCCAGGTAGGAACGAGGCTCGCGGGAACGAGGAAAGCAGGAGCAAGCAAGCGACGTCAGGAGGGCTACCTCTTGAAGTACCGAGGCTCATTCCCCGCCGCCCACGGATCGTAAGCCTCCGCGAACGCCGCGCGCCGTGACAACGACGGATGGCTGTAGCTCCAGAACTCCAGCAGCGCGTTCGGCAGCGGTTCGTCCAGGCTCGTCTCCCCCAGCACCTGGAACGCCTGCCGCCCAACCGCCCGCGGGTCCGAGACGATCCCGTGCACCACCTCCTGCCCGAACACATCCGCCTCATGCTCCTCTATCCGGCTCAGGGTCGACTCCACCGGCTCCGACACCACACCGTACACACTCATCGCCAGCATCAGCACCGCCAGCGCTCCCCACTCGCCCTGCCCCGCGATCCCCCACCGCCCCCCATACCGCCCAATCGCCCACCCCACAAAGAAATATCCGAGGCCGAACGTCACAAACAGCCCGGCAATCGCCAGCACGATCCCGCGCGCAATATGCCGCAACACGTAGTGCCCCATCTCGTGCCCGAAGATGAACAGGATCTCGTCCGGCGTCGCCTTCGCGATCGTCGTGTCCCACACCACCACCCGCTTAGACCCACCAAACCCCGTAACATATGCATTCATCCCCGTCACCTTCTCGCTCGCCTTCATCAGAAACATCCGATCCGGCGTGATGCCCATATGACCTTTGTCGACGACCCTCTGCAACTGCGCCACCAGCGCCGGATCCGCCTTCGCCAGCGGCTCGAAGTGGTTGAACATCGGCTCGATCACCAGCGGCACCAGAAACATCCCGAGCAGCACCATCGGAATGGTCGCCCCCCAGAACCAAAGCCACCATCGCGTCGGCGATCTCCGGATCACCCAGAACAGCAGCATCACGATCGGCCAACCGATCAGCCAGCCCAGCAGAAAGCCCTTCGTCTGGTCCCAGCTCCAACTCCCCCATCCCTGCACCGAAAGCCCATATACCCGCGCAACCTGGTGCCCAACAACACCCAGCGGCAGATCCAGCAGCGCACCCGCGAGCAGGAGCATCCCCACGAACACCAGCCCTTGAACCCAGCGGTTCCGGCTCACCCCCACCGCCACCCCCTGCATCCAGGCAATTCCCCCCAGTCGCAACAGCAGCAAAAGCTGCACGATGCCCCAGGCCTCCCCACCGAAGTGCAGCCAGTGATTGATCCTTGCCTTCCTCTGAGCTTTCCTGAACTCATCCGGAGGCAGCGTATACCCCGTCGCGAGATGACCTTCGGCAACCCGTAGCGCTCGGATCTCTGTCTTTGTACTCCCGAACTCCGGAGTCGGATCCAGCGCCCGCGCACTCACCGTCAGCGCGGCCACCAACGCCGCCAGCAATAACACCCTACGCCCCAACTGTGTTGCACACATCGTGAACGCCCTCTCCCCACTACTCCAATCTTCCCCTACGCCTCCCCGTTCAGCAACGCCGACAGTCTTCCCACTCTACGATCCGTCTAATCTTTTGGCGTACACCACATCCGATACACTCGCCTCATCGACATCCTGTACTCCATCACACAAAGCGGGTCTTACTTGGCAAGACGTCTTCCCCTCCTCCCTATCGTGCTCCTCTCCTTCCCGTCCGTTTTCCATCCGATATCCGCGCACGCCGTAGGGAGGTCACCTTCGGAGCCTGGTCGCTCCGCCGACTCTACCCTGGTCGACACGATGCAGGCTGAGCTCACTCGCGCCATGAACGCCCTTGGATCGACACCCCAGCCCTCACGCGCTGCAGGGAGTAACCCTGCCGCCGAGGCCTCTCCACAGACGCCGAAGCCGTACTTTGTCAGCTACGCCGTTTCCGACTCGGATTCGGTAAGCATGGCCGCCAGCTTCGGGGCGATCACCTCCTCGAACCAGAGCCGTCGTCGCATGGCCGACGTCCAGGTTCGCATCGGCTCCCCAGCCGAAGACAACACACACGGTGATCACCGCAACTCAGCTCTCTCCACCGTTCCCCTGCCACTCACCGACGATCGCGCCGCCCTCGCCCATTCCCTGTGGTTTGCGACCAACCGCAGCTATGCCCGCGCTCTCGATAGCTATCTCAAGGTAAAGACCGACCAGCAGGTTCGAGCCAAGGAAGAGGATTCCTCAGCCGACTTCTCCGTGGAGCAGCCCGCGCAAAAGCTCCTCCCTTCCAGTCCTGCACTGGATCTCAACGACAACGCAAAGGCCGCCTGGGCCAATCGTCTCCGTAATCTCTCTGCCCTCTTCAAGCAGTTTCCGGATATCTTCTACAACTCCGCCATGATGGAGGCTTCGACCGAGACGGATTACTTCGTCTCCTCCGAGGGCGCTCGCGTCGCCACACCCAGCCACGTCGCCCGTTTGGTGATCGTGGCTCGTACCCGCGCAGCCGACGGTATGGATCTCTTTCGCGCCGAAACCTTCGAGGCAGACTCCCTCGCGCACCTCCCCGATCAGAAGCTCCTGACCGAGAAGACCGTTGCCATGGCCAAGAACCTCGAAGCCCTGCGGCTTGCTCCCATTACCGAGCCGTTCGATGGTCCCGCCATCCTGTCGGGCCGCGCCTCCGCGGTCTTCTTTCATGAGGTCCTCGGCCACCGCCTCGAAGGCCAGCGGCAACGTGGCGATGAAGAAGGCCAAACCTTTACGAAGCTGCTCAATAAGCCGATCCTCCCCACATTCCTTTCCGTCTCGGACGACCCAACGCTCTCCACCTTTGAAGGACATCCGCTCAGCGGACACTACAGCTACGACGACGAGGGCCAGCCGGCACGTCGCGTCGATCTGATCAAGGATGGTGTGCTCGATACCTTTCTCATGTCGCGCCTTCCGATCGCCAGCTTCTCCAGCTCCAATGGGCACGGCCGGGCCGAAGTCGGCCATATGCCCACCGGCCGCCAGGGCAACCTCATCGTCACCTCCTCGAAATCAGTGCCCGACAAGCAACTGCGGCAGTTACTGATCGGGGAAGCGAAAAAGCAGAACAAGCCCTACGGTCTCTTCTTCGAGGACATCTCCTCGGGCTTCGCCGTCACCACGCGTCGCAGTCCACAGGCTTTCTCCGTCATTCCCCTGGTCGTTTACCGAATCTTCGTGGATGGCCGCCCTGACGAGCTCGTCCGTGGCGTCTCGATCGTCGGAACGCCGCAGGCGGCACTGACCCGCATCGTCGCCACCGGCGATCATCAAGACATCTTCAATGGCATCTGCGGAGCCGAGTCCGGCTCCATCCCCGTCTCAGCCGTGGCGCCCGCGATGCTCGTCAGCGAGATCGAGACGCAGCGCCAGGCACAGGGCACGGCTCGACCACCCATCCTGCCCACACCCAGCGCCGCGGGCTCCCCCACCCCCGCGGGGGAGGCACAGTGACACCTATCTCGCACCCAGGAGCAGATCGCAGCACGGCCACCGAACACACTCTCCGCGGAGAGCCCCGGCGAGAATCTGAGCTAACGTCACCGCCCGACGCCTGGCTTCGCTCCAGCGCTCTCACACTCGTCATCCTGTTTGTGACGTGCTGCGCGACAATCTCGCTCGCCGCGCAGCAACCCAGCGATCACGATCCCATCCTTGACGCCATGCAGACCGAACTCGATCGGGAACAGTCCGGTCTCGTCCTCCCCGGCATGCAACGTCCCTACTTCATCGAGTACCGTCTTGACGACCTGGCCAGCTACGAGACCGTCGCCAACTATGGCGCTCTCACCAGCGAGCAGGACGGACATCAGCGCGTTGTCCGGGTCAACGTCCGCATCGGCTCCTACACCTCCGACAACTCCTCGGCGCGGGGAGACGGCATCATCCAGATCGCACCGACAGACAACAATCCCGAGGCAATCCGGTATGCTCTCTGGCTCGCGACCGATGAAGCCTACAAAATCGCACTTCGCGCCTTTGCCGTGAAACAGGCTAACCTGAAGCGCTTCGAATCGCAGACACGCGAAAATGACTTTGCCCCGGCGACGAAGGTAACGCACGTTGAACCCCTGCGCTCCATCGACCTGGACCGCGCCGAATGGAAGCGCCGGCTCATCGAAGCCAGCGGACTTTACGCCGCGGATCCCGCCGTCAAAGCCTTCGCGGACAAGGTCCAATACTCTGTTGCCAACCTGCGCGCAGTCGCCGTCAATCGCTATCTGGTCAACACGGAGGGAACGCAGGTGCGCCTGGGGTACACCGGCTACCAGGCCAACATCTCGGTCGGCGGACAGGCGGAAGACGGCATGCGCCTCGGCCGGGACAACGGTACCGTAGCTGCAACCGCGCACGAATTGGAGTCGGCTGCCGCCTTTCGCCAGCGAACGATCGACGATCTGCGATCCTTCAACGACCTCCGAAACGCACCGGTCGTTGCCGCGGACGACTACCATGGACCCGTTCTCTTCAGCGCGGACGCGTCCACCGACGTCCTCACCCGCCTCTTCGTTCCGAACGTCGAGGCAGACAGGCCCGAACCCGGCACCACGGCGCGCACCCAGGGCGCCTACACCTCCTCCCTCCATGCCCGCGTCCTGCCCGAGTTCCTGAACGTCACGGACGATCCGCTCGAATCGACCTTCGAAGGCAAACACCTGCTCGGCGCCTATGCGATCGACGATCAAGGCGTGGCTGCTCAGCCCACGCCCCTGGTCGCCGACGGCAAACTCCAGGCCTATCTCATCGGCCGCGAGCCTGTTCGCGACTTCTCCACCTCCAACGGACACGGCCGCGCCGCGCCCGCACAGGCCGCTCGCTCCCATGCCGGTGTCACCCTCATCAAGCCTGTGCCGGGACCGAACGGTCACCTGCTCTCCGATCAGGAGATGACCGACCGGCTGCTTGCCCTCGCGAAAGAGCAGAAGCGCGACGTCTACGCCGTCGAGACCCTCGGTGGCGAACTCGTTCCCCGCCTGCTCTACCGTGTCCATCCCGACGGCTCCCGTGAACTCGTTCGGGGCGCGGCCTTTGACGAGGTGGACAATCGCAGCCTCCGTTCCTCGATCGTCGCCGCAGGTGGAACCCCCTGGGTCGCGAACTCCATCAGTCCCATCCCCCAGACCACCATCGGCCCGGCTCTGCTCTTCGACGACGTGGTCGTCAAGCGGGCCACGGAGGAGCAGCAGAAGCTCCCCTACTACGCCGCCCCGCCGGCCAAGCCCTAGCCAGTCGGCCTTCGCCGGATCTAGAGCGGTTCTCCACAAGCTATAGAGCGGCAAAGGGAAGCCTGAACCATGCGGTTGCGTCCTTGGGTGTGATGGATGGGAGCAGTTGGGCGACGGCGTGATGGAGCGTATCTTCCGAGCGTGCG
>JAABUQ010000752.1_pt1 | contig 75104 bp, 88 predicted proteins | sample 5560001 | NCBI WGS metagenome assembly JAABUQ01 (sample SAMN10711888, study PRJNA513371) | rock metagenome | isolation source: Antarctica rocks | place: Antarctica: Victoria Land, Finger Mt nord | collected 2015-12-18 | reverse complement strand
GGGATACTTTGACGGGGAGTATAGGGACTATGCTTGCGTGGCGGGGGTTGTATCATGAGGGAGTGTGGGAGGTGGAGGGGGATATGGGGAGGGGGGAGACCCTGATGATGGCGGCGTGGGGGGGAAGTATGATTACGAGGGAGTGTTCTCGGTTGGCGTTTTTGGAGAAGGGAAGGGCACTGCAGGCGAGTGATTTGACGGAGAAGGTGCCGATTGCGTTTTTGGATTTGATTGGGGAGAAGGAGGTGAGTAAGTTATGAGGGGAGGGAATATTGTGGTCTTGTTGCGGATGATACTTCGTGTAGTGCAATATATACAATATCTGCAGTTCAAATAACAGACAATGGGACTGAGAGTGTTCTGAAACGACTGTATGAAAAGGCTCAATCACTGATGCTATCCTGGGTATGCTACACAACGCTACCACTGCTCCAGACATTCGCTCTCCGCCTCCACACGGTTATCCTCCGCCAGATCACCAAACCACTTTCCTCACATGCCAACGACATGTCTACCCATCATCCCCTCTCAGACGTACACTCAATATTAAGACCCTGGATGGGTATGCAACTAAAACGACAGATTTTTCGCAAGCGAAAATATCCCACGCCGAATAAAAGATCTTGACACATTAAACATCACTGACTGGCGCCTCCTAAGCGAACACGACAACCCCGGCCACAATTGCCAACACCAAGTACACATTCCCCACCATCACGCTCGCAGCCGACTTAGGCGTTGAGCTCCCCGAAGGCGCAGTACCGGTGCTCGAAGACGACCCACCGCTGCCCGAGTTCGTGCTGGAAGGCGACGAAGCAGACGAGCTGCCGGTCGATGATGTCAGGGTGGCAATGCTCATAGTCGCGTTGCGGGCGATGGAGCTGCCGGTGCCAGCGCTTGCAGCTGCGGTGGTGGTGGTATTGGTGGCAGCGACGGTGGTGGTGTTTGAAGAAGTGGAGTTGGAGGAGCTGCCACCTACGATAGGGGTTGAGCCGGAGGAAGCGGTGGCGGAGGTTGAGGCGGTGGCGGAGGCGGCTGAGGAGGAGCCAGAGGAGGAGGAGCCGGAGGAAGAAGAGCCGCCGGTGAGAGAAAAGAGGCCGGTGTAGTTTATGTCTGTTTCGTCTTGGGTAATTTGGAGGGCGTAGTTCCTAATGATTGTTAGATTGTGTTCGGGCATAGGAAACTGAGGTGGCGCTCACTTGGCATTGGGGAGGGAGGAAGAGGGTGTCCATTCGTAGGAGCCATTTGATCCGCTGCCAGTGATCAAGGAGACGGTCTGGAGGTTACCTGGATCTCCTTGCTTCAGGAAGATAGTGACCGGCTGCTGGGAATTAGACGTTGTCATTGCATTGTTTTGTTGGGATTTTGGGCCCGGGGAGAGGAGGATGCTTACCGTGTTGTCACCTCCTGACCATGTCAGCTTGACAGGCTGGCCGGCTTGGACTGAAGCTGGTAAGCTAGTGAATGCGATGCTGTTTTGTGCGGTTTGTGCGACGGCTGATGCGACGAGGGAGGCGCAGAGTAGGAAGGATTTTGTGAAAAACATGTTGACGGTGATGGATTGATGATCATGTATTATTACAATTGAATTAAGTCTGAAAAGAGTGACAGACGGGATTGAAGCAGCAAGAGTGAGCGTGCGAGCTTGTTCTCGTTGTGAGGGAAGAGAACAGAAGAAAAGATGGGAAAGAGAGTAGGGGGCGAAAAGCGAGAAATCTCGTGAAATTGCGGCGAGGCTAACCAGCTCGACTAAGCTACCTTAGTGGCCAATGGCGCGTCTTGGGAGTATTAGCGCTGGTTCAGTCCACTCCTAGCCTAGTGCATCATGTGATTCCCATGCTCTACTCCCGAGGACCAGTAAGAGTTGACTTCAACCACTTTAATTTGTTTGGTTGCTCTCCTTCAACAGTGGTTCGTTGCCACGCAGATATCAACATGCTTCACTATATTGGAATGCGTACTAAGGTCTCCGAGTACAGAGTCCTCGGTGAGGTAGCGCATTTGGTACCTGAAAAGACCTCTAACTTAGCTGAAACCCCGAGCTGCCGAGCCATCTGTACGGAGTAAATATCGAGCCGTTCTGAAACCCGAGACATGTTGATCTCTCACCCAGCAATGAGGCAAAGCCATAGAAAGTAGACCTTCGATGGGTTCAACTGCCATTCTGAAGGGCAAGTCGACCTTGCAACGACAATATTGTATCTCTCCACCAAACATATATACATCACCCTCCAACTTCCAATAAACATCAATCCAGACAAAACTTCCCTATTCCTTCTTTTCGACTTTGTCCCTCACCACTCCCACGGCCTCCGTCACCTTTGCGAAACCTGTGCTCTGTTGAGTCCCACTCTCGCTTGCCATTACGCGATCTCTTTCGTTTCTAGCTTGCACCCTCGCCATTCGCTGCTCCTCTCCTTGCCTGTTCTCTTTCTCGTAATGTGCTCTCAGATGGTCAAGATTGGCTGAGTGGCCTGCCGGAATGTTGAAAGGGGAGCCGGTATTAAACACCCTGTGTTGAGGATATGGGGTCAGCAGATCTTGAACAATCAAAACCCTGCAAAACGACGCTACTCGGAGCACCAAGCTCCCACGCAGCACCCCAAGCTTCAGAAGCTGTCGACAAACTCACTCAGGAAACATCAAATCCACATGTTGGCTTTTCGGGCTCCCAAAGAACAAATTTCGATCGTGCGCCGCTTCCTCCACCAGCCTCGTGTGCAACGCATTCCGCTGTGTAAGGGAGTCTTGGAACTCGCTGTATTGCCGAATGAGGCGTGTGAAGAACGGTTGCTTGTCGAGTTTGCCGGCATTGGCGGGGTCTAAGGACGAGGAGCGGGAGTATTTGTAGATGGCGAAGGAGAGGGCGAGGGCCGCGATTGTGGCGTAGAAACCGCGCTGAGGATTTGTAAACCGCCAGTGTTGAAGCACCCAGACTGCTGGATGTTGAAAATACAAATGGTGGGTTCTCAACGTACACCTAAAGATTCATTGACGGGTTCAGGGTGATTGGCATGGTGGGGAGGTCCGTGTTCGCCTGCTGATGCTGCGTGAGCTGAGGGTGTGCCACTACTATCGCCTCCCTAAAAAGCGGTCAGTCCCAATCAGTCTAGCAGTGACTGATTCCTTGGGGAAAGGGTCGGCATACGCCAATAGGTTCTGTCACGGGCTTATCGCCGGCATTGCCCCGGTGTGCGGTCGTTGGATCTGAGGGCTTGTTGTCGGTGTACCCTCGAGACATGTGTACGTATGGCCGTAGAGCCAGTTTGGCTATGTGTCTCCGAGTTTGCAGCATTGTGAGGGGGTGGTGAAGCTGTCAATTCGTCGCAGGGATCGAGATTGGTGGTGGTAATTGATATCAAAAGTCATTAGTCAGCGAGGGCTCTCCGATGATTGGTCAGAGTACTCTCCATTAACCTCTCTGCAGCAGTGCAAGTTGGGACGTTAAAGATTTTGTACTTTTCTAGGCAGCGGTGTGCTTTTCTCTTCGACATGCGTTGAAGACTTGGTTTGTATACAGCATTCTTCCGCAACCGAAAGTATCCTCTGCCTCTCCTGTGCCTATCATCATGCCCGCCCCAGCCCATCTCCCCAGCTTCCCCCTGCTGCCCTCAGCTCTCCTCCCCATTCTCCTCCTTTCAACGGCTATTCATGCCCTCGTCCCTTCCCCAGAAGCTTCAACATCCCTAAGATGTCACACCGCCCATGCTTCAGAGTGCTACCCTTCAATCTTCCAGCCTACGAAAGACTTCAAAATGATTCACGACGACCAATCCATCCCCCCAGGCCTGCATATACGGATGAACCTAGCCACAGGCCTGAAAGAAGGCCGATTGAACATCCCAGACGAAGGCCCAGGCCCCCACGCCGATATCGTCGTCATCGAAAACTGCCCACATGAAAACGAAGAAGCCGCACAACAGCATATCCAAGGCCCCCCCCAAGAAGGAACCCCCCTTAACCTCAAACTACCCTCCCAACAAGAGCCCCTCCTCAACTTACAACCTCCCTCACACAAACCGCGGCCCAAATCCTCCTCCGAATCCTCCCTCTTCGACACCTCCATCCACAGCCTCCTCTCCCCTATCGGCGACCACTTGACCGCCATCACGGCCCTGACAGACCTCGCCCACGACATAGATTACGGAATCCAGATCGCCACCTCCCCCGAAGTCTCCAACCATCTCATAGGCCTCCTTTCCCCCTCAAGCCCATATAAGCCTGCAGACATCAATCGAGCCACCGCGGTCCGCAGTGCGGCCGCCGTGCTATTAGGAACAGCGATACAAAACAACCCCCCTGCAAAAGCGGCGCTGGTGAGGTATTTTCCCGGCGACGGGAGAGGTCCGACGGTGGTGCAGACCGTGATTTCAGCTCTGTGGGAACGGCTGCAGCCAGGGCAGGAGGCAGAGATCTCAGACGCAGAGATCTCAGATCCAGAAGTCCACCTCGCAGCATCTCTTGTCTTCTTCCTGTCCCAAGTCTGCACTTCCATTGACGAGCTTCGCTCCTTCAATAGAGAAGGGGGGATGATACTCCTCTTCGACCTCTTCGAGGCCGCCGGGAGGATCCCCGGGTATAGCCAAGCGCAACCAGGTTGTCTCTCCGACAGCGATATCGACGGCCAGGGCAAAGCGCGGGCGAAACTGCGAACGCGAATCGCACATTTCGTGTCCGACCGCGCCAGCGTCCTCGTCGAAACAGGGTGGCCGGGTATGTTAGCAGAGTGGTGTCGCGTGTTCGAAACGGCAGTAAAAGCCGCTGAGGGAGTAGAGGGTGGGGCTGGTAACTGTATTGAACTAGCTTTCGTGAAGAGGTATCTGGCCAGCGTGCAGGAAGCGAGGGCCGTGCTTTGGGAGATCTTGCGCGCTCAGGGTTGCAGTGATTGCAATTGTTACGACCTGCCCTGAACTAGCTAGTCATGACGAGGGGAAAGAGAATGAAGGGACCCAGCGGGCTGGAGAAACCGGGAAAGGGGAAACTCATCTGACTACCCTCCCTAACAGGAAATACCACACTATTCTGCGTGTCCACGCTGCGGCTATGATGTGCACTTCGCGCGGGCTCTCACTTGCTCTGAATCAGATGGGGCGGAGGATGGTGTGAGATCGCTAAGTGAGCATAGAGCCCCCGGGGAGAGGGGGGTTAAAGTAAATACTTCTAGCCAGGCCTGCGAGAAGTAATCGCACGAGTTCGCGAGAAACATACGGTCGTGAGAAAAACGGGGGCTGCGCATAGAGTGAGGCTAGATGGAGGAGAGCGATGTGGTTGAGAGAACGAGACGAGAGCGGGCAAAAGGAACGGATGACTTTGAAAGAGGGGAGTAGGACAGGCTGCACTAGGGGGAGGTACTAGACATCGAAGAGAACCATCTACGATTTGCAAGATGAGTAGAAGATCATTAGGCGGTGGCTGCATTTCGCTATACGCGAATACCTATCATCTGAACGCTGCGTGATGGTACTGAACCAAACCAACCTCAGCTTCCACAACGTTGCTCACCTTCCATCATGATATCTTCCGAAAGATAATACCCCCGCCTCCTCATCGCAACGCCGATCCTGCAAATCACCTCCACTCCTCGAGAACGAAAACAAAACCACAGGCAGTACGCACTTGCCAGGACGGAAATACCAGCGTCGACCAGGTCCTGACACTGGAATGCCAGTCCCTCGCCTCCACCAACGTCCCGTGCTCAATTGAATTGCATCTCAATGAATTCTCCCTGCTCGCCCACATTGCTATTCTTCTCGACATCGGTTTTGACAACCTTCTTAGCACCAGCCCCTTTTCCCTTCTCTTTCTCCTTCAGCACAGCCATCGCCTCGGCTGCAGTCTTCTCATTGTCGGAACCCTCGGAGGCAGAGACATAGTCTTCTGTGCCGCGCTTGGCAGGCTTTTTGACCTTCTGGGCGATACCTTTCTTCTGAACTTTAGGCTTCTTGGTGGGGTTGCCGTCTTCGTCCTTGCCCTCAGCAGACGCAGCTCGCTTTTTGCTATTGGCTTTGCTGGGGGTTTCCTCCTCGTCATCTTCATCCTCGTCGGCAGTGGCTTGCATCCCGCCTTTCACTCCTTTGGCTGGGGCCCGCTTTTTCTTTGGTTCGGTGGGCTTTCCGACAGCTTCGGTGGATGCAGCTTCCTCCGGGTGAGCAGCTAGGATTTCCTTTGCAGTCTGACGCCATTTGCGGAATTTATGCTCCAGGGCTGAAGTGGTACGGCCTTCGGAATCCATGGCTGACATCTTCTTGTAGTTGGGAATGATGCCGGGGTTGGCTGCGAAAAGAAGGGGAACGATGTTGTCTGCGTCCGTAGTGGTGCCGCGCTTGGAGGGGGTGTTGCCAGCAGACATGGTCAGTGGTGAAGTTGAAGCTGGACTTGTGTTTCTGATATAGCTGGTTGCCGGTGCTGAAGGAGCACGCGATAGTGTGATTTTCTGGTCGAAAACTAATGATGATGCGGCTTCTAGATTTGGAGATGTTAGCTCTTGGTATCGAGACATGCGAACGGTGCTTTGTGTATTAATGCAGAAAAGAGACCAGAGCGCTCTTGGGATTGATGACGGGATTGATGACCGTGCGAACAGTGTTTTGAATAAGGGTGCAAAGAAGAGGAAAGAGTGTTCTTGAAAGTGTTGAGTTGCAAAGAGTGAGGTCTAGAGCAACACACAAAACATCAATCAGTGGCAACGGCCTTAGAACAACACATCTGGAAAAGAAGGGAAGACAAGAAGGATTCAGAACGAGATACCTGTATCTGAACCTGAACCTTCTAACAGATGCATATTCGACAACAAATCTCCCACTGCTTCCTTGAACTTGCGCCACTGCCCCTTAGGCGCTGATTGGTATACGTTCTCAACGAAAGTGAGTTTCAGAGCTCTCTCATCCCATGCACCTTGATGGAATGTAAACAGATAAGCGGAACCTTGGACTTCGTTGAGAATGAAAGTGAAATGCATGCTCAATAGTAATAAGTTGCGTTCTGGTGCCTTTTTAGATTGTGGTAACGCAGGGCTGAATGTGTGATGGTCACTGTTCATTATGCTGGGAGATTCCAATCACTGAGCTCAAGAGGTACCACGAGGACGTGCTTGGTATGATGGAAAGAAGCAAAATGAAAAACCAAAGGCGTGAACCGTCTTTGTGTGAGTAGCACTGGTTGTTTTGAGGGAAGGAGCGCGTTTGCACCTTGCTGATCACGGGACGCTGTGATGCAAATGTTCGAAGGAAAGGACGACGGTGCTGAGTCGATGATCTAAGAAGAGAGGTGCCTTACTTTCTGGGCTGCTTTGACAGCTTGCTTGGTGAGCTTGAATCTGTATGGCATCGTCAGACGTGTGACTTGCAGGCGGCGATGAGTTTTGACATACCCAATTGTTCCTAATCAAGACGCAGAACGGACGACCAGCTGCTAAATGAAGAAGAGGTTCTTTATGATCTTGGGTTGAAGATGAAATTCCCTGGCTAGGTGAGAAGGTGAACAGAAGGTCGGAGTTGTAATGAGGAAGAGCTTTGGAAGATATGACAAAGGGTTAGAATATGGAGTGAGATGGAGTGAGATACAATTGGATGCAACGAAGTTAGGTTGGCAGGATCTTGCTCAAAGCAGACACGCTTAAGAAACGAGTTCACATCACTCGTTTACAGGTCTCGAGCCAGAGAGATAATCACAACTCTTAGCTTCGATACGCCGTGGCATCTACAACTCCATTCAGTATTGTGAAATTAGGGCCAGCCCCTACGGCGACTATACGTCCTCGCTTCAGTGCCAAACGAAGTCTTCAAGCATGCAACATGGCCACTACTACTCATCTCTGGTGAATCCGCAACCTTGTTCAAAGAGCCTCTATCATAAAGATTAACATGTCAGATTGGGCAGTGCTGACGGCCACTGCAAATATTGATTATAGAAGAACCTTGTAAAACTCCGAAATTGACGGTGGGTGAAATCTTCAAATAGTTCCTTGAAATGTTTTCAAATCGACACATTCCTTCGGCATTCTGAAGATACCCCAGTCCATGCTTATCGCAACAGTGCCGTTTCTAGCCTTGTGCTTAAAGCAGAGATATCCAGCGGCTAGGCGCGCCAGCCTGAGGTTTCTAAACGGGATGGTTACTATCGACCAGTCTTGCAAATCATGGAGATTGCTGTCCACCTGATCAAATCCAATCTACTTGTCGCCAATATTGCTATATTACAAGCATACAAAGATTTCCCATCCTCTCAGCCTCCTTCTTCAGGTCTGCAAATGCTCCACCCTTTTCTGGGGCTTTTTCGAATTTGCCTCGACGTACCACGAATGATGCAGCAAGAGGTCTTGGTAACGGCCTTTAATACCCTCTATGATGCTTCGCAAACGCAGTCACTCCTGGTATTACATATGTCGAAAAGCATCGTCTGCGAGACACAATCACTAGCAATCTTGGTAATGAAGAAAAGTAATCTATGGTCTGGCACAGACCCATCTTAAGCTTACACTCCATGCTCGGTCTCAATCTTCGTGCAAGCTGAACACCCTTCTATTCTTTCCATGCCAATATAGAACAATGAGGCTCTATGTTCTTTCTCTTATCTATTAAGCATTAACCTACACAGCATACTACAATATTTCATCTACGACTCCCCTGAGTTTCGCCCCAAGCAAACCCGCTATCTTTATCTCCACCTCCGCCTCCACTCTCATCCCTTCCACTCTTTCCGCTACTTCCAATCTCAGGGACTCATGCACGTTCGTCAACCGCCCCACCGGCGGGTCCACCATAGTCAAAACAACCCCTGATTGCAAACCCAAAAGCCTCGAGTCCCAAGTCCTTGACCTACAAGGCACCCTCCTCCGGAAAGAGCAACCGCGCCGGTTCACTCACCTCGGCGCCCCCCGGGGAATTTGACCATTCACAAGCACCAAAACCCTCAGCGTGACTGGACGTCAGCCTGGCGCTCTCGACAAAAACCGCTGCGAAAACCAGATAAACGCGATGGGATAGGCCATCGCGGACGAAGCCGGATGCAGGCCCTTGTCGATTGTATACACGAGGAAGAGGGGAAGCGGTGGGTGGATCCTTGAGGATTGGGGGAGGACCAATGGCGGTTGTTAGGGTTGGGGGCGGTTGGTGTGGATGATGGAGATGGAGGAGGGAGGGATTTCTAACGCTTTGGTGAGATGAAAAAGCTATGGTTGGCGCGAGAGGTCAAGTAGGGGATGTGCTCCTCGAGGGTTATGTGGCGGCTAACGAGAGCATTAGGTGTTTAGGTGCATGACTCGGTGTGAGAATTGGGCGTTCTGAGAATGGACAGGAGTTGTTGGATGTTTGAGGATATTTTGAAGACGGCATGGGATGAGGAGAAGGGGACCGTGGAGAGGTTTTTCGAGATTCGTATATATTACCCTGTCCGAGAGTGCTAGTAAGAGCCTATCAACCCATCCGATTCCCTATACTATACGATCAAACAGACTCCTTGGATCATTATCCTCCCGACATAAAATCTCCACCCGCGCCCGCACTCAGACCTTCTCCTCCGCCCCCTCCCCTTTCGTCTTCCACACGAATCCCCCCTGTCCCCCAATAAACTCCTTCGTATACCGCCTATTCTTCGCCGCCTTCTCAAACTTCCTCTCTTCCTTCGCAAGCTGCCCTAAATGTCTCGCGCTGACCCCCGCCACGACCAATCTTATCGTGATGAGGAGTTCGGGGAGCATGCCGCAGATGACGCGCACGGCGATGGGGCCGGTGGTGAGGTTGACGCTGCTGGGGAGGAAGGTGCCGACGGTGAGGTAGACGACGCGGACGAGGAGGAGGGGGAGGGTTTGGAGTGTTGCGAGTAGTAACTGGCAAAGGGGGAGAAAGTCAGTTGGTGTCTTTCAGCAGACGGGTAGAGGGGGGGTTGGACATACCCCATAAGCTCCATCATCGTCCTTCGGCTCGAGATAGGATAGGTAGCCATACACGGCGAAGACCACCCACGTGGCCGCGATGAGCGCAACGCCCAGTTTCACGAGCACAGCGAGTCCTAGATTGATTTTCCCAGCGACAATGAGTGCGGATGCGGCGCCGATGCCGAGGTGGATGTTTATGTAGGGCCCTAAGCCTAGGTACCACAGTTTCTTGGCTGCGATGTAATGGTTCGACTCGTGCATTATCCCAATGATTGCGATCATAAGTGGGGAGAGGCCGACGCCGCTGAGGATCATGGCGGGCATGCTGGTAGGGTTGGCGAGGGAGAGGGCAGGGCCGATGATGCGGACGAGGCAGAAGGCGAGGAGTAGGTACCAGCCGAGGAAGCCGGGGCGGCCATGTTTGATCCAGACGAAGAGGGTGGGTTGGGCGAGGAGGGCGTAGAGGACTATGTAGGCGATGGAGAGTTGTTGAGCTTGGTTGAGCATATTGGGCGAGGTGGGGGACTGTGGAGAGTGTATAGGATGAGAAGGTACTGAGGAGGGAGGGGTTCTTCTTCCTTGCTCAATTGAAGAGCGGACGGGACATGGAGGAGCAGGTCTTTTGAAACAGCGGTGAAGAGGCAGCTTATATGTTTGACAGGTATGCAGTAGCGTTCAAGGGTCGCCTTTGTCTGCACGACATGGGCGCATAACAGAGCAGGGTCTGGGAGGCAATACAGTGCGGTGCAGTGCGGTGAGTAAATACCAAGTGCCAATTGCAACTGTATGAGCTTTTAGACAACGTCCGGTCGTCCTCCAAACAAATTAGATGGTTGCAACGCACTCTCCTTCTGCTTTTTACCGTTAAGCTTCTTCTGCATCTAAAGTCGGGGGGACATTGTTGGTGAGACGCAAGCAGGTTTCGCTCCTCGCTCTCGCTATCGTTCAGGCTTGAGATGCCCTCTAGCTGGGAGGCTGAGATGTCGGGCTATGACTAGAGTATGAGATGAGAGGCAACCACATGTTTCACTACCCACCTTACCGAGGCGCTGCGGCCGCTAGAGCTCCCTTGGGTGTGGTGCGTTACTTACCTCAGCCTAGAGCTGATGTGTACTAAGCGAGGCCTTATGCTTGGAACTCCATTTCCTTCAATTTCTCAAGGATGGGAGCGGGCAAAGAACCGGACAGATAGAGGCTGTGCTTCTTATAGTACCGTACAGCTGTCGTGCATCTTCTCTTCTCGTAGGATCACGATCATAACGCCATTGACTGAACTGTTCCTTCAGTCCCACATTGGCGGCGTCCACAACTAAACACTAGCCAAAGTAGTTGGAACAGCTTTCGAGCACTGATAACTTGACTTACTTGGCAGCTTGCGTGGAGAGGTGAAACCTTCTTAATTTCTGCTGGAGGCCCATTTCTGAGGCGTCGGTTGTTGGGAACTTGGAGTTGGACCGTTGGCGAATGGCGATGAATGCGGCGGCTGACTGCTGAGCCGTAATGAAAGTAGCGTCACATAGAGATTTCCGTAAAGAGGTAGAAAGATTTATAGATGCAAACACTGGAAATGAGAGAAGGAGTGGAGGAGTGTCACAGCCTTATTAGGGTTGTCGAGGCATCAAGGTCGTAAGTAACGATAAAGCACAGGCCAGTCTTTCCCCTCCAGGCAAACAAATACCGGGCGATGGTGGGTGGATTTGAAGGGGAAAGCCGCCAGGGACATGAGCAAGCTCGACTTTTAGCTACACAGGTTGACTGGACACCACGAAAGTGTGCGCAGTGCTAACTTCATGCATGCGGAAACTTGTTCCATTTCTATGTCACCGCGAAGGTGCTCCTGCAACAAACGCCCCACCGAAATGCGTTATGCCCCTGGACGAATGTTGCAAAGAAAATGGCTCTCGTCCAGTACTTTTGCTTCCTTGACCACTCATTCGTCCAACGTCACATAGTTGGCGGGGAACAAGCCAGATTGCCCGCCGTACTCACCTGACCACCAATCATCGTCGGGAAATTCCTGATCACATGATTAAAGCTGCAGAAAATGTTTGGTAGGACACTACATACCACGTTCGTGATCTTAGCATTCTCTGGGAAGCTCAATTCATTCCCTTCCGCCGCCTCGTAATCATACTGCGCTGTAGCAGTCGCACCCTGAGTTGAGCCCGCAGACGGAGCTGCGTGCTCCTGCGGTTCAGAATGAGATGCCGCTGGTTCACTGGCTTGAGCATTACCTTCCACCAGTTCCACGTAGTTGCTTGGGAAGAGCCCTGTCTCTCCACGGGGATTTTCACCCATCCACCAGTCATCATCCACCATCTCGATGTTACTCACGTATTCTCCTTCCTTCAATTCAAGTTCGTTGTCTTCCGCTTTCTCGTAGTCATATTGCACCAATGCACGCTTGCCGCTCTCGTGCGCTCCTGGATGAGCATGCTCAGCCTCGTGTCCCCCGAAGGATGTTACGGCAGCAGCTGCACCAGCGCCACGAGCAAGATCATGCGACGCATCTTCTTCCGTAAGGTCATCTTCGTGGGGAATAGCATGAGCAAGTGAGCGTACAGGCATCACTGGTGGAGGAGAAAATTGCTCTTCCCTGGCGTCCTCAACCTCTTGATCATTGTGGCCTCGTCCAACAGGCATAGCAACCCGGATCGGGGATCCAGACTCGATCGCAGGTGGCGTGGGGGGTGTAGGGCTTCGGGGTGGTTGGGCCGGTGGTGGTGGCATCCTTGAGTCTTCCTCATCCTCCTCTTCTTGAGGTTGGGAGGGTCGAGCTGGTAGACCAGGCATAGGGATTCCGCGGCCAGCATTTGGTTTGCTGGAAGTATCGAGGGGTGGCGGCCTCGGCGGAGACGCAATTGATCCCACCTTCCCTGCTCCCATAGGAGGTGCGCCCTTGAACCTATCACGAATTGCTCCTATGCTGCCGGACGAGGTCGGAACATCCTCTTGACCTTCATCTCCGTCACGTGCCTCCTCTTGGCCTGCACTAGTCGAGGACTGGCCAGTCTTGGTTGTTCCCACTGGCGCCCAACTTTTGCCGGCATATCCACTTTTCCATTGTGCACCTCCCGAGGTCTGACTCACCATTGGTGCGGCTGTTCCACCAATGGCAGGAGCATTGTCACCAGCCCCACTGAGTCCGCGCTCGCGTGCCTTTTTCTCAGCCCATATCTTTGCTGGAGTTTTCCCACCCTCTTCTGCAAACGTTCTGCCAACACCAAGTGGGGGAGCAGCTGCAGCGGGCTTGGATTCTAATCCAAAGCTTCCAGGACTTGGTGCCTTTGTTCCTGCAAAGGAGCTGGCACCAGATCCAAATCGGTTAGCGACTTTTGGTTTTGGAAGCGATGTGATGCGTTCAGAACTCGAGAAAGGTACGGAGCGGTCAGGCAGCGGCTTCTGTACCTCCCTATCACTTCGCGCCGGTCCATCTGAGGGTGGTTGAGCGCGAGCTCGGATCGCTGCGATATCAACTTTTCCCACTGGCTCGTATGATCCTTTCACGACAGTGGGCCTGTCATCGTTGGCATTGCTTTTTTCTGTGGCTTGCCTGCGTAGTTCCGCGATATCCACTTTTCCAATCGGTTGATATACACCTTTGACTATGTCAGGGTTTTCTGATGGCTCGGCTGTATGAGAATTGTCGAAAGCTGGAGCGTCAGGCTTTGATGATATTAATGCTCGCATGTCGACTTTTGTAGGTTGGTAGGAGGACTGGACTTTCTCAAGCTGACTAAGCGTTACTTGTGGAGCGTCAGCACCCCAGCCATCTTCGTCTACATTTGTGTCCTGCGGTGCAGTAGAACGTAATCGCGAGCTTGCTAGAGGATTGAAGCCGCTACCGCCCGCGCTGCTTCGAGTAGGTTGGAAGGCGGGTTTTGAGGCAACCGGTGGAGGAGGGCCACTCGTGCTTTGGGCGGGTCCACCAGAGTATTTCGAACCTGACGCATCCGAGACTTTTTGTATTATAGATTCCGGGGTGAGGTCTCGATCGGAACGAGCGGTCACCTGTACGTGGTAACCCTAGCGCAGAGTTAGCCACAGCGGTCTTCGATTGCACTGATCGTGCTCTCGGCTTACGTGAAGTGTCTTCGAAACCGCAGCCAGATGGCTTGTGAAGTAGCCTTTTGTTCGCTCTGGCACTCCTTCCCCGCACCAGGCAATGAGCACAGACTTTGGCAGTGTGGTATTGGGATCCTTGACTTTAGCATACGCGAACTGAATCCTCCCGTCCGAAAAGTCATCAATGAGGTCGACCAATTCACCCTCTATTCCCACGTCAGCATAACGACAATGTTGTACTTGGCTTGAAAAGCACGGACCACCAGTGCTTTGGACCTTCAACACGCTCTCCTTGCCAGCAGACTCTTGCTGGAAGGCATTGGCTAGTGGGGCTGAAACCGAGAACAATGCCCATTGTCCGTATGTGGGAGACTTTGCAGCAGGCCCCGATGGTGGGGGTGCGTTGACCACAGACTGGTAGCTTTTGGAGATGGAGGGGCCATTGGTAGACAGATTCAAGGTCGCCATCTTGCGTGGCCGGTGCTGCCACTGGCAGATGGAGCTGGACTGCAACTTCTGAAGCAGTTGCAGTAGTCTATTCAGATTACCATACCTTCAGCCTACGCCCGAGTAATCGTAAGTAAACTTTAGTCTTGAGCGGTTTTGTTGTGTGCTTGCAGTTCCCAAAGCAATTGCCTGCCTGCTCTCAGTAAATATGCCTTTCCACTCCGAGGTCAGCGCCTTGGCGCTATTCGCTTACTTCCGCTTACTAGCGGCCTCTGCTGATTGGAGATTGGCCGCCTCGCCGCTTCACTTTCCTATCTCTCACGTCCATCTTTTGCTTCATCTTCCGTCACACAAAACCTACCTACACTCCCACCAATCGTCCCTCGGTGATCGACCATCAGACGCTGCGCGCAATTCGCTGCCCTGTTCCTCCAGCTCATCACTCACTCACTCTACTCCTCCTGTCTCCTGACGTCTTCTCATCACACCGTCTCACAATATATCTCTCCCGCTCGCAACCCTGGTCATAGCTCATGTGCTTTCCTGCGAGTACAAGTACTCTCTGGACACCGAAGCTTGACTCAAGATTCTCTGGGCCTAGGCTCCAACACTCTCCCTTGCTCGCCTATTCTTCTTTCGGCATTTGAGTCTGTACCTCTCTTCTTGTCTCTGTGTCTCCCTGTCCTTCGCGTTTCTGTTGTTGTCACAAAAGGGACTGCTTTCTCGGAGACTGCGAATACTCACACAGCAGCCAGCTTCAGCCCTTGAACGTCTGTCTCTACGCTATGAGAGTACATTTGAATCATGACTGCATCGCCAGCCAGTACAGTGTCCTCAGATCTATATGCCACAGTGGAGCCATCGAACCAGGGCAATTGTGGCACCTTAGTATCCCAAAAGGGTGGACAAAGCCAGCTCATGCCAGATGTCTCAGCCAAAGGAGACGTGCCGGGTCAAGTCAACGCAGTACGGATTCCGCTTCCAGAGAGTGAGAAGCCGGCAAACACCGAATTTGCTGCCACAAATGGTATTGTGTCTGATCTGCCTCACAAAAGGAAAAGAGGATCTGATGGATCTGGCTTTGGCTTGAGCACATCTTCTAGTACTGACGTACCTGCCAAAGACCTGGGCGCACGGAATGTCGCTCAGCACGAGGAAAGCGGCCACAGTGGGACCCAAAGCCCAGACATGAAGCGGTCCAGAACCGTAGAGGACCAAGCTATTGAACCCTCAAAAGACATCGATGGTCCACCAAATGCCCATTCATTGCCTCCTGCCCTGTGGCAGCATGTCTTCTGCTACGTTCCCCCAGTGTATCTTGGGCGCTTACTGCACGTCAGTCGTAAGTTTAATCAATACCTTACCCTTAGCAATGTCAAGGCCGATCCTGCCCAATCACACAATGGAATATTGCGGCCACTGAGCGCAGAGGCAATATGGACCGCCTCGAGGAGGCTTTTCTGTCCAGGACTCCCAAAGCCTCTGAAGGGGAAGACGGAACTGCATATGTGGAGATTACTGCGAGGCCGTAATTGCCAGGTGTGTGGAGTAGTCAGGAAAGCCAGTTCCACATCGGATCCGGGAAATCTATGGGAATCAGGGCCTGGTCCTGATCATGTAAGAGTCGTATGGCCTTTTGCCTTGAGGTGCTGCGGCGACTGCTTGCAAAAAGTGTCAAAGAAGGTCTGTGTCTTGCCTCGCGTGAATCCATTGATTTGTCTGTGCTAATACCTTTCAGGAGATTGATCTCTCACTATCCTGGGAGTGTCCATTTTTCCTTTTACAGGGCCTCCCTTGCGCCTTCGTGTCAGAAGGTAATCATTTCGTTGGGCAGACTGTCATGCGCAATTCCTCAATACCATCTGGCCTGAGAATTTCAAAGCAGTATTACATCCCACATTTGTCGCAGATCAAACAGGAATTTGAAAACGCAAAGGAGTTCGGCCCGGCATCTGCAGAGGAGTGGACCAAGGGCCTCGCTCACGAGGGACAGGAAAGACTCGATGATACAATCCGCTGGGAACAATGGGAGGCCAGAGGAGGGCTCAAGAAAGTGAATTCTCGGCCTGTACCCAGAACAACAGCACAGGGGGCAGCCATCCTTGAGAACCAACCTGTGATCATCAAAAAGGACCCGGACTTGGATCGCCCGAATCTGCAAGCTATGATTAACGCAACTGACTTCGAACGTAACAGCGGCATTACCATTCCGTATACGGATCCATCCAAGCCAGCACAACAGCTTCAGGGTAAGTTTGTCCGTTCTCGGCTTTACAAATTTGTTTCTAATTTGAGCGCTGACTCGCTCCCGTAGGACATTATCAGCCAACTTGGAATGCTCGGGCTCCACACTCTGGGGCCGCCCAATATGGGCTACAGTTTCCTTTTCATCAATCCCGACCCCAGCGCAATCTTCTGGACGTCAATGAGGCGAAAACAGCACGTCGTGCGGAGATAGAACGCCGCTGCGCGACTTTAGACCCACCACTACATCCAAGTCTGTTGAATCATATGGACTCGTTCCAAGCTGCCATACAAATATCGCAGCCCCTCACAGATCCAGCTTGGGAGGTCTTGAAGCCTCGACTATTAGCGCAGGTTCCACAAGCTGAACGGCGAGAAAAAGAGCAGGCTGAAGAAGCAGAAATCATTGAGGAAGGGCACAAACGGCGCCGCCAGCTAGAAGAGCACATGAAGCAGACCAAGGATAGTTCCGACCGCGAGTGGGAGACGACTCAAGCACCTGTTCGAAATCGAATAGGCGCTTTGGCGGACAATATCATTGCCAACAGGTGGTCAGGCGGAAAGAATATTACAAAGGAAATGAGCCCGAAGTTTGCAGCCGACATCTTGCTTCGTGTCCGTGAGCGCTTCTACGCCGATATAGCGAAAGAAGATGAGGATGCTGTGGCAGCTGGCAAACCGATCAAGAGGAGCTCATCAAATGAACCCCCATCGCGAACCCTAATCCTCGAGCATATGAAGTGGGTTTTCGATAATAAAATCCGACCGCTGACGGATCACTTTCAGAGAGAATTATTCCTATGCAATGGCTGCGAGGAGAAAGTCAAGTTTTACGGCTTTGAAGGGGTGGTACAACATTATGCCGCGAAGCACACCACCACCCTGAGCATTGGGAACATTGTCGTTCATTGGCGAGCTGAATGGCCCGAGGAGCCTCCGTTCCACCCTGACCCGAGCGCCGCAAAATCCGCGTACTACAAAGTCCCAAATCCTGCACCTCCCACCTCTGGTCCTGGTCATCACGTACGCAATCCATTTGGAGCGGCCGCTGGCGGAGGCATTAGCCACGGAGCTCCCAAGGGCCACAATTCTCAAACAGAATACAATGATCAAGAGTCCACCAAGCAGTCTTTGGCCGCTCCGAAGTCTCATCATGAAGACCTTCACCAACACCTGGAGAAACAAACTTCACCGCAATTCTCTGCTCCGAGGCAAGAGGCCGCTACTGCATTTACAGGACACCAAACAGGTTACCCGTCTCATGCTGAAATGGTGAATGCGGACCCAATACACCAAACGGTCTCAAGGCTTCCAACCTACGGCCCCAGCATAAGTCAATACCCGTACCCACACATTCAAAGTCACCCGAATCCAGGCCCGCCGTCCTTCATACCCAGCTCGTCCTTTGTCACTCAAGCTCCCCGTCCGCAAGTGAATTCTACGCCTGCCTACGCAAATCCCACCTTCAATAACCCTTTACAGAGTTTCAATCGTGTCAGTTCTACTCCGGCTTCTGATCTCTACAAACGTCAAATGGATCAAATGGCTAAGGATGCTAAGGATGTCTTTACAAGCATTGGAGGAGTGAAAGACCTTCCAGGAAGTGTGCGGATATATGTTACCATCCAGCACACTGTTTCCAGATTCAAAGCGGCTTTTCCGAGCGACCCCAGCTTGGCTATGTTTATCGATGGCCTTGATCAAAATCCCACGATGAGGCCAGTCCGAAGCGTTAACGGCTTAGCATGCCTAACATGCGTTAAAAGCGGTACCAGTGCAGGCCTAAGCAATCAAAGTCATGGTGTGCTTATTGGAGATCGTCGATTGTACACCTTGCCACACCTTGTGAATCATTTCAAAAATTCTCACGTGGAGGAGCCGCAGGGTACTGGGTTTCCACTACATCGACTATCAACGTCAGCGTGTGATTGGAAGCGTGACATGATTGAACTTCCACCAATCTCCGTAATCTCCAACTTGATCCATCTCGCCGGAATAAATGATCAAAAATTAGCCCTCATTGCTGGGGTCTTTCCTGACGCGTTTCCGTCCCCTCTTCCAAGCTTAAGAGGGCAAGGAACCACAGGTCCTCTCCCCATATACCAAGGGGGGTTCAACTCTTCCATCGTACCTCAGCCACAGCTCTACTTCAAGGGACAGCCCAGTGGCCAGACTTCGGACCGTCCTCATAGTAGCTTTCAACCGCTTTCACAGGCTGCAGCTTCTGAACCACCTGGGGAGGATGAGTATGATCCGACCAACCCTACGTTCTATGGCAAGATACTGCAGAAAGAGTCCCAGCAGCCCCACAAAGCAGCCCGAGCATCTGCGCCTCAAAGTGATCTTCAGTCTTTCCTTCAGGGGCCCAGTCAAGTGTTTCTGAACAAGTCGCAACGGGGGGACAATAACCGCTCCGCGCAGAGCAATATGAAATCTCAGGCTGATCTCAATAACAGTGGTAATATTCGGAATTACAGCCCGACCTCCTGCGTGCCCAACCCCCTTCCGCAACCTACCATCGCCTTGCAATCTGGACAAGAAATCTATCAGAATATCAGTAGTTATCCAGCCAATGCTCAACGCCTTGCAAACACGAATGAGACACAGCGGCTCACCAATCCTACTACAAGACATCAGGACATACCTGAGTATGTGCGAATGGTGGACGACTCGAAGGCCTTTTCGCCGAAAGGGGCTCATGAAGAAACATCGTCCCAAGGACTCGATGATGCGGACCGTTTCCTCTCAAGCATAGCTGCAGGTCCTGGAGGTGTCGCATCCCGCAAAGCAAACGCTTCGAGCCGAATGGGTCCCAGTGGGCAGAAGCAAAACTTGCCAGAAACCACGCTACATTCGCGTCGGTCTATGCCTCCAGGGGATGATGGAGCCTTTAGCGTGTGGTCGGAGATTCGTTCGCGTAGCGGTAGGGAGGATGCTGGTCGTGGAACAAATCAGATGCTCACTGGTCGCTCCGAAACAAGGAGCCGCAATGGCGTTATCATGAAACCAGAAACAGGCTATGAGCGCCTGCCCGAAGAATACGACCCTTATCGACCTGGATCTCGTGTCCAGCAGATAATTATCAAGTCAGCTCGGGACAATTCACATGCTCCGGTAGGCTACGAGACCTATGGAGAATCTCAACGATCGAATTTACAAGAACGTAGCTCTCGCGGGGAGAGCAGGCCCCAGCAGATATTGCGAGTATCCAAGCCTCGTGATCGGACGAGATCTCCGGAACCGCCGGCGGCTGAGACTGGCCTATACCGCACAAGAAGTCCAGTGGAAGAGGACAGGCGTGACTCGGTCTATCAAGCCCGCACATCTTCTGTGCGGAAAGACACTCGATCCGAACGCGTCGTAAATTACCAATACGAACCGCAACAACCTCGCTACCAATACGTCGACGCATCGACCTTAGAACCACAATATCAACCTCGAGTCGAGTATGTGCCAGTCCGATACGAGGACGCTGATCCCGCCGAACCGACGCAGTATGTTGTGAGCCAGCCGGTTGAGCGTAAATTGGCACCACAATATGTACATTACGAGAGAAACTATGCGCCCGAGCCAGTCTACGAGCGATATGACCAAGTCTATCAGACCAGCGATAGAGCCTTTCAAGGACAACCGGGCCAAGCTATGCCCCCGTACGTAGCGCAGTACAGGTATTGAATCCTTAATGCTACAGCGCTTTTTACAAGACCCACGTCAAGCCTGACCGCCGCCGCTTTCTACTTAGCCCTCACGTGCCGTATCTTTCAATTTCAAGTCGGCAGCTCTACGTCTCGAGCCATGGTGCTTGATTGGTAGGACCGTCGGCGTGGTCTTTTTCTCCTACCCTTGGTCATCGGTGCACGTTAAAGGCCTATTGCAGATGGTCTTTGCAAAGAAGGCAATTTATTGATGATGGCGAGATGTGAGGTTCATTGTGCACTTCGGTGGAGTGATTGCTTGCTTGTCCATAGGAGGCACTTACCAGAGAGGTCGATTCTTGTACTATTAAGGATTGTAACAACATGAATAGAACAGCTTGCACGCTGATTTTCACTTTCACGGCTTATGTCCGCATGTGGACAGTATTCCTTTTGACAGGCTCTTGCAGACCGCCATCCTCATAACTGTGATCCCCATAGTATCTCGCTCTCGCGAGAAATCCTGACAGCATCTTGCGGCTCGTGGTCATTTCTCTATATGCCATTGAAGATTATCTATGGTATTAAGGGATTGACTTTCAAGACAGCCCACGGTAGGGTCCGTATCTAGCCGCACAAGTCCCTGCGGGTGCGGGCCTCGGGTACCCTTACCTACGTGGTAAATATCAATATCAATCGCTTAGACTTCGCCTGATTACGACCTTATAGATCAGTATGCCCCTCCCGCCTGATTGCTTCGATATCCGCGCTGATAAGGTATATACCCTCTATTCAAGGCCTCGATTTCAATCCCCCGAATTACCGCAATGGCGTCCAGCGAAAGAGGCGTCGAGGACGCAGGCTTGCCTCACTATACATCCGGCCATGCATCGCCCGATGCGGGGCCCATATCAGGATTCGGTACGGGAGGTAGTATACCCTCGAACCCTTTCGAAGAGGGTGAGTCTCCCTATGGGGAACATGCGAAGACGGCCTACTACAATCAAGCCTCCGAGAGGTCTTTGAGCGACGTTGAAGCAAAGATGTTCTACCGAAGACATCAGCTTGAAACATCAGAGCAGGATCCTGAACCAAACAGCCCTCTTTCGAGATCGAGAACCTTTTCCTCGACTGGAGCTACCGATGGAGACCTGAGTCGAACGACGAGCAAGGCATCAAGGAGGAGCGGGTACGGGTATTCCCAAAAAGACGGAAGCAAGAATAGTGCACCAAGTTCAGATGCTGCAAACCAATCGCCGATGCTCGACCGCGATGTTGTTCACTGGACAGATGTTGCTACGTACCACTTGGCTGATCATAAGGACGGACACGAAGCCATGGGTTTTGATGACGACGTAGGAGAATCAGCAGCAGCAACACCAGTCCACGGCTCTGACATATCCCCAGAGCTAGCTGACATTTCGTTGAACATAAAAAACGTCCTGGGCCTACGGCAAAAGTACATGTGTCTCTCAAGGCAAGGGTCTCGTGACAACCCCAAAGACGGTCCGGATTGGAAGATATATCCACCACCTCCGCGGCCTACCTGGGACGAGAATAAGAATCGTCCAATCACTCAGGGTGCTGGGGAGGGGCGTCTCGGGGACAGCAATGGCTTCGCTTTAGACCAGGAAAAGACACCCAAGGAACAGCCACCCAGATCACCTAATGCCAAACGAAGAAAGGCAGGTCAGAACGTTGGGGAGGACTTTGACATGTCAGAGCTACCCCCGTTGCCCAAAGCGGACCCACACCTTACTTTTGAACTCAATGAACATAGCGTACACCAGGTCTTCGATACGTCTATATCTCAACGGGAAACACCCATTGTAAGAGTTCCGGACTTGCGTGAATACTACAAGGACATGGCTACCATCCAGAATGTTTCTTCAGATGGGCCCAGCAAGAGCTTTGCCTACCGGCAGCTCGACATATTAGAGGGCAAATTTCACCTCTATTTTTTGGCGAGCTCGTATCAAGAAACAGCAGACTGCAAGCGAGTGCCCCATAGAGATTTCTACAATGTCAGGAAAGTTGATACTCATGTACACCATTCTGCTTGCATGAACCAGAAGCATCTTCTTCGCTTCATCAAGAGCAAAATGAAGAAGTCTCCGAAAGAGGTGGTCACGTTTAGAGATGGAAAAGAAATGACATTAGAGGAAGTCTTTGACAGCATCAATTTGACCGCGTATGATTTGAGTATTGATACCCTGGACATGCATGTATGATCATCTACACAAGACCCACAAAGTTGGCGATATACTAAGTAGCGAAAAGGCTCACAGCGACTCCTTTCATCGGTTCGACAAGTTTAATCTCAAATATAATCCTATTGGGGAATCGAGGCTCCGAGAAATCTTTCTCAAGACTGACAACTATATCAATGGCCGCTACCTAGCAGAACTCACCAAGGAGGTCATCTCCGACCTGGAAGCCAGTAAATACCAGTTCGTCGAATGGCGAGTCTCAATCTACGGCAGAGCAATCGATGAATGGGACAAACTCGCTGGCTGGGTCATCGATAACAAGCTAGTATCACACAACGTAAGATGGCTGATACAAGTTCCCAGACTGTACAGTCTCTACAAAGCCACTGGTCAAATGGAAAACTACGAGAGCATAATCATCAACCTCTTCCGGCCCCTCTACGAAGCCACCCAAGACCCGTCATCCCACCCCAAACTCCACATCTTTCTCCAACGCGTGATTGGCTTCGACAGTGTCGACGATGAAAGCAAGGTCGAAACCCGACTCTACCGCAAATACCCCCCAGCCAAAGAATGGAACACCAAACAAGATCCCCCCTACACCTACTGGATCTACCACCTCTTCGCCAACATGACCTCCTTGAACGTCTGGCGCCAGCGCCGCGGTTTCAGTACCTTCGTCCTGCGTCCTCATTGCGGTGAAGCTGGCGACCCCGATCACATCGCTGCGGCAGTGCTGTGCTGCCACAGCATTTCCCACGGCCTGATGCTCAGGAAAGTACCTTTGTTGCAGTATATCTTCTACCTCGACCAAATCGGCATCGCAATGTCCCCTCTTAGCAACAACGCGCTCTTCCTAGCCTACGACCGCAACCCTTTCTCCAAGTACTTCAAACGCGGTCTCAACGTCTCCCTCTCCACAGACGATCCATTGCAGATTGCCTTCACCAAAGAGCCCCTAATCGAAGAATACAGCGTAGCAGCGCAAATCTACCGTCTGTCCGCTGTAGATATGTGCGAGCTCGCACAGCACTCGGTCATCCAAAGCGGGTTTGAGCATGAACTCAAGAAGCGCTGGCTAGGCGAGTTCTACGACAGGGAGGGCGTAAAGGGGAACGATGTTGCGAAAAGCAATGTGCCGAACATCAGGGAGAAGTTTCGGTATGATACTTGGATGGAAGAACACGCAATGTAAGGCCCCTCCCCGCCCCTAACCAAAAACACAAACACTCCTTCTAAAACTCCATTATAATCGCCACACACACCCCACTGACCAGAAAATAGGCTCACCCGCTACGCCACCGCCTACTCCTCCCCCTCCCCCCCAACGCCAACCCCAAACGGCACACCCGCGTGGCGAACCCCATCAGCGAACCCAGTCCCGACTTCACATTCAACCACAGCGCTCAAATCCCTCCCAACGCATCCTCCCCAAGGGAGCACAACCCTCCCGCGCTCAAGCTCGCTGATACTCCCTCAGAGCCCCGTGATGAACGGTCCGAGGATCTTCCCCGGGATCGTTCACGAGCGGACTAGGCGCGGGAGCGTACGGCAGGGGAGCGCTTCTGAAACGGACGGGGAGGGAGCGCCTTCTATTGGTGGTGGTGGTGGTGCTGGCACTGTTGGTGTGGGCCGGAGTGGGCTTGGTAAGAAGGGAGGGGAGGGTCGGGCGAGGGAGAGGGACGGGAGGAATGGGGGGATGCTGGAGGAGGCGGGTGAGGATGGTTAGGTTCGGGAAGGGTGGGTTCGGGGGTTGCTTCTTGGGCGCTTGGGGGGTGGGGGCGAAGATACCCGGTTAAGGCGTCGTGGGTGGGCTTGGATGGTCTTGGGGGAAAGGGTTCAGACGGTTAGAATTTCAGGCGTGCATGAGTAGCTCCATGTCGAATAGAGAGATGGTGGCGAGACGCCAGTATGTTTTGGCCCTATGATCTATACCAAGCATGTCGAATGTTTTGTACCGTTCAAAAATCCATTCATCAGACTTTGTACTAGTGAAGATGATGATGAAGCAGGATCATCGGCATCGAGCCTACAAGCATCTAAACCGTCCCCATGCCAAGGATTGCAATCGGATACAGTCGCCCCTGTCCCCTCCAGCATCCAGCCAGTGAAAAAGCAACTCGACGCTCAAGCCCGCTAGCTACTCGTCCTCGATATCATCTTCACTCAAGTAAAGTTTGCCGACCTCCTCCTCTGCAGGCTCTAGTCCTTTGGCTCCACCGTCCTTCCCAGCTCCTGTCACGGATCTGTGCAGGCTGGGTACACCTGTTCCGGGGACCCTCTCCTCAGCAGCCTGATCAGTCGTCCACTCCGCTACAGGCAATACATCAGGAACGTTCTCCTCCTCGGAGGAGGAAGCATCGTCGCCAGGAGCTTCGATGCCGTGGAATTGGGTGATCTTCTCGAGCTCGCGAAGATGGGGGGACTGGTTTTGGCGGGAGATTTGGGTGATGTAGGGAAGTCTTTCAAGGATGAGTTCGGTTTTTGTGCAGGTTAGGGCTGTGCGGCTAGGCTCAGTATTTGCGCTGTCTAGGGTTTGGGAGTTGGGTTGTGTAGAGCCGTATTTGCTGAGGAAGCGCTGGTGGCCGTGCTTCGTAGTTGATTGTCCAGACAGAGTGCTACTACCCCTCAAGCGGTCCATATACATCTCGACCGAGCTACTGATATCTTCCATCTGCCTTGCAAGCCTGATTGAGGTGGGATAGAACATCTTGTGCGCATCACTCTTACCACCCCGCCTACCCGGTATGCCAGTTGGATACGCAGCCCGCTTCACGGGGTCAGGTAGTGAGAACAACAGACCTCGCACCGCGATCTGAAAGGCGATCTCATCTTGGCGGAGGGTGTCGGACGCTGCGCCTTGGAATGTACGACCTGCGTTTGCGCTGAATCTACCGCCGCCGTGGGGGTCGAGGAGGTCGCTATCGGAGAGTGTGTCTATGCATTGGTCGAGGCTGTTGCTGAAGGATGGGCCCTCGCAAGACATCACGTAATTCTCGTGGAGAGCGGCGATGAATGTTCCGGTGTCTGTTCCGGTCTCGTCCATGAGCTGGTCGACAGCTACCTGAGAGACTCTACCCTCGCCAGGAGTAGCGTCACGCTTGTTGTAGACCACCTTTCCCACAGCGTGGAAGAGACTCAGACTAGATTCTCTCTGCGTGACCATCTGCAACGACTCTTGCTCCATCTTCGTGAGTGCCGTTGATGCGTGGTGTCCTTTCTTGGCGTTGGCGGCGACTCGACCGCTCCAGTCATCGCCATCTCCACCTCGAACACACAGAAACTCCAGAGAACCGATGGCGCTTCGCACGTCTCCCACGGTCCCAAGCGTCTTGAGCACAGATAGCCCAGGGATCCGCCTTCTCCCTGACTGCCTAGCTTCTTTCTGCAAAACGAGCTCGAGAGCTTTCGTAAGATATGTGGAAGCAACAGGATTGAAATCAATGGTGCTCACTCCAGGATAGTTGAGAATATCTGAGCCTAGAAGTCTATGAGCGGTAAAATTGTCGCTGGCCGCTGTTGTGGTAGCCAGCCGAGTTTCGGTAATGATCATTATCATAGGTTTTACGTAGGCATCCAACGCACTGTTTCTAGAGTAGAAAGGTCCCATGGATGGTGTATAAGTTGCGATGTACTCAAGTATGCTAGAGCGGAAAGAGCGGAGGGCAATGGATGTGCTGAGGAAGGTATTTGGAAACTCCTCCAGCAATATCACTTTTCTTCGAGCATTCTCGGGCTGAGGACTGGATGGTAGCGCGCACGAGGAAGTTGTATCTCGCGTCACTCTTTCAAGATCTAGTTTATTGAATCTACCGCTTCGTCCAAGGAAGTCTTCAAACTGGGCTGACATGGAAAGGTAGCCTTCAGCAGAGAACTCTGAGCCAACTGGATTTCGCCATTCGACAAGGTCAAAGCCCATGGTCTTAGCGAGCATGGCGATTGTAGCAGTCTTCCCAGCGCCCGAAGGGCCCTTTAGTATCAGGAGGCTCTGGTATATACTCAGCAGTGAAGAGGGGGAGGGGTTTGGAGGCATTTACCTTGCGTTCCTTTCCGGAGAGCACATTTGCCAGCCAGGTCTGTACATCAGAGATCTTCTTCTTATGGACTGCCAACTCTTCAAGACTTTTGGGGGGAAATTGTTCTGCCCAAGGTTTGAGGTCCTGCTCTTTAGCCGTAGCTGTCTGGGCCGAAGAATCTCGCCCATCCCCAATTGTAGCAATCTTGAACTTCTGGCTGCCACTCGGAGGCCGACCTTGAAGTGCTGGAGCAACATAGCTTGAAGAGGGCGGGAGCTGCTGTTTTCGACGGTCGAGCACGCTTTTGGTGGTATCTTGCATCGCATAGCGATGTGTCAGACCTTCAACAGGCGAGTCGTCTTCTATTACATCCTCCTCTTCCTGTTCCTCTTCCTGTCGGGCGACCACATCCTTCTTCAGGACCTTCCTCTTCTGCTCTGAGGCATCCACCAACCGCTGCTCTGGAGGTTCTGATTTGAAGAATGTAGAGATAGACCTTGAGGGGCCTTTGTTTCGAGGGTTCTTCTTCGGCATGTGAGGGTCCGTCTTCTCGGTCAAAGTAGACGGCGTTGGCTCAGCAGCTTTCTTCCGGGATCTTGTAGGCAGGAGCTGCTTCTTGTCGCCATTGATGCTGGCTTCGTTGGAGGCGGACCTTGTTTTCCCTCCCTCAGACGCTGCTGTAGGATTTCCAGAGATAATAGATCCGGCATCGTCATTAGAGCTCAGTACTGCCAGCCGCTTCCGTCTCTTCGCTGGTGGCGACTCCATACCGGTCCAATGGAGGGTAGATCAATAGCGAAATTGCGGTGGATCATGGTGGTCTGAGATTCTGGTTGTCGTTGTTTGACCAAGAATCTTGTGTCTGGGTTCACGCAATTGTAAACACCATGGGTGCTCTAGAAGGTTAGGAATTCTATGGATTCAGAAAGAGCAGCATACCTTGTGCTGAAGGAGTGCTGACCATTGCATAGAAGGTTTCATGTTGGTGTCTACAAGCAGGCTCGCTTGACAGAAATATTAAATATTTCTATTGCTACCTTACTGTCGAGCTAGTTCATGTATGCGTTTGCAATTTTACCTATGATAATGTACAAGCAAAACAACTGGAACACTCTAGCCAGCATACTCCGTGCCTCTGGCTCGCTCTCCGCAAGACAGGCGTGCCGTAACGCAACACTTCATGTTCCTCCGCTCAGATAACTTCTCCTCTTGTCTCTCGTCACACGCTCTCTTTTCTCTCTGTAGAATACGATCGCGCTTCAGTGCAAAACCTTATTCCTTTCATATCACTTCACGAACAGCATATCTGGAGCTCAGCTTGCCATGTCCTGCGAACATTCACTACGCTCACCAGAAGGTATTATGTGTGGGTCCGCCACGTGTAGCGAAGCCCAGCTGGGACGGTACTGTCTGAGATCCGGAGCCGGTCTTCAAACATCTATTGTTTCGTCCAATGTGGTCAATCCGGGTCACAACCTCTTGAGTCAATTCGCTCATGTCATTCAAAACCCCGGTGGCCAGCACAGCCTCTGGTTTCCATGTTGCTGTGTCCCCAACTTCTAATCTGTCATTCTCCTGTAGGATCTTGTTCGCACTTGTGGATGCAAGAGAGGCCTCCCACCAAAGCCGATTAGCCGCAGTCATGTCCTGTTCGGATATTATCGATCCGGAGTATTGTGTGACTGATTCTCCCAAACACTTCATCTTTAGGTCTTGCACCTCGGTTAGATGAAGCAAGATGTCGGGGTACATCGCACATGGGTGAGCTGTCTGCCGTCGGAGGAAGACTGATATGATCTTAATGTCTTCATCAGTCGTCTGAGCCGACAAGGTCAGGCCAGCACCATCTTCGGACAATGAAATCTTCAAGGACTCGACCAAAGCTTCGACTTGCAGCACTAAATTCCCTCCAATGAAGTCGCAAGCACTCAGGGCTAGGCGAGCGTCCCATGAGCGCTTTGGGTAATGCCAGTTGATTGCCCCTAGGAGAATGTTTGTGCCGCGAATCTTATATGTCCCCTCATCATTGACTTCGACCACGAATTTCTCGCCGCCTTTGGACTTACAGCAGAACTCATAGGTGACCTTTCGTTCGTGTGCCTTTTCAGTAAACAGCTTGCGGCCTTGCGGTAGCTTGAGATCAAGGACCGAGGCTGCATCTGACGAGTTGGAGGTAAGCCTAGAATCCTATGTCAGTGTGGTTCTAGGCAATGCATTACTTGATTCATACATGCTGGTGAAGCCAGTCTTGATCATGCTAATTCCCGTTTTTGGCGAGAAGATGGACATCCAATCTCGGTCTCCGAATGGCTTGGCTAAGACGTTTGTAGAGTCTGCTCGTTTGTGCACCAAGAGTCTCCCGATGTCAACTCGTAGTCTCAATGGTCCTGAACGCGAGAGTGCCAACGGAAGCACTTTTGTCATAGTCTCTTCATATATTTTGATCGAAGCAGACTTACTTCCGATCGAAGAAACGGGAGCCCGTTGGTTCATGGTGTTGTGGCGGCGAGATGCTGCAGCATTCGTACCTTGGGGCGTGGTGTTCGTGGGATTAGCAGGCTCCGAGAGGCCTAGAAGATCGTCGGAAATGGAGCTATTGCCTGGCGCAATGATATTCGATTCCCACAAAGGAGCAATAGTCTCGTTCGTATGTGAGCTAACTGAGGATGGTGGTCGGATAGCTGACATAACAGGCGGTGCAATCTCCGGTGGTGCAATGACCGATGACTTGCGAGAATTTCCAGTTTCGAACAGGACAGACGTTATGGCGGTCTGAGCTTTCTTAGACGCATCTGGATCCCCTTTCGCTGTTCTGGTTGTCTTTGTCACCTTCTTCTGTGGCGATGTAACAGCAGGAGGCTCAACATCATCTTGGATGTTCTCTGTCAAAGTAGCAGGTGTAGCATCGGGTAGGAACGGGTTGATGGGATCGATTGTGGCATTCTCAATCCATTGCCGAATCGCATTCGGAGGAATCTCCTTCTGTAGGTGCTTGCTTTGAGGTTCGGGTGCCGTTGATTCACCGCTTCCAAAGGATATATAAGAGTAGCCTTTCCATAGACGCCCCTCAGCTAGCTCCCTTGAATTCTCCTTTACTTGCATGACTTCGCCGTGCTTCGTCATTACAAGGATCATCGCAGAATTTAGTGTCTGGAGAGCAGATGAACCACTGAGAAGTGTTGTTCTCGATCTTCGATCATCCACGCATTCCAGTGATTTGAGCTGGAGAAGGAAGCCAATCTCCGCTTCGGAGCACAAGAAATCTTGAACGAGAGGCAATTCATCCATCTGAAGCTTTAGCTCCAGAAAATTATTGTTTGATCAGATGACTTACTGCTGTGGCACACATGACTCGAAGCTTCAATATCGACCTATTGAGATCAATTTCTTCGTCTGCTCTGACGATGTAGCTAGCTGACGCTTCATCGAACTCGATCCGGCATTTAGTAAGATTCTGAACCTTGGCGAGGATTGCTGGATGGGGTCTGTATGAGCCTGACACCCATGTTGCCTCGAAGAGCTCGTGGTCGATGAGCGATTGCACTCTGGGCGCCTCTTTCGTGGGAAACTCTTTGATTGTCTTTGTTGCAGGTTGCACGGCAAATATCGACGAAGTCCCCTCTATTCGGACGATTTTCTCGGCCTGGGCCTGTCAGTGGTGATGCAATGCAGTTTGAAGCTTGAGGACTTACTTCAAACATGTCCAATTCTCGGCCAACTTCAGCTTTAGTGAAATTGTCGACTCTCTCAACAAGAAGCTTCAAAGTTGGTTCATTGCACGTTACGATGAAGGTGTTCCTCATGCCTGTCTCATGGAAGACGGCATCTCGGCCTTCAGAGGTCGAGCTAACAGACGGTGCGTCAGTGACATGATTCTGTGGTGGACCCCGTGTGAAGGGTCCAAAGGAAGTTGAGTGACTGCTGATGAAGGACGTACATGAATGACTTCTCAACCTCGGCTCGCTGTGAAGTGAATTAATCCGTGGTACAGGAGTAGGAAGGATGACCTTGACTTACTGCGATGTCGGTGAACCTATAGGCAGAAGCGAAGATATGCAATGATGCAGCCATCACCGCAAGTCCCTCTGTCGGATTAAAGGTTGTAATGTTGTTAATGCCAATGTGGCATAGATTTGTTGATGATGAGGACAGGAGATGGAAGTTACACTGCAAGAGGTCGTGGTGCTAGTGCTTCCAGTTGGCATATTAGCAATCATCTCAACGCAGCTTTGCCTTGGTGAACAAAGCTTGTATGCATCTACGCATCGGAGAAAGCACACAAGAGGTGGCTAGCGAGTAGCTACCTCACTCTTCTTGGTCAAATTATTCTCTCTCCACGCGAGTAAAGTGTGATTTCGGCATGCTGCTCATGGAGTGTCAGTTGTGAGATCACGCACGGTTGGTGAGAGGCTCATGCATCGAGCAAACGCACCAACGCGCCTGAAATCCAGGCCAGCTGCAACTAACCTCCTGATCAAACTGTCAAACAGATGTCAAGATGATTGCTGTATATTTATAGAGAGCATGTCACTCATATCACTAATCTGCGTTGTCGCCGAAATTTGTCAGTCAGCTTTTGAGACGTTGGTCGTCGAAGACCTCGTGACATGCGAGGCTACTCTTCTACCCCTTACCAGATAGGCTTATAGGAAAGAGCCATGCAGACCATACCGGGAAAGTCTAAGTCTTCCGAGAGCGGTCCTTGATCAGAGAACATGAGGACAGGGCACGGAATGGGCCGTCACCCGAGTATCGTGGGCGGAGGTCGAAGCGAAGCAGTGAAATTGCACACCAATCTTACGAAGGTAGAACATTACCTATTCACATGATGTGACTCACTGTATAAGGTATCCATACTTACCTACTGCCTCACCGTAGTCTCGGGAAAAGGAACAGAGTCAGCATATACGTCCTTCCAAAACAGCGGATTAGGATGAGACAGCATAGGATCATGACAGCAAGTCATCGATGGAGCATCATCATAAAAGTCTTTCTGCAATGCGCGCTTCATCATACTATGCAATGTTGAACAGAAAGGCTGCCCCACGCAGTGCGTTACCGTAAGCCAATACACCCTGTACACGTAACCTGCTCCATCGCTATGCATGAAGGGTATCTCTGCATTCCAAACAAAGACTCACGTTGCACCTCTAACATCCCGTTTAACATTGACCACGTATTTCATCTGCCCCAAGACGCTCTCCATCTGCCGCTGGGCCTCATCGTTGGCGGCATCATTATGCAAAGCACTCTCCCGAATATCCCGCATCCCGGCCTCTTGCTCCTGTTTGTATGCTTGGAAGTCCGATGCTAGCTTCTCCTTGGCTTTCCTTGTCTTCTCTGCCTCTTGCCGGAGTTGCTCCGTGATGACCTCGAGCTGTATCAGCTTCCGCTTGTCCTGATCGATCCCCGTTCGAAGACTGCCGAGGTCCGCATTGAGGGTCTGTGTCTGTTTTAAGTATCGGTCCTCTAGGCTCTTCCACGATCTCGAAAGAACGTCATACTGGCTGGTCGCTCGCTTCGACTGCTCCCGCTCATCGGTAGTCTCCCGCCTAAGCTTTTCAATCGTGTCGTCTCGCTCCCTCCGCGTCTCTCGAGTATCTCTCTCAGCCTTGTCCCTCCTCACCCTTTCAGAATCCAAATCCTCCTTTAGCTCCTGTATTTTCCGGTCCCTTTTACTCAAAAGGCTTGCATCAGAATCATGCATTGATGATAGATTCTGATTCGATACTTGTAATGTTTCCATAGCCGAACGAGCTGATTCGCCCCTCTTGACTTCTTCTTCGAGCTTAACGATTGCGAGCTTCTTTTCTCGTAAAAGGCGATCATTATCGTTCATGAGTCGCTCTATAACTCTACCCGACTTGCCCCCATTCGTAGCTTTCCCGACCGCAGATGACCATGCATTAAGATCGTTGGTGGGTGTATCCAGGCTTAGTGGTGGAGATGCGAGTGGGGAGTCTATGTTCGAATGCGTTGGAGAGCCAGTGCGTTGGCTTGTGAGCCCATTATGTTGCTTCGTGGGTGTTTCGTACTCTGGAAGCGGCTCAGGAGGCGGAGTGACGAGGTTGCCATTAGGGGAGTTGGTGTGTGGTCTTTTCGGGGACGAGAGGTCGGAGGGATAAAAATGGTGTGTCATTGTAGGAGAGAACAGGTCGTCGAGGTGTAGTTTGGGGGCGTCTGCAGGCAACACGGAGTGAGCATGAAGAGAATTGTCATTGTTCCGCGAGAGCAACGAACGAACGACAGTCCGGAAATACATAATACTGAGGGAAGTGTTTAACGTACCAACAGCCAATTTGATTGTCTTCACATGAAGCCTTTCAGCAGGTTGAGGACTGTCTCGTTTCTGGGTGGCCATCATGCGAAGCAACACCGCAGTGCAGGGTGGGAGACTATTCGCCTGGGCTTCGGCTTTGTTTACTTCTGGGTGGATTATTCCAAATGTTGGGAGTGGGATTCAGCGGTGGTCGCAAGTGCATGGCCTTGAGATATATTGATCGTAAATGCCGGCGGGTGTAAGCCGGTGGAGGTCTTACTTGTTGCATCACAAAGTGCTCGTGTCATTGGGGAGGTTGACTGGAGAACAAAGATCGAAATGTCCCCAAGCGCCCCCTCAGCCCCAAACCTCCACCAACCTTCCTGGAAGCACGAGCCAGGGAGCCGTTGGAACTTCTCTCGCTAGACAGAATGGAACGTCTCATCAACTTCCATTCTATACCAAATACGGCCGTTTCTTCCCTCTATTCTATGTCCACAAGCATCATGTGGCAGATAGCTGATATTGCAACATTGGCTGCTTCATTTCTTACGACCTTTAGCCTTGAACTCAGCACCTCGTCTACTGCTTCTCGTTCGAGGCTTGCCCTGCTTCTTGCCCGATCCACCCATTTTGACTGATGCCGTTCCTTGACTCGCTCGATGACCCTCGAACACTATCGACTCTGGTGTCCGCGGAATGCCATTGATCTGCGTGCCTCCTGAGCCGAGTTTGCTTTCTCCGCCTCGTACTTGCGCAGCGCCTGCACGTCCAAGCAACTTTCCAGCTCGGCCGGCAAAAGTCTGAGAGTCGGAAGGGATCCTTGGTTTATACGTCTTTGTGCTGGGTTTTTCTCGTCGAAAGGACTCGGTATGTCCTTCTGACAGTGTCTTTTTTTGGGGGTTCTTGGCCCTTGTGACTCTCATTATGCGAGGCAGCATGGGCGGAAACTTCTTGTCGTTGTACAAAAGTGCCTTTTCCACCGAGTTGGCGTCCTAGATCGATAAGATTAGCACGATCCAGTACATACAACGCCCATTTTATTACTTACCTCAAATTGAACATAGGCAAATCCTTTACCCACGCGCGTCTGTTTATCTCGGACGACCCTGACGCTTTCCACCTTACCGACCTTTCCAAACACCCGCCACAAACCTTCCTCGAGATCTGCAGGCTCTTTGGCTTTTCGTGGGCGCTTCTCGTTCTGCTCATCCTCAGCAGCATTGATGGCACTCTCATCGTCCACAAATCCTAAATTGCCAACGAAAACACATCTGCGGTGGTCTCGTTGTGCTGGGTGCGCAACCCTATCTACTCGTAGATGTCGATCTAGAATTGTAGTGCCGTTCAGCTTCTTGATCGCTTCTCTCGCAGCCACTTGGGTACTGTAAATAGCGTAGGCGTGTGTACTCTTGGTCGTAGTGTCCATGAGCTCCTTCTTCGCATATGCGGCCTTTCTAGGAACTCCGCTGTTCGTGAACGCGGTCGATCTAAAGCGGATCGATTCGATGCCACCCTTGCTGCCTTGCTCTTGGAGAGGAATGCTGAATGCAAGATGTTCCAGCAATGTTTTTCTGGCGGATTTCGATTTGATAGCCAGAGTGGAAACATTTGAAAGGAACACAGTCCGCGAAGCCTTCTCAAGCTCGATGTGCTCCTTTGGCAAAACCTCGCTCTCGTGTTTAGGGATATCCTCGGCAAACACTCCTTCTCGTCCGTTGATTACTATCTCGACGCTTTCGGGATCGGAAAGGTCGTCTGTACGTGAAGCGGCATTCTTCTCATCGTCAGACACTGGCGAGTGCTTTGGCCGTTTGTTATGGTCCGTTCGAGCTCTCTCCTTGGCTTCCTCTTGGGCCAATTGATTCATGTATTTTCCTTCTATGTCTTCCTCGGTCGTCTTTCGTTTGCGCTTGCGCCCATGGCCATTTGTCGCAGCAGCTATCGTACCGACAAAACCTGATGCCATGGCTTCTTCATCCAGGCTTGGCAGATCTTTCGCCAACGCTTCATCGTGAGGACTTGGACTGTTGGTTGGACTTGTTGGTCGGTCATATACTGCTGCTGGCAGATACCTGGCGGCTTTCTTCACAGGCCCTAGCTATTCATGGGTAAGCGCATATCTTGAGTATAGTTGTGAACAGGCTACTCACAGAAGAAGCGAAAAGGGCAGTCAATTCTGGATCCAGATGCTGCTGTGCTGCGTCGCTGGCTTTCGCCGTCTTTTCCCCATTTGCTCCCATCTCGCTCACCTGGTCTTTTCACATGCTGACAGCAATCTTATGAGAATATTAAATTGCAAGGCTCGTTCATTGTGCGAGAACCGAAGGAACAAGAATTTCCAATGTTCCAACGGAGATAAGGTACATACATTAGGCTTTAACAAAGTGTTTAACTATAAACGGTTTAGGGTGATCGCAGGCCAAATGCAAGAATTGGGCGTGAGGGTGTCTAATGGGTGACTCTCCACAAGCTCATTCACTCCAACTACCGTCCCTGCTACATCATCTACACCATCTACATCATCTTTCCACTGACACCAGCACAAACTGGACGCAACTCCAATTGCTCAGCCTCCTACAGAACGCCAAAACATGGAGTCGCGATACCACCCTTTCACCGCTCCTCTCCAGGCTTAGTCTGGCTACCATTGGGAGTTCAACGATCTCACAGCATCTACATACCTTCCTCAAACCTACATACCGCACCCGAACACTTGTGCCGTATCTTCCCAGCCGGGGCTGCGTTTCCAACACAGTTCTGCGCTGGGCGGCGCCCATGAAACATTAGCCACGAAATCTACCAGCCTAGACTACGTGTATGATGTCCACAAACATTATGGTAGATGCGCCGAGCATGACTCCGCTGCCACAGCTCGCGACAGAGGAAATCATGGCAAATACTCAAGAACAAGATGAGAGATCGAGCAGCCTGAGCGAAATCGGGGACGCCAAAGGCACTGAAGAGACGGAAGCTCTACAGCACTCAGATGAAGACGGCACAGACGCCGATGACACTGAAGCGGAGACAGAACGCCTGGAAAATTCTCCCCTGAAACAGCGAAAACACCAGAACGTTGTCTTGTCTGGAGAGAAAGACGTCTCTCACGATCGCGTCGACAAGTCAATTGCTTTGGAGAAAATTTTGGCATCAAGTCGGCCATGCCCCAGCCTATCTTAAGCTCTCCGGCTAATGCGCTGCTACAGATGATCAGCAACCCCAGACCTCGGACATAAGCTCAGGGGGAGAGTTGAGTGAAGCAGACGCTGATCGCCTATCGACCCCGCCTTCAACGAGGAAGCGAAAGCGTTCAAGTCTGGAGCAAGACAATGTGAGTGATCTCGATGGTCCAAAAGAAGCCACGGACGAAACAGGTCCATTGCCGATCAAAGTCGACAACCCAGACGGATCGCCAGCTCGTGTAGCCGAAGGACTGGATCACAGTCCAATTGCTGAAATACCTGATACGAACATTGGTGACAGTGACCTAGAAAAGGCTCAGCCAAAGCCATCCTCGAAACAGAGATACCAGAAAGGCAAACGCAAAGGGAAGAAGCCGAGAGACGACATTCCTGTTAGTACAGGCGATGCATCTCCTCGTAGTAATGACGTTGGTGAGGGAGAAGAGAAGGCCGATCTATTGTCTAGCGATCGAGAGGACGTTGAGAATGAGGATGTAGGTGACCCAGAGCAGGACAACGCAGCTAAGACTGAGGAAGGACGTAAGTTGTATTGCATAATTCTCAACCGCGATGATCCTGTCTGCTGACACATTTACCTGCAGTCGTGAAGAAGAAAACGGCAATGGATTCATTGAGTGCCTTGGAAAAATGCTTTGCGACACTGAGAGACAGGTCAGTGACCTCATGCCCAGCAAAAATCTACATCGTATTGACATTGGCTCTTAGACTCTTCGACGAACGTTTATCACAAGCCAACAAAGAACTTGCGCTCTTGGAGCAGCCACTGCCAATTCATCCCGAATTTCTTGCAATGAAAGAAGTCATCGACCAGCGTCGTGACCAGAAGGTTCAGTATGAGCAAACATTGTTGAGACTGAAGCTGGAGTCTCTTCAACGGGAAAGTATTGCAGCAAAACATCAAGTCCAGTCGCAGTACATGCAGACAGTCCGCGAAATTCGAGACAGGGCTTTAGATCAGCTTAACAAAGAATACTACCAAGTGCAACGCGAGAGACGAAGTTGCGATGAGAATGTGCCGGAATACTGTTATGACTTCACCACGAACCGTTCGCAGCAGATTGCCCATCAAAGGGCGCATAACAAGGAGATTTCAGTGCTTTCTGGGGTCGCCAAATATGTTGGTTTCCCTGCAGCACCCTTAGTAAAGCCAGCCAAGTCGAAGGAGGTTGAAGATGATCTGCGGAACATGGGGGTAAGCCCGCTTTTCGTGATGCTTACAAGCGTGCACTGATCACTGATGCACTCAGATCCCAGCGCAACCGCTACGGACCTTGCAGAATCACCCCTCAAATCTCAGAGGTAGTCTCGCCGCTGCAGCAGGTCTTCCACGGCGGCAGCCAGCAGCGGAAGAGTATTTCTTAGAGCAGAATCCTTGGGCAAATCCGCCTGCTCAATATCAGCAGCGCCAGCAATTGCATCGACAGGTCTCAGCCCTCTCTGGCGCTGTCACTCCGTCCTCCTCCAGTCCAGCCTTACAAAAGCGCATGGTAGGCTTGACGCAAACACAAGGGTCCGCATCCACCATCGCAGAGCCTCCATCCGAGCCCAGCTCTTCGGTAAACCCAACACCTGCAACCAGCGAACAACCGAAAATCTCAGACTCACTGCACAATGCTGCTTCTCGTGACCATTTAGTGGATGCAACACCAAGCAGAGTTGTGGGATTACCCTTCGAGCGCACAACAGATACACCACTTTCCGAAGCGCCCTCACATCACACGAAGGCTCCAGCAACCAGCAAAGTGGAACAGCCAACACCGTCAATTATTAGGAACGCCCCTGTACGAGACAGCCATGGACCGAGTGCGCTCCCCAAGCCACTGCCATTCACTCACGGTTCTCGCTCGTCAACTCCAACCCGATTCCCCGTGAAAATGGAGGACAGTCTTGGTGCGCGGCATTCTCCTATCTCGCATCAGATCAACGGTCCACCACCAGTCAGCACAGCAGCGAACGGACATGCGAATCGCTTTGGTTGAGGTTTCCCTTCCAATCAATGGGTGTCGGTGTGAGGATATGATACCAATGTAGCGATGGCGTTTGGCAATTTTGATCGGTGGAGCCTTCGGATGACATAACGGTCCGAGGATTGCGGGAACCCCCAGGTCGGCACCTTTGAGTGCCATGTCTATGAATGGCACCGGCAATGTATCTATAGCTACCTCAAGTAGTCACATCTTGGCATACGTGACGCTAAATTGGCCTCCTGCATTGTGGTAGGTACAATGAGATTTTTCCACCATTGAATTCTCGAGAACGACTTGGCAATACGGAGTACAAGGCCACACAATAGTGCCCCAGGCTCAATCAATGGGAGCCGTTTGAACGAGTCGAACCCTCAAGACACAATAGGAACAGCGAAAAGCGTGTTAATAGAGTCATATCTGATTTATTGAGCGTACTACTGAGTAGTATTGAAGTAATGGGTGACTACGAGGATGGCTTTTCACGACACGTCAGCAATTGCATTGGAATGATTGAGAAACAGCGTTTTTCTACATGTTCTTGGCGGACTTTGCTCACTCAAATCTTCCACACACCCTTTCTCTCCCAACAGGCTCCATCACAATGGCAATTTCAGAGATGGAAGTGCCACTTCTCACCCTCCCCCTGATGACTCCGCTACTTGGACTTTTAGAAAGCAACATAGAGAGTCAAGTTTTCTTCTTTATGCCCCTCATGCGTATGGATGATGTAGAGAGCAGAGACAGCAGGAGGTGAATGAAAGAGCGCTCGCTCCTTGATCTCTGCTGGCAACCTTGAAAAAGAAGACTTGTGTGTGAAATGCCCTGGGGTGATCCTTGGCCAAATGAAGTTAGCTGATCATGCCAACGTCCAGATACGCAACTCGATTTCCCTCGATATCTTCTTCGTATTCCACTGTGGCAAAACATGGCTTTACCATCGCATATAAAAGCCCGCCAAGCTCCAGACGCTGGTGCAGGTCTCTTTACAAGCAAGCAGATCCCTGCAGGAGAAGAAGTTTTCCGAATTGACCGGCCTCTGGCAGCAGCACTTGATTCGCCTCGTTTGACGCAAGTGTGTTATGAATGCTTTCTGTGGCCACAGGAAAATGGCAAAGAGGCGAGGATGAGATTAAAAGGTGCTCCTGCGGTCAAAGATAGAACACTGAAGGATTGCCTGGGCTGTAAAGTTGTGAAGTATTGCTGCAAGGTTGGTGGATATGAGCGTTTCCCAACTTCTTGTGTCCATGTTTTTGCCTTCTTGCGTGAGTATGATTGACCTCAAGGAAGAGAGCACCTCATCTCAATATGTTCATTTGATGTGTTCCGCTTTTAACGAAAGTATCTTTGTTCCATCAAGTATTTGCATCTCAAGCCTTTGATAAACAGCGAGAGAAGCCACATGTCACAACAACGACTGCCCAATCAACGTGTAAACCTCTTCCAATAGCATACACAAGCTGAAGATTCTCCTCAACAGGACTGCCAAAGCCGATCTTGGAAATCCGGCCACAAGTACGAGTGCAAGATCTATGCAAAACTCTACCCAAAAGTTCTCCCCAACACCGTTCGTTTAGTGACAGGCCTTCTCCTCCGCAAAACCAACGATACTCTCACCGACTCCGAATGGACCCACTTGCTAGGCCTACAGTCCCACCTCGAAGGCTTCAAAACCCAGAACACGAAAAACAACGACGGCCTCACAACCTGGCAAACCATCGAGCTCATGTCCAAAGCCATATCGTCTTACTCACACTCCAAAGAACCAATCCGCAATATCCAAGCCGTAGTCGCTCGCACCCTGATAAACGCGCATACGCTTACAACCCCAGCCCTCGACCCCTTAGGCCTCTGCCTCTCCCCCCTGACTGCCCAGCTGAACCATAGCTGCACCCCAAACACTCACATCATCTTCTGCGGCCGTAGCCTGCGTCTCCGCTCTCTTGGCCCCCTCCCGCCAGATGCGGAGCTCACAATCTCCTACATCGACACCACAAATTCCACCTCCACCCGCCAACACGAATTTCAAACCCGCTATTTCTTCACCTGCCGCTGCCCCTTCTGCATTCAAACCCTCACAAACGGCTTCCACGATCCAGCACCCAATATCACCTTCTCCTCCCTATCCTCCCGCGCCCAGCAACTCCAAGCCGAAGCCTGCGCATCCACTTCTTGGTCCCAAGGGGCACCGCTCCTTGATGAGGCTCTCACAATCTTAGAACCCTACCCTCCTGACCGCCAACCATATGCTGCAATTCTGCACACCGCCGTCATCAACGCTATCGGCCGAAGAGATTGGCAAGTCGCTCTTTCTCGTGCCTTGTTCGCACATTTCCGCATTGAACCAGTCCAATACCCGTTGAACTGGCATCCCGTGCGCGTGATTCGAAATCTCGTCCTCCTGCGGCTCATTTTGCAGTACCTGGACGCAGCAGCAGTCCCCGGATCGGAGGAACAGCGGCACATGTGCGGGTGGGCTGTAGAATGGCCGATCATCGTCATGGCGCTGTGGAGGGCGGTCCGTGAGGGCAGTGCGAAGAGCCATGGGGTTGATACGGATTTGACGGAGGAGTTGAGGGTGATGGGAGAGGGGATGATACGTGCTTCGGGATACACTGGGGACCTGACTTTCAAGCAGGTGGGGAGTATGCTGGCAATTGAAACGGGGAGGGTTGACAAAAGTGAAATCGATATGCAGTGGCGGAGACTGGAAACGTGTGCGGAGAACAAGTATAAAATGCTGAGTTTGCCACCTTATGGTGAGCATGTCCATGATATGGCGGATCGAAGCAGCGGGCAATAGACGTCTATCATCAATGAATTCTATCGTTTCGCATGAAGTCATAAACATCCAGGTCCCATGCCAGCACTCTAATGCGCCCATGTGTGACACCCCCCATAGGCCCCCTCACGAAGCATGTCCATTCGCGCCCTGATCTTTCAACAGTCCATTAACCTTAGCCCCCACCACCCCCTTCTCAAGCGCCTGGAGCACATCCCGCTTCAGATCCTCCCCATCCTCAATCCCGCAACTAACTCTCACAAGATCATCCCACACTCCCGCCGCCTCCCGCTGTTCTTTCGGTATACCGGCGTGTGTCATACTACTCGGCACCTCCACCAAACTCTCCACACCCCCCAGCGACTCCGCTAGTGTGAATATCCCGGTGGACTGGCAAAACCGCTCTGCAGCCGCAGGGCCACCCTTGATCCGGAAGGACAGCATGCCACCGCCGAGGCCATTGCGGTGTTGTTTCAGACAGATCGCATGCTGTTTATGCGAGGACAAACCAGGATAATTCACTAGCAAGGTATGAGGGGATGCCTTGAGGGTCTTGGCAACGAGCATGGCGTTATTGGACGCCTCCCTCGCGCGCAGGTGAAGGGTCTTGAGGCCGCGGTGCGCGAGCCAGCAGTCAAAGGGGGAGGGGACGGCGCCGATTGCGTTTTGAAGGAATGTGAGGCGTTGGTGGAGGGAGGGGGAGTTGTAGGCGGCGCAGCCCATGAGGACGTCCTGTTTTGTCAAAAGTTAGTTGCGGCTTTTGTAGAGAGAAGGTGGGGGAGGGGCAAAGTACCGAGTGCCCATTTATGTATTTGGTGACAGAATGGATGACAATGTCCGCGCCGTGGTCGAGAGGGGTCTGGATGTAGGGGCTCAGGAAAGTATTATCCACCACGACCATTATGCCGTGCTGGTGAGCTATCGTTGCGACTTTCCGAATATCGACTAAGCTGAGCGTAGGGTTACTGGGTGACTCGATCCAGATCAGCTTCGTCTCGTTCGGCCGAATCATCTCTGCGACATCAAGCTCGATGCTGGGGGAGAATGTGACTTGGACACCGTGGGCCGCGGCGACTTTTGTGAAGTAGCGGTGTGTGCCGCCGTAGACGTCGGATACGGAGACGACATGGGAGCCCTGAGCGAGGGAGAGGAGGATTGTAGCGGTAGTGGCGGAGCCGGAAGCAAAGGCGAGAGCATACTTGGCATGCTCGAGGGCAGCAATGGCGTCTTGGAAGTTGTCTCTTTAATATTGTTAGCTATGACTTCGTTTTCCTTCCGGGGACAGTGGCGCACCTGTTCGGGTTGGAGCTTCTGGTGTACTCGTATCCGCCTACGGGTTTGCCAACGGCTGTCTGGGCGAATGTGGTGGAAAGTGAGAGCTGGGTGAGATTAGTTCGCTCTTGTTCAACCAGCGAGTGGAGACCCTACGGACTCGATCACGGCCCCTGTCGTCGGATCATGGGGACTGCCGGCATGGACTGCCAGTGTGCCGAAGCCGTGAACAGGTGATCGAGCTCGTGGAGGGGTCTCAATGGAGCCATTGGCGGATGGGGAAGACATGGTTGGATGGGCGGATGGTAGACGGAATATAGAGAGGCGATAGGGAAGAGAAGTGTGGGAGAGCAGTCAGGGCACCTGGATCAGAAGCACAGGCGGAATCGAGTGATTTATGAGGTCAAAGACGGTATAGGGATTTTATTATGAATACAGTCGCGGTGAGGAAAAGAGTCTCTAAATAGAGTTAGATAAAAACCCTCGAGATGACCAAATCTCAAATTCTTTATATCCGTCTTAATTCCGCAGAATAAATCACCTGACGACCCGCTATATATTAAACGTAGGTATGATTATCAATCATATCATAAATCATCGAATGGCAACTTCGCAGAGGCTACGGGACGTCAGGGACATGTTTCGTATTGCCTGTCTTAGGCTACGAGGAGTGTAGTGGCGAGGGCGAGTGGCGGGGGCATTTGGATTGCCTATCGATCTTAGAGAGGTATTGTGTTATACAAGTCTTTTCCTAATGAAGACGAGCAAGCGAACATCTGCCTGCGAAAGCACTGGATTTGTTCGGGATTTTTTTGTCTTGCATCTTCGCTCTTGATTCTCCAACATCTGACACTTTTCGGCGACTTCAATCGCTGTGCGTTCGGAATTGCACCGATTGGTACGGAATGGACCCCATCATTACCACCGTCTAGCACGGAGTCGCCTTTAGAGATTCCAAGCAAGATAGTCGGGGAAATAGTAATGAGAAAGCAGTTTCACCTGAGAGCAGAATCAATGTACCCTACTAGTGTGCATCTACAAGCACGCTCCCCTTGATCATGGAGCCCCTTTCTATTCCATTCGTCCTATGTACAGCACTCCTCTTAGCATCGAATACCAACGCAGCATGGTTTTTCGAATTGCAAGTAGCTTCCTAGGGTATAGTATGCAACGCCCTCGAAAATGGAATTCCCCGCGTAGACTTCAAGCTACCATGAAGAACTGCTCTAGCATTCTTTCGCCCAGCTACCACGCGTCTGTCCGTTTCTCCTTCATACATTATGAGCTCACTTGGAAGCGGAAGCCAGGTCTGTGCTTTCGTTCAGTAACCCTCTTTCCCCAAAGTGGATAATGGTTGCCAGGATGTTATGGTCCTGCTTCTCCTTTTCTTGCTCCACAAGCTGCGTAAACGATCATCAGCGAAACCCACATCATCCAAGGTGAATTGCTTACTCTCTGATAGAGCCCAACTCTCTTGCCTATTGTCTCTTGTCCCATGTTTTCCTTTTCCTTGTTGTTTCGACTACCCCTCTTGGAGAGCTCGTGCCGATACCTGCAATTATCGCCCCATTTGCACTTCCCAGTGTCCCTGAAAGTGTTGCAAACTTTTCTGGGCACATCACGCTTGGGCGGAGAGACCCTCTCGGTGCCATTCTGCTTAGAAGAACTTCGTTCGGGAACGTCATCACTGTCGTCAGAGGAAGAAGAAGATCCACTCGAGGAGGTAAGGTCATCGGAGTATGTGGACGATATATTCGAGCTTGCGATCGATGAGGCATGATCAGGTTCACGAGTTTGTTCTTCGATATCAGCCCCGGCAGGATCGAATGAAATTGAAGCAGCCATAGACGTTCCATGCAGAGCTTGGAAGGGCGAGTCCGGCTCTTCGTTGACTGCTCGAGGCTGCAACGTTGGGGTCAGTGGAACTGGACTTGCGCTGGCAGGCTCGTGTTCTTGCTGACTGGCGAGTCCAGAAGCGAAATCTTGGGCGGCCGTCTTGGTCAGTCTGCTGGGTTCCATTGGAGGCCTCAGCAACGTTTGGTAGGTTGCAGCGTTTGGAGGATTAGGTAGGTTTATAGGAGTTGGTTTGATCACCCCGGATTTGGCAAGATGATCACTCTCAACGCCATCTGAGCGCTTGCTCTTCCTGGCGGCTTCGCTCTTGTTCGCGCCTTCATAAATAGTCTCCGTAGTGGCTACTTTCACAACCACAGCTTCCATCCGTCTCTCTGCTTTTTCCAATTGCTGGCGAAGCTTCTCCACTTTACGCTTGGACTCCGCTATCGCATTCCCAGATCTCTCTTTGATCTTCTTCATGTGTGGACCATCCCCTGGATTTTGCCGTTGCCTGCCTATAGCTTCGGCCCCTTTATAATCTCGTGCTTCTCTCCTAGCTTGATTTGCCGCTCTTTGCGTCTCCTCACGCTGATGGGTACGCTCTGCAATTTCAGCAGCTCTCGCTCTGGTTGGAAACTTCCTCTTCCGTTCCTGAATCCACCTTTCAATGTCCGTTGAAGAGTTGAGGGTAGATGTCTGGCCTCTGTAGGTAACTTGGAGCCTATGACAAATTCAATATTATCATTCGCCAAATTCAAGTGTGATCTTACATCTGTAAATGCAACCCAGGACCCCCAGCTCCTGAGGCCAGCTTAGATTCTTCGTCTACATCGTCGTCTTCTTCATCACTCGATCCAAATTCCTCTACTTTAGGAGTCAATCCTAGTTGATTGGCTTTTCGTTTCTTCTTGACGTGTTTATTCGAACTCTCTTGCGCTAGAGAAGGCCTTGGAGGGACAGGAAGGGGATCACCAAAACTCGGTACTGCAGGCGCGACTTGTGTCCTTAGCCTTTGAATTCCAGAGCGGCCAAACGCCTCCCCGTGTCCCCGCTTCTGGCCTCGGCCGCGGTTGTTGTAGCGCTGCACCCCGGATCCATAACCGTCGCCTTGGGAAACACTCAAGGACCCAGGTAAATGGGAATGAGAGGAAGTGCCTCGTGAGCCGTCCGAATATGGGCTGGCATTGGATTGGTTGAATCGAGAAAGTGCCCATAACTGGAGTTCCCCTCCCTGCGTGCTATTTCCAGCACCCGATGGAAAGCCCACCATCCCTGTCTTGCCATTGGGGTGATTTGGCTTGGATAGAAGTTGTTCAGTGCGAGACCGGTCTGAGGCAAGCGAAAAGCTCGAGGTTTGCAGATATCTTTGGTGCATACCCGACTGCTGACATATACTATCGCATTGATATCTGGCTTCCCCATCTTGAAAGCCAGATTGGGAACGGAAATTTGACAGAGCCGTCACGGGAGTATAAGGATGCGCATGGGTGAACTCGTTTTGGATATCGGCAGGGAATTGATGAACATGAGCGTGGGGCGACCGAGATAGGATTTGCGGGTAGTGCCCCTCTCTTTGCGGGCCTATATGGCCATAGAAACTGGCGCTTTGCGGGGCTAAAGGTCCATTGAAACCGACATGATGATTGTTGGAAACTGGGTTGGCATATGGTTTTCCAGTGTGACACTCTCTTGAACCCCCTCCACTGTTTTGCTGCCATCTTCCCTGATGCCCTCCAAGCTTTCCCCTGCTCTGTCCTCCGAAGCCACTCCAAATTTGTCGACTCCGATTGAAGTCTGGGAAGCTTTGTGTGACTGGTGGAGGCGGGGGTGGGGGTGGAGGAAAGGAAAATTGGGTCGTGTCCATGCTCAGTTCATGTTTTATTTCCCTAGTGACTCAGACCAGCCTTTCCGGGCAGGCATGTGTGGTGGGCCTGTTTTGCACAGCAGGAAGATGCTCAGGACCGAGGGGCTTTAATCTTTTCGTTATCGATAGGCGAGAGTCCGGCGTCGGCAATTGCCGCCCGCCCGGCATACTAGTGAAAGTCAAAGATCGAGAAACGAAACCCTCGAGCCTCCCCTTGGTTTCCCATTTCGAGGCAACATCTTGCTCTTTTACCCAGCACACCCACTCAATCATTGCCACTGTTGAAAGAGCTAGTGGATGCTTGAGCAATATTCCAAAAGTCTGTCAATACCTTACACCCATACATTCCAGCCTTTCTTAATCTTTGCGGGAAATATCGCACCGAAACTTCAACGCGGCAGCTACGAATTGCAGTCTACTGCTTGAATTCTACAGCTCAAGACCTTCAACCCAGTCCCTCAGGAATTGGTATAGCCTCCACGTGTGACTCCTGTCGCCTACACTACATCCTTCAGACGTCACCTTCAGGATCCTTCTGTCTTCTACCCCTCTTGTGATGCTTAACGTCAAACCAGCGCGGCGGTTGTCAGACTTGAAGCGAATACTGCTTCAAGTAATGATAATCGCCTAGGTTATCCTCCACCGTCTTGTGGACAATCTCTGCACCCTTCTTACCAAATTGTTCGACCCACCGAGCGTAGTCCTCTTCCATTGTTGCATTGAATGTTTCCGGTGGCTTCAGTGAACTGCTGTCAACAGTTGCTTCATGCCATGGTCTCATCCAACCACTGAAGTGCTCCTCGGCGAGCTTTTTCTTACTAGGCGAATCCCATTCCAGCATTGATACATCAAAGGTAAGACCTGTGTTCTTACAGTAGGCACCCGCAATCGCTGCAGGGTTTCCTAGCATTTCTTCAGCATCAATGAGACAGATGCCTCCCGTGCGTTCTTCCGTTTTTTTCGTTGTATCTCCAATTTCTGTGCTATCCAGACGGCTCTCGTGGTGCCATAATATCCCTGTGTCCCTAAGGTAGTCGAAGAGCACGCGAAGTTCTTTGTAGCCTGCGTCTTCAGGCATGAACTTATTCCAGCCGGTTCGCTCTGACAACGGTGGGATCGTCATCCTGTAGGCGCTAGGTATACTCAATCGTGGATGCCGAATAAGAAATGTGAACTGGAACTGCCTGAGCACTTGGGTCGGTAAGACACAAGGATTGGCGGGTTCTTCGATATTTGAATTTGATACGGATATTGAGTCGCGGCTCTGGCGATCTAAGCTGTATTCCATGGCTCCTAAGCCATCGGTCTCCCTCTCCAGATCCGCTAGTATCATCAGTGACGACGCTATTGAAGGTTTATTCCCAGGAAATGGGAGAAATGTCTTCGCCATGCTCTTGACGAAAACGCGCTTGCCCTTGATTCAGAAATTTAGTGCCATTGCCATAGAAACCGAGAAGGCCCAGAGAAACTGACTTCTTCGCGCTCCCCTAGGGTTATGTCCAGGGCTGTCTTGTAAGTCGCTTGAGTACCTTCGGTGTTTAGTCTAGCCTTCTCGCTGTTTTCGTGTCTCGGATGAAGCCGTTCTGGTCCGAAGTAGAAGGCGTCGTCGAAAGGTTCATGCAATGTTTTGATGTCTTGCCGATGGAGGAAGATCTTGGACACAGGCAGGTAATTTCAGTGCATTGCCTCAGGAAAGCCATTCAAGACACTGTGCTTACCCTTTCGAAGACGGTCGAGCAAGATCGTGGGTGGGTCAGGAGCATTAATGGCCTGGAACACATGGTAGCGGCATTCTGGCCTGGTAAGCTCTCCTGAGTGTTCTGCCCCACAGACCCATCGTCGATGGAGGGTCCGAGCATTGTAATGTCTTCGTGACCACTAGTGTCGGCGTTCGCAGTATACTCAGCACTCATGTGACTTGGACATGCCTAGTAGCTAGCTTTAGACACTCCTTCTGCAGGAAATTACGGGAGAGCGCTCTCTGATCAAGTCCCGTAGCTTCATAGTGGTACTTCGGTCCGATCGATTGAACGTTGGAAGAGGCCGGGTAGCATGCGAGGTAGTGTAATGGCCGAGGGGGCACACAATGATGTAGGGCTAGAATTTTAGCTTCCGAGGAATCCTCAATTTCTCGCTCAATTCACGTTCACCAAAGACAGTCTTCATATCATCAAGAAATTGGCTGATGCGCATGCATTACGCATGTCGGAAGATTCGAGTCAGATGTCTTAGAAGAGCATTGAGCAGTGAATGTGATGTTCATTTTGACTACCATCTCGGACCTGGTGGAGATTTCACCCGAGGATTTCAGCAAGCCTCATGAACAAAGTATCGAAGACAATATAAATCGCAAATACAGCAACAGAGTACGCTTCTCTGTCTTTTCCAGGAATATTTTCTAAGAGGTTTCCCGTAGGTGATCCAGAATATTGGCCTCTGCATATGTCTTTATGACATACTCAAGGCTTCTGATGGCCGCATTGGGCATGGCACTGGAATAGTCAATGTGAATGGTATGTTCCCTATTCGAAAATGATTGATCGGTGCATTAACATTGGACAGTCGAGTTCCGAATCGTTGTCTTTCGTCCTTTCAAGGGTGAAATCCTCCTAGGCAGAATCAGCAGCGCTTCAGAAATGGGCATGAAAGGTATTGTTGCGCCTGCATGGTCAGGCGACTCGGACTTTTGACATTTTCTATAGTACGCCTTGACTTCTTCGATGACATTTTCGTCCCACCAAGCCTCATGTTTGCAAACAGCTTCTTGTAAGTCAGTGACTGAAGGTGTCACGCATGGCAGATCGCATGACTACTGTGCTGACTTCGTGCAAGCGATAAGCAAGAACAAGTCTGGATATGGCTGAATGAGAGTGATGAATACTTCTATGACAAGCTAGAGTGGGTCCGTATCAGAGTCGAGGATGAAGTCTGGCAAGATCTATCACCCATAGCTCCATCTAGACGTGGATCCGAGACTGCTGTAGAGGGTAGAAGTCCGTACAGCATCACGGTAAGCTGAATGGTCCGATCCGTTGACCAATTAAGTAATACGTGCAGGCTTCGATGATGCAGTCTGGACTCGGGCCTGTGGAATGGTGGTGATTGGCCAACAACAGTGGCTTTTAGATGCAGGTCAAAATTGGATTCCAAAACAGGTTCCTACTCGTGGAGCGTTTGTTTCGAAGCTGGTGGCTCATCACGATCGTCAGAAACCCCGCCCTTGGTGGCGGAAACCTGCTCATGTTGTACAGAGTATGCTTTTTCCCTTCACCGAACAGATTGTCCATCATTCATGATTCTACTGCCACAAAAATCTATCGCCCTTCAAGTCTCGACTTATAATCGTAACTTTAAGTCCTCGACAAAAAAATTCCTCCCTTGTTTCTGGGTATTTGTCGTATTGGAGAATGCTTCTTTTGTTGCGTATCTATTAGGACACTGCCTTGAGATTTCGAGCATTGCTTGTGACCTGTACGATTGCTCGCGATCCATTCTAAAATCGGACTGAAGTCACCCAAAGAAGCTTTTATCAAATCCTGAGCTGAAGATCTTTTTCCTTACGCTATGAAGCCATCCAACCCTCTGGTATTCGAGGACGGAGACGTGGAAATCTGTCTGTCTCGCAAACCGCAAGATCGCCTACTTTTACATGGTAACCTACTCAAAATCCGCTCCTCCTTCTTCGAACCTAGCCTCGGCGCCCGCTGGGCTGACAACTCGGTCACGGACCAGGCACAAGGGCCCATCAAAGGGCGTTACCAGCTCATTTTCGATACTAGCGAAACAGATACACTCCCTTGATTATTTCGAGCAGTAGGGACTCGTCTTACTGCTCTGTACCCGCTAATGAAAGTCGACAGGGTTCCAAGACCGCAGCCGCATCAAGCAAACCGTCAGATCCAGCATGCCTCTTCATCAAAAAAGGGCCTTGTACTCCCTTACATGATGCGATTATCGAACGTCAGATGGACTTCTTAGAAGCATACCGCCAGTTTTTCAGGCTCCTTTACCACTTCGCCTTGGTTATCCCCAAATTGTACGTCAGCGCCATTGAAGTGGGGTTCCCTTTTCTGGAAAAGATCGTTCAAGTAGCGGACTTTCACGGCTGTTCGCATGTCGCTAGAACGCACGTCGAGCGCATTCTCACCCAACGATGTTACGAGGAAACTATTGCGAAGGTATGGCGCAACCAAGGCCGTGATTTACTCTACATTGCCATCAAGACCAGATCGATGTGGCTTTTCCGAGAAATTGTATGCCGTATGATTGGCGATCCGCTCGAAAGTGGAGTTGCCATTCTCAACGAATTCGCTGATGCTGGTATCGAGGAATTGATGCTCGAGAAACGAAATCAACTCCTTGAGCAAATCAATCGCGTTGATCACTGTCTATTCACAATGGATTACTCGAACTCTCGAGCGACGTCCAAACCGCTGCATGAAACCTACGCAACGGCTGTTTTCAGAGAATGGGTGGCCACACAGCTTCGAGAGTTTGGCCGGTCCGAATTTCGGGGTCATTATCACAAATACCGCTCATTGAAAGATGAAAAAGATCGTACTCTCGCAAATCGGGGTAGGCATGCTCCAAGCGGCACGTGGGAAATCTACCAGAAATTCTTGTCAGACTTTGGGAATCCAAAGGTTGACCAGAAGATGTTTACGTTCTTCTTTGAAACGCTACTACGAAAGGCAGAGGACATCTATGCACCTATCTTGAAGGACGTTGTGAAAGCCCCTCCGAAGCCCTCCACACTACCCTCCAACGAGGTAGTGCATTATGGAGGGCTATTGTGCACAGACATCACTGACGACGATTATCCATGGGACGATCTGAGCTGATTAGAAAATTCACGCCTTCTTGCGAAGTCATCGAGCTGGAGAATTGCGTGATCTTGAGCTACCACAGGAGGATATTGAAAGCAAATGACTGGATATGAAAACAGTAGCGAGGAGATCATGTGCCGCATCAGAAGTTGTCCGTGAGATGATGGAGAGATTGCCCATGCCACAAGAAGATAAAAGCAGATCCTTGTAATCGAGCTAGGGACCTTATTGATTGAGCAACGAGCGAGTCTGGACAGCAAGAAGTCATTGATCTACTTGAGGGAGGGGAACAGCCATCGGGCATGCTCGGCAATGGAAGGATGGCGTTGCACATCGAGAGACTATTCGCTATTCAGCCCTTGCCACACCACCTCTAGGAAAACTTACCTGCCTGATTAGCCACTTGACTTTCGGTCGTATTGAAAGTGATGGTCAACGATGCGAAAGATGGATTGAAATGGGAAATGAAAGCCACAAATTCCTCAAAGTGCGACCTTCCATTGGATGAATACCCTATTTACGAGCATATCCGACGCCCATCTCTCTATCCGTCTTGTCCACGCTTGAGATGTTTCCCGGCGGCCCTTTGTCTATCCCATTCTATGATCTCATGATTCTCTTCTGTTCGGATCTCAACGAACCAAAATCGTGCAGTGCACCGCCCATGTTCTAGAATTTCCCTAAACCATGTATATTAGACTGGCATGGTTTCTTCTTTTCCTTTTCCTTCATTCATCTTCGTCGAATCCACTTCTCACATCAGGGGCCCCTCACTTCTACATCGGATACTCTGTTGAATAACATGTAGCTTCTTCTTGCTCTAGTCCCGTTACTCGCAACCGCTCAGACAGTGGCTGGCGCCTGCACACTGATTGGAAGTTAGCATTCAAACCCCCTATTCCTTCCTCCTTCCCTTCTCCTTCTCTCAGCCTACGCCGTCGTCGTCTCTGACTCTCCGTTCACTCTTAATTTGACCTCGCGATATCAGCTGACCATTCCACCTCCCTAGCTGCTTGCACTAAGAGGCCGTGTGCTGCCAAGGCTTCTGCGTCCCACCGGGCGAAACCACCAATGCAGGCACCTGTGCCGAGAGTGCTGGAAATGCTTGTACCGTTTTGGGCGGCCAATGCACCCTACCAGGCACTGGCTTCCCGCCAGTTGGTGGCACTCCGTGCTGCAACGGAAATTGCCAGGGAGCCGCCGGCCATGTGCCAGTTTTTGGGACTTGTCCTTGATTTGGATAATGGAATATGTGGCGGGATTGAACGGGACAAAGAGGCAGAAACGGGCTGCGAGAGGAGAAGATTAGAGGCTTGGAATTTGCGATACGATCAAAGATTGGTGTCATTGCTACCTGGGATTGTCGTCGGGGGATGTTCTCGTTTCTAATGAGACAAATGTCATTGTATATTTCGCTCAAGGTCATCCTTCAAAGCCTCACAATTAAAGCATTATATTTATTCGAATCGGCCAAATTCCTTTCTCAATAAATATGAATGACCTAGAATTTCCAGATGTACAGTCCATATAGGTTCGAGATTTCTCCCCTCAACCAGCAGATATTATATCATTCCTTCTGCTTAGAGACCAACTGTATGGAGTCTCAGCTAAGAAAGGAGACAGAAATAGATATGTGGACCCCTGGAAGCGAGTGTGGACAATATGTGACTGGTCTGAGAGCAGCGGCAGGCTTGTGGCAACCCACCTGGGAGAACTTCTTTCACCTTCTCTCGCGACAGGACTATACTCGACGAAAATGGAGGAAAACCTGGTATGAATTAACTTACGACAAGATACCCTGGCCGCTGGGCCAACGCACCAATAGAGCTCGTTATATAGCCCAATGGTTGGTGTACTGATTGTGTCACGATTTTTCTTCCGGTTCATACAATATCATCCCTGATTTCCAAAGGAAAGGACATTTCGCCCATACTTTCAAAACTTTCACGCATAGCGCCTACAGTATCACTCATCGCCACCTTGAACAAACGCGGTGGAGTCACCTGACTCAGGTTGTAAAGGCCCTCACACCGTCCTTGATTGCAAGCCATCGTCCCAAGCAAGTCACAATGAATGGGAATCAATCAACCAAATCTTCGATTCACTACGGGCTAAAGCACACGTAGCCGCAACTTCCAGCTGGATACATACAAGACGAACGAAGCAGGCTCAACTCATTGACAAAAGAGAGTGCGCGATGCACCATCTCGACCAAACCTAGAGCCCTGCGCCAATCTCTCGACAAAAGAATACCACGCTCACAGACCAGCCGCCATCACCGTGGACAGATACACGTGGCATCACATCACATCGCATCATTGCCCATCAACTCGTCTCCTCCCTCAGAACTCCCAAATCGCCTTCTCCGCCTTCGGCGCCTGCTGCTTCTTGCTCGCCTGAAACTTCCCCCCATTCACCCCCCCTTCGCCATCCTCATCGCTCTCGTCCCCGAACCCCCAGCTCCTGCCAGCGCCTTTCTTACCGCCCATGCCGTCGCCTCCGCTCTTTATACCTACGTGAATATCGTTACGGCGGCTTTGGCCCATGTTCTCCTTATCGTTTGAGCTGGAGGTGGTGGGACGTGCGGTTTGGGTGGAGGGGGATGCGTCGCTGGCTTCCCACTGCGCACCCATCTGGCCAACTACTTTTGCACCATTTTCAGGGATGTGTTTGTTCTCTGTGGCTTGTGAGAGAGAGGAGTCGGTCATACTGAACTGGGGATCGAAGTCTTTCCGGCGGTCCTTGAGGTTGGTGACTGTGGACAGCGGATTCCCCTTTTTTTGTGGGCTAGGTAATAGGTCCGAGTCGTCGTATATGTTGTTCTGGTAGAGGCCCGTCGTTCGCACATTGCCTTGTCCTCGGGGATGGCCCGCTGGACGCCGATCACCGGCTGGGGTGCCGTCGTCTTGGAATTCAAAATTGGTAGCTGCGTCAGGACGAGGCTTGGCGACGGCGGGGTGCTTGTTTGGGCTGTTCATCACGGGCTCGTCATCTTCCCAGCCAAAGTGGCGCTTGTCTTGATCGCGAACTTTGTTCCCTGGTTTCTGAGGTGTGACAAAGTCTTCAAAGTCCCATTGGGATTGATGTTTGGTCTTGGGACGGTCAGCTTGGATTGGCTTGCTGTCCTCGCCGTCACCGAAGTCGAAGTGGTTATATTTCAGGGGATAGGACTTGTAGGACGCTTTCTTAGGGGAACCAGGTGTGCCCGACTCCGGCTCGTCGGTGTCGAAAAGGCGAGAAGGCTTGTAGCTCTTGCCTGCGCCACCTTTTGCTATGCCAGGGCTTAGAATGTCTTTGCTGGGCGACGCCACGTCGCTTTTGGACGCTGGCGAAGCATCAGATTCGTTTCCGACGAAGAGGTCATGGTAATCTCTTGGAGGCGGCTTTGCGGTTTGTGCCTTGGGAGGCCCCATGGACATGTTCTCTTTCTGTGGCGAGGCTGCTCGGCCTTTAGCTTGAGGAGATGAATCGGAGTCGTTGTTGACGAAAAGGTCATGGTAATCTCGCGGTGGAGGTTTGGATGAAGCACGAGCAGCCATGACTGCTGTTCGGGAAGAATCCTCATCCTGGTCGCGAGGCGCGAATAGAGATAGACTAGCATGTGGATCTCTGGTAACATTGGTGCTCTGCGCACGGGGTTTGCCTGCGATAGTCGGATCTTGGATGATACCCTCGGGCTTTGAGGACTTCGAGGGCGCAGCACAGTGTTGAGTCGTACCCGCAACACTCGAGGCAATGAGCCGGGCCTGGTCTTTGCCATCACGTATGGGCCAGTTCTTTGCTCTTGCGCCAATGACATTAACAAGCTTGAGTAGAGACCCTTGGTCCCAGTACAATCGCACCTGTTGGATCTTCATGTCCGGGTCAAAGTGTACAATGTGCACCTGTATAGTACGCACATATGTCAGCAGAATTTCAGAGATCAGCTTGCAGGAGCCGTACGATTGGAAATGTCACAACGCGATCTGCAACAAAGTTGTCGTCAAGGCCAGGTAGGTAAGCACCCCCTCCTGTGAGAAATTCCAGTGTGGTCTCAATGTCGCAGCAGATAGCATCACTGCCCTCGATACAGCTGAGGATCTTCTCTTCCTTCTTCTTGAGAGCTTTCTGGTGTGCAAGGTTGTGCTTGACAATGGAGGTCGCAGTGTTGATTGTAGTTAGGGTCATTATGTAATTGAGAGAAGCATTTTCGGCGAGCAGTCCGGCGGTGGGATTTGCAAGATAGCTTTTGTATGCTTCCTTCAGAGACATGATGGTGAAACTGCGCGGACGGTAATAATGAAGCAGATGGAGAAGGAGGCGTTGGTAGAAGTCGCAAATGTTGTTTAGTGTTTACATAAAATTCGCGGGACAACCAAGCCCTTAGCGCTGAACCTTGTTGGCTTAGCTGTCTCGGCTGCGTCCCTCGGTCCTTGGTCCCTATGATGGTACATGTAGGTGCTGCTCCATCTCTTACAACCTCCATTGCATCGTGAGCTCAATTGGGGAGATGAGTGATTATCACATTGTGGGAGGGGAGAAAGCTGTGCTACACATCCGACAAGAAGCTGTATGTACACAAGCACTTAATGTGTCTAAGGACAAGGCCCCAAGCATCGCCATTTCATAACACATTGTGCCCATCACTTCGCACTTTTCATTTTCTGATCTTTATTGGAGCACAATTACACGCACATGTATCCGCACCACATCCAGCTTTGATCTAGTGCCCCTTTCCTAGAGTCCCCCCAGATTCGTCTGCTCCCCCGTAAAGACACCAGGACTATTGAACGAACTCGTGTTCGCTTGCGGGGCCATCTGGGGTTGTCCGTCAAGCACGGGAACAGCCAGTGCGGGATCCATGCTTGCAGGCCACGCCTGGTTCGCAGGCTCGATACTTGCGTTCTGGATGTACGAGTCCCAAGCATCCTGGTACCGTGTCAGCGGCTTTCCCTTATCTACTCGCTGAATGCATATACGTACCCAATCTAGATTCGCTGGAGGCAGGTCCATCCCCGAGTTGCCGCTACCAAAGAATGACAACGGGCTTGGTGCCAAAGGGATACCATTTGCAGACTGTTCCGTGGAAAAGCCGGGTGTCAGGCCTGAAGGCTGCATGTTGTTCATCCCAGAGTCGCCACTCGTGGCGGTGAAGGTTCCATTGAACATGTTGGCTGTGTTAGGAGTCATACCACCGCTACTGAGCATACCCAGAGTCATCGCTGCTGAGTGTTCAGGCTTCTCTTCCACTGGTGCTCCAAATGCTTGGCCGTTCTCGGCTCCATTGGAGATGCCAGCAAAAGGGAATGGGTTCTGTGGTCCACGACCTGGCTGGTTCCTACCGTATTTGAGTTTCTTAAGCATGACAGAGAGGAGCTCGCATGCTTTGAAAGCCTCCATCGACATGTCTTTCGATTCGGTCCAAATCTCCTTCGATACTTCAATGGCTCGGATCATATCTCCACGCCGCTCGGCACCCCAGGTATAGATGTCTCCGGAAACTTGGCCAGTACCCTCAGCTTCGACACCATAGCAGAGATCGAGAGCAACAATCATGGCAGCAAGCAAGAAGTCGGCAGCCGTTAGTGAACTGATGGAGACTTTCATGCCGTGTAGACGGTGACCCGGTCGCGATTCGTAATGAAGTGTTGCTTGATGGCTTAGAAGCTCCATGGAGGAGTCAACACACGTGCGACGGGAGTGAGCATATCGGTTGTTCTCACGGGCTTTAGCCAGGTATTTGCGGTGGAGTACACATTGGCCCTTGTGGTAGAGAATCGACAGATTGAAGCGCTGCATTACCAAAGCTCCAGGGTCCGTCATGGACTCCTCGATGGTCCGCAAACGTAGGTGTGGGGGGAACTCTGCAAGAGCTTCTCGGAGGTCCCTGTCGAGGTCCATGATCTCATCGTACGAGCAATTCTTCACGCAATGTAGCCGCTCCACAACTTTGCCAAAGGCATACGCCATGTTAGCTTTGGTACACATGTACGATACCGGCGTTGGTGTGTCAGCAGGTCTTGATGGCGGAAGTATGGATGTGTCTTCGTCGAACTCGTCGTCAAACAGGTTTCGTGGGACTTCAGTATCTGAGTCTTCGAGGCGGATCATGCTCGGGAGGCCAATCTGGAAGGAGAAAAGCAGATCGGACTGCCGTACAAATGTCCACACCCGTCTTCGAATCTCCCCTTGGAAAGGTGTGATGTTTGGATAAGATTTGGGATCACGGTGATATCCCATTCGCATTGCCAAACGCACTATCATGCCCACAAGCACCCAGATACCAATTTCAGCATCACGGCTCCTCGCATACTCGCAATGCAAGTGGAGCACCATCGTTTCAATCATGTGGTTCAGTGGCTTGGTGAAATCGGCAAGCAACAGACACTGGCCTGTTAGGCCTCGGTAGTGCGCCGCAAGAGCGAGGGATTTGCCTCGGTATTCAGGTGGTTCGTCGTCCATTCGGTAGTATGAATTCATGGCTAAGCAGAGAATCGCAAACAACTGGCCAAGCCAAAGTGGGCCGGTCTTGTCGGGATTCTCCCAGTGCTTCTCGTACAATCTGTACCACGATGGCGGGTGGAGGATGTGAACGGCCGGGTCGTAGGAGTTGAAGTATCGAGATACTAGCCTGTCCGTGACTGTCCGCTTTGGCAGCTGTGCCAGGAGCTCGCCGTATTCTGGTGTGCCCGATCCACCAAATAGGAACGCTGGGCCCGGTGGTGTTGCATCAAGACGGGCTTTGGCTTGCTGTACTTTGGCCATCTGGTCACTCCATTGCTGCTTGTGCTCCGCAAAGTAGTTCTTGACTTCGGCAATCTAGCATTGATTAGTTAGATTCGAATGGATTTTGCAGAAGCTCTGCTCACGTCGGTCAAAATTGCAGCCCAATGGCCGTCTCCAAAATACATCGATTTGTTAGCATCGACCTTCATCACACCCAATGACTGCACCACTTGATCGGTCTCACTTTCTTCAGAACCACCCATGCCGCTTCCGTCTACTCCGTCGATATCGACATCTTGTGGATATTCCATCGAACCCGTGCTTGAGTTCATGGACAGTGTGCGGTTCGCGGCTGTAGGACCGGCCGACTGTGAGCCATTGGTCATGAGGGAAAGAACCAGCCCTTCCAACCTATCAATGCGGATCTGCATGTCATCTGGCGAACTGCTCGCTTGAGACGAAGGCTGCTTCTTGCGGGTTCCAGGCGCAGCGTAGGAGCACGACATGGAATCACCCCTCTTGACGCAATTTTCGCACGGTTGTGACCGATTGCACTTGAGCCTATGTTATCTTGTCAGCTTTGGTCTATTTGGAATATTCCACGCAAAGTCAATAGATAGCAGCCTGGGTGAAGGAACGTGTTGGCAGGCCTTACTTTCGATTCCTGCACGGAGCGCATGACAGTGGCACTCGATTTCGGCGCCTCACAACTTTGAACTGTCCATCAGGCGAGAAGGCGCCATTGCTCGAGGTCGAAGCGGATGGAGGTGTAGGTGTCATTCCTTGTGATGTCGACTCTCGAGATGCGGGGTTATGTTTATCGAAGATGGCAGAGGTACGCGACTGTTGCTGTTCAGGGCTCTTGGGAGGGCCGTAGAAACCGAAATTCATGTGTTCGTCCGGCTCGACACTGGTCGGTCAACTGCAGGTGTTGGAGACCTGGGAGTTGGAACGAGCTGCCTGGGTTTGCGCGAGCGGTGCGGGACTGGTCAACGTGGCCTGCCGTAGAGGAGGGCTGCTGTCAATTGAGCAGATTATATGGTTATGGAAGAAGAAGGCTTTTGCGCAGAGCACTGTAGAAAGGTGTTGATAAAAGAACGGTCTTGTATCAGTATTGTTGTTATAAGGTAGTAATGGTTGAAGTACCCACCAGAATGTCGGTCGACGGAGTTAAATTAGATAGTGCTGATGAAGCCAGAAGCCAACCTCTCAACGTTCAGTTCCTCAGTCCTCCTTTTATTATTTTCTACACATAATTGTGCTACGGTTGTGCCTTAGATCTCAAAATGACTCATTTTTCACCTTCACCTTCACCCTCACCCATTGTCCCTGCCACTGTTAGATTATCAGCCATTTCAGATGGGTACTTCCGCCCATGGCACTTGACCTCTTTAGGCCTAGCTTCGGCTGTTATGTCCGAACCCCATGGTGCCGGGTCCTACCCATCTCCTACCGATTATTAGTAAGCAATCTTGCTGCCTGAATCCTGCACTTGTAATGAGCGAGGCCCTGGTGTGAACACTCCATTTGCTTCTAAATACACTAGTCAATCAATCGAATCCCAATCCACTTTTCCTCCATTGCAAAGAGCTGCCCTGTGGTGCATTCCCAGAGCACACGGAGCCGGGCAATAGATGGACTGTTCCATTCAGGATGCAACGGACGACGGGGCGGAATTTTTAGTGTACATCTGCCGATAGATCAGCACTGATCACGACTGTCTCTCGTAAAAGGCGCTCTTACCTTTTGATCCTTCAAGTAAAGCTCTTTGTGAACGAAGTGACCACATCCTTCAACTTGGCATCCAGATCCTTGCTCACTTGACCCTCCTTGTCAATTTGCTCTAGCAACCCGCTCTCGTTGTTCTTCAAGTGGGACAGGAAGTCTGCCTCCCACTGGAGGACCTTGTTCACGGGCACACTGTCAAGGTGACCGTTGACACCCGCGTAGATGAGCGGCACCATCTCGTTGACGGCCATTGGCTGGTATTGCTTCTGTTTTAACAACTCCGTCAGTCGCTCACCCCGATTCAACGTTTGTTTAGTGGCAGCATCCAAGTCAGACCCGAATTGCGCAAACGCGGCGACCTCGCGATATTGGGCCAAGAAGAGCTTGAGAGAACCGGCAACTTGTTTCATCGACTTGAGCTGAGCTGCTGACCCGACACGAGACACCGAGAGACCGACGTTGATGGCCGGACGGACACCCTTGTAGAACAATTCACCTTCCAAGAAAATCTGGCCGTCCGTGATCGAGATGACGTTGGTTGGAATATAGGCAGACACATCCCCACCTTGGGTCTCAATGATGGGGAGCGCAGTGAGAGAGCCACCGCCGTTTTTGTCATTCAGCTTGGCAGCACGTTCGAGAAGACGCGAGTGGAGGTAGAACACATCTCCCGGGTAGGCCTCACGCCCAGGGGGGCGACGGAGCAGTAGAGACATTTGACGGTAGGCAACAGCTTGCTTTGACAAGTCATCGTAGACGATGACTGCATGCCTGCCATTGTCACGGAACCATTCACCCATAGCGCACCCCGTGAAAGGTGCAATGTATTGAAGAGGCGCAGCCTCGGATGCAGTTGCCGCCACGATGATGGAGTATTTCATGGCGTCATTCTCCTCGAGAGTCTTGACCAGTTGAGCAACAGTGGATCGTTTCTGACCGACAGCAACGTAGACACAGTAGAGCTTCTTGGTTTCATCACCTGTATTGTTCCACCGTCGCTGGTTGAGAATGGCATCCAGTGCAACAGCAGTCTTCCCAGTTTGACGATCACCAATGATCAGCTCACGCTGACCACGGCCGATCGGCACCATGGCATCGACAGACTTGAGGCCAGTCTGCACTGGCTGATTGACGGAGTGACGAGGCAGGATACCGGGGGCTTTCAGCTGAGCTCGATATTTCTCGGTGGTCTTGATTGGGCCCTTGCCATCAATGGGATTTCCGAGAGCATCGACAACACGACCGAGAAGCGCAGGTCCAACAGGAACATCAACCTGAAATATCTCGTCAGTCGTCAATCACGAGATAGGACCTTGAACACGCACAATCTCCCCAGTTCGCTTGACAGTCTCGCCTTCCTTCACAAGACGATCGGAACCGAAGAGCACGACACCGACTTGACCTGCTTCGAGGTTCATGCACATGCCCTTGACACCAGATGCAAACCTGCCGTTTCGATTAAATTCAGCGCACTATGGGAACTTCAGAGCGCACTTACTCGACGAGTTCCTCAGCTTGGACATTATTCATGCCATGCACACGAGCAATACCATCACTTGAAACAGGAAGCAATCAGTAAGGCTTCCCTCATCCTATGCTTAAACAACTTCCACCGTAGTCTACTCACCCAACGGATAGTACACGGCCTGTCTCAGCAAGCCCGGCTTCCTCCTGCACGCCTCGAATCCGCTGCTCGAGAATTGAGGAGACCTCTGTAGGTGTGGCTTTGGCATCGGCAGCATAGTTGCGAACCTGTTTGGAGGCGGCGTTGAGAGGGGCTGGTACGCAGGCTCGGGACTAAGATTTTGAAACAATTAGCGGTCCATTGGCCCAAGTACCTTCCCTTTCGCAGGTCCTGAACACAGCCAAAGGTCTCTTGTCTTGTGGCATGCCATGTAGTACAGTACCCAATTGAAGTGGTGGAGCATCGATCGAAGCCGAAATGGATGACAGGGAGCTTACAACGGCGAATCTGCCCGAAGACGACACACCAACGACCGCACGGCTCGACTGCCGCAACGCGTTCCTGAACATTATCGACTAGATTCAGAAGCAAAAGGGAATTGAAGGAAAGGGCTTGCCGACACAATTGAGGACGGCAAGGGAGGATTGATATGCGTTGTGTGGTTCGAAACTTGCGGTTGACCGATTATTGAGAGAGAGGAAGTGAAAGCTCGATGGTCCTGCCAAGGGAATATTGCGCTAGTACAGAGTTGGCTAGGATATTCTTGCAATGCCAAGACCTCGGAATGTTTTCGATAGTCGACTCCCGAGATCCCTACTTGCTCTCTACCGGTTGACTATCTTCTCACTACAATTTTTCGGCCAAGTCATGATCTTGAGATCACAGTATTAGCAACTCCTACGTCGACCATTCAAACCTTCGCTGCGTTCATCATGGCCTTGAACCTCGAGAAGCAATTGGAGTTTGTACGTTCAGATCAAAATCTTCCAGCTTATGCAAGCACTGACCGGCTTTCAGTATGGCTCGTATCATCACAATTCAGTATGCTTGATCAACTTTGCCCATGCCATATTTTCACTCTCATGGCTGATGCCCTGCACTAAAGATCAACAAAGTCATACATATTGTATGCGTTCCGATGATACTTATGACCTCCTTCCTCTTCGTACGTGTTTGGGCCCACCGACAACAGAAGTTCTAAAGCTTACGTCACCGGCGATTAGGGAACAAATACGCCTCCACTCATACCCATGCCAGAGTGGTCCATAATCCCAAACTTGCCTCCTAATCTGGGGACAATCGCAACCCTTCTCTATGCAACTCTATACGTTCTGATGGAACCAGTGGCTGGGGGCATGCTCGCTCCACTGCTGCTTGCAGGCACAGCATTTTCGAACCACCTGACAACCACATATGGGTCGACGGCGAACTACTGGGCATTGGGTCTGCACGTCGCGAGCTGGATAGCCCAATTCGTAGGCCACGGAGCCTTTGAGGGCAGGGCACCGGCCCTGCTAGACAACTTGGTTCAGGCCCTCTTCCTAGCACCATTCTTTGTCTGGATGGAGATCCTGTTCTCCTTCCGATATCGCCCAGAATTGAAAGCCAGGGTTGAAGGTGTAGTGGAAAAGAACGTGGAGAAATTCAAATTATCCAAGCAGCAATCAAACGGAGCCGTGAAGGATGCCAAGTCCAATGGCCAAGCATGAAGGCGCTAAATGCTATACTGTGTATGGCGATACACCCGTATCTCGGGTCTGGCGTTCAAACCCTCAATCTGGATAAGACGGAGGAAGGCTCAGGATCATGCAGTTTGGTTGGTCACTGTGTTTTGACAGCACTCTGTATATGCACGCTTCTCCAAGAGCTTGATATTCGGAGACCACGATGTTTTACAAAACTATCCATCTTCTGTATGCAGTAAGTCAGGGGCGTTAGGGAAATAGACCACGATTGTGAATATAGCAATTCCAGAATGAGTGACTCTTTCCATTTTTCGTTCGCTGGCCCGTCAAATTTCCTCCATCCACCTCCAAGATTTGAACATGACATACTCTCCACCCTTACCCAGTCTTCATTGTTCCCTTTGAAAGGAGACCGCCACTCCGAGCGGGGCTTCATATACTCATCTTGTTATACGGACATTCCAATCAGACCTTACATTGCTCTCGAAATTGGTGTCGGCATCAAGGACGCCGATCAGAGCAAACCGGAAAGGTACTTGAGAGAAAGAGCGACCTCCCTAAAGGCAAAGACTGGCTCCTTCCCGCTGAAGCTGTCCGCAATGGCTGAAGTTGAAAAGAGCTTTACCAAAACTAACACAATGAACATCCGGAACATTGCGGAAAACCCTGTATTCATGTGAAGGCATTGCAAGCAGTGAGCTATGATCTTTGACCCAAAGGCTACTTATTTACCAATCCTGGCCACAAGGGAGCGAAACGAGACGACAGATGTGATCATCGCTTTATAGACCTGTAATCATGCTACGCAAGCCATGTACATATTGCATTTTGAAGAATCCAATGGCTAGCATATCATCTGCGAGAATTCTAGACCGGAGCCCTACTTGGCCCAAGACTCGAGGAAATGGAGTAATTCGCCTTTGGTTTACTAGTTGAAGTTGTCCGGCGCGAGTACTATCTCATCATAGGGAAGCCAGAGCAGTCACGACCAGGACGACTTGTCTGAAGATGGGCTGTCCATACTCTGGGTCGTATACACTTGTTGAAAAAGTAAAGGTCGATGAGTTTTATTAGGTAGCTTATGGACCAATACAGTCACCCCTCGCCACTCCAGGACCAGTATGACTCCTTGCACACCAACAGCCTCACGTCTGTGAATCATGATCACCCGTCTGCTTGAGCCCCAAGGGTTTCGCCCTCCAGCCATTCCAGCTCCCAGCCTTCCCCGAAAACCTCCGGCAATACTCCGTGTTGCATGTGCATTGTGGGCCTGCCACTTGAAAAGCCATACGGCGACAATCAACCGACCTGCCCCGATGGCGTGTCGCTTTACAGGCACACCGGCCTCGAAAGGGACAGTATAGTCGTCGTGGTCACATTTGCCAGCCATCTTTTATCAGAAGCACCCGTCCCCTTGTGCTTTTAGCCGCGTCCAGAGTCAAGCTAAATGAAATTATGGGCGCTATTCCGGCTACCCAATAGCGCAAGGGCACTTTCGAAGGCTTGCACAACTTTGATGTCTATACAGAGTATCAGTCATTGTGATCCTGGTCAACAAGGGTACAAGGGAGACTCACAATGTTGTCGTTTGGCTTCAAGAGATTCTTCGGAGCCTTGAGTGAAGGCAATACGAGTGCGGAGACTGTGAAGAGAGGAGGTGGTTCAGTATGCTTTGCTTCTCAGAGGATTATGAGGATCAAGAGGGAGGCATACCGTTTCGAAGCCCTATCCTCATCGTGAACGGAGATGGTCGATGCCCATGCTTTGAAGATCTGTAACACAAGCCGTAATCAGACCGCCTTCTCCAACCGAACCCAAGAGTCGCAATTCAATCGAACGTACCTCCCCCCACCCCTTCCACTCCTCCCAAATCCCGTCCTCCTCCGCCTTGAAAGCCTCCATGCGCTTCGCAAATTGCTCCTCCAGCTCCGCCCAATCGTAGTCCTCCAGCTTCACCTGCGGGTCCATCTCCAAGTCCATGACACTATTCCGTGCGCTTGGCGTCGGCGTGTTCTCAAACATATAGATATCCCCGTTTGTGTTCTTCTGATTACTTCCACCAGCGCTGCCCGGATCTGCGTTCATAGGTTTGCGCGACAAGGCCGCTGGGGAGAGGGTTTGGTCTGCGATGTGGGGCGAGCCGGACTTTGCAGAGGCCTTGGGCGTGTCAGACATGCCGTTGCGTGCCTGGGAGTCTGTGGAGGGAGAGCGGGCGGCGGGGTGAGAGGCGAGTTGTGTTTGTGGGCCCAGGAGGCGGTTCATGCTTGTAGGGCGCGGGGGAAGCGCATGTTCGGTAATTGGGGGTTTCGAGAAAGGCAGGGATGTATACAAACGAGGTGGAAAGGTAAAAGGTTGGCTGGGATGGTATAGGCGCGGAATATGCCACGAATCCACGTGTGGTGGTGGCTGCTGTTTCCCTAATGATTACTGTACTGTGGTGAAGACGCAGTGATATGGACATATGGTACACAATGTCTATAATTGAAAGCATCCCTCTGTAGCACTTTACTACTATATACCTAAGGTAATCTTTTGACGCCGAAAAGCTGCACAGTACAGATGATCACGTCGATAGTAACTCGACTTCTCCAGGCGCTCGAGGCACGGCGGTAAGATTCCGAGTCTGGTAATTGTTCACAGTCCGAAAGGTCTCGAAACGCGCACGGGGGAGGCAAAAGTCAGGGGCGAGGCTACTGATCCGGATCCAGGGGGCGGGTTTCGAGAGGTGCTCCGTCTGCCATCTGGTGCCCCAACGGTGCTTGTGTGCCGCGTTGATTATTACAGTATTATCCTTTTGGTGCTGACTAAGGTATGGTGGTGAGCAGGATTTGTCGAGACGGGATATTCTTGCGACAGGATTGTGCGAGTGCTTGTCCGATTGAGGGTACTTCCAGGTTTCCAATGACTACACGAGGCGGTGTCAATTCCCTCCTTAATTATCTTTGAAGGGAGAAACAGGGAACGAAAATGGCAGGTATAGGATTCTAGAAGTGAAGGGAAAACATGGTTAAGTGACTGGTGACAGGTGACCGGAGCTCCATAGCAAGAGTACGAGGGGTAGATTGATGTGATTTTGTTTCTCTATTGAAATGAACGTATATATCTTCGTATACTCCTTGCTGGAGGAGCACCAAAAGGGTATCAATATAGTACATGTCTCTAGTAGGACCATAGTACCGGGGGAGCTGTGGCTGCCAGCCTTCTCGCGGTAGCATTGTCTTCCCTTCCGATTCTTCATCACACACGTCTTGTCGGAACCAGTCATTACTACTACCGCGTCCGGTTCGGCTTCACCACCACCGATCCTGATGTCTTCAATCGACCGAGATCCTGCTCGATCACTCCTCTCTTCCTGCGGACCCACTCTTCGCGCCTGGCGATCTGCTCTTCCATTGCCTTGGCTGCCTTCCTCTTCTGCTGTCGTGCTTGCTTGAGCCTATCCATCACCGTCTTGAAACTGTCAAGCAAAAGGTCACCGCATTCTTCGTACTGATCAATGGTCAAGGATGCAAAAAACCCCCGCGCCCGGGTCGTTTTGTCCTGTTTGGTTTTGTCGGTGTAGACTTCGTTCAGGCGGTCGGAGAGGGTGAGAGTCGCGTCAGGTAGATCTTGATGTGAAAAGTTTAATGAGGCTTCGGGGATGTGATCGAATGATTCGTCTTTCAGCTTTTGATAGCTGATGTCTGCCAGCTGGTGCATGCTGTAGTCGAGATCTCGCGACCTCTTTCGGCCATTGCGAGGAGACCCGTGGACTCCATTGCTGAGGCTGTCGCCGACAGAGTCGGTGGGACTGCCATCGGATCCGCTGAGGGTATGAGCTACCTTGGTGGCTCCGCCCTGGTGAGCGTGGGAGTCGAATCGACCTTGGTACGTCGACTGGCTCAAGATTTGCGCGGGTGAAGGTCCAATTTTGTTGTTGACGATGCTGACACTGTCTTGCCGTGTCGGTGGGCGCTGTCGATCCTTGAGCATCTGTACCGCACGAGATTCCTTGGTGTCGGGTAAGGGCTTCTGACTCCCCATGAGCGAGTCCTTCCGAGTGTGTTTCGTTCCTTCTTTTCCATAACCCTCCCATGCATCCCTGTCGCCATAGTAACCGTTATCATCCGCCACAGACCTGCTGCGACGCCTGCCCTTGTGATCATAGTGGTCTTGGGTGTCAATTGGCCGTAATTGCAAATGTTTGTGCAGAGCAGGCGACAAGGCCGGAGATTCATTCTCTTCGTACAACGAAGATTGGTCCATGTCAAAGCCACTTTGCCCTCCGGTGCTTTCGTGTAGATTGGTCTCCGTTGCGGACCTCATGAGGGGATGGGGGCGAAGTTGGTTGTCTTGGTCGAAGCTGTTACTGCGATTGTAATTGTTATCGTCGGTTGGGCTCTGGTTCCTGCGCAAGAGTGGGTGTTGCCAGGCTTGGTTCGAGTCAACGTCGTTGAATTTGGAATGGAGAGGTCGAGATCCTTGTTGCTCGCCGAATCGGCTGGCCAGTGATTGAGATTGGGACTTTTGTGGTACAGGCGGTGAGATGGAATATCCCATCCCTTGCATTTTGGGGTCTTCGGGGGAGTTGGAGATTATGCTCTCTTCTTTTGCGAGACCTCTTCCGTTGAGGAATTGACGAAGAGCAGCCATACAAGAAAGGGGGGTGAATACGCCGCAGGTAGTGTCAATGCCAGGATTGACCAATCAGGCAGGAGTGGTCACAGCCAGCTGTAAAACGAATATAGATGGAAAAAGGAGTGTTGGTGGAAGCGGTAAGGACGCATGCTTGAGTGATGAGACCGAAAAAGGATTCGAAAGAGAGAGGTGGTACAAGAGGCAATCTTAAGTAACATATATATAGTCAGAGGGAGGAATGCTGTGCTCCGTGCATCCCTCGCACTGAGCGCTTGCAGTGTGTCTCATTATATTTGAGGTTGGCAGTAGGGGGGAGTGGGGGGGTGAATTGGGCCGATGGAAAGGGTTTTGGGGGAAAGTTGGGGGCAAGTTGGGGGAGTCTAGGGGGGGGTGGTTGCAAGGGGTTGTTCCTGGGTCTAGGCTACTAAGGCTTAGGTGTTTGGGGGATCTACTGCTTCATCGTGGCAAGTTCCCTTAGTCTGAAACAGAGTGCGTGCTCACTACGGATACCTTACCACGGAGGTACTTGGTACAGTACCATCTCACTACGTGCCTCCTCATAGTGCGTACTGCAGTTCCGTGTGGCAAGACTAAGGTACGTATCCGTCCTACCAATGTACCAGCCTTCTTCACCCTCGCCCGCCATTCGCAAGCCGTCCGGCGCCAGCCACGTCCCCAGGTCCCACGATGGTACGATGCTACCTTGCGAAATAATGCCAAATCCATGGTCCCATTAATACCCATCCGTAGGCTCCTTCCTGACCACCGTGGCACGAAGCAGGGGAGATTACTAAAGGCACAGAATGCATGCCGCCTCTCTTCGTCGACATCTGTATGGTTCGGCTCTTGCCATAGCATGCACTCTTGCACATTATCATGATTATGAAGAACATTTGTATTTTAATATAAATCTGCGTCCCGCCCCTGACATATGACATACTGCTTGATGATTACTGCTTAGCGTGCATTGTCCATGCATAAAATTGCACACTCAAGACGGCAACCGATAGGTCATTCCTACTAGTTTTGACGCCGCCACCAATCTGGTCGGATCCAGCCTGGACTTTCCAAGATATGTGAGTACTTCCGTACTCCCTAAGAGAGAGAGAAATCAACTGGAGCCCGTGAAGTATTGGAAGATGCGCCCGTTCAATCTTATTACTTCGTGTAGTCGAAGATTTCTCGTGGCTTCTCTTCGTCGCTGTTCATGAAGTAGATGGTCCACCTCCATCTCATGGCCCTCTCTACAGCCAAGCTTCGATGCAAGCATTAGACCGTGTCTAATGTCCGCCTCCTATCATCCTCCAATCATACTGACAGCGCGTACGAGCTGCATGTCCCACAATTGTTCCTGGCTTTACAATCTGTACGGTCCTTGGTCAATCCGATCATCTGTGAATTAGTACATATCGGATTAGCCAGCTGTCTGCCATTCCTATCATGCATGTGTGCACTACCTGAAGTATTTCCTGTTCAAACCCCCTCTGAACGCATTTGTTGATTTCCTCTATTTGGTATGTCGACCATCCTTGCTCAGTCACCGCAAGTCCCAGAGTCATGCCGCACTGCTTAGAGATCTCGTCAGTATGGAGTTGTCCCAACCATGTCGCCTATTTCAGTGCCATCGGTTAGTGTCACGGCACTCCTATCTGAAGATTCGGTACTTTGGACCATCGTAGCCGACCGAGCGCCCAGCACCGATCCCGGATCTCCTCTCCTTCGAGAGAAAATCGAGACGCCTGCTACCTTGCTCGTAGGCTTGACAAGTCGGCCACTGCAAGTCGTAGAAGAGATTTCTGCCGCAAAAAAGACGTTTGCATTGAGAATAGATATAGTTCTCGGTTGACCACTTCGACGTGGCGGCAAGGAAGCTATCAGAGTCTGAACCTCAGTATCAGGGGGGTGCCTTCCATGGACGGCTTTGGCTACGTCGCTCTGTTGTGTTGGCAGCCGAGACAGAGTCGCTGATTTGTAGCTCCGTCGTAGAAGAGCTGACTATCGCCGCTTCCGTCGAGATAAAGAAGTCAGAGACGGCTTCGCCTGGCAGGTTTTCTGAACGACTCTAGCTTTTAATGAACAAAGGGTGGTCTCCCTCAAGAGACAATACGATGCTGCACAGCATCTCTGGACCCTGTTTCCCATGTCCGAGGACCCCTTTGAGGGACCATTCCTGATCTTCTTTCGACCTCGTCGATGCGAATTCTTGAGCATCAACAGAATGATCAGGGGGATGCGATGACTGAGGACGGGAGCGGTAAGAATGATTGGAATTTGAGAGAGAACGCGAGACCGATGTCCTGCTCAAGTAGGGGCCCACGTACGTGGACTTGCAAACGTGGCTTTGGTATCCGAGCCAGAGTTCCTAATCCCGCTCTCTATTCTCGTCGTGACAGATTCGTGATCGGTTCCCCATTGTGACATGAGGTCGCACGAACAGGACCTGATATGAACACATCCCCGAGCTTGAGCCTGTTGATGACCCCGATTTGGTAGGAGATGCTGAGCGGAAAGCACGGGGGATATCCTAGCCATGGTCATGGTCCTGGTCAGCATCATACGGTCCATGGAGTACTCGGACTTACGCTCAGCCGAAAGTACCGTCGACGCTCTCTTGGATGTCGAGATCACCTACGTGCTGAAGGGTGCATTGAAGTCAAGGGCAGAACCGAGGCTCTCTTCGAGCGCCTGGTCAGCATCATCTAGAGGACGATATCCACCTTGGGTGCGCTAGAGACTGTCCTCACGACGGCGTCGGTAGAGTTGGGCATCTTCTTGTCTCAGGTGCACGAGTTCAATCGGGGAAAGCCGCCTGAGGCCACCCATTAATTTCAAGTATACCCCAATAGGTATATGTTCATGTACATCTCTCCGCTTTGCATCGGTCTGGCGTGCAAAGGAACAGAACTCTCGAGACAGCTTAGAGATCATTTGCCTCGAGTCCTAATACATCCAGCAAGCCCTTCTCTTTGAGCTTCAGCTCGTCGTTAACTTTGCGCCATACACGCAGACGGCAGTCCCGGTCCTTGGTGTGCGGCATAGCCTCCAGCTCCCAGATACGATTAAAGAATCTGCCGCCACCCAAACCCTCGGGAGATCCAACGCCCTGTCTATTTAAATTGGAGCCACACTGAGGGTTGGTGGCGCAGTGAGTGATCGCAAGACTGCCCTGTTGATTGTCTATAGCGTAGAAGTACGCGAGAACCTTGACGATGAGTTCTCTGATGGGCGCGTAAGTGTTGAGGTTCCAGATACCTGAGTTAACGTAGCCCGGATGGACGCCGTTGATTGTAATATGCCTCAGCGAATCATGCTGCTGCATCCTATGCTGGAGCTCGGTCAGCCAGACTTGATACCACAATTTGTTGTTCTTGTAGAGTTGCATTCCCAGCTGCGCCATGCACGTGTTCCCTTCGAAGCCATTGAGATCGAACTCGCCAGGGTAGTGAAAGCTGGATGTCGTGCACACCACACGCGGCTGGAGGGCTTTTTGGAGGGAGGGGAGGACGGAAAGCGTGAGGAGGACGTGTGAGATGAAATTCGTCTAGGATCACTTAGCACAGGAGATGCTGTGGCGTAAACACTTACCTGGTGAACGATCTCGAAGCCATCCTCCGTCTTGAACGCCTTGTCGCCGCCGGGATTGCTTCCGATACCTGCATTGTTGCAGAGGATATCAAGTGGGCGCCCTGTGGCCAGCCAGCGTTGGGCAAGCGACTCGACCGTCGCTAGCTTCGCCATGTCAATCTCCCACCACTCCACCTCTGCTTGCGTGTGGCTATTCTCTTTGTACCGTTGCTTTACCTCCTCCACCACGAGCTCCGGGTGCATCTCATGGGCTTTATTCGGAGGCGGCTTGCGGCATGCTAGGATGAGATTTGCGCCCCACGATGCAAACTGCAGTGCCGCCTCGCGGCCAACCCCGCTGTTGCTGCCCGTAATCACGATCCACTTGCCAGTCAAGTCCGCGCCAGGAACTTGGGCTTTGGTGATGGTGCTGGTATCGTCGCCCTTGCGCGTCTGCCAGCGGACCCACTGTACCGAGGGTTCTTGGATTGAGAGTGGTGCATCGTAGGGAATCTTATTGAGGTCGCCTTTCGCTGCCATGGTGTATGAGATGCCGGGTATTGCCGACGACGTGCTCTGTTGCGATTATCTCCACGACGAGACGGCAAGAGTTCGGAGTCCAAGCCACGTAGCGCCTCCGCAGATTTTGCTTATGGAGGATGAGATCCTAGGAAGCTCGGATGGAAGCTGTGGTCTTGCAAAAAGTCAGTTCTAGCGAACATAAGGGATCTCGTCGGTCAACGCTGCCATATAGCCCATACCGGATTTCTCCCGTAAGACTGCATATGTTTAGATGTAGACTATTGCAGACGCGATACGTATCGTACATGTAGTTGTGCCGCTCGGGCCTTAGATCAGAAGTGTTGCGGCGGCTAAACCAACAAGGATTTCAACTCGCACCTATCAGTCATCGGGACAATATGCCCAGTAGATTAGACCATTCCTCTTGGTATTCGAAGCAGATTTAGAAGCACGGAGCATTGAACCTCATGGAGAGAGCCTCTGCCCCTGATAGAGAATAGCCACAAAGGGCTATGCGGTGCAGATCAACTCCCTTTCAACCTTTGATGAACGTCACGGCATCGTGCAAGTCAGCAATTTGAAGAGCGGGATTGATGTCTCCACGTGGCTCTCCATCGCTTCGGCCCACTCCTCACGGATCGTACAGCAGGACTACGTATTCGAGGCCTTGGAAGTACCGGGCGAGGTTGATGTAGAGCTCACTGACGGGAAAGTTGAGCTAGATTGTCCCTTCATTCGGCTCTCATTCTGTGCTCACCAGGGAAAGCAAGCGACAAACCCGGCCATTGATAAGTAGAAAAGGTGATGGAACTCACTCCAGGCGTGAGAATGATGGCGGCCGCTTTTGTTTCAGCGCTTGGGAGATGCAGTCCCCGCAGCATCAAGCCATCGGTGGCCTTGAATTCGATCTCTTGTTGCGCTGCCATGCCGTTTGCTAGGATGCCCGAACAAGTTCAAAGTATAAACAGATGTCTGAATAGTAAAACGCCTTACTCACTGGAAATATAAGATGCCTCCTCTCGATTGTGTCAGGCCGAGATCAATGAATTATGTGGTGCCTGTGTCTCGAAATTAACGCTTGGTTTGAGATACACAATGGACGAGGTGGCTCTGCATCTCTATGCCTTTGTGCCTTCTCGATTCGGCCCCATCAACCCGCGCCCCTTCATGCTATCTTTGGCACTTAGGAATAAACAAGGTAGAGCCATGGGAAACATCCATAAATCTGCGAGATATTTCCGGCTAGTGTGCCCTACACCACGGGAGTTCTGTAAAGACGTAGGTAAGGGTTGGTAGCAATATCAAATCAAGAGGGAAATTTTATTAAATAACAATAGTGACTATTGGAAAAAGAAGAAAAACTTAAATTTAATATATATCTTTTGGCCAGCAAAGGTCCACCTGTATGTAATATTCATTATAAATTATTGATAATTTGCTGTTTAGAAAGCCAACAAACTTATTAATACAAAATTATTAAAAAATTATTAAAAAATTATTAAAAAATTATTAAAATTAATTTTTTAATTTTTAATTTTTTAATTTTTTTAAAATTAAAATTATATATATTATTTTTGTTATTTATTTTATATTTAAAATTCTTAATATTATTTAATAAAGGATTTTATTTTAATATAAAATAAATATTTAATTTTAATATTTTTTAATATATAATAATTTAAAGCCTTTATAAATTATTATTATTATTAAATATATATAATATATTACTTAATTGATTATTATATATAAAATAGAATTATTTATAAATACCAAAGTATTAAGCCGGATTAGGCTTAATAGCAAAATATATTTATATTATTATTTTTATTATTTAATATTTTTATTTTATTATAATTATATTGCAAACAAATAGTAATAAAAACCCAAAAATAGTTAAGCCGGAATTCCCAAAACAATTAAGTTAATAGCTTTGACCGTTTTGATATTATTATTTTAATAATAATAAGATTATTTTTAGGCTAAATATAATAATTTTAATATTTTTCCTATATATATATTAATATTAAGCAAATCAGGAGCAATAGAAAGTAGGAAGATTTATAAAAATTATATATATATATATAAAAGCTTCAAATAGCTATTAAAGGCTTTATAAGTCTTTAAATAAAATAGTAAATAACTAAATAAATAGTTATAAAGCTTAAATAATAGTTTTAAAGCCGGTATATTGGCTCCGAAATATAATATAAAATATAATAAAAATATTTATAAGTTTATTTAATATATATATAATTAATAAAAAGTAATTAAAATAAGTAAAAAGTTAATATATAACTCCCTTAAGGCCCTTATAAAGTTTAGGAAATATTTATTAAATTATAATAAAATTATTATTATTATTAAAGGAAAATCAATATATTTATAAAATATAAAAAATATAGATTTATATAACTTATACTTATTAAATTAATTAAATAAAAGAAAAAAATAATATATTCTTTTATATATAAAATATATATATTAAATCTTTTAAATTAGCTTTTATAATATATAAATTAATATAGAATTTATTTTAAATTAAAAGCTTTATAAAATACTTTGAACTTAATTTAAAATTTTTTATAATAAATTTATTATTTATTATTTATTTAATAAAAATATAATTTAATTTAATTTCACTTAAAATTACTTTCTTTTTTACGAATTTATATTAAATATTAATATATTTTATATATTCGTAATTAATAAGGTTTTTGGTAGAAATAATAGCCTTTTAATTATTATAATAAATTATTATTATAAAAATATAAATAAGTTTTATAATACCCGGGAATATAATATAAATAATATGATAATTTTTTATAATATTATTTTTAAGGGTAAATTATAATTAAAAAAATAATCTTTTGAATTAAATAGCTTCCTTAATTATTTAAATAAAATCAAATATTAAATTTTATAAATAAATAATATAATTATAAATTAATATTTAAAAAACTAATTAATAATTATATTATTTAAATTAAAAATATATTTATTAATAGAATATTAAATTTCTTTATTTTTAATATAATTAGTATTATTATAATTATATATAAAGATAAAGGAGCTTTTATAAATAAACTTTAAATTAATGATAAAATATAAATAATAAAGGATATATTTAATTGCTTTTTAATAAAATTCGGTTAAATTAAAAGTATATTAATTTATTATAAAAACAATAAAAGTAATATCGACTTTAATACTTATTATAATATATATAATTATATTTATAATAAATTAATATTTAATATAACATTTATTATTAATTATAAAATTTAAAAGGGCTTTTTATAAATTTATAATCTTTATAAAAATATTAATATTATAAGTTAATTTATTATTTTATATATTATATTTTATAAAAACCTTTTTAAAATAAGTTTTTTAATTTAAAATAAAAAATTAATTAATTTTATATTTAAAAAAAAGTTAAAGGGTTTAAGGTTAATTATTTTGAATATTTTAAAAAGTTATATTTTAAAAATATTAATCTCGGTTATTATAAGGCCTATAATTAAAATATTATTTATATAAATAATAATAATAATATATATTTTTTAATTAATAAAGATATTATTATTAATATTTAAAGGTTTAAACCTTAATTTTTTAAATTATATAATTAATATAATATATTAAATATAAAATAATTATTTTAAATTATATAAAAAATAAAATAACTTATATATTTTAATTTTCTTTTTTTTAAAACTAATAAGTTAAATAATATAAATTATCTTATCGATTTCGTTATATAAAAAAGCAGTCTTTATATTTATTTATTTAATTTCTAAATTATATATTATAATAATTACAAAAATAGCTTTATAATTTATAAGTTTTATAATTAATATAAAGGTTTTGTTAAAATTAATATTTTATTATTAAAAGAAACTCTTTATAACTTAACGAACTTTATAATAGATATTTTTATTTTTATTATCTTATTTAATTTTATAAACTTATTTGCCTTTTAAAATATATTTTTTATTAAAAAAATTATATAATTCTTATATATTGTTTTTTATAAGGGATTTATATTTTTCCTTTATAATTATTTTTTACTCTTTATTATAATAATTTTTTATAATTTCTTTATAAATAAATAATTTATTAAAATCGGAAAAGTCAATATAAAAAAAGAATATAATAAAATTAAAATTTTAAATAAATTTTTATAATTAAAAATAATATTTAAAAGTATTTTGATATATATTAAATACTTTATTTTAATTAAAAATAATATATAATAAATTAAAAATAAAAATTTTATTATTTTTATTATTTTTAAATTTTTATATATAATAATAAGATT
>JAABUQ010000751.1_pt1 | contig 75142 bp, 86 predicted proteins | sample 5560001 | NCBI WGS metagenome assembly JAABUQ01 (sample SAMN10711888, study PRJNA513371) | rock metagenome | isolation source: Antarctica rocks | place: Antarctica: Victoria Land, Finger Mt nord | collected 2015-12-18 | reverse complement strand
GATTTACTAGCAGGCGATTTACTAGCAGGCGATTTACTAGCAGGCGATTTACTAGCAGGCGATTTACTAGCAGGCGATTTACTAGCAGGCGATTTACTAGCAGGCGATTTACTAGACGGGCGTACAGCGCTGAGACGACACGGGATAAGACGCCACGGAATGAATTCCGAGGCTGAACAAAACAGTGTCGAGGCGACACGGGAGAAAACAAAACAATTAAAGCTTTTTCCTTGTCTTGTGTCGCTTCGACACTAGTTTTTCCTAGCCTCGGAATTTATTCCGTGGCATCTTGACCGTAACCATTTAAGGAGCCACGACTGCATGATCACACGAGTTTTGACGGGAAGCGCTTTGGCGCTCCTGCTGGCCCTGCCGGCGGCCGCACAGACCCCAACTTCTGGCACACCCTCGGCATCCCCTGCCGCGCCGACGAACCCAACCCCCAGCACCGCGCCGGCTTCTACTGCGCCTGATGCACCCGCGCCGCAGCCGGAAGCGAAACACCGCAGCCGGTTTCGGATCGGGCCGGAGGTCGGCGTTTTTCTGCTGACATCGGGCAAGGCCCGCAGCCAGTTCGGCAGCTCTGCCGTCTCGATTGGCCTCGGCCTCGGCTCTATTGCCCAGGCGTCCACCCAGGGCCGGCTGGCGCTGGACTTGCAGGTGCAGTACCAGACCAAAAACGGCAACCATCTGTTCATCGCCCCGCTGGGAGTCGCCTACCGCAAAGCGCTCAATGAAGGCACAGCGAGCGTCGCGTATGTCGGCCTAACCGCAGACCTTGACTTTGTAGACATCCGCTCCGGCGACTATGATGTCCATTCGGGTATTCGCACCGCATTTGGCGCGAGTCCACTGGTCGGCGTCTCGTTCGGCGACAGCGGCTTTTTGGAAGCCCGCTATCTCTACGTCTCCCGCGTCAAAGGCTTCGACCTCAGCGGCCTGAACCTGTCGGCGGGATACCGCTTTTAAGAGACGGAGAAACGCTGATGCCGATTGTCTATGCTTGTATTGCGCCGCACGGCGGACATTTACTGCTCGGCGAGAACGCGCCGGGGCCGGTGCCGCTGGGACGCCGGGCGATGGCCCGGATGCGGGAGTCTTTGCGGGCGTCCGGCGCGGAGAGTGTTGCGATTTTGACCCCGCACGGCATTCATCAGCCGGGCGTGATGACGCTCGGCGTGACGACCACCGGCTACGGCGAAACCGACGGCGTGCAGGTCAGAATCCAAACTGATCTTGATCTCGCCGCCGCCTGGGCCGATAAAGCCGCCGAGAAGAATATCCCCGTTAGCACGCTTGCCGGCAGCGCCGAAACCGACGTGCTGCCGCTGGACTGGGGCGTCACCATCCCGCTGGCGCTTCTGACCCCGCCTCCCGGCACGCTTCCAACCGTCGTTGTCTGCCCTGCCCGCGACTTGTCCCGGCAGCAATTAGTAGACTGGGGCGAAGCTTTGGTCGAGGCTTCGGACGCGGTCGGCAGGCGCGTGGCGCTTGTCGTCAGCGCCGACCAGGGCCACGGCCACGCCGCCGACGGGCCTTACGGCTACACGGCAGTCTCGGCGGACTATGATGCCGACATGCAGGCAGCGATTGAGGCAAACGACCTGCCGCGTCTTTTGGACTGGCCGAAAGACTATGCCGAGACCGCCCTCGCCGACTCCTACTGGCAGACGCTTTCCTTGATCGGCGTCCAAAAGCGCCTTCCGCTGTCGGCCCGCGTTTTGTCTTATGAAGTAGACCATTACTTCGGCCTCCTCTGCGCCGAGTTCCTGCCGGCTTAACTTGAGAAAGAACACAATGCCTTTTCGATTCTACAGCGCCGCGTCATTAACTGCCGCGACTGCTCTGGTGGCTTTCACCGCGCCGGCCATGCCTGCTGCCGCGCAGGGAACGCGGCTTACGGAGTCTGCCGGCGGGTTTTCATATGCCGTGCCGGCTGGGTGGGTAATCAGCCGCATTCCGGGTAATCCCTACAAAGTTTGTTACAGACTTCAAACAAATGACCTTCCGCCCAATATCATTGAAAGGGTGCAACCAAACTCGGACTCGCTGGCAAAGTTCACGCAAGACACCGTCGCCGACCTGGCAAAGCAGACTAAGCGATTTCATATCCTCAGCCAGACGCCGTTTGTGACTGCATTGGGCCTCCACGGAATGCGTGTGGCGATGGACGGCACGCTGGAAGCCCGCCGCGCGTACCAAATCTACTACATCTTCCCGAAACCCAGCAGCCAGAAAGTCGGGGTTCTCTTCACCTGTCTTGAAGCGGACAGCCCCAAATATGTCCCGACCGCCGACAGCGCCATGAAGACGTTCACGCTGCCGTAGCTCACGCTGCGACAACTGCGCGGAGAAAGAAGACCAACATGCAACCTCGATTTTTGTGCGCCATTGCTCTGTCTGTTCTGACGGTGGGGCTGGCTGTGAGCGTTCCCGCCGTGCCGGCTTTGGCTCAGGGAACACGGGTTTCCGAGCCGACGGGCGGTTTTTCCTATGTGCCGCCGCCGGGCTGGCACACCAAGCCATTTCCAGGCTTGAAATACAAGATCTGCTACACCAATTCGCTCGGTGGCTTTGCGCCGAACATCAACATCTTGGAGGAAACGGCGGCGGTTCCGCTCGACAAGTATATGCAGATCAGCCTGGTCGGAATGAAGCAGGCGTATACCACGTTTGCTATCCTCAGCCAGAAGCCGTTTGTGACGGCGTCGGGCATTCGCGGGGTCCGCATGGTGGTGAATGGAACGACGGGAGGCCGGAACATGCACCAGGTCTTTTACGTTTTTCCGGGGGCGAATGATCGCAAATACGTCGTGACGGCATCTTCTTTGGCATCGGACGGCAACAGATATAATGCCGCGACCGATGCGTCCATGAAAACATTCCGGCTGCGATAGCAAAACCTAAGAATAAGAATAGTAGATAACAAGAACAGTAGAAAGAATAATATGCGGGCTTGTCTTTTCGGTTTGGGTCTTCTCGGCTTGGGTCTTCTCGGTTTAAATGTTGGGCCGGCTTTGGCTGCGCCCGTGCCGGCAGCACGGGTCGTGGAGCCGGCGGGCGGCTTCTCGTATGTGCCGCCGCCGGGCTGGCATGTCAAATCGTTTCCGGGCTTGAAGTACAAAATGTGTTATGCGCCCCCGGCAAGTGGCTACTCACCGAACTTGATTGTTTCCGAAGACCGCAGTGCCCAGTCGCTGGACGTTTACCAGCAGGCCAGCAATGCCGGACTGAGGCAGTCTTATGCCAATGTGCATATCATAAGCCAGACGCCTTTTGTCACTTCTGCCGGCCTTCAGGGCCTTCGAATTGCCGTGGTGGGAGTGCCGACAAAGCTGCATCTTGCCCAAATCTTCTACTTGTTTCCGGCTTCGAGTACCCGGAAGCTCATTGTGCTGGTGTCGTGGCTGTCTGCCGACGGCAACAAATATGCCGCCGCCGCAGACACCGCCATGAAGACGCTCAAGCTGCAATGATGGATTGACGAAAGAAAAACATGATACAGCCCCGATTTCTGTGCACGGCTCTTTTTTCTGTGCTGTCCACGTTGAGCCTCCTCATTGCAGCGCCTGCCCAGACGCCGATCCACCGCGTCTCAGACCCGGCCAGCGGGCTGTCCTATGTGCCGCCGCCGGGATGGCGGGCCGACTCCTCGATGGACAACAAGTTCTGCCATGCCTCTTTCGTCAATGGGTTTGAAGCCTGCTTTACGATTGGAGTGCGTGGCTCAATGGCGTCTGCCGACCATTATCTTCAGGAAAAAGCCGCTGAGATTGCCGAGAACACGCCGGCGCTGCATGTTCGCAGCCGGGGACCGTTCGTGACCACATCGGGTCTGCGGGGGGGATGGATTTTGTTTGACGTGAACAAGCCAGGCATGCCGGGCGCGAGACGCACGCTTTTGTATGTCCTTGCGGCTCCTCACGACCAAAAGATCTGTGTCATCACCGATGCTCTCTCCTCGGACGGCGGCAAATACGATGCGGCGCTGGATGCTTGCATGAAAACATTCGTGCTTAAATGAGCCAGCAAAAGCAAGGCTGGATACAAAGATGTCCCGCGCCGGTCGGTGCAGCCGCCGCGCTCAGTGCCGGGCTGCTGCTGACAGCTCCCGCGCCGGCGCAAAAAGTGCAGGCAGGGGCGCACGCTTCAGCAGCGCGGTCCGGTTTAGGAACGCCGCCAGGCTTCGCGTTTGTGCCGCCGCCGGGATGGCAGATGGCCTCTCTTCCTCTTCCCTACCGGCTGCCCTGTGTCGCCGACCCGCGTGACGACGCCGCCGCAACGCTCTCTGTGCAGGAGCGCGTCTCAGCTCTTCCCGTAGACCGTTATGCTCTCAGCCTACTGGCCGCGCTGTCTGCGCCGCCGGCACATCCGGTAAGCCGTGGGCCGTTTGTGACTTCCTCCGGCCTACATGGGTATCGGGTGGTCTTCGATCAAGCGGCACCGGGGCAAAGTGTGCATATCGCTTTGTATGCCTTTCCTGGTGCCGGCCGCCGCAAATTTCTGTGCGCCGGGATTTGGCCGGCTGCCGAAAATGCCCGCTACGCGGGAGCGGCAGACGCTGCCATGAGGACGTTCACAGTCAAGTAGGCACTTTTCCATGCACCTGCCGTCACCGCTTCTGCCGCTTGGTTTTGCGGTCGTCGCCTGCTTTGTTTCGCCGTAAGGGTGGGTTTTGGGGATTGTGTCAGCTTGAAGAAGCAGGGAGAAAAGGCAGGGTTCACCCCTGCCCTTCCTGTTTCGCCGGGCTTGAAGGGGTAAGAGCGTCGCGCAGCTTCGACCCATCGGGGGAACCGAGGCCCGTGCAGGGGTCCCAGCCGGGGGCGGCTTGGTAGTCGCCGTTGTCGCCGTCGGTGATGTCCTTGAACACGCCGGCGCTGGGGGCAAGCGGATACAGCAGCGGGTTGACCCAGCCGAGCTTTGCGCCGAGGCTTTGGGCAAGCAGGGCGATGAGGCCCGCCCAAAGCGGAGCAACAGCGGAGGTGCCGCCGATGCCGGGCAGGCGCTTTGCGGGATCGGGGAACTCCTGGCCATCGCACAGCACGCGGTAGCCGCTTTCGGACGCGGCATCGGCGGAGACATCGGGAACGCCGCGCATGACCGGGCCATCCGGGTTGACCGCCGGGGGAACACCGGCGTTTGCCTGGTAGGAGGGAAGCGGGAAGTAGCGCGAGACGCCGCCGCCGGAGCCGACATTTTGGCCGGAATGCCAGACCACTTCACTGGTAATGGCGAAGTTTGTAACCGTGATGCGTGTGCCGCCGCAGCCGAGCGCGTAGGGACTGGACGCCGGGAAGTCAACCTGGGCGCTGCCGTCCCAGTTCGGGTTGTCGGCCGCCACATTGGCCGAGCCGGAGTCGCCGGACGCTACGCAGACGGTGATGCCGAGATGCGCCGCCGATTGCAACGCCTGGTCGAAGTTGTCCTGGAACTGCCCCGTTGCGCCGTTCTCCGTTCCGCCCCAGCTTACCGAGATTGCCGTGAGCGCATTCTGTGGGTCGTTGATGGCCGCCGTCATGGCATCAAGAAAGCCCTGGTCGGAGGCGTCTTTGGCAAAATACAGCACGATCTCCGCGCCGGGCGCGATGCTGCCGGCAACTTCAATATCCAGCATGACTTCGACATCCGGGTTTGCCGGGTCTAAAGCGTCCGTGCCGGGCGAGTTTGTCCCGCCGCCGGCAAAGCTGGCGACAGAGACGGCCGGCGGGCTGGGAACGCCCGCTTCGGCGAAATAGGTATCCAGGTCGGACTGCCGGAAGCCGCCGCCCATCTCGACAATCCCGATTTTCTGCCCCTGCCCCGTCACATCAGTCGGGAAGTCATAAAGCTTTGCGATCTCCGCCGGGTAAAACGCCGTGCGCGGGACGGCAGGGGCGTCCCCTGCCGCGAGTGTCCAATGGGCGCGGGCAAAGGGGCGGTTGTCGAGGCCGAAGACGCCGACGACGATGCCGTCTAGCTCGGACGGCACATAAATCAGCCCGCTGCGCCCGCGCACGTCGCCGCCCGGCAGGGCGTAGCTTTGCAGCGTCACCGAAAACGCCGCCTCGAACTGGGCTGTCATGCCGGACAGCAGAACACTCCGCCGGGCGGGGTCCGAGTCGTCTACGCGCAGGCCGAACTGCCCGGCAAACGTAGCGACTTTGGCGAGATCGTCTGCCGACGCCCCGTGCTGCGCGGCAAGTGCGTCATGGGTCATGTAGGTGCGCTCGGCGGGCATCTGAGCGGTATGGGGTTCCAGCGGCGGCAGAGCTGTCTGACGCCGAACGCGCACAGTCACTTGAAACTGCTCCTCCGGCGGCAGTGCGCCGGCAAGGGCGGCTTCGGGCAGGGCAGGCTTCTCGCTGCCCGGTACGGCGACCATTCCAACAGGATTTGTATTCTGGCTCATAGCAGGATTCTACCCAAAATCCTGCTAACCCGCGAAACCGGGTAGAATAACTTTATGAGTGCAATTACTGATGATCCCGCGTACAAGGCGGGCCTGGAGTTTCGCGGGCGCGGCGAGTTTCCCGGCGCGATTGCCGCGTTTGAGGCGGCATCGGGACGGTTCCCGGACAGCGCCGAAGGGCCGTACCAGCTAGGGTTGACATACCAGCAGCGGGCGGAGACAATCATGCCCCCGGCCCTGCGCGAGTCGGAGCGTGTCGGGAAAGGCACCGGGTTCAGCGATCTTGCGTCTTCCGTGCTGGGGCTGGGCGTGCTGGCCGCATCAAAAGCATTAGGAAACACCGACTGGATTGTGCAGTACCGGGAAGCGTTCCGGCTGTCGGTCGCCGCGTTTGAGAAGGCGGCGGCGCTGGATGCAAGCGACCCGCGTTTCCCCCACGCCCGCGCTTTGTCCCTGCGGTACTTAGGTCAAACCGAAGCGGCGGCGGAGGCGGCGCGGACGGCGTCGGCGCTGTCGCCCGGCGAGACGGTCTACCGGGACCGGGCAACGGCCTTCGACCAGGCGGCGAACCGCGAGTCGCAGTCGCGCGACGGCAAAAGCGCCGTGCCGGGCGGCGTCACCTGGAACGATGTGATCCTGCCGGCCCGCACAAAGCGTGAGTTGCGCCAGATGCAGCTTCTTTTGGAGAACCCCAGCCTGTCGAAAGACCTCGGCATCGAGCCGCCGACGGGTCTGCTGCTGTATGGGCCGCCGGGAACCGGCAAAACGACCATTGCGCGGGTGCTGGCGCACGAATCGCACTGCCACTTTGTTGCGACTTCACCCGCCGAAATCAACTCCATGTGGCTGGGCGAAAGCGAAAAGTCGGTCAAGAAGCTGTTCGATGAAGCGCGGGCTAAGGCCCCGGCAATTATCTTTTTAGATGAGATAGACGCCCTGCTGCCGTCGCGCTCCGGCGGCGTGAACCAGTACAGCGACAAAGTTGTGAACCAGTTCCTGCACGAAATGGACGGCCTGACTAAAAATCGGCGCATCTTTGTCATCGGCGCAACCAACCGGCGCGATATGCTGGACCCGGCGCTCCTGCGGGGCGGGCGTTTGTCCCGCGAGATCGAGATTCCCCTGCCGGACGAGCCGGCCCGGCGTCAGCTCTTTGCGCTGGCAGCGGGCGCAGCCAAGATGGCCGAGGACGTGGATTTAGACGAGATGGCCCGTCGCACGGAAGGCTATTCGGGGGCGAACATCAAAGCGGTGGTGAATGAAGCGGGCTTGCAGGCGCTGATCCGTCTGTCGGAAGCCGGTCCCGACGTCAAGCGCGTCTTGACCCGTGAAGATTTTGAGGAGTCGCTGGTGAACTTCGCGCCCTCGCCTGCCGAGGAAGCGCCGAACCCGTGGAAGATGTTTGGGAGATAAGGGGAAACGTTTAGGAACACGGGGCTGAACCCCCGTGCTTTAAAAGTGCAAGCCCCCGCCTCAGCACTGGTTGCCCGGAGGGGCGCGGGCGAGGAACCAGCCGAGAGGCTCTTCCGCCCGCGCCCCTCCGGGCAACCAGTGCTGAGGCGGGAGCCTGCACTTCAAAGCCCTGCCGTTCAGGGCGGGGTACAGAAAGCTACCGATGCCCCTCCTCGTCCGCCGCCTGCTTCTCCTGCTCCTGCTGATTGCCGACATCCTCTACGCCGCGTTTGTCGCGCCCAAAGGCGACCCGCCGGGCAATCTGTTCCTAGAACTGGCGCTCGGACAAGGTCCCGCTAAAAACCCGGCGGTCTGGGGCGTCTTTCAGCTTCTTGGCATTGTGCCGCTCATGTACTGGGCGCTGCTGTTTCCCGACGGACGCGGGCAGAAGGTCTGGGCGTGGCCGTTTTCGCTGGGAATGATGGCCTTCGGCGCGTTTTCCCTGCTCCCGTATCTTATCCTGCGCCGCCCCTACCCTAACGCTGTGCCGGGCGCACGGAATCTGGCTGTGCGCTGGTTTGCGGGGCGTCCGTTTGCGGTCTTTGTCGCGGTCGCGCTGGCGGCGCTGCTGGCGTGGATACTGCTCTTCGGCAGTCTCGCGAACTATGTCTACTGGTTTCGGGTGAGTAATTTCGTCCATGTGATGACGGTGGACCTGTTGGTGCTGACTCTTTTGTTCCCAGTCCTGCTGCGCGATGACATGGCCCGGCGGGGAGTGTCCGACGAGAGTGTGCTGGGGCGTGTTGCGCTGGCCGTGCCCCTGCTGGGACCGGCTTGGTACTTGGTGATGCGTCCGGGGGAGTAGAACCCCCACCCCCGGTACTTCGTACCGACCCCAGCCCCCACCTCGTGGGAGAGGGGTAAGAAGTTGGAAAGAAAGCCTTCCACGTTATCTTCACCCCTCTCCCGGAACGGGGGCAGGGGTCGGTACGAAGTACCGGGGGTGGGGTTCAAATCTCCAAATGATCCAGCGTCTCCCGGAGCGATTTACGAGCGGTCGCGGCGGCGGCACGCTGGCGCTGGGCATCGGCACGGAGATTGGCAATCTGCGTCTCCTGCGCTTCCAGCTCGCCGATGTAGCGTTTGTAAAGGGATGAGGTGCGGTCCAGCGCGGCCATGTTCCGGCGGATGCGGTCCTGCTGGGCGCTGATCTGCGTGACCTGGGACTCGTCGCTTGCCGCCAAATCGGTCAAGTTCTGAATGTGACGCCGCTGCTTGACGATGCCGGCTAGTTTCGTGCGGGTGGAAGCAGGGATGCCCTCGTCGCCGGTATAGGTCGCAAACTCGTCTAAACTGCCGTCAAGCAGGGCGACCGTTGAGTCTTCCGGCTTTTCCGTGACGACTTCCAGCGTCGTGGTCTTGCCGGCGGGGACCGGGACGGCAAAGCGGTAGAGGGCGGGCGTCCGCTCGGCGGCAGCGGCTGGGGCGATCAGCTTGGCTTCGGCGTCAAACGGATGCTCGACCAGGATGGTTTTATCGGCTTGCGCCCGGCTCTTAAAGACATATTTTGTCTTGGAGCGCGTGCGCGTGGTGATGGTCAGGACGCCGGCATGAACGGTCAGGGTCGTGCGGCTGTCATCCGTTTTTTCCTGCTGCCGCTCGCCGATGACCGATAGGTCTACGGCATAGGAGATCAGGCGCGTGTCGCCGGGGGGGACATCTTCCATCACGGCGTCGCCTGCGTAGGTGCCGCCGTCGAAGAGCGTCACCGGGCCGCCTTTCAGGTGCAGGGCCGTGTTGTTCTTCAACCGCACAGCGTTCAGCGGGAAGCGGGGGTCGGTGTCGGCGTTGTAAAGGGAAACTTTGTCTGCGCCGATGCTCTGAGCGATGACCGGGATCATCGCCGCCTGTTGGCGCGGCAGGGTCACGGGCGTCGTGATATTGTACGCAAACTGCTCCCCGGCGTCGGCCCCACTGGCCTGCGCCGTGACACCGACCCCGCCTCCAGCGACGACACTCGGCTTAGGAATTGCCACGCTCCTTGAGCGCTGCGGTTCGTTGTTGCCCGATGGGGATGGAGGCTCGGCGGGCGCGGGCGTAGCGGCAGACATCGGCGCGTTGAGATCGCCGGATACTTTCAAGCGGTCCTGCTCATTGACGACGGCACCGACTGCCCCAGTGTCGCGCATGTTGCTGTCGTGGGTCTGGGGCGTCGGTGAGGCGATAATATCGGGCTGGACGACCGGACGGGGCAGGTACAGCGGCTGGTACAAGTCCTGAATGAATGACACCGGGCGGCCCGATACCAGCGACAGATGGATGCCCGACCAGTCTTCATCGCTCGTGTTCTCCACTAAAGCCCAGCCCTGGAACGCCGCTTTGCCGGCGTCGCCGAGCAGCAGGCGGTACGAGACCTTCCACAGCGGCGACTCCGTGATGTAGCCGACACTCACCGGACGCCGCCCCGACCCCGCAAAATGCAGCGTCACTGTCCGCCGCTGGTTGTCCGCGCCGGACGCAAGCGTCGTCAGCGCCGATCGGAACTCTTGGTCGAGGCGCGGGTCCAGCAGCCGAATTCCCACCACGTCATCCAAGCGCACCGAATGCAGGCCGTCTGCGCCGAGCAGGTTCAGCGTGTCCACAGTTGAAGCCGTGGCGTTTGGCCCGGTGACGGTCTTCGACTCGACCGAGACGATCTGGCCGGTCTCGACCGTCTTGGCCGAAGTCGTGACCGAGACTGACGAGCCTCGAAGCTGGTTCAGCAGCTCGGTCCGGCTCTGCGGGGCTGTGACATCAATCGCGAACGACTGCAACGTCCGGCCAATCGGGTCGCGTGCGCCGTAGACGACCGGCTGGACCTGGCCCTGCGCGTCAATGAGTGTCAGCGATTTTAATAAGTCGTTGATCTGGGCCGTGCGAAACGTCAGCGGCACAGCCGCGTCGCCCGTGACCGAGCCGTCACGCTCAATATAGGAGACGCCGGACGTAAAGACGGTCACCTGCTTGATCGGCAGCGGCGACGGCGGCGATGCTTGCGTCTGGGCGAAGGCTGGAGCGGTGAGGGTGAGGAGGGCAAGAGAAAGCTTGGCGATAGACATTAAGATCCCCTAGCCCCCAATGATGGGGGAACTGGATTTTCGGGCGAGACTTCTTCTCGGAATCCCCCATCATTGGGGGCTGGGGGGCTTCTTTACACCTCGCGCCGGTCGAAAATCAGCGCGGCGATGGTCAGCAGAATCGCCGAGTAGACGATGGCGTACAGAATGTTCGTCGTGATGAAGAACGCCTGATTGTTGATGATAAGGTTCGGCGACAGGATGTGGTTCTGGCTGTTGTACTTCGTGAAATCGGGGATGACTGCGTGGATGACCTTGAACACGAACACGACCACCGCGTTCTTCGGGTGAGTCGGGTCAGAATTGTCGGCCAGCGCCTCGGTCACTGACGACGACAAGCCGAGCAGGAAGATGGCGAGTGTCAGAAAAAAATTGACGAACGGCGAGACGAAGACCGAAAAGAACATGGCGATGGCGCAGATCAACAGTATTTGGAACAGGAGCAGGAGGACGCCCTGGCAGGCATTGATCGCCTCATGGCTGAAGCCGCGCTCTTTGATAAGAAACAGCAGCAGGAAGATGGCGGACATGGCGAGCGTGGAGGCGAGAACGGTTACAAAGCCGCCCAGAAACTTGCCGCACAGGAATTGGTACCGATGCACCGGCTTCGACAGAATGGTATAAATGGTGCGCCGCTCGATCTCGGTCGGCAGCAGGTTGATGCCCAAGATGACCGAGATAAAGACGCCGACCAGGCCGATGACGCCGAGGCCGAGGGTTTCGACGACAAGCGTGTCTTTGCCGGGCTGGAACGACGAGTTCGCCGCGCCTAAGATGAGAACGACGGCGGCGACGGCAAGAAAGATCAAGAGGGTCCGGCGGCGGATAGCTTCGCCGAACGTGCCGCTGGAAATCAGCCAGATGGTGTTCATAAATGCGTGAAGACCCTTCATAACGGCGCAGCAGTGCGCCGGGTAGTATCTTCTGTATCATACCAGACTGCCCCGGATTCTGCAAGGCGGCAGAAGCCGGGGCGGTCAAACAAGGGCCGGGCAGAGGAGTCGCCGCTAATGGTAAGTGCGGTCCGCCCCGTGCAAGTCCCGGTCGGAAGCGTGGAGGTCACGGTCCATGCGGTGCAGGTTCCGGTCGGCCCGCGCTTCGGCGGCGGTGTGATGCCCGGAGCGGTGATACGCCTGGTCGGCGGCATGGAACCGGCGGTCGGCGGCGTGGAACGCCCGGTCGGAATGGTGGTACCGGTGGTCGGCGGAGGCGGAATGCTGCGCCTGCACGGCGGTGGCCGCTGTCAGCAGGACCAGCAGGACGGTGGATGCTGTCCGCAGAGCGTTCGTTTTCATAAAGTTCGTTCTCATCGTGATGTCTCCTCGTGTGCGATATGTTCGTGCGTCGTCTGGGTCTGCGGTGCCGCGAGAGTGTCCGGTGGGGCGCCGAGCCGCCGCCAAAGGTGCAGGCCAGTCGTCAAAAGTCCGCCGACAATGCCTGCTCCAATCAGGCCGACCGGACAGGACGGCAGGCCGCAGCAAGGGCCTGTTCCATCGGTGAGTGCGTACAGTCCCGTAAAGCCGAGCCAGGCACCGAAAGGCCGAAGACTTCTTCGGCCAAGCTTCTGAAAGCCACCGGCGGAGAAGAAAGCAAACGTAAGCAGTTCTCTTGTACCTCTGCGTGGCGCAAACTCTCGTGGGGGATCGCCGGAAGCCGTGTTTCTCTGCCCGCCGAAGGGGAAAAGCGGATAGGAAACACTGACTTACGGCGCCGGATGGCCGCCCAGACGCGGCCAGCCGCCTTAGAGAACGACAGCGGCTAAAAGCTGCCGTTCAAACTTAGCAGGACGCGGCGGCCCTGCTGGAAGCGGGTGCCGCTGAAGCCGGAGTTGAAGTTAAACGGGCGCAGACTGTTAAAGATGTTGTCTATGTCCAGCTCCAAAGCACCGAATCCAGCGAGCTTGGGACTGGCGAGCTGCAAGTTGACCTCAGTATGCGCCGACCGGTGGTTGTTGTTCAGCGTAATGGCGTTGTTGATCGGATAGTAGTTGCCGATGATGCTGGACTGTGTCCCGCTGCTGTGGTAGACGTTGATGCCGGCGGACGCGCCGGACCTGAACGAGTAATCCACGCCGGTGCTGAGCGTGTTCTGCGTGTCATGGTCATTGTAAGGCGGCACGGGAGCGCCGGTGTTTTGCAGGCCGGAAGGCTTGTCAATGCTGTTGGCGAACGCGAGGTACGCGCCGGTGCCGACGCCGTTGCGGGGGTTCAGGGTGTAAGACAGCTCGACGCCGTGGGCGCTGCCGTGCTGGAAGTTCACCGAGGTAAAGACGCCGATCTGCGTGCCGGGGATCAGCAGGTTAGTGTCAATCTGATTTGTTTCGTTCTTATAGTAGTAGGCGACTTTGGCGGTTTGGTTCGGCGCAAGCTGGCGCTCGACGCTGGCATTGTAATCATCGTAAGTTTCCGGCAGGATCGGGGCGCCGACGACGGACCCCTGAGCCAGTGGCGGCTGGATAAACAGCTTATTGTAGGACAAGCGCAGGGTCGTGATCGGGGTCACCAGGTAGGCGAGGTTCAGGCGCGGCCCTAAAAAGTTCTTTTTCTCGGACTGGGTGCTGCCGCTGACGGTCTCATCCTGCTTGTACTGGTCGTAGCGCAGGCCGTAGTTGACGCTCAGCTTGCGGGTGACGCGCCAGGTATCCTGGACGTAGAACGCATTGTAGTAGCCCTGCCGGTGAACTGGGACGTTCGGCGTCGCCGCCCCGGCATTCGCGGTGTAGATTTGGTTGCCGAGAGCATCCAGGACAGGCTGCTGATTGCCGCCGGAGTCCAGAATCGGATTGCCGGCACCGTCCACGATGACCTGGGCCGTGCCGGCAGGCACGAGGTTTGGGTCGCCGGCATAAAGCGCGTCCAGTGCGAACTGGCTGCCGGGCTGAAGCTGATAGCTTTCGCTGCCGCTCTGTTTGTCCAGCAGGAAGCCGGCTTTATAGGTGTGCGTTCCCTGATCTTGGGTCAGGCTGCCGGCGAACTCTGAGTCGCTGGAAGCTTTGAGAATGGTCGGGTTGTACTCTATCGAACTGTCTACGGGCAGGGCGCTCAGTGCGGGAGCCGCCGGATTGCCGTTGCGGATGTCTAGGCGGGAACGGGTCGCGCCATAGGAAAACAGCCCTGTCAGGCCGCCGCTGAACGAATGCCGGTAGTTCAGGTTGCTGAACTGGTTCTCGTCATGCTGGTAGATGTTCTGCCCGGAGTCCTGCTGCGACCCCAGCGGGAAAGCGTCGCCGCCGAGCGGCGTGGTGCCGTCGGCGTTTGGAACAAAACCTGCGCCGATATTACCGTCGGGGTTGCGTGCGCCGCCGAAGCCGTAGCCCTGGCCGACGGAAGCATACTGGCTTCCCAGACCTGTCCGGTTGGCAATCTGGGTCGAGGCCGGGGCGTCTTCCAGCGCCAGCGTGAATTGGTCATTGCTGCTGGGAGTATAGTTAAAGTTTCCAAAGAAGCTCTGGGACTTGCCGCCGTTGTGCGTGGTCTGCTTATCAGGCTGGGGCGGTTCCAGCGCATTCGCCGTGCTGCGCCCGCTGAAGTCAAAGAAGTAGCCGAGCTTGCGGGCGGTCGGACCGGAGGCGCTGTCGCCATTGATCGGCGCTCCGAGCTGACCGCCGAAAGCAAGCGACTGGTCATAAGTGTTATATTCGCCGCCGTCTACCACATAAGACTGGAACGGCTTAATTGTGCCGGCCCGGAGGTTGACGTTCAGGACTGCCGCCGTCTCGCCGCCGTATTCGGGCGCGTAGCCACCGGTCTGGATGTCCGCTGTCTGGATCGTCTCCGGCAGCAGCACCTGCCCCGCCCGCCCCTGAAACGCACCCGGCAGACGGAACCCGTTCAGGTAAATGGAAGTCGCCGAATGCTCGCCGCGCGGGTGGGCTTGGTTGACCGAATCCTGCACAATGCCGGGGTTTGTGATCAGAAGGTTTCGCAGGCTTTGCGGATTGCCGGCGGTCGAGCCGAACTTGAGCCGGCTCTGGTCAATGCGGTTGGAGACCGAGATGCTGCGGGGAATGGTGATGCCCCGGCCAATGGCGTTGATCACTCGCTTTATCAGAGTAACACTTACGTCGGTGCTGGTATCGGCGATGACCGGCAGGGTGCGGACATCGGTGCTGAACGTGACAATCTGCGTGGTGACCTGCCAGGGGCGGATCTCAAGCGGCGGGCTGAGGACGACGCCGTTGGCGTCGGAAACTGCGTTAAAGTCTGGGTTGACCCCGGCGGTGTCGTGGAAAATGACGTTTGCCCCTTGAACGGGCTTGCCGGCAGTGTCGTGAACCGTGAGGCGCAGGCGTCCAAAGACATCGGCGCGGGCCGTGCCTGCGGCAAGCAGGCAGGAGAAGGCCAAAAGCGGGGCGCAAAAAGGCGCAAATCGGTGAGTCATCGTGTTTCTCTTTTCCGTGTCGTGGAGCGGGGTAGACGAAACGGCGGAGACGTGATACAATCACCGTGGCAACGGACGTGACTAAAGTCACTCGTGACGGCATCGCGTTCGCCCAGGCGCGGGGGTATTACCAGTACCCTCGCGCCTTTTTCGGTCCCGAACTCGGTTTAAACCCAAAAAGGGTTCGAAGTTGTATGAAGCGTGAGAATCTTAAGAGACAGGCGGGGGAGCACGCGGCGAGGTATGGTCAAACGGGTCTGAGACCTGGGTTCGGAGGCGAGCGGAAAGCACAGGCAGAGAAGTTAAGACAGGAAGCGGCAGCGGCACGGCGGGAACCAGCGGGCTGAACAGGGCGTTCTCCCACTGGCAGGCGATGCAGGTGTCGGCAGCCGGAACGAGCGTGGTGTGGGAAACGGCACTGCGCCCGGCGTGGACACGCGCAAATCCTAACTCATCGGAGTGGGTCAAAGTTGTGCCGCCGCTGATTCCGAAGACAATCAGCGCGAGAAAAAGCGCGGCTGTCCGTAAGAATCGTGCTGGCCTGCCTGTGTGCAGTCGGTTCACTGCACGCATTCTACCATGCCGGCAGCGAAATCGCAACAACTTTCCAAAGAATTTTGCATGACTTATTTATTACTGCGATCAACAGCCGCGACGCTGATTGCGTTTGGCGGCGGCGGCCTCGGCATATGGCTGGGGGCTGTCGCGGCCCCGAAGCTACGGCTGCTGGTCTACGCGGCGATGGGCGCTCTGCTTGCGGTAACGGTCTTCGATGTCCTGCCGGATGCGAAAGACCTGCTCACCTGGCCGGAGTTTCTGCCGGCAGTCGCCAGCGGCTATGCGGTGTTCTGGGCCATCGGCAAGTATGTGTACCACCTCTGCCCTGCCTGCGCGATCGGCGCATTCGATCAGGCGACGACCGAGCGTTTAGGGCAGTCTGTTCTGCTGCTGATGATCGCGCTCGGCCTGCACAGCGCAATGGACGGCATTGCGGTTGTCGTCGGGGACCGGATCACGGGCCGCCCGAATGTTGCGCTTTTGTTTGCGGTCTCGTTCCACAAGCTGCCGGAAGGTCTTGCCCTGGCGCTGCTCCTGCTGGGAGCAGGCTACCCGCGCTCCAAAGCGTTCTGGCTGACTGTGGTGATTGAATCAGCGACCGAAGCAGGCGCACTGCTCGGCCTTGTTGCGCTGCGTCATGCGCCTTCCCTGCTTCTCGGCTTGGTCTTTGCGAACGTTGGGGGCGGGTTCGTGTATTTGATTGCTTCCACGCTGGGCCTCTTTACAAAGCCGCAAACTGGAAGGCGCACACAAAGGGGCGCAACACAGTTTGCGTTGAGCGGTGCCGCCGCATTTACTCTAACAGCAACGCTGATACTAACTCTACACCGCTGGCTGCCGTAGCCTCTTGTGCTGAAAATAAATATCGTCTCTGCGGAAAGTCCGCTTGACAAACTGCATCCTTTTCGCTAAAATGCGTATATGGATTCCGAACCCGCAACACCGCAACACGCAACAGTTGCACCTGTGCGCCTTGATCAACTTAATGAGGCTGCTGAGGTCTTGGACTGGGAGCAGCAGCCCGGCCTGCTGACGACGCGGGAGGTCGCAACGATCTTCGGCAAGTCTGCGGCGAATATCCGTGCCCGCGCGTCGCGCGGCGACTTTGGGAACACTGTAACGGGAGAGGATGGCCTGCCCCGCTACGATAAAAACCGGGTACGGGCGCTTTACGAGCGTGTGACCTACCGGGAAGCGCAGACGCGGTCCGTTACTAACCTGCACGGTACGTCGCCGGTATCCTACTCGACAAGCTTGTCGCCGATGGTTGCTGGGGCGATTGCCGAGATCCAGTCGCAGCACCGGGAGCAGATTGCGCTATGGGCGGCCCGGTTCGAGGATGTCCGTCTGGCCGCGCAACGGGCGCAGGAAGAAGCGCAGTCGCTGCGCGAGCTGCTGCGCGAGCGCGAAGAAACAACCCGCGCCACGCTCTCGCACATGGACATGCTCCATGCAGAAAGCTTGAACCAGCTCCGGTCGGCGCTGACCCAGGAGCAGGCGCACAAGACCGAGATTGTCGCGGCGAAAGAAAACGAGATTGCGCGGCTGAAGTCGCTGGAAAACAACAAGCCGCGCCGCGAGTCGCTCTGGCACAGGCTCTTCGCCGGATAAATCTTTCCCGATAAACTCATGAACCAAAAGTACAAAGTCAGCGTGTCGTTCCAGGGAACGGCGGTTCTCGAAATCGAAGCCGGCTCGCCCGAAGAAGCCCGGATTGCCGCTGCCGAGATGACTGTCGGCGACCTGGCCCGCCCCAGCCATTCCGACATCTCGGCGCTGAAAGTCATGGCAAAAGAGATCATCCTGGCATCCGCCCTCAGCGGCCAAGACGAGGCGGACGCCGAGAACGCCCCGCGCAAGCCCCGACCGTCAGGCTGGTATCGGCCTCATTAGCCTCATTCAAAACCGCCAGTTCAGGTCCTCAATCGGAATGCGTCGGTGGGTCCAGTTAAGTTGGCGCTCGGTCAGGCGGCAGTCCACGAACCACCACGGGTAGGCCAGCGGATCGTGAATGCGGAACGTTTCCCGGTAGCTCTTGATGGCTGGGAACGCCGCGCAGAAGCCGCAGCGGTGCAGGGTTAAAAACAAGGCCAGCAGGCGAATGCGAAGCTTAACCGCACTGGTATTTTCCAGCGGGATTGCAAGCGACTGGGAGAGGGCAAACACTTCGCGCTGGGCCAGGTGCATGGAAACCGTGTCAATCCCCTTCAAGATGCCGATTTTGTCGGGCGTCTCCGTCTCGTGCAGCCGCGCGGTCAGTGTCAGCACATAGCGCTCGATGCTGTCCGACCAGCCGTCCTCCACCCGCCGGGCGATGGCAACCACTTCTTCAAGCTGGGGCGCTTTGCCCAGATAATCCCGCAGGTGGGTTTCCGCCCAGTCCCAGCGCTTAATCGCTTTGAGCGGCAGCCGCCCCATGTCTTCGGGCCGGCAGAGGCGGCAGATGCCGCCGCGCGTTCCCAGCAGGCGGCTGTAGGCGAACTCGATGCCCGATGCGGACGCGCGGGGATCGAGCAGCCCCTCGACAAGCCGCGCATAGCCTTCAATCAGGAACTCTAAAGCGTCGTGCGAAATCTCCGGCGGCGGGGCCGCCGAGCGCAGCTCCCGCGTCCTGTCCGCGCAGGGCCGCCGGTCGGCTTCCGTCAGCAGCGCCAGTGAGGCGGATCGTAATCCCATAAACGTGGTGTCTCCCCCGTCTATTGTCGGCAGGGAGAGCCGCTCCGCGACATAGTAGAAGTGACAGGAGTTAGCAGTGGCAGGAGTTTAGTCTGCTCCGCCGCCGCTCTCTGTGTGCTGTTCCGGCAGAGCGAAAAACACAGCCAGGGCAGCCAGGGACGCGCCGCAGGCGACGGCGCTGACAAGGGCCAGGGCGAACGTCATGGCATACAGGGCAGGTCCAGCACCAGCAGCGTGATCGCCACCGCAAACACGCCGTCGCCGAACGACTCAATTCGTCCCGTTTCTTTTTCGGCCATGTCGGCCCGGTTAAACAAAGCCTCTTGACTCTCCTGCCTCCCATCGTCTATACTACGACTTATTACGGCCTTGATGGGGAAGAGTAGGCGGGTGAAACTGAATCAGAGAGGAAGCGCCGCCGGCTGCAAGCGCTTCCGCAGAGTTCACCGCCGAAGGTCGCCCCGGAGCCGTTGTCCGAAAATGAGTGTCCGCATTTCAACGAAAGTGAGATGCGGAAAGCAAGGTGGTACCGCGCGTCGGTCACGCTGATTGAGAGATTAGCATGAAGCCCTCGCGTCCTTGCGGCAGGATTAGTCCTGCCGCGATGGGCGCGGGGGCTTTTGTGGTTTTAGGGCGAGAAGCAAGCTATGGGCTACAACACAGCATTTCTAATGATCGAAGGCGTCTCGGCGGCAGGGGCGATGGACTTGTTCGACTCGCGCTTCGATGCGGCTGACTTGTTTGCGTCGCCGAACACCGCGCTTCTTTTCGAGGAGGCGGTTTCGTCGTTTCTGCACCCGGACCTTGCGCTGGGCGAGGCTGGCGGCTGGGCGGTCTTCTGGGACCCAAGCGCCGGTCTGATCAGTTCCGGCTTCCCGTTAGCGGCATCGCGGGACCGACGGGTCTTTACTGCCTTGCTTGGGAGCGCGGACAGCCGGTTCGAGTGCGGCTGGTTTGCCGGCGGCACGGAAAGGCCGGAAGCCGTGCGTTCGGCTGGTGCTGGTCTCAACATCCCTGAGTGGGGAGCGGACGAAGACTTTGTGTTTGAGGTAATGGAGCGCCTGGCCGGCATCACTTGTGCCGACCTCGCGGCGGCTTTGTACCGGCGTTTGGAATTTCTCGGCGTAGAATCTCTCGGCGTGTAAAGGAGTGTTACCGATGGCGTACAGCAAAAAAATGAGTCAACTCAGCGCAGTTCTTGCGGTTCTGCTGCTGGCAATCTGCCTCGGCGGTACGGCCTGGGCGGAAGGTTCAGCGGTTCCAGGGCGTTCCGTCGGCCACGTTTTTTTGGGCATGGACCGGGCGGATGTCTGGAAAATCCTGCACAAGCCGAACGAGTCTCATACAGTGCCGCATGGAATGAGCTTGTACAGTCAGGATGACTGGTCGAGCAGCAAATACACCCTAACGGTCATCTCTGAGCGGGACAAAGTTATTCAGGTGGAGTTTGACAGCCCGCGCATCACGACGACCGACGGCCTCAGCACCCAGAGTTTCTGGTCGCAGGTCCGCCGCCGCCACCGTACCATGACGACGCGGGATTACGTTGTGCTGTACGAGGCGGCAGACTACCAGACCGGCACAAGCAGCTTCTACATTGATGATGTGCGCCAAGGAATTGCATTCACTCTGGAAACTCAAGAGAGTGTGGAACCACAGTATGTCAACACAACCAAGCCGGATACGATCATTATTCACCGGCCCGGATACCGAGCCGTGCCGATCAACGAGGGGCGCTGGTCAGAAAGCACTCCCAACGACGACCCGGACAGTATGCGCGTCATCCGGGGCTGGTTCACGTCGCACAAAGGAAACTAACTATGGAAAAAGCATATGAACCCAAAGATGTGGAGGCGCGGCTGTACCCAGAGTGGGAAGCGGCGGGGATCTTTCATGCGGAACCCGCACCGGGGAAGCCGAAATACAGCATCTGCATTCCGCCGCCGAATATCACGGGCAGCCTGCACATGGGCCATGCCCTGAACCATGCCGTGCAGGACACGCTGGGGCGCTGGCGGCGGATGTCGGGTGATACCGTCTTGATTTTGCCCGGCGTGGACCACGGCGGGATTTCGACGCAGACGGCCGTGTCCCGGCAGATTGAGCAAGAAGGGCTGACCCGGTTTGACCTGGGCCGCGAGAAGTTCGAGGCGCGGGTGCGGGCCTGGAAGGACGAGTACGGCGACCGGATCGTGTTCCAGCTCAAGCGGCTCGGCTGCGGCTATGACTGGTCACGCCTGCGGTACACAATGGACCCGGCCTACAGCGAAGCCGTGGTGGAAGCGTTCGTGCGCTTCTTTGACGCCGGGCTGATTTACCGGGGCAAGCGCATGGTGAACTGGTCGGTGGGGCTGCAAACGGTAATCTCGGACATTGAAGTGGAGTCTATTGACACCGACGGCTCGCTGTGGCACATCTCCTACCCATTTAGCGACGGCTCCGGGTCTGTGACTGTTGCGACCACGCGCCCGGAAACGCTGCTGGGCGATACGGCAGTCGCGGTCAATCCCGCCGATCCGCGCTACGACGGCAAGATCGGGAAGATGCTGCGCCTGCCGCTGACCAATCGGGAAATTCCGCTGATCGCTGACGATTACGCCAATTTAGAGTTCGGCACGGGCGCGGTCAAAATCACGCCCGCCCACGACCCGAACGACTACGAGGTGGGTTTGCGGCATAATCTGCCGCAGATTACCGTGATCGGCTTTGACGGCAAGCTGACCGAAGACGCCGGGGTGCGCTACGCCGGCATGGACCGCTTTGAGGCGCGAGATCTGGTTGTCGGCGATCTAGAAGCCGCTGGGGTGCTGGAAAAGATCGAGCCGTACCGGCATTCGGTGCCGCACTGCGACCGCAGCAAGACCGTGATTGAGCCGCTGCTGTCCGAGCAGTGGTTTATGAAGATGGCCGGGACCGAGATTGTCCGAAACGCGACGGACAGCGTGCGTGACGGGCAGATCAAGTTCAGTCCGGGGCGCTATGCCAAGACGTATGTAGACTGGATGGACGGCATCCGGGACTGGGCGCTGTCGCGCCAGCTTTGGTGGGGCCACCGGATTCCTATCTACTACAAGCCCGACGGCTCGTATGTCGCCGCCCGCACTCTCGCGGAAGCAGTGGAACGCGCCAGAACCGAAGATCTTGTGCAGGATGAGGACGTGCTGGATACCTGGTTTTCGTCGGCTCTATGGCCGTTCGCGACTTTAGGCTGGCCCCAACAGACCGCTGACCTAGACTACTTCTACCCGACCGACTTTCTGACAACGGCGGGCGATATTCTGCGCCTTTGGGTCGCTCGGATGGTGATGACGGGGTTAGAGTTCACCGGCGAGAAGCCGTTCTCGGATGTGTATGTTCACGCGACGGTGCTGGACAAAAAAGGCCGCCGGATGTCTAAACTCCTCGGCAACGGGATAGATCCAGTCGAGATGATTGACAAGTACGGAGCCGATGCTGTGCGCTTCTCGCTTCTGCGCCTGGCGTCCAAAGGCCAGGACATAAAATTCAGCGAGGAGCGGGTCCCAGAAGCCCGCAACTTCGGGAACAAGCTGTGGAACGCCGCCCGGTTCGTGCTGCTGAACTTACCTGCCGATTTTGACACACGGGATTGGTCGCATGTTCTGCACGCCGAAGGCACGTTGCCGGAACGCTGGATACTCTCGCGGCTGCAAAGGACAGCTGCGACAGTCAATGCGTCGCTGGCGGTTTACGACATGGATGAAGCCTGCAAGGCGCTGTACGAGTTTATTTGGGGCGAATACTGCGACTGGTTTGTGGAGCTGTGCAAGCCGGAGCTTCAGGGAGCCGACCCAATTCCGAAATGGTACGCTTCCGCGACTTTGTACATAGTCCTGGAAACGACGCTGCGCCTGCTGCACCCAATCATGCCGTTTGTGACCGACGAAATCTGGCGGCAGTTGCCGGGCAAGACCGAGAGCATCAGCCTCGCCCCCTACCCGGCTTATGATGAGGTGCTGGTAGACACCGAGGCGGAAGCGGCGGTGGGACTACTCATTGAAAGCATTACTGCCCTGCGTGGCCTGCGGGCGGAGTTTACGCCGGGCGGGCAGGAGAATGAGGCCGCACGGGCCGCAATGTTGACCCGCAAACTGTCGGTTGTTGCGGTGCCGGAGACAGATGCGGCGGCGTCGGCACTTACGCATCAGCTTCCAGCTCTGGTCGCACTCGCGCGGCTGGGCGCAACTTCTGTTGCGGGGTCTGTGCCGGAAGGTGGCAAGTATGTCCCGGCGGGTGTTCCCGGCGCGGCGTTTTATGTGCCGGCCAGTGAGCTGCTGGAGGGCCTTGACCCGGCGAAAGAGTCGGCGCGGCTGGCGGCGGAAATCACGAAGCTGGACAAAGAGCTGGCAGGCGTGAACGGCCGGCTGAACAATCCGAGCTTTGTCGAGCGAGCCTTGCCGGAAGTCGTCGAGCGAACACGCGCGGATGCCGCCGATCTGGTGCAGCGTCAAGTAAAGCTTGCGATGCGGCGGGGGCTGCTGGAGTAGATGAGAGTCAGAACCGGCACGGCAGTTAGGAACCGGCACTGCAATGGCAGACCTGGAAGGCTTCCAGTGCCGGGACATCTGCGGCAGGGAATTGTCGGGTACAATGACCGGCAATGACTAAGACGCCGCCGATCAATGCTGCCGGTCCCCTGCCCCTCATCGGCGTGCTGGCGCTGGCGCTCGCCCTGCGGATTTGGGGCATCACTTGGGGGCTGCCGTCGGCGACGCATTACTTTTCGTATCACCCGGACGAAAGCGTCGTGCTGGAAACCTCGTCGCTGACGATGAACGTCTTTGCAGGCCGTCTGCTGCCGCACTTCTACAACTACGGGTCATTGCAGCTTTATTTGATTTGTTTCGCCAACACGCTGGCCGCGCTGTTCGGAGCCGTGGACATTGTGCCGAAAAACTACGCGCAGTGGTATCCGCAGTGGGCAAATATGTACCTGATCGGCCGATTTCTCACGGTCGGGATGGGAGTCGGTACGGTCTGGGCAACCTATGTACTGGGCGCAACACTCTGGGGCCGGCGTGCGGGCCTTGTTGCGGCCTTGATCCTTGCGATCACGCCGCTTCATGCCCAGCAGTCGCACTTTCTGACGGTAGATGTTCCCGCAACCTTCTGGGTCATGCTGTCGCTGCTCTGGTCTGCACGCCTCGCGACTGACGCCCCAAAGCCGCTCCGCGCCGCGTTACTGGCGGGCCTCTTCGCGGGTTTCGCGGCGGCCACCAAGTACAACATGGCGCTGGTGATCTTGCCGTTATTGCTTGCAAGTTACACCTCCTCACCTTCCCGTTTCGGGAGGGTCGCAACTTGTTGCGGGGTGGGTCTCCTTTCCTGCGTCCTCGCCTTCTTCGCCGCCTGCCCTGGCGCTCTGCTGGAAACGAACACGTTCTTGAAAGATGTGCGTTTTGAGGCAGCCCATGTGCAGAACCGGGACGATCCGACGTTTCGGGACACTGGCAATGGCTTTGTCTACCATATCACGCACAGTTTAGACGCGGGGCTGGGCCTGCCGCTGCTGGTGCTGGCCTTAGTTTCTGTTGGCTATGCCCTGTACCGGCGGCAGCGCGGCGATGCTCTGCTGTCGGCATTCGCCCTGCCCTACTACATTTTGATTAGCCTCGCGGCAGTCCGCTATGCGCGTTACACAATTCCATTGTTGCCGATTTTAGCACTGTGGACCGGGCGGATGCTGGCGGACGGCTCTCGGCTGCCGCGTCTAGTGTTGCGCCGCGTTGCGCTGTCTGCTGCCGGTATCTGTTTGTTTGCGGCACTTGTCGATACCGCCGCCCTCGTTGCCGACATGGCACCCATTCTTGGAAGCGAAGACACACGAGACGATACTTTGTACTGGCTGAACACCTACGAGCCTGCGCCGGCCCGCATCGGGTTTGCGGTTCAGCCCTGGTTTGGTACTGCGCCTGTCAGCCCGTATTTCACGCTGCCGGGATTGGGAGCTTGGCAAGCGGTGACGCCGCCCAACATACAGCGTCGGATTGTTTACAGCGGCACAGACTGGGATATGGCATCGCTTCTTTCGGATAAGCCGGACGTTGTTGTACTGAGCGAATATGATTACGATGATGCTCTTCGTGTCCACAATCCCGCTGCACTGGCATATATAGCAGCGTTGAAGCAAAGCTACAAGCCTATCGCCGGATATTCGGCGTTTCTCCAGATGACGAGCGGTTCGGAGGAACGCTTCGGAATGCCCACGCGAGACTTGCCGCACGATATGATCTATCCCTCGCCGGACATTATCATTTACAGCCGGCATCGAAGAGGAACGCAGAGGAGCGAGTGATGAACGCAGAACGTGCAAAAGAAATCTTGGATCAGTTTGAAGGCAAGCGGGTTTTAGTGGTCGGCGATGTCATGCTGGACGAGTATGTCTGGGGGCGGGTCAGCCGGGTTTCGCCGGAAGCGCCGGTGATGATCGTGGATGCCGACTCGCATACGTTCGTGCCGGGCGGGGCGGCAAACGTCGTCAACAATGTGTGCGCCCTCGGTGGCCGTGCGATTATTGCCGGCATTGTCGGAGAAGACGGCGCGGCGGCGACCTTGAAAGAAAAGCTTAGGGAAGAGGGCGCAGATGTTGCGGGGCTTGTTGCGGTCCGTGACAGGCCAACGACACTGAAAACCCGTGTCATCGCGCACACGCAGCAGGGCGCACAGCAGGTTGTGCGGGTGGACCATGAGCGGCGGGATGCGATTGGGGCGGATGTGCAGGCGAGTCTCCTGAGCTTCCTCAGCAGCGCCGTGAAAGACTGCGATGCACTGCTGCTGTCGGACTACCAAAAAGGACTGCTGGGGCGTGAACTGGTGAAATCCATTGTCCAGACGGGCCGGGCGGCAGGCAAAGTGATGACCGGGAACTTGAAGCCGAAGGGGATTGGCAGTCACTGCCGCTTGTCCATGATGACCTTGAATGTATTTGAGGCAGGCGAAGCGTCCGGCCTGCTGCTCGGCGATGGCGGCGGGAGCGATACCGGCACCCTGCGCGAGGCGGGCCGGATGCTTTTGCGGAAGTCAGGGGCGGAGAATGTGCTGATCACGCGCGGGGCGCACGGCCTGTCGCTGTTTTCGGCGGACGGCGCGTATTTCGAGCTGCCGGCGCATCCGGTGGAAGTCTTTGACGGAACCGGGGCCGGCGACACGACAATCACGACGCTGACCCTGGCCCTGGCGTCGGGCGCAACCCCGGCGGAGGCGGTGACGCTCGCGAATGCCGCCGGCGCGGTGGTCGTGCGGAAGCTGGGCGTGGCGACAGCGACGCGGGCGGAGATATTGGACTGCGTGCAGGAGTAGACGCGCCCGCCGGTTTCTCCGGCGGGCGGCGGGGTTACGGCACGGCGGGGGCGGGCGGCGCATCAGCGGCCGTCTTCGGCGCGCGGATGTGGATGTTCTTCGCGGTCGGCGCTGTCCCGTCGCCTTCGGTGGCGACGCTGACCCGCGTGTCTACGGTCAGGTCGGCGAAGGTGCCAGTCGACTGGCCTTTCGCATCGCCGACTTTGTAGATTTTCGCGGTGCCCGGAACCGAGACAACGACGGTCTTCTTGCCGTGTACCAGCGTGATGGTCTTCGCGGCGGCGTCAACGGCAGAGATCTTGCCGTTGATGTGAGGTTTCTTCGTTGTGGGCGGGGTTGCCGGATCGGCGGCGGCGGGCGGCGCTCCGGTGACAGGCGGCGTTTGGGCGAATGCAGCAAGCGGGCAAAAGACGGAAAGTGTCAAAGCAAAAGGCAGTAAGCGGCGGTGCATGAGTAGGTTCCTCCAAGAAGCGCAAGAAAGCAAGCGCAGGTGCGGTGTGATGGGGGTTCAGACGCAGGATTTCGGGCAGTGTTCACGGAATAAAGAACCAATTTAGGGGAAACAAAGACAAATGACCTATTGTTTAGGCGTCATGACCAAAGAAGGCTTGGTAATGATGTCCGATTCACGCACGAACTCCGGTTACGATCAGGTGAATGTCTGCCGCAAGATGTACCAATTTGTGCTGCCCGGCGAGCGTGTCTTCGTGCTGCTGGTCAGCGGCAGCTTGTCGCTGACCCAGAGCATCATCACGCTCTTGGGACGGGACTTCGACCGGGGGGTCGGGCTGGCGTCGGCCCCGTCACTGTATGATGCTGCGCGGGTGGTCGGCGAGCAGGTGCGCCTGGTGTCGGACCTCGACCGGGCGGCGCTGGAGCGCGACGATTACCGCTTCAATGTTCATTTCATCTTAGGGGGGCAGATCAAAGACCAGCCGCATGATCTGTATTTAGTGTATCCGCAGGGCAACCCGCTTCGGGCGACCGAAGATTCGCCGTTCTTGCAGATCGGCGAGCATAAATATGGACGCCCCATCCTCGTGCGCGGCATCCAGTACGCCGAGACGCCGCTCGAAGAAGCCGCCAAGTATGCACTGATCTCGATGGACTCGACCATGCGCTCCAATGTCACGGTCGGCCCGCCGATTGACCTTGCCATTTACGCAAAAGACGAGCTGGAGCTGCATCGCCGCCGCCGCATGACCGCCACCGACCCGGACCTCCGCAACATCCATGTCCAGTGGGAGATGGCCCTGCGCCGTGGCGTCTCCGAGCTTCCCGCCATTGATTTCGAGACGTTCGGCCAGAAAATCTAGAGGCGCTCCAATAAGATGTCCCCGGATGAAAGTCAGATAAGCTGTTATTGCCTCATTCCGCACAGGTCGCAGCACTCCCTCTTGGCTCGCAGAGCCGGCGAGGGCTATCAATGTCCTTCGGTGCGGCTTCCCAAACTGCGGCTCGATTTCTTCCTGGATTATGTTCCGGCGATCCGGCAGGAACTGCGCCGAGAGACAAGCCTTGAAGTCACGGTTTTGCGGCATTTGCAGGATTGGGACGACGTTCAGGTCTGTGTCTTAGAAGTGCATTCTGACTGTGACGGCCTGCCTGCCGGTTACTTTTGGCTTGATGATCAGGAAGAAATTGCGTGGGCGGACGAGCTTTCCGCGCAAGCCTGGCAGGTATGGAAGTCGGCGCTTCCCACCGAAGATGCCTCGATGCTTGCCCCCTGGGAACACGCCGGATGGTTCGCGGAGGCGGCGCTTTGGGTGCAGTCGCGCCTGCATGAAGCCGGATATGCGCTCATAGGACCTATAGAACAGCTTAAAGGGGCCTGGAGCTGGTCGTCTCTCTTGAAAGCCGAGACCGACACAGGCACAGTCTACTTTAAAGCAGACTATCAGCGTCCTCCTCAAGAAGCCGCCGTTGTTCTTAAACTGGCCGAACGCTGGCCCCTCAACGTGCCTCAGATACTCGCCTCGTGGCCGGAACGCGGCTGGATGCTCATGCCTGACTTTGGGGGCATGAGCTTAGAGACGCTGAAAACAAGCGATTATTTGAGCGCCGTGTCGCAGTTCGCGCAAATTCAGCGCTCGACTGCATCCAATCTCCGCGACTGGAAGCGGCTCGGCTGTCCCGACATGACGCCTCACACACTCCTGCGCCTCACGGAGCGTCTTCTTGCTGATACGGATGTTCTTTGCGGCGGCAAAGATGGATTGAGCCTTAAAGAAGCAACGGAACTTGAACTCAAACTCCCGCAAATCAAGCAGATGCTGAACCGGCTTGCCTGCTCGGCCTTGCCGAGTACGATTTCCAATGAGGATTTCCGCGCGGGAAATGCCGCTGTTCGTGACGGCGTGTGCCTCTTCTACGATTGGAGCGGCACTGCTATGACCCACCCGCTGTTTGGGATTAACTACTTTCTGAACCGCATGGTCCGTACTCACTCGGAAGATCGGTTTCGCTGGCGCAATGATTTGGAAGACACGCAGCGGCGGGAACTGGCATCCGTCTTTCTTTCTGAATGGGCCGATGATACCAAGTGGGGCCAGCTTGTCGCCGAGTTTTGGCTTTGCCGGCGTTTGTGTCCTCTGTACGAAGCGGTGCGATGTTACTGTGACCTTCCATTCGTCGGCACAGTCTCTCCCTGGGGTGCGGGAACGCTGAGGAACATTCCTTATTCTTTAAGAAGCTTGATTGCCGCACTCGACTACCGGCCAAAGAAGCTAACACTGGATCGGGTATCAAGTACAGCGCATTGAGCCTTCGTTTGCGGGTAAACTAGGCGTATGGCAAACCTGTATTTAAGAGCGATTGGCATCGGCGCAGTGGCCGGCATGAGAAGCGCGTCGGCTCCGGCGTTCACGAGCCATTACTTCGCCAACAACTCGTCGTTGTTCTTAGACGCCTCGCCGCTGAAGGGTCTGGGGCGGACGGCGACAGCGAACGTCTTGAAGTTTATGGCAGCGGGTGAGCTGATTGCGGATAAGCTGCCGATGGTGCCGAGCCGGACCGATCCCGGCCCGCTCGGCGCACGCGCGGTCTCCGGCGGTGTCTGCGGCGCGGCGGTGTTTCTCGCCGAAGGCAAACAGGCCGAAGTGGGCGCGGCGCTTGGCGCGGCGTCGGCAGTGGCATCCTCATTTCTGTTTATGAACCTGCGGCGCATGATCGGGAAAGCTGCGAAGCTGCCGGACCCGGTGGTCGCTCTGGCGGAAGACGGCTTGGCGCTCGGCCTCGGCTACGCGGTCTTTGCTCCTGCAAAAAATACTTAATTCTTTTCCGAGAATACACTAAAGAACTCCCGACACTTTGCCGAAGATAAAGCTGTTACCGGCCAGAGTGGCTGACTAACATTTACGAATTACTGTAAACGACAAGGCAAACCCGGCGAAAGTCGGGGACGCAAAGCTAACGGGTCTAAGGCAGGGTAAACTCTGCTATGATCGCCCAGCCGCCGCACCGACTGAGGGGGCAAACCATGAAGATCACAAACGACGAAGCTATTCGGGCCAGCAGCATTGACCCAATTTCTCTGCCGAAGCTGCAGCCGCACACGCCGAAGCCGGGCACGACCGCCGCGCCGGGAGCCGGACCGGCGGCCCAGATTGAAATCTCCGCCCAGGCAAAGGCGCTGGGAGCCGCAAAAACCGAGGCAGCCGGCTACCTGCCAGCAGTCCATGCCGCGCCGGACATCCGCACCGCTCTGGTAGATAAGCTCAAAGCGCAGGTGGATAGCGGAACCTACCATGTGGCAAGCGCCGACATCGCCGATCAGATCGTGCGCCGGTCGCAAGCCGACAAAATCCAATAAACACTGCGCTTCGGCGTACATACGTTCGATTGACAGCGCCCACTCCAGAAGTATCCACTTCAGGAGTGGGTGCTTTTTTTGTGCCTGCCGCCGGCCACACGCAGGACTTTCCCTGCCGATGCCGAACTTAACTGCTTCTCACCTCATTTATTTACGGGGACGAACAAAGGAACACACGCATGGCTTGGACATTAGCGGTCGTCAATCAGAAAGGCGGGGTCGGCAAAACTACTACGGCGGTCAATCTCGCGACCTCGCTCGCGCAGGCCGGACGCCGGGTGCTGCTGATTGACTGCGACCCACAGGGCAACGCGACCAGCGGCCTGGGACAGAAAGAAACGGTCGAGCAGAGTATTTACGACGCGCTGACTGGGGGGGCCTCACTGGCCGACATTATCCTGCGGGACATCACCGTGCCGGGGCTGGACCTCGCTCCGGCGACGCTCGACCTCGCCGGGGCGGAAATGGAAATGTTCCAGGAGCTGTCCCGCGAGACGATTCTCAAGAAGATCATCAAGCCGGTGGAAAAGAACTACCAGTATATCTTCATTGACGGCCCGCCGTCCCTCGGCCTCTTGACACTGAACATCCTCACCGCCGCCGATGCCGTGCTGATCCCCATCCAGTGCGAATACTACGCGCTGGAAGGCATCTCGCAGCTGATGAACATTGTCGAGCGGGTCCAGCAGCACCTGAACCCAAAGCTTGCGATTGGGCTTGTGATTTTGACCATGCACGATGAGCGGATTAACTTATCCCGCCAGGTGGTCGCCGAGGTGCGGGAGTTCTTCGGCGACGCCGTGGCCCAAACAATCGTGCCGCGAAACGTCCGCCTGAGCGAAGCGCCGTCGTTCGGCCAGCCGATTGCCCTATATGACCCGAAATCAAAAGGGGCCGTCGCCTACGCCGACTTAGCCCAGGAGATCATTGCCCTTGGAAAAGAATAGCACGTTGGAAAAGAACAGCACGTTGGAAAAGAACAGCATATTGGAAAAGAACAAGCCACTCGATAAAAGCCGCCTCGGACGCGGGCTGTCGGCGCTGATCCCGCCGAGCGCGAAAAGCGCCGTGACGCCTCGTCTCGAGGAAGCCGCCCTGGCGAAGACGCCTGCCCTCCCCGTTCCACCCGCGCCTGCGGAGCCTGAAGTCACCCGCGCTGCGGATGACGGCGTCCAGCAGATCGCCATTGACAAGATCATCGCAAACACTTACCAGCCGCGCTCCGAGTTCGATCAGGCCGCTTTGGAAGAGCTGACAGCCTCGGTGCAGGCCCACGGCGTCTTGCAGCCGGTGATGGTCCGTCCGCGCGGCGGGGGCCGGTTCGAGTTGGTCGCTGGGGAGCGCCGCTACCGCGCAGCCCGCCAGGCCGGCCTCGCCCGTATCCCCGCCGTCATCCGTCAGATGACCGATGAAGAGTCGCTGACAGTCGCGCTGATTGAGAACATCCAGCGGGAAGACCTAAACGCCATGGAAGCCGCTCGCGGCTACCGGCAGCTACTCGACCAGTTCGGCCTCACCCAAGCGGAACTTGCCCGGCAGCTCGGCAAGTCCCAATCTACGGTTGCCTACGCCCTCAGCCTCCTGCGCCTGCCGTCCGAGATGCAGGAGAGCATTTCGAGCGGCCAGCTTTCGATGGAGCATGGCAAAGTGCTATTATCCGTGCCGTCATCCGAGCGCCGCCATGCGCTTTGGTCGTCCATGCTGTCTCAGGGGCTAACAGTTGCCGAGTCACGCAAGCGGGCTTTGGAAGAACCGGCAGTCATCGCAAAAACCCGCCAGCCGGCAGCAGCGGAAGACATTGAGCCGGTGGAAGATGTTCACCTTCAAGCAATAGAAGACAAGCTCCGCAGCGCATTGGGGTTGAAAGTAAGCATCCGAAACGGACGGACAGGGCGCGGCACTGTCACGGTAGACTTTTCTAATATGGACGAACTGGAAACAGTCATTGACCGGATTATGGGTTAAAAACATACGACTCTTGTGCCGGGTATTGCGCCGGCGCAACGAATGACTCTTGAGTCGTATATCTGATGGCGAGAGGCAACGATCATGGACGAGAACGATATCGAGAGGTTTTGGCTCAGCTATGTGTTCATAGATGAATGCTGGATTTGGATTCGTAGCCTTGTCAAAGACGGTTATGGATCATTTCGCCTTGCGGGTCGGAACCGACGCGCTCACAGGGTTTCCTACGAAATCTTCTATAACACAACTTTGGCCCCGGAGCAATTCCTGCATCATACTTGTCGGAACGAAGCATGTGTTAATCCGCTCCACCTCGAAATTACTACGCAGACAACCAATATAGATAGCGCCATTTATGGCAACAAAGAAAAAACGCATTGCCCTTACGGGCATGAATATACGGAAGCGAATACCTGCTGGCGAAAGAACAAAAAGCAAAGAGAATGCATGACATGTAAGCTGGTTAGGATGAAGCGCCGTTATGCTCGTAAAAAGTGGGAAACTTCCGAGAAACTAAAATCGATGGCTCTTAAGTACGGTCTTGATCCACCTTCCACCTCTGTGACAGGTGACTCTTGAGTCGGGAGTTGCGCCGGCGCATAATACGACTCTTATGTCGTATATGAAGATGTATCGAACTAGAAAGAAAACTATGAACGCTGAAATTGTTTCGGTCGGAACCGAGCTGCTGTTAGGGCAGACTGTGGATACGGATGCCGTGTTCCTCGCCAAGATGCTGTCGGGGCTGGGCATCAGCATCTACCATCGGTCTACTGTCGGCGACAACCCGGACCGGCTGCGGGAGACGCTGAAGCTGGCGTTCTCGCGGGCGGATCTCGTCATCACAGTGGGGGGACTAGGGCCGACCCAGGACGACCTAACCAAAGAAATGGTTGCCGAAGTGCTGGGAGATACGTTTGTGGAAGATCAAACGCACATCCAGTGGCTCAACGACCGGGCGACCCTACGCGGCTGGGGCAACCTGCCGGAAAGCTTCGCAAAGCAGGCGCTGGTTCCGGCGCACGGGCGCGGTATCCCGAACCCGCAAGGGACGGCGCTGGGGGCGCTGTTTGAGATCGGCGGCAAGATCGCCATCTGCCTGCCGGGACCGCCGAACGAGCTGATCCCGATGACGAACCAGACCGTCGAGCCGTATCTCAGTGAGAAAACCAGCGGCAGCCGGATGGTAATTTTGTCTAAGACGCTGCGGATTGCCGGCATGGGCGAGTCTATCGTGGAAGAACGGGCGAAAGATTTAATGGCGTCAGATAATCCAACTGTTGCGCCTTATGCCAAGACCAGCGAAGTGCATTTGCGAATCACGGCGCGGGCAAAGACGCCGGAAGAAGCGTTGGCACTAATTGCTCCCCGCGAAGCCGCGATCAAAGAGCGGCTAGGGGACGTTGTGTACGGCGTGGACAATGAGACATTGGAAGGTGCATTAGTGGGCTTGCTGAAGATGCTGGGACAGAGTATCGCGATTGCCGAATCCTGCACCGGGGGATTGATCGCCAAGCGCATCACCGATGTCCCCGATGCGTCCCATGTGTTTGGGCTGGGTCTGGTGACGTACTCCAACGAGGCCAAGATTAGGTATTTAGACGTGCCGGCGGCGACCATCGAAGCGACTGGTGCGGTTAGCCCGGAAACCGCAAAAGCAATGGCGATTGGCGCACGCGCCGCCGGGGGATCTGACTTAGCCATCAGCACCACGGGTATTGCGGGGCCGGGTGGGGGGACTGACGCCAAGCCTGTCGGGACTGTTCATATCGGGCTGGCGTGGGACGGCGGGGTTATCTCCGAGCATCATCACATCTTAGGCAGCCGGGCCGATGTCGCCTACCGCGCCTCGCAGAACGCCCTCGCCCTGGTTCGCCGCTTCCTGATGAACCCAGATAACCCGCAGTTTATTGAGGGACAGGCGTCGTGAACCATTTCTTTGCCCTGACACTGCCGCCGGAGACTACCGCTGGCTTAACCGAGTTTGTGGAGCGATGGAAGACGCGGCTGCCGCCGGGCTTAATTGTTCGGTGGTCTGATCCGGAAGACTACCATCTGACGCTAAACTTCCTGGGCAATTTGTCCCGGAACACACAGCCACGGCTGGTCAAGGCCGCGACCGCGACCCCGGCGCAGTTCGCACCCTTTACGATCCATCTTTCGTTCAGTGGGGCTTTTAATAGCATTCAATCGCCTTCAGTAGTTTGGGCGGGGCTGAACGAGAAGCGAGAAACAACACGCCTGTCTAAGAGCATTGACGCTGCATTGACCGAACACGGGTTCGCTATCGAGCCGCACTCCTACGTCCCGCACATTACATTAGGCCGCTGCCGGGCGAAGCGAGATGGTACTGCGACGCCGGCAATCAAGACTCAGCCAATCAACCTAGAGTTTCCAGTGACTGGGTTTGTCCTGATGCAAACACTGTCGCCTGAAAGCCGCACAAACGGGTCGAAAGCAAGGTACAATATCGTACACACGTTCCCCTTTGAGAACAAACCGATTTCGGACGTATCATAAGACGAAGAATAAGACGGATCGCCGAGGGCGGCAAGGAGACTCCACTATGGATAAAGACAAAGCACTCGACATGGCGCTGGCGCAGCTTGAAAAGCAGTTCGGCAAAGGCAGCGTCATGCGCCTCGGCGAGTCGCCCCGCATGGCCGTGGAAACGATCTCTACCGGGTCCCTCGCGCTCGATATTGCGCTGGGCGTCGGGGGTGTCCCGCGTGGGCGGATCACCGAAATCCACGGGGCTGAGTCGTCGGGCAAGACGACCCTGGCTTACCATATTGTCGCCGAAGCCCAGCGGGCGGGCGGTGTTGCCGCGTTTATTGATGCCGAACACTCAGTAGACCCGGAATATGCCCGGAATTTAGGCGTTGACATCAACAAGCTCTTGATCTCCCAGCCGTCCACCGGGGAAGAAGCGCTGGAAATCATGGATGCGCTGGTGCGTTCGGGCGCGGTAGATGTCGTTGTCTTGGACTCGGTTGCCGCGCTTGTCCCGAAAGCCGAGATTGAGGGCGAGATGGGCGACAGCCACATGGGGTTGCAGGCCCGCCTGATGTCTCAGGCCATGCGGAAGCTGAACGGGTCTATCTCGAAGACCAACACGGCGGCCATCTTCATCAATCAAATCCGCGAAAAGATCGGGGTCATGTTCGGCAACCCCGAAACGACCCCCGGCGGACGCGCCTTGAAGTTCTATGCGTCCGTCATGCTCGACGTCCGGCGGATTGAGACGCTGAAGCAGGGCACGGACATGGTCGGCAACCGCGTCAAAGTCAAAGTGGTCAAGAACAAAGTCGCCCCGCCGTTTCGCCAGGCCGAGTTTGACATCATGTTCGGCAAAGGCATTTCCCGTTCCGGCTCGATTATTGACATCGGGGTCGAGATGGAATTGATCGCCAAGCGCGGCGCGTTCTTCTCCTACGGCGAGACCCGCATCGGCCAGGGCCGCGAGAATGCCAAGACGTACTTAGAAGAGCATACGGAGATGATGGACGAGATCGAGAAGACCATTCGCGGCAGCGACAAAGCCACTGAAATCCTCACCGTCGGCGCAGCGGAAGAGTAGGGCAAAAGGCTGGGGGAGCTTCGGCTACCCCCGGCATAGCGCAAAGTCAGGGAGGAACTATGCGGATTGACCAAATTCACTGCTCACCGGAAGTGGCAGAAAAACTAGTCGTTAAGCATCAAGTCGAAGTGGAAGAAGCTGAAGAAGTTCTATGGGGCAATCCGTATATCCGCTTCCGTGAGCGTGGAAAGCGAAAAGGAGAAAACCTTTACAGCGCGTTTGGACAAACGGATACAGGTAGGTATCTGACGGTCCTGTTCATTTACAAGCAGGTTTTTGAGGAACAATCCTATTGGCGGGCGCTGATTATCAGTGCCAGAGACATGACGGATACGGAGCATAAACAATATGAGCGTAAGTGAGAAAAGCATAAGCGAAGCGGCCCCTTCACAGGAACAGGAGATTTCCGATCTCGTTCTCTACGCAGATGAGATTGAATACTTCGAGACACATGACCTCAGCGAAGAACTCGCCAATTTGCCGGAAGTACATTTTGAGATCAGCCCGCAGGCACGCCGCAAGCGCTATCCGTTGGACGCAAATCTCGCCGCCCAGCTCGATAGCATCGCGAGTCAGCGCGGCACGTCTGCCGAGAGTTTGCTGAACGAATGGGTGCGGGAGAAGATGGCGGAAGTGGAAGTTGCCAGCTTGGCAAAGTAGAGCGAGGGCAGCCAAAGTGGATTTCAGCAAGTTTGACAATGACGCAGATGAGTCAGACGAAAATTACTCTGCCTACGTTGACTGGCTCTCAGAGCTAACTGCCAACGATCTGCGGCACGTTAAAGACAATCCTGGGCAGCAGAAGCAGGCGCTTTGCCGCTACTATAAGCGCGGCGAGGCAGCAAACTTGACTGCTGGGGAATTGATAGACTTTTTGGGTGTCAGTTCACCCTCTATTTTGGACATGGCAGGCTATAGCGAAGAAGAGGGTGATGCTCTTTTTGTTATTTCTGATACTCTGACCGATGAAGAGATCAGTCAAGTCATGCTGAGGGCTGTCTGAGTGTTGGACAGGAGAGGGTCATGCTGGAAGGTCTGCGATCACAAATCTATCAAGTCACGGATTTAGAGGCGGCGAAAGTCTGGTACACGGCGCTGCTCGGCAAGCCGCCATACTTTGATGAGCCGTTTTATGTCGGCTTTAACATAAGTGGCTATGAATTGGGCTTGCAGCCGAGCGAAGACCCCGATACCGGGCAGGCGCGGGAAGCCGTCACTTATTGGGGCGTTCCCGATGCAGAAGCCGCTTACGCGCATCTGCTGGCGTCGGGTGCAAGCGCCTATCAGCCGGTGCAGGATGTCGGCGGCGGCATTAAGCTGGGCGCGGTACTTGACCCATCAGGGAACGTATTGGGTGTAATCGAAAACCCGCATTTTGCCGCCGAAGAATAACAGCCATCGGCATCGGGGCAAAATCAACAGAGGAGGCAGTTTCTATGTCGCGACTTGAACTTTACCGGGAGCTTTATGACTATGAGAAAGACGGAAACGAAAAGATACTTGCCATGATTGAATCTGTCCCGGCGAACAGCCGGGATGACGCTCGGTTTCAGCAGGCGGTTTCTGTTGCCGGTCATCTGGTGGCCTGCCGCGAAAACTGGCTGGATCTGATGACGATGCAGAGTGTCCTCCCAACGGACTGGTACGATGAGAAATACGATTTCGCCGCGCTGCGCCCGCGTTTTACCGCTCTTGACAGCCGATGGACCGACTACCTGGCAAGCCTAGACGAAGCCCGGCTGGCGCAGGATTTTGAGTTCGCTGAGGGAGAAGAACGCTTCAGCCTGCCGACTGAAGTGCAGATTGTTCATTTGTTTGGTCATGCATCCTACCATCGCGGCCAGATCGCCCTGCTTGTGGACCAGTTGAGCGGAGAAGTCATAAACACTGATTATGAAGACTGGTGGGTCAGTCGGCAGCCAAAGCAGTAGGAGAAGGTCATGTCATCATTGCCGCAAGCTCGCTGTACGCCGGAGCAGTATTTAGAGATGGACCGCAAGGCCGATCACCGGAGCGAGTATGTGAACGGCGAAATACTAGCGATGGCCGGGGCGAGCCGAGAGCATAACCTCGTCGTGACCAATTTGGTGCGCGAGGTCAGCCTTGCTTTGCGTGGACAGCCTTGCGAAACCTATTCTAACGACATGCGGGTTACGGTCAGCGCTGCCCGTTATGCCTACCCGGATGTCGTGGTCGCCTGCGGTCAGCCGCAGTTCATAGACGGACAGCTCGACACGCTGACGAACCCGGCTGTTATCATGGAAGTGCTTTCGCCGACCACTGCTTCAGATGACCGAAGCTGGAAATTTGCCCACTACCGGCGTCTGGAAACGCTGACGGATTATGTGATGCTGTCCCAGTTTCAGCCGTTTATCGAGCATTATACACGGCATGACAGCCAATGGGTGCTGACGGAGATAACCGGGCTTGACGCCGGGTTGCGCTTGCCGTCTATTGACTGTGATCTGCCGCTGACCGCGATCTATGAGCGCGTTGAGTTTGCCCCCGACCCGGAGATGCCCGCGCTGGAGTTTTGGAAAGAAACAGAATGACGATTACGCTGACGCTGGAACTGGAACGCGCAGTCGCTGAGGAAGCCCAAAAGCGCGGCGCGACGACGGCGGAAGTCGTTTTGGACACGCTGCAAAAGCGGTTCCTGCCGGAAATGCCGTTTGGCGGCACGGAGGATAATCTGAGCGAATGGGAACTGGAAATCAGCGCGGCGGCAATACAAGTCGAAGCAGCGCTGGCGGAGCAAAAGAAATGACCGCAGTGACACAAGCGCCCTGCGCTCACACGACTTTGCGCCGTCGCCTCACCGCGCTGCCGGGCGCAGTTGAGGACTCTCCCTTCAAGCTCGCTGTTCGCGTCTTTATAGTCGGCGGAAAGATGTTTGCCGTGACTAGTATGGACGACGCGCCGGGCTGGGTCACGCTGAAAGGTACCCCGGAAGACAACGAGATTGACCGGGCCGAGTATCCCGCCGTCCGTCCCGCCTGGCACATGAACAAGCGGTATTGGAACACAATTGCTTTGGACGGCTCTGTTCCGGGCGATGTGCTGACCGAAATGATTCGGGCGTCCCATGCGCTTGTCGTGCAGGGCTTGCCCCGCGCGGCCCGTCCTGCTCGACAAGAGGAAACCCATGCCTGAAATTACCGCGCTGGAACCTCAAAAACGCCCCGGACGGCTGAACGTCTTTGTAGACGGCCAGTTTGTGATGGGGGTGGGGGAGGCGGTCGCCGCCGACCTGCGCCTGCGTGTCGGCAAGGAAATGACATCCGAAAAGCTGCTCGAAGTTGCCGGGGCGGAAGAAGTCCAAAAAGCCCTTGATTCGGCGCTGCTGCTGCTGGAAGTCCGGGCGCGGGCGAAGCGCGAGGTTGAAACGCGATTGTCCCAAAAAGGCTATGAACCAAGTATAATTGAGCAAGTGGTAGAGAAGCTGACGCGGCTCGAACTCCTAAACGACGCCCAGTTTGCGGCCCAGTGGGTCGAAGCTAAGACCCGTGTCGGCGGCAACCGTCCCGTCGGGCGCCGCCGCTTGTCGTCGGAGCTGTACGCCAAAGGCGTCGCCAAAGACCAGATCGCAGACGCGGTCGAGACCATCACCAATGCCGATGAACTGGCGCTGGCCCGCGCGGCGGCAGGGAAGAAAGTGCGGATCGTTCCGACCGACCGCGACTTACTGCAAAAAGAGCGCCAAAAGCTGATGGGCTTCTTGCAGCGGCGCGGCTTCGGCTGGGAGACCGTTAAGCAGGTCACGCGCGAAAGCCTGCCTGCGCGGGGCGACGCCGAGGAAGACGACGACTTCGACCCAGAAGAATGACCCTATGTATGATTCATTCGGAATCAAAAATTACTGCCCGGTGGCATTGACAGAAGCAGTGGCAATCGTAAAAGCGTATCAAGATCTGAAGCCGCACCTGCAAGGTCAGCCGCTTTCTGGCATCTGGGCCGTTTGGCCTGATGACATGACTGAGCCGTGCGAATGCACCCCGATTGTCTTGCAGTTCGGCAGCTTCCGCCATGAAATCTGCTGGGAAAAGACCGACGACTTGGCGCTGAGCGCAAATACGATTGATGTCAAGAGGGGATTCAATCGGTATGGTTCAGAAGAATCGCCAAGTCACTGGGAGAAAAACGCGCTTCCTGACTTTCAGCTCCTTGTTGGACAGACACTGTTAAGCTTAGATTTGGTGGAAGCCGCAGTCAACTATTCCCCGGATAAGGGAGCAAAGCAGTTATGGGTCTCAAACGGCATTTTGTTTATGTTTGAGCGTAATACTCTGGAAGTCTACAATACGCTCGACTGTACGAATATGAAACAGGACATGTCAACTGGCGATGAATACCGCCGCGTCAACATTTAGTAGCAGCTCCTGCGTAGATTGACAGGGTGATAAAATGCCAGTGCAAACGGTAGACTATGATTATGCAGTGCTTGCGCCGAGAGTAAAAGCCGCGCTTCGGCAGGCGTTCCCGGACAACGCAACTATTGTTACAAGCGAAGGTTACGCCGGACGTGTTCATGCGAAGGTTGTCTCAGAGCGGTTCAACGGCATCTCCGAGCGCGAAAAACAGACAATCATTTGGGATGCGCTGCGAGATGAGCTGAAAGAAGACGTGCAAGCGGTTTCCCTGGCTCTCGCTTATGGCACGGATGAGCTTTAATCTTTCATAATTTTTTCATTTTCTGCTATCCTTCATGCAGGAAACTCGGCGGGCCTTGCCGAATCGGTTACGTTTAGGTTTGCTAGTGGCTTGACGGGAAACGTGATAGAAGAGAACAGATGCAAGAGAGTTGTTGTCTTGGAGAACGAAACCGTCCGCTCAACCTCAAACAGGACCCTCGAGACGAACTTGGGGCGATAAAAAGATTTGAGGAAGAGGGAACGATGAACATACTAATTGCGGTTCTTGGGGTCGCGGCGCTTGCCGTCCTCGCCGGAACCCTGCTGTTTTACTTGAAACCACAGCGCGAGGCATTGACGCAGCAGCTTGCGGCTCTGGATGCCGAGCGCGGAACACTCAACGCGCAGGCCGATTCCCGGCAGAAAGAACTGCTGCTGGAAGCCCGCGAAGAAGCCCTCCGGCTGCGGGCCGAAGTGGAAGCCGACAACAAAGAAAAACGCGCGGAGCTGTCGCGGGTCGAGCGGAAGCTGGCCCAAAAAGAAGAAGCAGTGGACGAGAAGCTGTCTTCTTTAGATGACCAGCGCGAGACCCTAGCCTTGCAGGAGCGGGCCGCCCAGCAGCATCTGGCGGAAGCTTGGGACTTCAAAGAACAGCAGCGCACCGAGCTTGCCCGGATTGCCGGTCTCAGCCCGGAAAATGCCCGTGCGATCCTGATGAAAGATGTCGAGAACCAGGCCCGGCACGATCTGGCCCGGCTGGTCATGCAGATTGAAAACGAGGCCCGGACCGAAGGCGAAAAGCGGGCACGCTCCATTGTCGCGACCGCCATCCAGCGCATCGCTGCCGACCATGTCTCGGAAACGACCGTTTCCGTGGTCCCGCTGCCGTCGGAAGATGTCAAAGGCCGGATTATCGGGCGCGAAGGCCGGAACATTCGGGCGTTTGAAACACTCACGGGAGTAGACGTGATTATTGACGACACGCCGGAAGCGGTTGTGCTGTCGTCGTTTGACCCCGTGCGCCGCGAAGTCGCGCGTCTTGCCCTGACCGCGCTTATCATGGACGGGCGCATTCATCCGGGGCGCATTGAAGAAACGGTCGCCAAAGCCCAGGAGGAAGTCGAGCAAAGCTTGCGCCTTGCGGGGGAACGGGCGGTCATGGAGTCGGGCGTGACGGGCCTGCACCCGGAGATTGTTAAGCTTTTGGGGCGGATGCGTTACCGGACATCTTACGGGCAAAACCTGCTCGACCATTCAATTGAAGTCTGCCATATTGGGTCCAGCATTGCGGCGGAGCTTGGGGCGAATGTTACCATCGCCAAGCGGGCGTCCCTGCTGCACGATCTCGGGAAAGTGGTTCCCGACTCGGAAGTCCCACACGCGCTGTTATCACAGGAGCTGATGCTGCGCTACGGGGAAGCGCCTGCCGCCGCTCATGCCGCCGGGGCGCACCATGAAGAAATACCGATGGACACGGTCGAGGACGTCATTGTTCAGCTTGCCGACGCAATTTCCGCTGCCCGGCCCGGCGCCCGGCGCGAGATGCTGGAAAGTTATGTCAAGCGCCTGCAAAAGCTCGAAGCCCTGGCCGACTCGTTCCCCGGCGTCGAGAAGACCTATGCCGTGCAGGCAGGCCGCGAGATCCGCTTAATGGTTCGCCCGGAGGTCATTGACGACGCTTCGGCCCACAAGCTGGCGTATGACGCGGCGAAGAAGATTGAAGAAGAGATGGATTATCCGGGCCAGATCAAAGTGACGGTGATCCGCGAGACCCGCGCGGTCAATTACGCGAAGTAGGCAGCGGATCGAGAAAGCCCAGGATTTTGATGCGTGGCGTCTTATGTTTTTGATGCGTGGCGTCTTATGTTACTGATTTAGGAAAGAGCGATGGATTATTGTGCGAATACTGATGCTCGGCGATGTTGTCGGGAGAAGCGGCCGTGATGCCGTTCAGACAATGCTGCCGACGCTGAACGAACTGTACCACCCGCACTTTGTCATCGTGAACGGCGAGAACTCGGCGGCGGGCCTCGGCATCACGCCGGAAATTGCACGGCGGCTTTTTGGCAGCGGCGTGGACGTGGTGACACTGGGGAACCATACTTGGAGCAAACGCGATATTATGGAGTATTTAGACCATGAGCCGCGCCTGCTGCGTCCCGCAAACTACCCGGCGGGAACACCCGGCAAAGGCTTCGGCATCTTTCCCTGCCGTTCGAGCGGCGGGCGGGTCGGGGTCGCAAATCTGCTGGGCCGGGCGTTCATGGAACCGCTGGACGATCCGTTCCGGCTGGCCGATACCATCTTGGAGTCATTTCGGGGCAAAGCGATGGTGTCGTTCTTCGACTTCCACGCCGAAGCGACCTCCGAAAAGAATGCCTTCGGCCACTACTTGGACGGCCGAGCGAGCGTCGTTGTCGGGACGCACACGCACATCCAGACTGCCGACGAGCGCATCCTGCCGCGTGGAACGGCGTATATCACGGATGTCGGCATGGTCGGCCCGCAGCACTCGATTTTGGGCATGAACCCGCACGAGAGCGTTCAAAGGTTCGTCACGCAGATGCCGCATCGGTTTGAGGTTGCTCCCGGCCCAGTCGTTCTTTGCGGCATTGTCGCCGACGCCGACGATAAAACAGGCCGGGCCTCGCGTATTGAGCGCATTCAGATTCGGGATATACACTAGGGGCAATGCAGAAAGTAGCAACAGAAGAACGCGGCAATGAATTGCGACGCTGTAGGGCGCAGACGCCCAGTGTCCGCCTTTCACTCTGCTGCTGCACTGGTCAGCACTGGCTACCCGGAGGGCAAACCTGGAAGGCCGAACGAAGTGAGCAGGAGGCGCGGACAGAGAAGAGGATGATGGTGAATGCCTTCTCTTGTCCCGGCGCAGGCCGCAACTGGGCGCTTCGCCCCACCGCGTGGGATTTTGATCCCACGCCTGACTACAAGGAAATCTCACATGCAAAAAACGCTTATTGCTTCGCTGCTGGCTGTGTCGCTGTCAGCCCTATTCGGTGTGGCCTCCGCCGCGCCGGAAGTGCCGGTTTATGACGGCAAAACACTGGCACAGGACAATCTCACTGTCAGCAACTGGGGCGGCGGCAGCGCCGCTGAAAGCACGGACTTATTCTTGTTCGGCGGGCATTCGCTGAAAGTAACGACGCTTGACCCCTATCAGGGCGCAAAGATCAGCCTGCTGACCCCGGCCGCGCTCGCCGGCAGCAGCCGGATGTTTCAGTTGACGCTTCAGCGCGGTCCGGTTACACTGCATTACGATCCGCAGGCGGTCCCCGGCGCGGCGCAGACTACTCCCGGCAGCTATCCCGGCGGCGGTGGTTACCCTGGCGGCGGCGGTTACCCTGGCGGCGGCGGTTACCCTGGCGGCGGCGGTTACCCTGGCGGCGGCGGTTACCCTGGCGCGGGCGGTGGCAGAGGTGGTTTCGGTGGCGGTGGTGGGGGCTATGGCGGCGGTGGCCGTGGGGGACGCGGCGGTTATGGCGGGCGCGGCGGCTTTGGGGGACGCGGCGGGCGCGGCGGCGGTGCGCCGGCTCCGCTGATTCCCCTTATTTCCAAGCTGCACCTGGAGTTCACTCTGGCGGACGGACGCAAAGCGGATGTTCTTGCCCCAATCCCCAGTGTCGCCGATACGGTGGCCGGGGACGGCTGGTACAGCGTTAATGTCCCGCTGTCGGACCTGAAGTTCGGCTCCGGCGGCGCTCAAATGCTTCAAAGCGTCATCGTGGCCGGAGACCAGTTCGGTGTGCTGTATATCGGACGAATGCAGCTTGCGCCGGCTGTCGCGCCGCCCGCCGAGCCGGCAAAACCGGCGCAGGATGATAACGCCGCGCCGGACGACCAGTTCCCCGGCGGCCAGTACACTCCGCAGCCGGGCAATCCCTATAACCCGCAGCCGGGCGGACAAGGCGGCCGCGCGGAGTAATTTGACGACGACTTGTTGAAGACGACTTATGGCGCTTCCCGAACAACAGCCTGAGCATCCCCTAGAGCTGCCGCGCCGGCGCGGACCAGTGCGGGCGCTTTTGGTCTCGCTCCGGCCCAAACAGTGGGTCAAAAACCTGCTGCTGTTCGCCGGGCTGCTGTTCACGCTGGACCAAGACCACACGGCAGTGCAGTTTGGGCGGGCTGCCCTCGGCTTTGTGCTGTTTTCCGCGCTGTCGAGCGTCGTGTATCTCGTCAACGATCTTGCCGATCGGGAGAGTGACCGGCGGCATCCGAAGAAGCGCCGCCGGCCGATTGCGTCCGGCGAGCTGTCCCCGCTGCTTGCGCTGTCTGCCGCCGCTGTGCTTGGCGTTGCCGGTCTGGCGGGGGCGTTCTGGCTCGGCCTCCCGTTCGGCCTAATTGCCCTGCTGTATTTCGTGCTGACCGCCGGCTACACGTTCAAGTTCAAGCATGTCGTCATCCTAGACGTTCTTGTGCTGGCGGCCGGCTTTGTCTTCCGTGCGGTCGCCGGAGCGTTCGTGATCCATGTCGGCATTTCCCCGTGGCTGGTGCTGTGTACGCTGATGCTGGCCCTCTTTTTGGGGCTGTCGAAGCGCCGGGCCGAGCTGATTTCGGTGCAGCTTTCGGGAACGCTCGGCACCCGGCGCATTTTAGACGAGTATTCCCCGGCGCTTTTGGACCAGATGATTGTGATTGTGACCTCGGCGTCCCTGATGTCCTACTGTCTTTACACAATCACGTCTCCGATGGCGCAAACGCACCATTACTTGATGCTGACCATCCCCTTCGTCATCTACGGCATTTTCCGCTACTTGTACCTGATGCACCGGCACTCGCTCGGCGAGTCCCCGGACGCGGTTCTTGTGGAAGACAAGCCCCTCCTGATCAACATCCTCCTGTGGGGCCTGACAACTGCCCTGATTGTGACCCACACGGTGGACAAGATGCTGCCGCACTGACCGGCCTTTCTGCTGAGACCTACCACCTTGCTTCGCAGGGTCCTTCCTAAAGGAAGGATATGGACGGTGCACGCGGGCTATATTCGCTATTCCTAATCTTCCCTTTAGGGAGGACCCTGCGAGGCAAGGTGGTAGGTCTCCCTAAAACAAGGTACAATACTTCCAACTCGGCATTTTTCGTTCTCGAAAGGCACTCAATGAAAGTCGGTCTCATCGGCCTGCCCGCATCGGGCAAGACCACGCTGTTTAACGCGCTCACGCGCGGCGATTCAAGCCCCGCCGGCGGCGGCAGCGCGGCGCTGGTCTCCGTCGTCCCCGTCCCGGACCCGCGCTACGATTTCGCGATCAATTTATTCCATCCCAAAAAGCGCACGTCGGCGACGATTGAGTTCACCGACGGCGCGGCCCAGCTTTCGGGGGACAGCAGCAAGACGACGCAGAAGTTTGGTGCAGACTTCTTTGTCGGCATCCGCTCAGTAGACGCGCTTGTCCTGGTGGTCCGTGCGTTTGAGACCCCGTCCCTGCCCGCGCCCGCCGGCGGCCTGAACCCGCTCAAAGACTACCAGGCCATCACCGAAGAGCTGCTTCTCGGCGACCTGACCGTCATCGAAACCCGCTTAGAGCGCATTGACAAGCAGCTCAAGACCCGCAAACAGGGTGTTCCCAGCCCGGAAGTCACCGAGCGCGAGATCCTGCTCAAAATCAAAGCCGTCTTGGACGGCTTCAAGCCTGTGTCCAGCATAGATTTAGACGAAGACGAGCGGCGCATCACCAAGAACTTCGACTTTTTGACGGGCAAGCCGCTGATCGCCGTCGCTAATGTCGGCGAAGGGGATTTGGCTGCCGGGGCCGACCTGCCGCTTCTCGCTCCTCTGCGCGACCAGTGCGCCCAAGAGGGCATTGAGCTGATCACTCTCTGCGCGTCTGCCGAGGAAGAAGTCGCCCAGCTTGACGCCGCCGACCAGACCGAGTTTTTGGACGCCCTCGGCATCGCCGAGCCTGCCGCCGCCCGCCTCATCCGCGCCGCCTACAGCGCCCTCGGCGTCATGTCCTTCTTCACCGTCGGTGAGGACGAAGTCCGGGCCTGGACCGTCCCCGCCGGCGCGAACGCCCTCGCTGCTGCCGGCCGCATCCATTCCGACCTCGCACGCGGCTTCATCCGCGCCGAGGTGTTAGCATTCGACGACCTCATCGCTGCCGGCACCGAAGCCGCCGCTAAAGCCGCCGGCAAGTTCCGTCTGGAAGGCAAAGAATACCCCGTTAAAGACGGCGACATTCTGAACATCCGGTTCAAGGTGTGATATACAGGCTGGAGTGCGGAGGTACCATATGGGTCTACGAACCGATTTCTACGGGCAATTCACGTTTGACCATCCTCTCACAGCAGAGCATCGCACTATTTTGGAAGAGTTTGCCGAGGAAGAACATGAGGAGGAGCCGGGCGAAACTGGAAAACCACCAACCGTTTACTGTCAGTGGAAACCGACGGCAGATGGCAGGGGACTAGAATGGGATGGGGTAGAAAAGTTCTACTACTATGACGAGTGGCTGGAATACTTGATCGCTCACTTCTTGAAGCCATGGGGCTATATTCTGAGCGGTGATGTTCAGTACAACGGGTGGACAGAGGAAGTTCATGGTACAATTGGCGTCGTAGATAACGAAGTAACAGTTACCCGCGCGTCAGGTACAGTTCCCCAAAACTGGAAAGACATCATTTACGGTCGCGACGGTACAGGGTCTGCCGATAAGAGCAACGATTGGTAACAGTCTTCGGCGGCAGGCATAAGCAGGGCGCGTGGGCAAGAAGCGTGGGAATAAATTCCTACGCTGTGGGGCGCAGACGCCAGATACGAAGTAATGCCAGAGGCATAGTGTCCGCCTTCGCGGACAAGGAGCAGAATAGGGATGCAGGTATTTTCTTCGTCCACGAAGGTGGACGGTAGGCGCTTCGTCCCACAGCGTAGGAATTCATTCCCACGCGCCTATCTGCGCTATGACATTGTAATTTTCCTCCATGAACTCATTCTTCACACAGCTTTTCGGCAATCGGGCGGGCGGGTCTTCGTGGCTGGCGGCCCTATCGGGCATTCTGCTGTTTGCGCTGCTGGACCTGCTGCTGACGTTTCTGCTGCCGGGGCGGCTGTCGCACACGACCCAGGCGGCGCTGATTATCAATGGCCTCGCCGTGCTGCTGTCGGTGCTGATTGCGCCCTTTCTCATCAAGTTGTTCGACAATATGCAGACGACGCTGGCACGGCAAAACAGCGAGCTGCGAAGCCTCCATGTCATTGACCGGGCCATCGCCGGGACACTCGACCTGCCGACAATCCTGCAAGTGGCGATCAAAGAAGTCACGCTGGCGGTAGACGGCGAGTTTGGGGCGCTCTGGCTGCTGTCCGAAAGCGAGCGGGCGGAGCCGGTGGCGTCCGCATTTTACAACCTCTCGCCGGGCATCCAAAGCCCGCTGTCGGAGCGGCTTGGCACGGGGGCGACGGATCTGGCCCGGCGCACCGGGGTCAGTCAGCGGCGGCATGGCCTGGAAGAGACCTGGAAGACCGACCGGGCTGCGTCCCTCCTGAAGCTCCGAAGCGTGATGGTGGTGCCGATTTTGCAGGGAGAAATCGTGCTGGGTTTGGTCATGGTCGGCAACCGGGGCGGGGCGCTGAACCCGCTGGCCGGGTTCAGTGAGGATGATCAAACACTGCTGGAAGCGGTCAGCGCGACAATCGGCGTCGCGGTCCAGAACGCCCGCCTGTACCGGGAAACTTTGCGCCGGGATGAGATCCTGCGGGCGTTAGTCGCCCGGACTGGGGAAGCGGTCGAAGCGTCTTCGGACGCCCCGCTGCTCATGCAGATTTTGGCCGATGAAGCCGCCCGCATTCTTTCCTGCCGCCGGGTCGCGGTTTATGGCTATGATGACGACACCCGGCAGTTCGCGCCGCTGGCCGCCCACGATGCCGAAGCGGTCCGGGACGAGACCGAGCGGGGCCGCGCTTTGCGAAACTCGTTCTACGAGAACCCGCTGACCCGGACCGTCGAAGACCTGCCGGGGCGGGTGACGCGCGGGACGCCCGCCGGCGACACGCCTGCCTATTATGTCCAGAACGCCGCCGCTGCGCTTGGGCTGGATGCAAAAAGCGCGGCGTTTCTGAACAGTCCCGGCTACCTGTTTGTCCTGCGCTCCCGCGACCAGAAGGCCATCGGCCTGCTGTGCCTGCTGGACACCGGCCCGCGCCTGCGCCAGCCTGACTCGGCGGGCTTTGCGCTGGCGCTTGCCGCCCAGGCATCGGTCACCCTCGAAAACGCGCGTTTGTTTGCTGCGCTTCGAGCCGCCCACGACAAGCAGCGCGATATTGCCGAGACAATGCAGTCGAGCCTGCTGCCGACCGTCCCCGCGCGGCTCGGCACCATCGAGTTCGCGCACAAGTATCAAGCGGCTTTAGAAGAAGCCCTGATTGGCGGCGACTTCTACGATTTGTTCTCGCTCGGCGGCCCGCTGCTGGGCCTCGTGCTGGCCGATGTCTCCGGCAAGGGCCTCAAAGCCGCCGTCCAGACCGCCATGCTCAAGTACACCCTGCGCGGCTTTGCCTTCGAGGCCCCCAGCCGGCCCGGCGAAGTGCTGGCCCGCGTCAACGACGTGCTGTGCAGCCCGATGTCCAGCCACGACGGGTTTGTGACCCTCTTTTACGGGGTCCTGAACACGGACACCGGCGGCCTGGTCTACGCCAGCGCCGGCCACGAGCCGCCCCTGCACCGCTCCCTGGCCGACGGCCGTGCCCTGCCGCTGCCGGCGGGCGACGGCCTCGCGCTCGGTGTCCTGCCCGGCTGTCCGTACAGCGAGTGCCATGCCGCGCTTGCCCCCGGCGACCTGCTTCTTTTGTATACCGACGGCCTGACCGAAGTCCGCGCGGGCGACCTTAGCTTCCTCGGTTTGGATGGCCTCGCCGCTCTCCTCCCCGCCGCCGATGTCCCCGCCGAAGCCGCCGTCTCCGCCATCTACGACGCCGTCACAAAGTTTGCCGCCAACGTCCGCCGCGACGACGTCGCCATGCTCGCCCTCCGCCGCCTGCCCTGACTAACTGATTGGCCTTTTGCTCCAAGAACCCAAATCGCGCTTGTGGCAGCCATATTTGGGCAGATCATCAAACCAGCCCCAGACCGGCTCGCTGAAGCCGCCTCTTTGCGCCGTTGCGAGCTGAACGAATGTGGAGTCCTGTACCTGTGTGAACCGCATATGCTCATGAGAAACTCCCAAGTCGCCCTGTCCTTGCTCGAATACGGTTAGGCTATGGCGGCGGCGGTCATATACCGCTGTTGTGTCTATCTCGTTCATTCCGATTGACATAGACCAGGATGCGCGGATGCGGCGGGCGTGGGGATACGTCTTTAGCGCGGCAACGAAGCAGTGCAGAACGTTTCCCGGCTGGTCATAGCTTGTGTATATTCGCAAATTGACGGAGTCGCTCTTGACTTTGATCTGGGTGCCGGTCAGGTCATTCGGCTGGGTCGGTGGAAGGCGATACACGTTCGTTGGAGCGAGCGGAGACTGACAGGGGGCGGCGAGGGGCAGCGGCAGAAGTGCCGCGCCCATCATTACCATTGTTCTCAGTGTCATCAGATTTCCCTTCAAAGCGGCGTGAGCAGAAACGTAAACGACTTCACGGCCTGAGTCTCTTTCGGCGTCTTGTAGACACTGCCTTCGCCAACAATCCAGCCGCTATCGTTGATGCCGACGGCGTTGGTCAAAACCCAGCCGTTCGGCATCTTGACGTATCGGTTCAAATCATAGGTGCGCCCTTGCTGCCACAAAACGGCGCGGGTCGGCAGAAGCTGGCCTTCGTCGCCAACGTCGCCGACGACTTGGCCGTTGTTGTTCAGCGCGGACGCATGGCTGATCTGCGTTGAGAGATTGATCAGCTTCCCGCGCCGCCAAAGATACGCCCTGCCGGTATCCCTCGCGTAAAGGGCCGTCGAGAGCGGAATGTTTCCGATAATTTCGGTGCGCTCGTTGATCGCTACTGGCTGCATTTTCAACAGCGTGAGATGACCGTTTCGCCATAAAATGCCGTTCTTGCCTGGGCTACCGGAGTCCCCAATGCCGACGATTTCTCCTCGGTTGTTGATGCTCCGGGCTGTGCCTTCCCAGAGCGTTTTGATCTGTCCTTGACGCCGCAAAAACGCATGGCGAGCAAAAGAGGCAGGCGGTGTAGGAGAACTGCTCACGCTTTCCGCGTGGGAGTCGTAGTGCAGGAAGTATGCGCCGACTACGTCTTCGTGGTCGTTGATGCCGAGCGCTTCGCTGTCGTCGCCGACCGGAAAATGCCCCAGCACAATCCATTTCCCATTTAATCCTACGCAGGCCCCAGTGTAGGTATCGGAATATGCGCCGCTGAACGAGTCGATTTCTTCTCCCACGGTGTTGCCGTGGATGTTGACCGCGCCGGCGGCAGTGTAGTAGTCGTTCGCCATATCGCGTTTCTTTCGGGCTGGCGTCGGGTCCAGTATCCGCAGACGGCCCCGCTGCCAGAGGGCTGCCAGCCGTTCAGAGAAGAAATTCGGGCGAACGGCAGACATTCCTGCAATCTGCCCGCGAGCGTTGATGCCACCTTTGTCATGGTTATCGTCTACGATAGCGTAGCCGGAGAAGTCCAGCGGCAGCACGATCACCTTGTAGCGCGGCGGCGTGTCTGCGGGACAGCGAAGACTTGGAGCCAGCAGGAGAAGCAGCAGGGGGAAAATGGAGGGTTTCATGAGAGCAAGCTTATTCTGAAATCTTGTGCGGGGGTTTGACGACATGGGAACGGCAGCCGTAGCGCGGCTGATACAAAAGCTGAAAGCCATCCCAATTTGTGAGGTTATTGGGATGTGCCTCGGTTATTTTCTCAAGTTCCGAGTCGGAAAAGCCCTTTGGGTGCGTGTTCAGGATTGCCGCAAACACCGACTCCTGAACCGACAGAAATCGTACTTCTGCGCCGAATGTCGCATCGCCCTGTCCACCGTGATACCAGGAGACTGTCAAAGTGTGCTTGGCACGGTCATAAAGGACGTCTTTGCCTTCAAAGTTGATAACAAGCGAATCGTCCCACCCAATATGGATAAAGCGGACGTGCGGATAGGCTTTGAGGAGAGCCGTGAAGGGCGTCACAGCGTCGCCCGAAAACGCTGGTTTGTCATTGTCATCGTCACTGGTCCCACTGGCTTTCAGTGTGACCGAATTGCCTTTCACAATCACCGGCAGTCCGTTAATTGTTGCGGCAGGGGGCGCGGCGGCAGCCGGCGTCTCTGCGGCGAAGCAGAGAGGCAGCAGGGAGAACAGCGCGAAGGCAAGGCGGAGCAGCAGTGGAAGAACACGAGTTTTCATGACGTTTTTTCTGAGTATCTAGTGGGCAGTGAGACCGTGCTTGCGGCAGCCGTACTTCGGAAGGTCGTTGAACCAGTCCCAGTCCGACGTATCACCTTTACGGGCAGCCGCGATTTTTTGGAAGTCTTCCTCCCGCACTTGCGTAAACCGCAGATGTCCTGAGAACGAAGTGCGGCCATCATTGTCTCCTTCAGTGTAGGTGCTGTAGACGATGACACTGTGCTTGCGGCGGTCATAAAGCGCGGTCAAATTTGTCCCGTTCAGCATAGAAAGCATGACCCACGACACGCGGAAGCGGCGTGCCTGTGGGTAGGACGCCAGTGCATGAAGGAGTGCGTTCAGTGGAACATCAGAGAAATCGTCCGCTATGTCAATCCCCACATTCACGGTCTCACCCGTCACTTTCGTATGCACTCGCTCGGACAGGGGCGCAAAGGCGGCGCAAGGAACGGCTGCAAGCAGCAGCCAGAGCAGACCTACACCGGCCGCGTTTCTCACCCAAGCGTTCTTGACGAAAACATTCTTGACGAAAATGTACTTCATAGTGGCTCCTGCAAAAAAGCTGAGGCGAAAGAAGCTGAGGCGGGAAGGCGGCGGGTTTATGTCACGGAACTGGGGAGCGCATGTCTGGCTTTAATAACGCGGCTGCGGCAGCCGTAGCGGTGCTGATAGAGAAACTCGAATCCATCCCAATCGGTGTTGTCTCCATGCGCTTTGGCGATTTCCTCTGCTTCCGGGTCGCGATAAGGGGAAAGCTGCGGGTGCGCCTTCAGGATTGCTTGGAACACCGATTCCCGGACCGACGTGAACCGGACTTCTCCCCCGAATGGGTTCCCATCGTTGAAACCGTCAAACGAGGCGACCGTAACGGTGTGCTTGACGCGGTCGTAGAGGACATGTGCGCCATTGTAACCCAACTCATTTGAGTCCTCCCAGGAGATGTTGACAAAGCGGACTTGGGGATAAGCCCTCAAGAGAGCCAGGAAGGGCCTCACAGCGTTCCCCATAAATGCCGGTTTTTCATCACGAAACGTGGTTTGGACGTCGACACTAGCCGAGTTGTTTTTCACGATCACCGGCGCTCCATCAATTGTCATGGCCGCAGCGTGAGCAGGCAGCAGCAAGCCAAGCAGCAGAAAGACGAGGCAATGCAGCCGGAGCCTGAACTTTACTGTTCTGAAGTTTACTGTGGAGTTCTTCATGCCGCCATTGTACCACTATTTACATTTGTAGTCAATCCGCTTCGTTCGTACTGAGCGCCCCCGCGTTGATGTGCCCCTGTGCTATGCCGCCGAGGGCGGAGCCTGTGTTTAGCGCTTGAAACCTGGACGTGGCCGCCGTAGCGGGGCTGGTAGAGGAACTGGAAGCCTCCCCACCCGGCGGCGTTGTTGCCATGCTTTTCGGCGATGTCCGAGGAATACGCATCGTCCTGCGGCACGCCGTTTGGGTGCGCTTGAAGGATGCCGGCGAAGACGGACTCCCGGACGCCGGTGAAGACCACCTCTCCTTCGTGTACAGGGTCTTCGCCGCCGCCGTAGGAGTAGTCCACGGTGACGGTGTGCTTCGCGCGGTCGTACAGCACGTCGGCCCCGGTGGCGTCTAGAAAGATCGGCTCGAACCAGGACAACTCGACAAAGCGGGCGTTGGGGTAGGCTTTCAGGAGAGCCATGAAGGGCTTTAAAGCGTTCCTTTCCAAATCAACGTGGGTCAGCGAATCATTGTTTCCGGCGCTCACAATCACATTGCCGCCGCGTAGCGTCACTGGCAGGCCGGCCACCGTCGCATCCACCGGTAGAGGCCCTTTCTCCGGCAAGCTGAGGGGCGTCGGGTCTGTGGGGGGAAAGGCAGGGGAAGTTGTCTTCGGCGCGGCCCCGGCAGACCACGGCAGGAGCATCAGGTAGGCAGAAAGCAAAACGCAGCAGTTTTTCATGGCCTCATTCTACCCGCTTTTATCCTACACTCGTAGTCAATCTTCTGTTTTCTCTTGTTATTTGGCCCAAAATAGAGTATGATAGCGAAGGTCATCCCATTGTCCCATGGCACAAATCCGGGCAATGCGTGACGAAACTTGCAAAAACGAACTCACGGCTTCATTAGGAAGCAAATTAGAAACAAGGAGCCTCGCCTGTGGCACTGATTGAACGAGAACTGACTCTAAACGGCTCAGACAACAACTCTTTTGACAACATACGCGCAGAAAACGAATATCTCATCCGCCGGGATGCGCCGCTATCGGAGGCGGACCCGGACATCTACGCCGCGATCCTCAAAGAAGAAGGCCGGCAGAACGATAAGCTGGAACTGATTGCATCGGAAAATGTCGCGTCGCGGGCCGTCATGGAAGCGCAGGGGTCGGTGCTGACCAACAAGTACGCGGAAGGCTACCCCGGCAAGCGCTACTACGGCGGCTGCGAGTATGTGGACCTGGTCGAGCAGCTTGCGATTGACCGCGCGAAGCAGCTCTTTGGGTCTGACCACGCCAATGTCCAGCCGCACTCCGGCGCGTCGGCCAACATCTCCGTGTTCACGGCGTTCCTACAGCCGGGCGACACGATTTTGGGAATGCGGCTCGATCAGGGCGGCCACCTGACCCACGGCTCGCCGGTCAACTTCTCCGGCAAGTTCTATGACGCCCAGTTTTACGGCGTTGATAAAGAGACGGGCCGGATTGATTACGACGAGTGTGCCCGTATTGCCCGCGAAGTCAAGCCGAAGATGATTACGTCGGGCGCGTCCGCCTACCCGCGCGAGATTGACTTTCCGCGCCTGCGGGCGATTGCCGATGAAGTCGGTGCCCTGCTGCTGGCCGACATCGCCCATATCGCCGGGCTTGTCGCCGCGGGCGAGCATCCCTCCCCGGTCGGGTTCGCTCACATTGTCACGACGACCACGCACAAAACCCTGCGCGGCCCGCGCGGCGGCATGATTTTGTGCGATGAACAGTACGCAAAAGCCATCGATTCGGCGGTCTTCCCCGGCACGCAGGGCGGCCCGCTGATGCACGTCATCGCCGGCAAAGCGGTCGCGCTGAAAGAAGCGCTTGCGCCCGGCTTCACCGCCTACCAGAAGCAGATCAAGCGGAACGCCAAAGCGCTTGCGGCGGGCTTGATGGCGCGGGACTTCACGCTTTTTTCCGGCGGTACCGACAACCATTTGATGCTGGTAGACCTGCGCCCGCAGAAGCTGACGGGCCGGACCGCCCAGGTGGAGCTGGACAAAGTCAATTTGACCACCAACAAGAACGCCATTCCGTATGATACCGAAAAGCCCTGGGTCACCGGCGGCCTGCGCCTCGGCACCCCCGCAACCACTAGCCGGGGCCTCGGCGAGAGCGAAATGGACGAGATCGCCGACTGCATCGCCCGGACGCTGACCCATATCGGCGACGCCGCGACCTATGAGTCGGTCCGGCGGGATGTCAAGTCCCTGTGCGACCGCTTCCCTGGATAAGTGAAATGACCTTGAAAATGCTTCGCAACCTCTGCCTTATACTCGGCCTCGGCCTGACGGTCGCCGCAGTGTCCGCCGCGCCGTTCGTCAGCCCGCACGGCTACTCGGTGACGCCGCCGCCGGGCTGGCAGATCAACCCCAGTCATGTGGGTGACGATGTTGTCATTGACTATAAAAAGAACGTCGCCACGGACGGAACGCCCAACCTTCGGGTGGACATCACTCCCATGGGAGGCGCGGCAACTTTGGAAGCCTTGAAGCCGGCCGTCATCTCTGGCTACACCAAAAGGTTTCCCGGCCTCGTCGTCAAGTCCCAGACCTTTTCCTCGCTTGGCGGGGTACGCGATCTCAACTTGGTGTTCACCGAGCCGAAGAACGGCATTTTGATGTATTTGCACCAGATTTATGTGCTGAAGAACGGCTCGGCGTACATCTTCACCGCCGTCTACCCGGAAAGGAGCCGCGCCAAGTACGACGCCCCCGTCGCGCAGATGCTGGCGTCCGTGCGCTGGAAACCTTGAAGTATGCAAGCCAAAACTCTGCGAACTGCCTGCTGCTGCGTCTGTCTCTGCCTCATGGCCGCGCTTGCCTCTGCCGCACCGTTCGCCAGCCCGCGCGGCTACACAGTCACGCCGCCGCCCGGCTGGGCAGTGAATTCTGTGGCCGAGGACGATGCGAATTTTGTTTTCCCCGCTGGCGTTTTGGAGGGACTGACACCTAGCGTGATCATAAAAGCTGGGGTGTCGCCGCCCGGCATGACAATGGCCTCTCTCACCGCAAAGCTCGTGCTAGGCTTCAAGAAAGGTCCGCCGCACACAGTCATCCTCTCGCAGACATCTTCTTCGCTCGGCGGAGTGCCGGATCTGGACACGATTTTTGCGGCGACAAAGCAGGGCAGGCGGTTTCGCTGCCGCATGGTCTATGTCCTCAAGAACAAGTTCACTTATATTATCATTGCCGCCTATCCCGAAAAGACTCACGCCCGGTACGATGTGTCCATCACGCACATGCTGGCGTCGTTTCACTGGAACGCTTAAAACTGGAATGCGTAAAAAATGAACACGAACCTGCAAATCACGGGCCTTTCTTTGAGTATCCTCCTGACGGCGGCGCTTGCGTCCGCCGCGCCCTATGTTAGCCCGCGCGGCTACAGCCTGAACATTCCCCCCGGCTGGCGGGTCGCTCCCAATCCTCTGCCCGGCAGGATCAGGATCGAATATAAACAAAGCGGCTCGGTGGCAGCAGCGTTTGGAGTGGATGTCGGCCCGCAGACTGGCGACTTGACCCTGGAAGCAGCTGTGCCAGGCGCGATTGCCGAATACAAGAGGCGATTCTCGAAGGTCACCATCAAATCGCAGACATTTTCATCGCTCGGTGGGGAAAAGGATTTTGACATTGTCGCGATCGCTGTACTACAGGGCCACTCGGTGTGCCTTCGCCAGGTGGGTGTGCTGAAGAACAACTCTCTTTACGTTTTCACAGCGGGCTGCCGTGAAAAAGACCAGGCGAAGTTCGACCCCACCTTCGCTCAGATTTTGGCGTCTGTGCGCTGGAAAGGCCAACCGCGTTGAAGAAGCTCTTTTTCTCGTTCTGCCTTGTTTTGACCGCCGCCTGCCTCGCGCCTGCGATCGCCGCGCCGTTTGTCAGCCCGCACGGCTATACGATGACCGTCCCGGCGGACTGGCACATTAAGTCTCCTTCGATGCCCGGCGATGATGTCGACGTTGTCATAAACCAGCAGGTTGCTGTTGAGCATCAAATGGCAACGCCGATTTTTCGGATCCTGTTCCGGCCAGTCAACTATCCCGTCACCTCAGCGAGCCTGGAAGGCATCAACCGAGGTGTCTTGTCTGCTGCCCGGCAGAGTTTCCCGGACCTCAAGGTCATGTCTCAGACTTTTTCAGCACTGAACGGCGTGCGTGACATTGACTGCATTTTCACCGCGACGGCTAATGGCCTGCCGCTGCGCTTTCATGAAGTGCTGGTCATAAAAAACAAAAAAGCATTCACGTTCATCAGCATCTGCCCAAATCAGGTTTACCCCAGGTACGCGGTGGCCTACGCGCAAATGCTGGGGTCCGTGCGCTGGAAAGCCTGATACTAAAAGGCTGAAAAACAATAAGGCTGAAAATGGTTGGGTTCTCGTGCTGTCTCTGCCTCCTGTGTTGTCTCTGCCTTATGGCAGCAGCGGCGTCTGCCGCGCCGTATGTCAACCCGAACGGCTACACGCTTACCCCGCCCCCGGCTGGTTTCCCGGACGCTAGCGTCTGTGCGCTGGAGAAAACGCTAATGAACACGAAAACGCTAATGAACACGAAAAAGTGGCAATCTGCCTGCTTCTCTCTGGGACTGTGCCTGGCGGCAACGCTTGTGTCCGCCGCGCCGTTTGTCAGTTCGCACGGCTACAGTGTTTCCCCGCCGCCAGGCTGGCGCGTTGAAAGCGGCACGTCGGGCAATGATGTTACTGTTCTGGCCGTCAGCGGCAGTGACATTCGCAACGTGGTCCTCGTGCCGGCCCTCGCCGTTCGGATCTCGCCGGGAAGCAGCGGCCTCGCAGTGGAAGCGCTGAAGGACCCGATTATCGCCGCCTACCGCAAGGAGTTTCCTGGCTTCTCCGTCGTGTCCCAAACCTATTCCTCGCTCGGCGGCGTGCGGCGCTGGACACAACCTTTACGCACCCGAAAGACGGCAGTGTGATCCGTGACCGCCAGCTCGTGGTCATCAAAAATAACTCCGTTTATTTCTTCACGACGGTTTGCCCAAACGGCCTGCACGCGAAGTACGACCGCGTCTTCGCGCAAACGCTGGCTTCTGTGCGCTGGAAAGCCGCGCCATGACTTCAAGAACAATGACTTTAAGAACAGTATGGCGTTTCTTTTTGCTCTTCACGCTCGCGGCTTGTCTTTTGTCTGGCCGCGCGAGCGCCGCGCCGTTTGTCAGCCCCGGCGGCTACAGCCTTGCTCTGCCGGCGGGCTGGCGTGCCGCCCCCAACCGGATCAAAGGCGAAGATGCCGCGTTCTATCTTCCACAGCCGGGAAGTGCGCCTGGGACCATGATGCCGAACATGAACATCAGAATTTTGCCGGGGGCATGCAAAATGACTTTAGCCGCCATGAAGTTGTATGTGAATGCAAACAAGAAAACGCTCTATTCGGGAATGCATCTCGTGTCGCAGACTGACTCTTTTCTTGGCGGCGTCCGGGACGTTGACATTGTTTTGATAGACCCGCAGCACGGCGAGCCAATCCATGTCCACCAGATCTTTGCGCTGAAGAGTAATTCGCTTTACATTATCTCTCTGGGATACTCGGAAGACCAGCACGCCCAGTATGAGCCGGTCATCTTGCAGATGCTGGCTTCGTTTCGCTGGAAGAACTAAAGTTCTGGAATTACTGCTGGAGGCGCTATGAAAACCCGCTGCCTTACATGCTGGTCGCTCTGAAAACAGGCAAGCGGCTTCTGCTGACTGTGCCGGACTCCGACACTAGCGGTGCGCTTTTGCCGATGCCCGGCGGCGGTTTAGTGTACGCCGCCAATCACCGAAATAGCACGACCCATGCGAATTATTTCTTTTACCGGCTCAATGCCGCTACCGGGAAATTGCGGTATCTGACCGAGGGCCAGTTTCTCGCGTGGTCGCCCGACGGATTGCGCTTTTGTGTTGCGCCGTGCCGGGACACGACCCCTTATGAAAAGCGCAAGTCGCCGTTTGCCGCTGACCCCGGCGACCCGGCGGAGTATCGGTCCGATGCCGAGTGCCGCAAGGTCTGGTTCGCGCCGCTGTATGTCCGGACCGCCGGCGGCGGCAAGATGCGGCAGATTACACCACGCCTTTCCTCTGTGACGGGGGCCGACTGGCGGAAAGAAGAGTAAGACATTATGCCTCTTTGGAGACTGCCCTGGCTGGCATTCCTGCTGGCACTCATTTTAAGCTACCTGCTGACCCCGCTGGTTGGCAAGCTGGCGACGCGCTTCGGCGCGGTGGCCGTGCCGCGCGAGCGGGACGTTCACAAGAAGCCGCTGCCGCGCTGGGGCGGCTTGGCGATGTTCGGCGCGTTCATCGTCACGCTCGGTTTGGTCTACTGGTATCATGCGCTGTTCCATGCCCAGTATCCGTGGACCAATCTTCAACTGGAACACTTCATCGGCGTGCTGACGGCGGCGTCGGTGGTGGCGGTGGTCGGGGTGATTGACGACAAGTTCGAGGTCTCCGCGAAGTGGCAGGCGCTGGCCCTCATTGCGGCGGGCGGGATTTTGGTGCTGTTCGACGTGCGGATTGACGGGATTACAAACCCCTTTGCGCCGGCCTCCCTGCATCCCGTTCACGCCGGCGGCGATGCTTCCAACTGGGTGCCATTTCCTTACTGGTTCTCAGCGGCGGGAACAATCTTGTGGGTGTTTGGAGTCGCAAAGACCGTAGACTTCATTGACGGGCTGGACGGCCTCGCTGCCGGGGTCTGCGCGATCTGCGGGGCGACGCTTGCCTTGATGTCGGCGGCGGCGAAGTCGCCGCAGTACGAAGTGACGATTATCGCAGCTACGCTCGTCGGTGTCTGCGTCGGCTTCCTGCGCTACAACAAGCACCCGGCGTCTATTATCATGGGAACGGTCGGAGCGCAGTTTTTGGGATTCACGCTGGCCGCGATCTCGATTATCGGGACCTTCAAGATTGCCGCGACGGTTTCCGTCGCGCTGCCCGTACTAGTCTTAGGCGTCCCGATTTTCGACGGCATCCGAGTCGTCACCCAGCGCACGATTGCCCGGACCCCTGCGTATCTGCCGGATAAAACATCGCATATCCACCATATTCTGCTGAAAAAGTACGACGGCTCCCAGCGCCGCGCCGTCTACATGATTTACGCCCTCACCGCCGTCTGCTGCGCCGTTGCCCTCGTGCTGTTTCGGCTATAATCGGCGTCTGGAAAATCGGCATGGAGGCGTATGGTCAACTTAAGCGATTTGTCGCTCGATGAAGTCAAAGAAAGGCTTTATGACAAGCCTGATAACATTATGCGCCTGAAAAGTTTCTTCGGCAACAAAAACACGCTACCTGCTTTAGAAGCCGGACAAAACTTGACGCGAGATAACTTAGAAGCCTACAAAGAACTGGCGCGGCGTATTGTTGATGCCGGCAAAGACTCAACTGGGGTTCAAGTACGGCGCATTCGGCAGATTGACAGCTATCTGAGAATAGAAGGAACACCTGATGTTACTGGATCGTCCTGATGTCGGCGAAAAAGATGTCGGCGAAAAAGATGTCGGCGAAAAAGATGTCGGCGAAAAAGATGTCGGCGAAAAAGATGTCGGCGAAAAAGCGAGAGAAAAATTGGAGATTGCCATAGTGGAGCAAGACCTCGCCCAAGTTCAGCGGCTCGTGCAGGAAAATCCACGGATTGTTAGCAGCAAAGACGATAATAGCCGGAATCCACTACACATCGCCGCGACCGAAGGCAATGTCCCTATCTCGCAGATTCTGTTAAATTATAATGCGGCGATAGATGCGAGAGACAAATGGGAGCTGACGCCTTTGTTTCTTGCCATCTATGAAGAACCGCTCGTGCTTGACCGTGTGCCAATCGTGCGCCTTCTTCTCGAAAATGGGGCCGATGTGGATGCGCGAAACGCCTCCGGTGACACGCCGTTGCACAGGGCAGCTTTTGGCGAGGATGAGGTCGTCAAACTGCTGCTGGAACATGGGGCGGAGGTCAACGCCGTGAACGATGCCGGGGAAACGCCGCTGCACAAAGCCGTTCAGTATCCTGAATACGAAGTGGTTCAGGAATTGCTGCGGCATGGCGGTCTTAAGACCGTGCGTAACTCCCACGGCTTGACCCCGGTGCAGATTGCAGAAGCGCGGGGATGGACGAGGATTGTAGAAATTTTCCATTCGACGCCGGTTTGACGGTTATTAGTCTATGCAAAAAGTTCTGTGTGTATTTGGAACCCGGCCGGATGCAATCAAGATGGCGCCGGTGGTGCTGGAACTGAAGCGGCGTCCGGCGGAGTTCACGGTCAAAGTCGCGGTGACGGGGCAGCACCGCTCGATGCTCGACCAAGTTCTGTCGGTCTTTGAGATTGCGCCTGAGTATGATTTAGACATTATGACGCAGGGGCAGACGCTGTCGCAGGTGACGACGCGAGCTTTGAGCGGGCTGGACTCGATTTTGGCGTCAGAAAAACCCGATTGGGTGCTGGCGCAGGGCGATACGATGACGACGTTTGCGGCGGCGCTCGGCGCGTTCTACCATCAGGCCAAGTTCGGCCATGTGGAAGCGGGTCTTCGCACAGGCAACAAGTACGACCCCTTCCCGGAAGAAATGAACCGCTTATTGACAACTCGATTAGCGACGCTGCATTTCCCGCCGACCCCGGAGTCCGCCGCGAACCTTCGCGCCGACGGGGTGAGGGAGAACGCGATTGTTCTCACCGGCAACACCGTGATTGACGCCCTGCTAACTGTTGCCGCAAAGCCGTACACGCCGGTTGATCCCCTTCTTGCCGAGATACTCGCCAGCCCGGCCCGGATGATTCTCGTGACGACCCACCGGCGCGAGAACTGGGGTGAGCCGATGGCCCGAATTGGACATGCTGTGCGGCAGTTGGTAGACGCATTTCCCGATACGGTCGCCGTCGTGCCGTGGCATCTGAACCCGCTGGTGCGCGAGGCGCTGACGCCGCCGCTTGCAGGACACGCGCGGGTAAAATTAATCGAGCCGCAGGACTATGTGCCGTTTGTGAAATTAGAGCAGAAAGCAACACTGATTTTGACCGACTCCGGCGGGGTGCAGGAAGAAGCGCCGAGTCTCGGCAAGCCTGTTCTTGTCCTGCGCGAGACCACCGAGCGGCCGGAAGGGGTCGCGGCGGGTACAGCCAAGCTCGTCGGCACGGACACGGCGCTGATTGTCGCCGAAGCGTCGCGCCTGCTGTCTGACCCGGACGCTTACGCGGCAATGGCCCACGCGGTGTCGCCTTATGGTGACGGCCTTGCCGCCGAGCGCATCGCCGACGCACTCACGAAAAACACGTTATGAACAGCACAGGATTATGAACGCAGCAGAAACTTGGTTTGGGCAGCTCTGGAAGCTGCTGGTGCGACTGGCGATCATCGCGCTTACGCTTTACTTCGTCTGGCGCATTCACACGATCCTGACCGACATCATTGTCGCCTCTATTTTGGCGTTCGCGCTGGTCGGGCCGGTCAACTGGCTCTGCCGGTTCCGCATTCCGAAAGTGCGGCCCCGAACACAGCGTCTGGGCGTCACTCTTTTTGTGTTTCTCGCGTTCGGCTATCTAGTCTTTGCGGGCGGCTCACTGATGGTGTCACCGTTCGTGGATCAGGTGCATGGGCTGGCAAATAGCCTGCCGCTGTACCAGCAGAAGATCGCGAAGTACGCTGCCGTGCTGCAAACCGAATACAATGGCCTGCCAGCGAATGTAAAAGCCATTCTGCACCGGCCCGGCGGAAGCAGCGGCGGCGGGGATGGCTTTTCGCCGCTGCCCTGGGTGCAGAACGCGCTGCTCGCAACCGCAACCGGCATCGCTCGCATCGTTGACTTTATTTTGATCCCCGTGCTGGCGTTCTACTTTGTGCTGGACGGCCACGCGCTCCGCAACGAGTTTCTCGCGCTTGTTCCGCGCCCCCGTGTCCGCGAGACTCTCACCCTCCTGCGCGACTCATCGGGCATCATGCGGACGTATATTATCGCCCAGCTCTGGCTCTGCGTCATTGCCGGCGTGGTCGTGTATGCGGGTCTGTCGCTGATCCACATGCCCTATGCACTGGTTTTGGGGCTTCTGGCGGGCGTGACGCGGGCAATCCCGATTATTGGGCCGATCCTCGGCGGCATTCCGATTGTCCTTTTGGCGGCGGTTCTGCCCGCAAGCCACGGCGGCGGCCTCCCGCTTGCGATCAAGGTTCTCGTCTTTTTCAGCCTGCTGCATCTGGTGGAAAGCAAGCTGCTGATGCCCAAATTCATCGGACACCGGATTCACCTGCACGCGGCGGTCGTGATTATTGTCCTGCTCATCGGCGCGGAGTTCTTCGGCCTGCTCGGCATGTTTCTCGCTGCGCCGCTGGCCGCGATTGCCCGTATCCTCATCGCGCATTATGTGCTGCGTCCGCGCCGTGCCGCCCGTCTTCAGGCGCAGACGAACCCGCGACAGACTGTTCCCGTGCCGCCGCTGGTGATGAAGACGCAGTAGACAATCACGAGATGCCACGGAATAAATTCCGAGGCTCTAAATAGAACAGTGTCGCGGCGACACAAGACAACAAACTCGATGGCATTTCTCTTTCCCGTGTCGCCGCGACACTGTTTTTCTGAGCCTCGGAATTTATTCCGTGGCGTTATGACGACCCGCTATAGGAGACCTTGCTTTTGCCGCCGCCGACCGATAATTACACGCCCTATATTTCCTACTTTCAGGCCCTCATTCTCGGACTAGTCCAGGGCGTCACCGAGTTTCTGCCCGTCTCCAGCACGGCCCATATGCGGATACTGCCCGCGCTGCTGAACCATTTCTATCCCTCTTGGCCGACTGACACCGGGGCAGCGTTTTCGGCGATTGCCCAGCTTGGGCCGATGGTCGGGATTATTGCCTACTTCCGCAAAGACCTGGCCCGCTACCTGGCTGGACTGGGACGCTCGCTGAAGCTGGGCCGGCTGTTCCCGAAAGGCGACGAGGATGCGCGGCTGGCCTGGTATGTCGTCTTTGCGACGGTGCCGATTATTGTTGGCGGGCTGGCGCTGGAAAAGAAGATTGACGGCGAGTACCGCAACCTGTACTTCATTGCCGGGGCCATGATCATTCTTGCGCTGTTTCTGTTGGCCGCTGAAATTGTCGGCAAAAAAACGCGGCGGCTGGAAAGTCTGACGCTGGGGCAGGCGCTCGGCATCGGGGCCGTGCAGGCGCTGGCGGTCATTCCGGGAACGTCCCGGTCGGGCGTCACGATCACGACCGGCCTGTTTCTGGGGTTAGAGCGCGAGGAAGCCGCCCGGTTCTCGTTTCTTCTGAGCGTCCCGGCGATTACGCTGGCGGGCCTCTACAAGCTGGGCAAGACGCTGTTCCCGAAAGCCCTGGGCGATACGGCAAGCGCCCACACGGTGATTACGCCTCATGCGGCGACACCCGCTCTCAGCGCCGTCGCCGGTCCGTATGTTTTCGCCGCCGCTGTCGCGGGTATCTTCGCGTATATCGTCGTTCGGTGGCTTTTAGGGTATCTGAGCGACGAGAAGCATACAACCATGCCCTTTATTATCTATCGCATCGCGCTGGGAGCTGCTTTGATCTTTTTAGTGCATCTCGGCATTGTTGTCCCGCAATCACACTAACGAATTTTGAGGAGAAAACGATGTTAATGCAACCGTTTGGACCGGATGAGGTCCCAGTTTCGCGGGTCGCACTGGGGTGTATGGGCCTCGCGGGGACCTGGAACCCGGCGGAAGTCGGGCCGGAGCATCGGCGCAAGGCCATTGCCGCGTTTGAAGCGGCGCTTGACGCCGGGATTACGTTCTACGACCACGCCGACATCTACGGCGGGACAGCCTGCGAGTCTATCTTTAAGGACTGCCTCGCGGCGGTTCCCGGCAGCCGCGAGAAGATCTTCATCGCCACGAAAGTCGGCATCCGGCGCGGCTTTTACGAGCATTCAGCGGCGTATATTCGGGAAAGCCTGCGCGGGTCGCTGTCCCGCCTGGGCGTTGACTCCGTCGAACTGTATCAGCTTCACCGCCCGGACCCGCTGACGCATCCCGCCGAAACGGCAGCGGTTTTAGACGCGCTTGTCGCCGAAGGGTCGATCAAATATGTGGGCGTCTCGAACTACTACCCGCAGCAGACTTTAGCCCTGCAAAAGTATCTGAAGGCCCCGATTGTGTCTAACCAAATCGCAATCTCGCTGCTGCGTCTTGACCCGATTTATGAAGGCGCGGCGGGCGGCAAAGCGACGAGCGAAGCTGCCGGCGCAGACAGCGGCGACGGTGTTCTCGATCAGTGCCTTGAAAGGAGCATCACGCCGCTGGCCTACAGCCCGCTCGGCGGCGGCTGGCTGTCGGGCCGGCGCGAAGTTCCCGCCGATGCGTCCCCGGCAATCGCCCGGACCCTGGCCGCTCTGCGCGAAATGGGTCCCGCCTACAATGATGCGACGCCGGGGCAGCTTGCTCTGGCCTGGCTTCTTGCCCATCCCGCGCAGATTATCCCGCTGGTCGGCTCCAACAGCCCCGCGCACATCCAGGAAGCCGCCGCCGCTGCCGCGATCACCCTTTCCCGCACAGACTGGTACAAGCTCTGGGTCGCGGCACGCGGCGTCGCCGTTCCGTAGGGAATTCTGCCGCGAGCAAATGCGCCGTTTCTGGGTAAGAATGCCCAAACAATGGAGGATACCCATGAACGAAACACAAACGATTGAGCGCGGCGACTGGGCTGCATTTGCCGAAGACTTTTCCAGGCAGCACGCGGGCGAAAGCGCGACCCTGGAAATGGTGGGATCGGATGTCGGCGACCAGTATGCCGCCGAGAACCTGCCGTTTGTCGGCATGACGCTGGAAGCCAAAGGCAGCGATGCCGGTTCCCTGACCCTCATGCTCGGCACCGAGGGTGAGGACCATATGGAGCGGCTGATCGCCGGCCCTCAGTCTCTGGAAGTGCATGTGACGCCGAACGGCGAGACGATTTTGCAGATCAAAGCCGCCGACGAGCCAACAATGCTGCTGCATCTGATGCCGCTGACTGCCCTGCCCGCACCGCAGTAATCCGCGAAAGCCTTGACAAATCAGGGTTGGGGCGGGTATTATCTTTTTCATGCTAAGGAAGGCTACTGTGAAAGACCGAATACTCGCCCTGCTGGCGGAAGGCAAAACGTACCGCGAGATCATCGCTATCCTCGGTTGTGCCAAGTCCACGATTTCGTATCATGCCAAAAGCGCCAAGCCGCCGCCGAACTACAAGGCGTATGATTGGACGAGCATACAGGCTTACCACGACGAGGGGCACCGGGTTATCGAGTGCCGGAACAAGTTTGGGGTCGCTCGTACTGTCTGGTACAATGCAGTTAAGGCCGGCAAGTTTGTTTCCCGCGCAAACCACAAGATACCACTAGAGATGCTCACGGCGCAAGGCCGAAATACCGGTCGCGGCCATCTTCGATGGCGGCTTCTCCAAGACGGTATCTTTGAAAACAAATGCGCTGAGTGTGGCTTGGCTGAATGGCTGAACAAGCCTTTGTCACTGCATTTGCACCATGTAAACGGTGTTAAGGACGACAACCGGATAGCAAATTTGAAGTTGCTCTGCCCGAATTGCCATAGTCAAACAGAAAACTACTCTGGGCGAAACAGTAGGAGACAGTGTATCAAGAAGCAGCAATAATTGCCGGATAGATCAATTGGCAGATCGGCACACTCTGAATGTGTAGGTTCTAGGTTCGAGTCCTAGTCTGGCAGCTTACAAAATAGCCCGCGCTTCTTGCGAAGCGCGGGCTATTTTTGTGTTTCGCACATTGTCTACGGCTTCGGGAGCAGCCGCCCAAGCTGCATCAGCAGAATGAGCGTGTGCGCGGTCCAAAGCGCAGTACGGAGCCAGTTGGTTGCCACGATGCGGCTGATGGCGGCGGGATCGAAGCCGCGCGAGAGGGTGTCGTGAAGCGGGACGGAGACGAAGAAGGTGACGGCCCAGGTCAGAACCGCGCAGGCGAAGCCGGCCCAAAGAAGTCCTGGCGACAGCCAGACCGGGCGTGAAAGCGCAAGCAGGCCCGACGCACCAAGCTCTGTCACCATCGCGAGAAGTACGACAAAAGTGATGGAGCGCGTGTAAACTGCATGATACTCTCCCCACTGCGCGGCTCCAATGCGGGCGAACAGCGGGTACTGGGCGACCTGAATGGTCCAGATGACGCCCCACATATACAGCGTCGCCGCGATGTCCAGCAGGAACAACGGGGCAAAAAGCGTCTTTGGTACAATCACTGCGGCGTCACCGAATTAAGAGGCGTCACTGCCTCCACAGAAACTCGGTGCGAGTTGCGCCCGACACGAAACGTCACTTGGACGCTCTGGTTCGGCAATGGCTTCCAGTGGCTTTCCGGCGGCAGAGCGTAGTAGGCTTGGTGGTTGGCAAACGCCACATCAACGCCGTTGAAGAGGCTGCCGCCGCCGGTTGAGACCGGCGAGATTTGCAGCATGGTCACTTTGCCGGGCGCGGTCTGGGCGGCGACCCCGGCAAAATCCGCGTGTTCCCGCTCGTGCAGCCAGCGCGGCAGGACCGCCAGGAAGCCGACGAGAAACAAGGCGCAGCCGGCAAGGACGACGGCGGCTTTCGTATCAAGCTGTAAAAGCCGCCGCCAGTCCATCGGCTCCAATGGCATTTCATTCTGCATAGAGGTTTCTACGAGCAAAAGCGGCCCGGAATGTTCCGGGCCGCTTTTGCTTTCTGCGCGTCAAGATGCGGGAAGGACAGGATTCGAACCTGCGGAGCTTTGACACCCACACATTTAGCAAACGTGCGCTTTCGACCACTCAGCCACCTTCCCAGCACCTTTATTTTAGCACACGCGGCAGAATAATGCAAGCGTATTTGCGTATTTTAAGTGTCTGCAATTTAAGTTGCCGCGCTCGGCTCAACTTTGCCGCCGTGGCCTTCGACAAAGTTCTTGATGGACTCTAGCGAGGCGATCAGGCCCTCGGTAATGGTTTTGTCCCGGTCGCCAGTCTGCTCCTCCATTCGCTCGGACTGCTCCGGCTTCGGCTGAAAAGTTAAATGCACGGTCACTTCGCACTCATCTTCCGCACCGTCAATTTCCAGCCAGCCGAGATAGCGGTTCTCGCCGTCGGAACCCCACTCCATCCGGTGGTTCATCTCGTCGAGGCGGAAATAGCCGTCGGAGTCGTAGGCGTGGCCGCCGGCCTCGCCCTGCACCCGGACACGCCCGCCGGGCTGCGGCTCTGCGCTGTGGGTTGTCGGCAGGTACTTCGGCAGGTTTCCAATATCGGACACAAAGGCGAACACGGTGTCCGGGGAAGCGTCAATCGTCAGCGAATGCTCATAATCAGGCATAGTTGGGCTTCTTTCTAAGCGGTTCTGCCCGCAGTATACCCACATCGGCAGTGCATGAGCGGGGTATACTCTCTCCAATTCAACCCGTGAAGGAACCTGTATCTATGAAAGACCCGCGCGTCGCGAAACTTGCCGAGATTTTGATCGGCCACTCCACCCGTGTCCAGCCCGGTGAGAAAGTTCTGGTGGAAGCCTACGACGCGCCCGATGATGTCGTCACGGCATTGGTGGAGAAGATTGCTGAAGCCGGCGGCCTGCCGTTTGTCACCGTCAAGCGCAACAAAGTTCTGCGGGCTTTGTACCAAAACGCGACCGAAGAGCAGATGCGTCTCACGGGCGAGCTGGAGAAGGCGCGGATGTCGGAGATGGATGCCTATATCGGCCTGCGCGGGGCCGACAACAGCGCGGAGCTGTCGGATGTCCCCGATGACCGCATGAAGCTGTACCGCTCGCTCTGGTGGAACCCGGTGCATTCCCAAACCCGCGTCCCGCACACGAAATGGGTTGTCCTGCGCTGGCCGACCCCGGCGATGGCTCAGATGGCGGGAATGAGCACGGAAGCCTTTGAGGACTTCTACTTCGATGTCTGCACGTTCGACTATTCCAAGATGGATGCCGTGATTGAGCCGCTCAAAGCGCTGATGAACCGCACCGACCGGGTGCGCCTGACCGGGCCGGGAACCGATCTTCAATTCTCCATCAAAGACATCCCGACCATCCCCTGCATAGGTCGGGCGAACATCCCCGACGGCGAGATTTTCACCGCCCCGGTCCGCGACTCGGTGAGCGGCACGATTGCGTTCAACACGGCGACCATCTACCAGGGAACGATCTTTGAAGGCGTCACCCTGCGCTTTGAGAACGGTCAAATCATAGACGCGACTTCCGGCAGCACGACGGATGCGCTGAACGCGATTTTAGACAGCGACGAAGGCGCCCGCTTTATCGGCGAGTTCTCGCTCGGCTTCAACCCCTATGTCTTCCAGCCGATGAAAGATATTCTCTTTGACGAAAAGATCGCCGGGTCGTTCCACTTCACCCCCGGCGGCGCGTATGACGAGGCGTTCAACGGCAACCGCTCGGTCGTTCACTGGGACATGGTCTTTATCCAGCGTCCGGAGTTCGGCGGCGGCGACATCTACTTCGATGATGTTCTCATCCGCAAAGACGGCCTGTTTGTCTTAGACGAGCTTCTGCCGCTGAACCCGGAGAACTTGAAGGCGCTGGGGTAGACGCATGGAACAACCGATCCTCCAAACCGTGCACCTTCTGCTGCGCCCCTTTACGCTTTCCGACGCCGCCGATGTTCAGCGGCTGGCAGGGGCTGGGGAAGTGGCAGACATGACACTGAACGTGCCGCATCCCTATCAGGACGGCATGGCGGAGCAGTGGGTCGGCGGGCATTCTGAGCGCCTCGCCTCTGGGTCACTTATCACCTACGCGATTGCGCTCCAGGAAAATGAGATGTTGACCGGCGCTGTCGGTCTGACTGTGACGCCCATGAATCGCCGCGCTGAACTGGGTTACTGGCTGGGAGTTCCGTACTGGAACCAGGGGTACATGACTGAAGCGGCGAGTGCGCTCATAAACTACGGCTTTACGGGGATGGGTCTGCACAAGATCACGGCGTCGCATTTTGCCCGCAACCCGGCGTCAGGCCGAGTCATGCAGAAAATCGGCATGGTTCAGGAAGGTCTGCTACGCCAGGACGCCCGCAAAGGCGACGGCTTTGAAGACATAGTTATCTATGGCCTGCTGGCTGCGGAATGGCTAGGAGGAACGAGGGCGTAAACACCCTCGCAACATATCTGCCTTCGCTGACCCGCAATTAGGGCGCAGCAGGAGTAGGCGCAACAGGCGTTGCGCCCCCTGTTGCGGGCGGCGCAGCAGGGGGCGCCGGAGCCGCAAGCGTCGGCGGCAGGGTGGACGCGGCGGGCGATCCGCCGATAGGGCTGGCCGGCAAAACCGGGCTGGAGGAGCCGAGAGCAAGCCGCAGGTTCTTGGCCCACGACTGGGCAAGCGTGTCCGGCGCGGCAATTCCGGCGGCTTTGGCGTCAGCCGCCGTCACCGACAGCACTGGAGTACCGGCAAGAGAAAGGGCTGCGTTCCCTGCCGCCTGGTCCGTGACCTGGACTGCATCCGGGGCAGAGGCCGCCGGTAGCGAGGCCAGCCGCTCGACACGGGCCGTCAGCAGATCGGCACGCTCGGCGGCGGTCATGCCGCCGGTCTGCGGGCCGCGCAGCTTGAGGACGACCTTGCCGCGCAGGCTGACAGCGGCGGTCTCGCCGCCCACCTTCGCAAAGTCCGGCGTGACAAGCAGCGGCGGGTTCGCGGGGACTTTCGTCTCCGGGGCGTTGGAAGGCCGCCAGTTGACACGCGGCAGGACCTGCTGAAGCCGCTTGGCCCAGAGCGTCGCCGCCTGTAGCGGGGTCTGGACCAAACCGCTGGCTTTGACTGTTGCCGGGTCTACCGTGACGATGCGCCGGCCCAGCGCATAAATGACCGGGTAGCGGTTGACGCGGCTGTTCTGCGGCGGCAGGTAGACGACCACGTCCGACGGCAAAATCTTCGGGTTGCCGAGCAGCGGCGTCACCCGGCTGAGGATCACGTCCACCCGCTGCGCCGGGTCCAATCCCCCCGCAGTCCCGCGCAGGCACAGCACAGTGTAGCCGCCTAAAGTCAAATAGGCCGGCGCAGCCGGCGGCGTCTGCGCCGAGGCTGTTCCCGTTCCGAGCGCCGCCAATAGAGCGGCGGAAGCAAACACATGCATTCTTTTCAACGTAGTCTCCCGTACAAAAATATCTTTTTCCTGACGACCGTAGGAACCCTATTGTTCCATTGTCGGCAGTTGCCAAGCGGCTCTACAGGCCCTTTGACATCATCATGCCTAAACCGCCGCGCATGATGAACGGCGACAAAATCAGGCCACGCGGCTGGCTGACTTCTACCTGCGCCGTTCCCGCCCCAAGCGCCGCCCCGGCAACCACATCCGCCGTCGTGTGCCGGCGCAGGCGCACCCGTGAGTAGGAGATGAGCGCCGCGCTCAGGTACCAGTACGCCGCTTGACGGGGATGCAAGTCGCTTTCGACAGTTGCCACGGCAAATGCCGCCGTCGCATGGCCGCTCGGAAAGCTGTCATGGGCATTCGAGTCGGGCCGCTTTTCTTTGACCAACGCTTTAAGCGCCTCCGACAGCAGAACGCTGGTTCCCAGCGCGTCGGCAACCCGTAGCGCATGGCGTGTCCCGTAGCGTCCGTCGGATAGCAGGGGCAGGCCGACCCCAGCGGCGATATACAAAATGTTGCCGTCCCCCGATGCAAACAGCGCAGCCTTGTGATCGGGCGTGTCTGCGTGGACGGGTAGGATGACAGCACTAAAGAGCAGAGCGGAAGCGGTGCAAAGGCGGAAGAAGTTGGACATAGATGTGAGTTCGGCGTACACGGGCTGGGTTCCTGCACATGTACCGGGGTTGTGGAAAACCCCGGCAAAGAGCCGTCCTTCGGACGAAGACAAGAGTGGGCCTCTTGCTAGCCTCTCCGTGTCCGAAGGACATTTCCTGCCGGGGTTTTCCACAACCCCGGCGTTCCCCCTATCTGCCTCCCGCCGGGTATAATCTCCCCATGACTCCTGAGACTACTCCCCACCGCCAGTCGCCCCTCCTCACCAGCCTGAACGAACCCCAGCAGCAGGCAGTTCTGCATGACCAGGGGCCGGTGCTGATCTTTGCCGGCGCAGGCTCCGGCAAGACCAATGCCCTGACCAAGCGCATCGCGTATCTCATTCAGGAGCGCTACGTCCGCCCGTACAACATCCTCGCCGTGACCTTCACCAACAAAGCCGCCGCCGAGATGAAGGAGCGGATTTCGAATTTGGTCGGCGACCTTGCCATGCGTGAGCTGTGGGCCGGAACGTTCCATTCCCTCTGCGCCCGCTGTCTCCGCGAGCGCGGGTCAATGATTGGCCTGGACAAAAACTTCGTCATTTACGACGACGGCGACCAGATTGCCCTGGTCAAAGAAGCTGTCCGCGAACTGAGTTTAGACGACAAGCAGTACGCGCCCCGCGCGGTGCTGTCGGCGATCTCGAAGGCCAAAGAAACGCTGCAAACGCCCGACGACATCCTAAACGACTTCAGCGCGTCCCCGTATGAGCGGGCGGTCGGGCGGGCGTATCAGCTCTATCAGCAGAAGATGACCCTTTCCAACGCCCTGGACTTCGACGACCTCATTATGAAGACGGTCCAGCTTCTGAGGGAGTCGGAGAAGGCCCGTGAGCATTACCAGAACCGCTTCCACTACGTCCACTGCGACGAGTTCCAGGACGTCAACGACAGCCAGTACCAGCTCTTAACCTTGTTCAGCGGCAAGCACAAAAACATCTGCGTTGTCGGCGACGATGACCAGTGCGTCGTTGAAGGCACACCAATTTTGACCCCCAGCGGCTACGTTCCTGTCGAGCAGATCAAAGAAGGCGACACCGTCTTAGCCGCCTGCGGCGGCCCGCATCTCGCGCCGGCGGTTGTCGAGAAAGTCATGGTCAATGACTACGCCGGGCCGGTCCGCAACATCCAGACGCAACAGGGCGCAACCGTGCGGGTCACGCTGAACCATGTCATGTTTGGATTGCCGGCACGAAATGCGCCGCTCGAAGAATGGCATCAAGTGGGCATTGATTGGGAACTTTGTCCTAGTGATGAAAATTGGCAACATTTGGAAGATAGTGTCACATTTGAGATGTATTGGCAGGAAAATACTTATAGTTCCGCCGGGGGGCAAGTCACAAAAATGCCCACCGGCACGATGTTCGGAGTTGGTTTGCCGGACGGTAGTATGTTTGGCGGTACAGAAAGCTACACCGAAGCTCTCGCTAATGCAAAGAAAGCTCAGAATTATACTGGCGCTCCTTTGCAGATTTCCTATATGCTGGGCGATGTTGGTATGCTTGCTCTGCCGGCAGAAAGCGTTAGCCTATGGTTCCGTCTGCCGATTGTCGAAGGGCAAGAAGCGCGTGGGAATGAATTCCTACGCTGTGGGGCGAAGCGCCTAGTGTCCGCCTTCGCGGACAAGGATAATGACAGTCAGAACGGCAGCGTCGGTATGCCTTCTGTCCACGAAGGTGGACAATCGGCGTCTGCGCCCCACAGCGTAGGAATTCATTCCCACGCGCTTTCCGCCTGCGCTTCCTCGGCTGACGCCCTGACCATTACCACCAGCCAAATCACGACGATCACCGACGAGGAGTACACGGGCAAGACCTATGATTTGTCGGTTGCCAATCTCCGCAATTATGTCGCAGGCGGGATTGTCGTTCACAATTCCATTTATGCGTTCCGGGGCGCGAATGTCCAGATTATCTTAAACTTCGAGCGCGACTTCCCCGACGCCACCATTATCAAATTGGAGCAGAACTACCGGTCTACGCGGACCATCCTCGACGCCGCCTACCATGTTGTCCGCAACAACCGGGGGCGGGCGGACAAGCGGCTGTGGACCGACAACATCGAAGGCGAAAGCATTGCGCTAGTGGAAGCGCCCAATGAAGTCGAAGAAGCAGTCGCCGTGGTCAATGTCGTGCGCGAAGGAACGATTGGCGGCGATAGGAACTACAAGGACTATGCCGTGCTGTACCGGGCCAACTCGCAGTCACGGGCGTTAGAGGAGCAGTTCATCAATTACCGGATTCCATACAAGATTGTCGGCGGCGTCCGGTTCTACGAGCGGCGGGAAATCAAAGATTTGATTGCGTACTTGCGGGTGCTGATGAACCCGTATGACGGGCTTTCGATGCGCCGCATTATCAATGTCCCGGCGCGAGCCATCGGCACGACGACGGTGGAAAAGATTAACGTCTTCGCCGGGCGCAAGGAAATCGCGTTCTGGGACGCCTGCCGCCGGGCCAATGAGATTGACCTGCCGGCGCGGGCCAAGAACTCCATCCATGCGTTTGTCAAGATTGTGGAGTACCTGACCGCCAAGCGCGATACCCAGCCGGTCTCGGCGCTGGTGCAGAACATCTTGGATACGACGGGCTACTTGGAAGACCTCAAGAAAGACCGGACGCCCGAAGCGGAGTCGCGGGTGGAAAACGTCGGCGAGCTGATTTCCGTCGCCAAAGAGTTCGAGCAGCAGCAATCGGGCGAGGACGGCAACCCGTCGCTGTCGGCGTTCCTCGAAAACGTCTCGCTCGTCTCGGACATTGACAGCCTGGAAGACACGGCCAATTCCGTCACCATGATGACCCTGCACGCCGCGAAGGGCCTAGAGTTCCCCGTCGTCTTTTTAACAGGCCTCGAAGAAGGCATCTTCCCGCACTTCCGGGCGATGGGCAGTCAGACAGAGCTTGAAGAAGAAAGACGCCTCTGCTATGTCGGCATCACCCGCGCCAAAGAAGAGCTGTTCATGTCGTATGCCGGGTCGCGCATGATCTTCGGCCAGACCCAGCGGAACCCTGTCTCGCGCTTCGTCTCCGAAATCCCAATGGGCCTGTTTTTGGCGAAGTCCTCCCGGCGCGGAGCAATCGAAGACTACACGCCGACGATTAGCGAGAACAGCCGCCGCCCCGAATCGCAGACCGCGCCGAAATGGGACGACCTTTCCCGCGAAAGCGCCCGCAAGGCTGCCGCCGCGCCGAACCCGAACGCATTGCCGTTCGCGCTTGGCGAAAAAGTCCATCACGCCGCGTTTGGCGACGGCTTCGTCGTCGGCTTCGACAGTCAAACCATCGTCAAAGTCCAGTTCATGGGAGCTGTCGGCATGAAAAAGCTCGACTTAGGCTTCGCCAAACTCGAAAAAGCGTAACAACGAAAGGAAGAGAAAGATGATTGAGCTGGCCCCCGATGTCGAACACCAATTACGCGAAAACGCCGCCCTTGACGGCAAAGATATCAATGACTATCTGCGCTTGATTTTGCAGCAGACGCCGCGCACGAACGGCACCGCAAAACGGCTCATGCCGGAAGACTACCCGGATGAGGGCAAAGACTGGACGGAAGAAGATTTACAGCACGATCTCGATTGGGCGACGGGAAAGCAGTTTGCTAAGTGATTGCCGATTGGGCGGTCAAAGCAGTGGAGCGGCTGCAAAATAGTTTGTCAGCAGAAGTTCGGCCACGCGGTCACTCCATGAAGGGATTAATTGATGACGCTGATTTAGTGACACTGGAGCCTCTGCTATCACATGAACTCGCGCCCGGTGATATTGTGCTGGTTCGCGTTCCAGGCAAGCGTTTCTCGCATATTGTTCTGCACAAGATCGTTAGTGTGGAAGAGGGCATATTTTTGATTGGCAGTCATCAAGGCAGAATTGACGGCTGGGTAGAACGCGCTGACATTTATGGGTTTGCAACTTCCCACGGATTAAAATCCGTGGCTGAAGGGCGCTTTACGCCGGCTGTCCTACGGACAGAAGATTAATTTTGGGTAGTGGCTCAATAGCGTTTGATGCTCTTGTTCTTACGTCTGCTTGGCGTCTGGTACTTGGGCTGGTTATATTCATCCAAAAACAAGCGCAGGCAGTTGTCAAGCGCAGGCAGTTGTCAAGCGCA